>Ga0116171_10002095_pt1 | contig 19266 bp, 13 predicted proteins | sample AD_JPNHW2_MetaG_FD_89798 | JGI IMG/M metagenome (GOLD analysis project Ga0116171, IMG submission 89798) | Active sludge microbial communities of municipal wastewater-treating anaerobic digesters from Japan - AD_JPNHW2_MetaG | ecosystem: Engineered > Bioreactor > Anaerobic > Digestate | place... | reverse complement strand
GTCTCAAAGCCTTTGGCACAGAATGATTCACCCTGTTTCTTGTGGACTGATTTTTTGGAGCAAAAATATTCCGGAGTTTGCTCCTAATCAATCCACCCTGCAAACTAAAGGACACTTAGAACACTCCGGGGCACTTAGGATCTTTTACCACGGAGCCACGGAATACGGAGAATTGCATATTCTTAGTGAACCTCAGTGACCTCAGTGCCTTGGTGGTTGCCTTCTCTTTAACCACTAAGACACTCAGAACACTCAGGGGCACTTAGGATCTTTTACCACGGAGCCACGGAATACAGAGAATTGCATATTCTTAGTGAACCGTGGCCTCAGTGCCTTAGTGGTTCTTTTCTCTTTAACCGTCCTCCGTTCTCCGTTTTCCCTGCTCCCTGCTACAGCATTTTCTTAGTGAACCTTGGTGGCCTCAGTGCCTTAGTGGTTCCTTCCTCTTTTCTTACTGATCTCAGAAATCAAAGGTTATCCCCTGCGCCAGGGCGGTTTGTCCGCTGAAATTAATGGTATTGGTCTGCCGGCGCATATAAGCTTTCCAGGCATCCGAACCGGACTCGCGTCCGCCTCCCGTATCTTTTTCACCCCCGAAAGCGCCCCCTATTTCAGCGCCTGAAGTCCCCAGGTTCACGTTGGCGATCCCGCAGTCGGAACCGGTTTCGGAAAGGAACTTTTCTGCCTCCGCAAGGTTCTCGGTGAAGATACAGGACGAAAGCCCCTGCGGAACATTATTGTTGAGTGCGATGGCATCTTCAATGGTTTTGTACCTGATAATATAAACGATGGGCGCAAAGGTTTCTTCCTGAACCATCTTATAATAGTTCTCCGTTTCAACAACGGCCGGAACCACATAATTGCCCGAGGCGAATTTGCCTCCGCTCAGCACCTGACCCCCAAAAATGACCTTGCCGCCTTCCTTCTGAACTTCTTCCAGCGCACGGGTGAAATTCCGTACAGCCTGGTTATCCACGAGCGGTCCGATCAGTGTGTTTTTGTCGAGCGGGTCGCCAATACGGTCGGTAAGGCTGCTGTAGGCTGCCACCAACCTTTTTTTCACGGTTTCATAAACCTTTTCCTGCACGATCAGCCTGCGGGTAGAAGTACAGCGTTGTCCGCAGGTGCCGACAGCTCCAAACACTACCGATTGCATGGTCATATCCAGGTTGGCATGTTCCGAAATAATAACAGCATTGTTACCTCCCAGTTCCATGATGGTCTTCCCGAGACGCTGCCCTACGATGGCAGCCATCCTCTTTCCTACAGCCGTTGAACCGGTTACCGAAATGAGCGGAATCCTTTTGTCGGCAGCGAAATTGTCGCCCAACACCTCCGATCTGGTGATGATCAGATTAAAAACTCCTTCGGGAACACCACATTCAACAAGGGTTTCTGAAATAATCTTCTGGACGGCGATGGCGCATAACGGCGTTTTTGAACTGGGTTTCCATATCACCACATCACCGGCGATGGCTGCCAGCATGGAATTCCATGCCCATACGGCCACCGGAAAATTGAATGCGGTAACAATTCCTACAATTCCCAATGGGTGGTACTGGTCGTACATCCGGTGAAACGGCCTTTCGGAATGCATGGTTGCACCGTTGAGCAGACGCGACTGCCCGACAGCAAATTCACAAACATCGATCATTTCCTGAACCTCGCCGAGCCCTTCCTCGTATATCTTTCCCATTTCCAGCGAAACCAGGTATCCCAAATCCTTTTTATGCCTGCGTAAAGTTTCTCCGATCCTCCTCACTACTTCCCCGCGTTTCGGGGCAGGAACGATGTGCCACTGCCGGTAAGCATCCCCCGCCTTTTCCATCAGGTACTCGTAATCTTCAATTGTCGCATTGTTTACCCTGGCTATCAACGAGCCGTCATGGGGCGAACAGGAGGAAGTAACATCCCCTTTGGTGGCGAGCCATTGGCTGCCGGTTGAAGCGCCGCTGTTCAGCTCCTGTATTCCAAGTTTATTAAGTTCTGTTGTCATATAAAAGGTTTGTGTTATGGTTAGTCAATCATATAGGGATAGCGATAATCAGTTGCAGGGACGAAGGTTTCCTTGATGGTGCGGGGGCTGATCCACCGGATCAGGTTAAATTCACCGCCTGCCTTGTCGTTGGTACCCGACGCCCTTGATCCCCCGAAGGGCTGCAATCCTACAATGGCGCCCGTGGGTTTGTCGTTGATGTAAAAGTTGCCGGCGGCATACTGCAGTTGTTCGCAAAGGACGGATGCTACGATCCGGTCACGGGCAAAAACGGCTCCCGTTAAACCGTAAGGAGAAGTGGTGTTGCATAGCCCGACTGTTTCCTGCAGTTTGTCATCTTCATACACGTAAACCGTTAGTACCGGGCCGAAAATTTCTTCCTCCATAGTGCGGAATTTAGGATTTGTAGTCACGATGATGGTCGGTTCCACAAAATACCCGGTCGTTTTATCGCCTTTACCACCGGCAATAATTTCAGCCTCTTTCGAACTTTTAGCAAAATGAATGTATTCCATGATATTGTCGAAGGAATTTTCATCGATCACTGCATTGATGAAATTCATCGGATCCATCACATCTCCCATGCTGGCATCAGCGCACATCTTCAGCATCTCGGTTTTTACCGAAGGCCAAAGCGAAACAGGAACATACATGCGCGATGCGGCCGAACATTTTTGCCCCTGAAATTCAAAAGCTCCCCTGAAAGCATTTACCGCCACTTCGAGTGGCGATGCCGAAGGATGTACAAATATGAAGTTCTTGCCGCCGGTCTCGCCGATCAGCCTCGGATAGGATTTGTAATGCGACAGTTGCGAACCGACTTCTTTCCACAGGCTGTTAAATGTTTGGTTTGAACCGGTAAAGTGTATTCCGGCCAGGTCTTCGGACTGCAGCACCCTCTTGCCAATCAGCGCGCCGCTGCCGGGGACAAAATTGATTACACCGTCGGGCAGGCCGGCTTCCTGAAATATTTTCATCAGGTAATAATTCGAAAGCAACGAAGTAGTGGCCGGTTTCCATACCGTAGTATTGCCCATCATGACCGGAGCCATGTTCAGGTTCGAAGCGATGGAGGAGAAATTAAACGGACTTACGGTGAACACAAAACCTTCGAGCGGACGGAATTCCATCTTGTTTAACTGGTTGAAGGCAGAACGGGGCTGCATCTCATAAATCCTGGAAGCAAAATAGGCGTTGTACTTCAGGAAATCGGTGGCTTCACACACTACATCTATCTCCGACTGGTAAATATTTTTGCTTTGTCCCAGCATGGTGGCTGCATTCAGTATATACCTGTATTTCCCTGTGATCAGGCCGGCTGCTTTTAAAAGGATTGAAGCCCGTACAGTCCATGATAAATCGGCCCAGATTTTATGCGCATTGAGCGCGGCCTCAATGGCCATGTCTGCTTCTTTTTCCGAAGCTTTGTAATACGTTGCAAGTACATGGGCGTGTTTGTGCGGCATCCTTACCAGGCCTGTTTCATTGGTCCGTATCTCCTTTCCCCCTATTATCAAGGGGATTTCAATAGCCTCCTGCATTTGCCTTTTCAACTCGGCATTCAACAGCATCCTTTCGGGACTGTCCTTTTTGTAATCCAGAACCGGTTCATTCTGCGGTTGCGGAAAATTGTAAATAGCGTTGTTCATGTTTTATCAGGGATTTATTGATCGAATTGCATGTTTTTGCAATTCGGTGTGCAAAAGTATTATTTTCCGGTCACTATAGAAAAAGAGGGGAATTTTATTTTATTTGATCCTTCAGGTCGTTCATGATCCTGTCAAAACCTTGCTGAATAATAAGATCAAATTCAGAATGGAATTTTTCGAACGCCTGGACAATAATTTTACCTTCAACTGTAAGGATGGTATTGCCGCCTTCGGCGCCGCCGCGTGTGGGTTTTATCAGCGGGAAACCCAGTTCGCGTTCAATTTTATGAAGGTTATCCCAGGTTTTCCGGTAGGTAAGGTTAAGCTTTTTCATGGCTTCGTTGAGCGAACCGGTTTCTTCGATCGCTTTCAGCAATTCACATTTTTTATCTCCTAAAATCCCCTGCCTGTCCGAGGTTTCAAGCCATATTTTATAATTCAGTCGCAGATTATCCAAACGGGAGCTCATATGAGTGGCTTTTATTGTCCTTTTGCTGATGACAAACTTAAAGAATATACGGGTTTGATCGGAAGCTTCGCCGGGCTACCTTATACCACTAAGGCACTTAGAACACATAGTGGCACTGAGGATCTTTTACCACGGAGCCACGGACCACGAAGAAAAACAGAGAATTGTATATTTTCTTAGTGAACCTAAGTGCCCTATGTGTCTAAGTGGTTCTTATTTACCACGGAGCCACGGACCACGGAAAAACAGAGAATTGTACATTTTCTTAGTGAACCTAAGTGTCCTATGTGTCTAAGTGGTTCTTATTTACCACGGAGCCACGGACCACGGAAAAACAGAGAATTGTACATTTTCTTAGTGAACCTAAGTGCCCTATGTGTCTAAGTGGTTCTTATTTACCACGGAGCCACGGAGACCATGAAGAAACACAGAGAATTGTGCATTTTCTTAGTGAACCTAAGTGCCCTATGTGTCTAAGTGGTTCTTATTTACCACGGAGCCACGGACCACGAAGAAAAACAGAGAATTGTATATTTTCTTAGTGAACCTAAGTGCCCTATGTGTCTAAGTGGTTCTTATTTACCACGGAGCCATGGATCACGAAGGGAACACAGAGAATTGTACATTTTCTTAGTGAACCTATGTGCCCCTAAGTGTCTTAGTGGTTCACCTCTATTTAACAACAACCAGGCTGACCGGCAGCGTGCCGCTCTTGCCAACTGCAGCTATAAAACGGACTTCCGTCTGCGAAAAATCACCGGTAATTTCCAAATTCCCTCCGGTAATTTCCGATTGCACCACGGGTGCAAACAGTACTTTATTGTCCATTAAAACGGCAATGGCTTTGCCAAGGTTGCTTTTTGTTATATCAGCCCAAACCCCGATAACAGGTTCCCTGAATCGGAAACCGATGGATTGCCACCGGGCCTGAGCGTCCTGCTTTGTCTCGAAACTTTCAATGTCGGCGCCCGTGAGCGGAATGATGTTTTCTTTCCCCGTCTGCAGGGCATACAGGCAGGCATCCTGCTCATCAAACAGGTTGCTCCAGGCAAACCTGACTTCTTCGTTAACCGAAGAAGGGGCAAGGTACCGCTCAAAATAACCGATACTGTCGGCCGAAGTGCATAACAGCGTAACGGAAGATGCAGCATTCCCCCGTTCAAGCAGCATATTCACCAGGTTCTTGTCATCCTTCACAAGATCTTTAAGGCTTTGATTATTATATGTTTTATAAAACGAAAACATCCCTTTCTGTGTGATCAGGCTTTTTATCATTTTCAACTCCGCGTTGCCGTCCACAGTGATCCGGATCTGGTTACGGCCGGAAACGGCCTTAACATCAAAAGGTCCGGAAAGGAAATTCTTCAGCCGCAGCGTAATGACTTCGGCAGCCTTATTCATCTGATCCGGAGAAATGTTGCTTTCGGCTGATTGCAGAAAAATTACCTGTTTTTTTTCCGGCACGGTAACGAAGCCGGTTGCAATGATCCCGCAAAGGAAAATTGCGATTAGTGCATATTTAATCGATTTCATTGTACATGAATTATAAGTTAAAAACGAGGCCGCTTCCGGGCGGAAGGGCGAAAAAATAATCCGGTGCGTTTTTAACTTAAAAAGGGCAGGTCATCCGCCTCTATAGTGTGATACTGATAATAAAACCGTTGAAGAATGACAGGTTTGATCAAACGTTCGGCTTTTTCATGGAACCGGATGCTGTGTTGCAGAAGCCTGTTTTCGGCCGCCGTTTTAAAACTATTGCCGAACGTCTTGAAATTCTTCCTGTCATATACAGGAATACTGTTATTCAGGCAGCGGAACTCCAGGGTGTAATTAACCGCAACAAGCTGATATTGTGTACAATATTCCGACCGTAACTGACCGGCATTCTCAATCCGGTTATCAGGCTTATTGGAAAATACAAGGACAAAAAGAAAGAACAGAAGCACGATAACTGCGCTTCCGAAAAATATTTCCCTGTTTCCCTCTTGTCTGGTCATGGCACAAATATAGACATTGAAATCGAAATGTGAACATGAATTGTGATTTAATGACATTCCGGCCGGACACAGGTGTTTTTATGATTGTTATTTTCAACCTTTGTAGCGGTCTGCATTCCTGTTTCCTCTGATGTTCCTTTGAAAAAAACAAAGAAGAATTCCATTCCTGAAATTTTTTTTATCCCGGAACCTGCAAATCCTGAATGTAACTTCATGAAACATGATCCTGTTCAGGCAAATTGCCAGAAATGATTAATGATTTTATCCTGCCTGAAACCCGACATACAGGTTAAAATGTTGTGCTGCAATTTTTAATGACGGCCAATTTAAAATGAATATTAACCAATTCGCGGAAACGAACTGTTTGCAGACAAAATTCATGTGCAAAGGTTATAAAAATCACTTTAAAAATACGATCAATATTAAGCAAGAGTAAGGATTCAATATAGAACAGTTATAAATTATTTATGGGCTAATTACATTCGAAAAGATGGTTTATGAATAATTAAAAGGGGGCAAATAACCCGTCTTCTGCGGATAAGGGGGAAAACTTACCGCACAATGTTAAGGAAAATTTCTGCAAACGAAAAGAGCTTGTCTCTTTCCGGGCAGGATAATTATACCTCATGAAAATGAAGTTAAAAGGCAGGATAATAACGTCAAGCCGTTTTATCCCGGGTTCCCGGGAAAAAATAACACCCGATACCGCTGCAAACCGGGGTGGATCCCCGAAACCAGCCGGCAAACACGCCCTCTGTGCTTGCGGGGGCGATGCTGTGCGCAACTGTTTTATGAATCCTATCATCCATCAATAAACAGAAAATTAACACCTGAACATATGCAAGAAAAAAACAAGCCGCCCTGATCACTCATCTGAAACCATGACCCGATACTTCTTTGCCCCGTGTAAGGAAATTTCTCTCATCAATACTCACTAAAACTCAATTCACTCAAATTAATCCAAAACAAAAAAAATGAAAAAACTCTTCTTTGTTACTGCTATCATGCTGGGTTTCGCAGCCGGCGCTTTCGCACAGGTTTCGGCTACGGCTAGCGCCGAGGCTACCATCGTTACTCCTATCGCGATTACCAAAACCGTCGATATGAATTTCGGTAATGTGGCCGTTAATAGCACCGCAGGAACCGTCGTATTGGCCACTGATGGTTCCAGGACTACTACAGGCGGCGTTACCTTACCTGTAACCGCCGGTTCACCAGCTGCGGCTTCATTCACAGTAACCGGTACAGCGGGTTATACCTATGCCATCACGTTGCCAGGTGCAACTACCATTGCCAACGGTGTAATCACCATGGGTGTTGATACATGGACCAGTTCACCCGATGCTACCGGCACACTCACTGGCGGCACTGAAACACTTACCGTCGGTGCAACACTGCATGTTGGTGCTGCCCAGGCTGCAGGAGTATATTCTAACGCTACTGCTTGCCCTGTAACCGTAAACTACAACTAACATCAACAAAGTGAATGAGGCTGCCCCTCAACGGCAAAGCCTCCGCGGGCAGCCTCATTGCTTTCTATTTTCAACCGATAAATATCCATTCCCGACGATGACCCGTTTTACCCTTTTTAAAAGATTTAAAGCCTCTTTGTACGAAAAACGGATGGTTCTGTTTTTGGCCGGAATATCAGCAGTTGCCGTTTTTACAACTTCTTCAGCCTTTGCACAAGGAAACCTGATCCTTCTCCAGAAAAGAGTGGTTTTTGAAGGAGGCCTGAAAAACGCGACTATCGAATTCGGGAACATCGGCAAGGACACGGCCCGGTATGTTGTTTCGATGCTTAACATGCGGATGAAAGAGGACGGTTCGTTCGAGAACATCACGGAGCCGGATTCGGGACAGTACTTTGCCGAGAAATACGTACGCTTTTTCCCGCGCAACATCGTGCTTGCGCCAAATGAATCGCAGACGATGAAGATACAACTGGTGAACACCCGCGATTTACAACCGGGCGAATACCGGTCGCACCTTTATTTCAGGGCCGTACCCAACATGCAGGATAAACAGGAAGCCCCTGCCGGAAACAAAGAGGGTATATCCATCAGCCTGAAACCGGTCTTCGGGATCACCATCCCGGTAATCATCCGGGCGGGCGAACCAAATACGACGGTTAAGCTCAGCGATCTTGCCCTGGTACAGCAAAATGATTCAACACAGGCCGTAAATTTTACCATCCACCGTTCCGGGAATTTCTCGGTTTACGGCGATATAACGGCTACTTATATAGCAGCCGACGGAAAAGAAATTGAAGCTGGCAGCGTAAAAGGCGTTGCCGTATATACACCGGGCACCCTGCGGACCAGTCGTCTGGCCCTCAGAAACATTGACGGAGTGGACTATCACAATGGAAAACTGGTAGTAAAATACGCCAGACAGGCTGAAGAAGATGACGCTGTAATGGCTGAAGCTGAACTGAAACTGAAATAAGGAATCAATGGTTAACAGTATAATACAGGCAATGGGTCATAAAACGCACGGCAAAGAAATTCAACGAATGAAAACCATCACCGGAAAGATATATTTATTTACCCTCCTCATAACCCTCACCGCTTCGCTGTATGGTTACAGTCAGGGTGTTGCCATAAATGCCGACGGATCCGCACCCGACGCTTCCGCCGCTCTCGATATCAATTCGGCCAATAAGGGTTTGCTCATCCCCCGCGTAGCGTTGACCTCCACTTCTTCCAATGAGCCGGTCGGCTCCGGCATTGCAACCAGTTTAATGGTATACAACACTGCCACGGTCAACGACGTAATTCCCGGTTACTATTACTGGGACGGAAATTCGTGGATACAGTTTAATGCACCGGAAACGGGATCACAGTCCCTGAATATTGTATATAAAACTTCCAGCGGACCAATCGCCAAGACTGAGACAATGGTGATAGCTACCGGAGATATTACCCTCACCCTGCCGGCAGTGACGAGCGCCGATAACGGATTGCAGATCACTATATTAAACGCCGGAACCTACAAAGATCTCGTAGTGGTAAAAGGTGCAGCGCCGGGCGTAACCATACATTCGGTGGATTCAGTGCTCTTCTATCGCGGGTATTCCAAAACGCTTGTAGCTGTTAATGGTATCTGGGCTAAAAAGGAGCACATGGCCCTGCAGGACAATGTCTTTGAAATTTCAAATAAATCGAGCTGGAATACTATCGGCGAAGCCGTTGCATTCCTGAAAGAGCACATGACAGGCCCTTCGGTCATCCGGCTGGGAGGCGGCACTTATGAAATTGATACTACCCTTACTATCAACCTTCCATACCCGGTGACTATTGAAGGGGTATCTTACGGAGAGGCAATCATTCAGGGATCTGCCGGCTTATCGGGTCATGAAATGTTTAATTGCCAGAGCGAATGCTACTTTAAGATGATCACCTTTCAAGCGGTTTCCAACACTTCCGGAAATGATGGCATCCATCTGACGGGCAGCGGGGAGTATTACGAAATAAAGGACTGTGAATTTGACGGTTTTTATAAGGGAATCGCCGTTACCAGAAACTGTGAAATGTGGTTGTTTGAAACCGACTTTTATGACATTACCAGCATAGCCGTTTCTGTTGAAGATGCCAGCGGCAGTTCCGACGGGCCGGTTATTAAAATGTCCGAAACCGATTACACAAATTGCGGTACAGGGATCAAGCTGGTCAAAGGGAAAAACGGTATTGTCGATATCGTGAACTGTACTTTTTATAACAGCAACGCAGGACAAACAGGAATCCTCTATGTTCCCGGTCTCGGAAATTTTCAAAACTTTACTTCCATGTTCATCACGAATAATTCGTGGAACAATATCGGAACTTTCATGAGCGGTTTCGACTTTACGCGAGCCGACGGCAGGGATGTCAACGCTTTTATCGAGAATAACGCAGGCATGGGGAATAAAAACCCCTATGTTAAAGTAAATGTTATCAGTAACACAGCCAGTACCGATCTTCCTGACTCCCGTTATTATTATCAGGCCAATTTTGTTAATACTTCCTCTTTCCCTTGTAAATGGAAGGTAGAAAACAACAAAATCACCTATCTGCCGGCAAATAAAAAAGATGTTGTCATGACTGTTGCCGGTAATATTGCCGGCACCAGCGGCAGTTATATTACGATCGCGGTGGGGAAAAACGGACAAACAGTCTATGCGCCCATTACCATACGATCCAGAACAAACGGAACATATTTTGCCTTTACCACGGTCGCTTATATCGAGAATGTTTCTCAAGGCGATTATTTTGAAATTTATATTAATTCGAGTAGCAGTTTTGATGATGCTATCCTTTCGGATTTGAACTGGTGGGTTGATACCAAATAACGGGAGCAGATAGATGGGACAGCCGATGAAAATCCGGATCAAATTATTCTTACTGGTTTATAAACTTCTCCTGATTCCATGTTTGGTTTCAGGACAGGGAATGGTCATTTCCTCCGGAAGCCATGTGGTAGTTGGAACCGGTTATGTCGGCATCTTCGGCAACCTTACCAACAACGGTTCCTACACCGACCAGGGCGGCACGCTGGTTCTCACCGGAAACACACAAAACCTTACCGGGACAAACGGCGCCACGCTTAATAACCTGAACGTATCATCCGGTTCCACTTCCACGCTCTCAACGGCAGGACAAACCGTGAAAGGGGTTCTTACCTGCGACGGCACGTTAAATGCCGGCGGCAATCTTACGCTGCTTTCCACGGCTGACCAAACAGCGCTGGTGAGCGGGGCCGGCGCCGGCACCATCAACGGGAATGTAACAATGCAGCGTTACCTGGCATCAGGTTTCGGGTATAAATATTTCAGTTCACCCTTCCAGGCGGCCACGGTCAGCGAATTCGCCGACGACATGAACCTTGGGGCAGCCTTCCCTACCTTTTACAGTTACAACGAAAACCGGGACACGACCTGGTGGATAACCTACACCACGGGTACCAACCTGCTTGTTCCCATGCTGGGCTATGCCGTGAACTTCGGCCCTTCCGCCGATCCCAAAACGGCAGATGTCACAGGAGCGGTATCCAACGGAACTATGTCGCTGACTTTATACAACCACGATAAAAACCATACCAAAGGATTCACGCTGGTTGGAAACCCCTACCCATCCCCTGTCGACTGGGACGCAGCCACCGGTTGGACAAAGACCAACATCGACAATGCCGTTTACTATTTCAACGCGGGAAGCGCCGATCAATACGTGGGGAGCTATAGTACTTATATCAACGGCGTTTCCAGCGACGGCATCGCCAACAACATCATCCCGGCCATGCAGGGTTTTTTTGTCCATGTAACCAACGGCACATTCCCGGTAACAGGAACTCTCGGATTTTCCAATCAGGTCAGGATCAACACGCTGAACCCCGTTTTTCACAAAAATGGCCTTCTTGATTACAGGCCGCTTATCAGGATATCGGCAGGCTTTGAAGGTGCCGAAAACCGTCTCGACCCGCTGGTTGTCCTGTTCGACGGGGAGGCATCGCCGCTGTTTAACGAAAGGCAGGACGCCGTAAAATTGATGAATACCGATCCCGAAATTCCCAGCTTTTATACCCTCTCTAACGACAATATCCGGTATGCCATCAAATCGCTGCCCGAGCCGGCCGATTCGCTGACAGTTATTCCCCTTGGAATTACCACACAACAGCAAGGCATCATTGATTTTGCTGTAAACGCCCTGGAAAACCAGCAGCCCGGTTTGCAGCTTTATTTTTCCGACAATAAAAACAGGGCCGTCCTTGCCGTGAACAGCAATACCCGCTATCAGGCGTTTTTGGACGAAGGTGTATGCGACGGACGGTTTTCGCTCATTCTTTCCCGCCATGAAATTCCGACCAGCTCCGGCTCAGCCGATGAACTGGACGCCTATTACAGCGACGGCAAAATATATGTTTACTGTGATTTTTTAAACAACGAACAGGGTGAACTGCAGGTTTCGGATATGCTGGGACGCATTATCCACCGGGAGAAAGTGACCGGCATCGGATATAACAGTGTAAACCTTAATGTACCGACCGGCATTTATATAGCCAGCTTAAGATCGGAACACGCTTCTTCCTCAAAGAAACTCTTTATCCCCGGAAAATGAAACACCGCTGCCTGAAATTATTATCCCTGTTGCCATCGCTGAAAGGCGCCATCATGCTTATCATGATCGTTAGCCCGGTGATCCTGATGGGACAGGTAAATCCTCCCAGGCCGATAACGCTGACTGTATCACCCGTGCAGAACCTGAATTTCGGCAGTTTTTGCATCACGGGCGCCAACGGCGGCACGGTAACCATTTCGAATACGGGCGTACGCACCTCTTCCGGCGATGTCTTCCTGGTTAATTCAGGATATACCGAAGGCATTTTCACCATCGAAGTCGCGACCGGCACATCGCTGGTGATGATGAACGGGGCTGACGCCACGCTTACCGGCAGCAACGGCGGAACCATGACACTGACCCTGGGGCAGACCGATCCTCCGCTTCCTTACGGCACAATTACGCCGTCCACAGTCTTTCATATAGGCGCCACGCTCAACGTCGGGCCCGTATCAAACAATCCCCCGGGATCATACTCGGGAACCTATGAGATCATCATTAACCACGAATAATAAAACCTGAACGATCAGCGAACGGATGAAGAAAACGTATTTAAAAGAGAGAACCGGCAGGATCCTGCGTTTCGCAGCAGGACTCATTGTCTGTGCTCTCTCCGTTTTCGCCGCGCCATCCGTTTTTGCCGACAATACCGATGTGGAGCCGGCATTCGATGAGGTTTCGCTCACGCTAAAAGTCCATAAATCGGCTACCGTCGAAATTCCCGCTGTGATCAGCGGTTCTACGGCATATTTGTCGGTTTCCGACCTGTTTACTTTCCTGAAAATTAAGAATATCGTCTCGGATGAATCCAATGTAATATCCGGAACATTCCTGAATGAATCCGATCCATATCTGATCGATAAAACAAGGAATATCATCCGCTACAGGGACAAGGAATACCTGCTTACCCATAACGAGCTGATCAGAAGTGAATCGGGTTTGTTTTTGGCTACCAACCTGTTTCAGGAGATCTTTGGGCTCGAATGTACTTTCTATTTCAGGTCTCTTTCCGTCGACCTTGATTCAAAACAGGAACTTCCCCTGTTCCGGGAAATGCGGCAGGAAGAGATGCGGAAATACATCCGCAAGGTGAAAGGCGAAATTCATGCCGATACGCTTATCGGACGCCAACGTCCCATGCTATATGCCGGAACGGCCGATTATGCCGTTTATTCAACGCAGGCAACCGACGGACCGGCCACCACGAGGGCCAGCCTGTCGGTAGGAGGATTCCTGGCCGGCGGAGAAACCACGCTGGGCCTCAACTATTACACCGATCAGCCTGTCACCGGGCGAAACCAATACTTCCGCTGGCGTTATGTAAACAACGATAACAAAGCATTGCGGCAGGTCGTTGCCGGGAATATTTCCACACCGTCAATAGCCAGCATTTTCTCGCCCGTGATCGGGGTCCAACTGACCAACACGCCGACAACCTACCGGAAATTTTACGGCAGCTATACGCTGAACGACAGGACAGAGCCCGGATGGATCGTTGAACTGTATGTCAACAACACCCTGGTTGATTATGCCAAAGCCGACGCTTCCGGCTTCTTCACTTTCCAGGTGCCGTTGGCTTACGGTAACACCGAAGTAAAACTTCGCTTTTACGGGCCCTGGGGGGAGGAAAAATCGAAGGTTCAGAACATCGTGATCCCCTTTACCTTCCTGCCGAAGAATGAACTCGAATATACGGTAAGCGCCGGCATGGTGGAGGACAGCACGAACGCCCTGTTCTGGAGGAGCAGCGTCAATTACGGTATTTCCAATAAAATAAGCATTGGCGGCGGCAACGAATATCTTTCCACGATTACCACCGGCAGGAACATCCCTTACCTGAATACTTCCTTCAGCCTTACCGGCAACCTGTTATGCAACGCTGAATACGATTTCGGCGTCAGGAAAAAAGGCCTGGTTTCCTACCGGCTGCCTTCCAATTTTATCGTGGAACTTTCCTATACGAAATACGATAAAGACCAGAAAGCCATTTTCTATAATTACCTGGAAGAAAAAAAAGGAAGCATTTCGCTGCCGCTCCGCTTCAGGAATTTTTCCATTTATTCCCGGTTGTCGGTTAACCACGTATCGCTGAAGGAATCCATGAAACTGACCTTGTCGGAATTCATCGTTTCGGCCTCCTATAAAAAGTTCAGCGGCAATATCCATAGTTACGGCTATTTTTTCAATACCGGCACCCCGGTAATGTATACCGACCTTTCCCTGGGCTACAGGTTGACGAAAGGAATAAGCATCACCCCAACGGTGAGGTACAACCATACCCGGAACCAGGTGACAGGTTTGAAATGCATCGCCGAGAAACAGTTGTGGGGCCGCGGCTACATCACCATGACCTATGAACAGTACACCGATTACAACATCAGGAATTTACAGGTCGGCATCCGTTATGTTTTCTCAAAGGCCCAGGCGGCAGTATATGCAAACCATCATAACGGTTCTGTCAGCTTTTCGGAAGCCGTGAGCGGAAGCCTGGTGTTTGATCCGGCAACATCCTATGTAAAGGCCGGCAACATCAACAAAGTCGGCCGGGGTGGCATTACCGTGCTGCCTTTCCTCGATATTAACTGCAACGGCAGGCGCGATAAGGGAGAACCCCGGGTAAGCGGGCTGAATGTAAGGGTGATAACCGGCGGACGCGTTGAGGTGTCGGAAAAAGATTCCCTGATCCGGATTTTTGACCTTGAAGCCTATACCAACGCATATCTCGAAATGGACGGCGCCGGCCTCGGGAGTATTTCATGGCAATTGTATAAAAAGACATACAGCGTACCGGTAGAACCCAACCTGATGAAACTCGTGGAAGTGCCCGTAACCGTGGTCAGTGAAGTTTCCGGCCTGGTTAAAATGAAAACCTCGGGACAGGCAATCCGGCGGGAAAATATTAAAATAAACATCTACCGGGACGACAAGGTATTAGTGACTTCTTGCTTCCCTGAAGACGATGGTTACTACAATTATATGGGCCTGACGCCCGGCAATTACACCATCATCCCGGATACCGCCCGGTTGAGCGGCATGCAGATGAGTGTCGTTCCGGCATCCCGGAAACTTTCAATACCTGAAAGCCGCGAGGGGGAAGTGTTCGACACCCTCGATTTCATCGTTGAGTCAATGAAACCCGCTGCCGGCGAAGTAATCCCGAATCCGGCTGAATATACCCCGACAGTGGCAGCCGCCGCACCGGATACAACAACGCGCCGGCCTGGGAAAACCGGTCCTGAACAGATTATTATTACTGATACTTCCGCGTTAAATAACACAGCGAAGGCCGCCGTCACAACAAAACCGGAAACGCCGGCTCCGGCAATAGAGGATTTAACCCGTGTTGCTTCAGATCCGGCATCAGCCATCAGCGGTTCCGAAATTGACGATCTCCCCGGTTACTACGTTGTGCAGGCCGGCGCCTTCAAAAAACAATTCAATGCTAAAAATGTAAAAAAACATATTGCTTCGCAGTACAATGAGAAGGAAGTAGCGATTGTGAGCGCACAGGGCTATTACAAGGTGCTTGTGGCCGGCTATAACAGCAAGGCCGAAGCGATGGCCATGCGGAATTCGTTAAGGGAAAACGGTTACCCGGAAGCCTTCATCCGGAAGTTGTCGGGAGGAATTGCCATCCGGGCCTTCGGGGATCTCAACAGCAATGGTATATTCGACCCGGGCGAACCCTGCGTGAACGGATTAACAGCCAGCCTTTCTACCGGTGGAATCCTTGAAGTGAGCCCCGCCGATACCCTGATCCGTATCTTCAGTTTTGAAGCCGACAGCGGCGCCATTCTTGAAGTGGACTTCAGCGCCAATGAAAGCCATGGTTGGGAGCTGCGACGTAAAACCTTTACCGTGGAAACCGACCCGGTACGGATGAAACTGCTGGAAATCCCGGTTTATGCTCCTGGCATGATTTCGGGTACGGTAACTGCCGAAGGGCCGGCCGGCGCGAACATGCCCGAAATGATGAGAATTCAGATTTACCGTGCCGACAGTACCTTGTTAACTACCCTTGATGTTCCGGAAAACGGGCGATTCAGCTTTAAAGGGCTGAAACCAGGCCATTACCGGATACAGCCCGATACCCTCCAATTGCAAAAGCTCCGGTTGACAAGCATGCCGGCAGGCAGGGAAATCAAGCTGACCGAAGGCCGTTTCGGCGAATCAGTTACCGGCGTTGATTTTGCGCTGGCGCCGGAAGTACAGTCCCGGGTAATTCCTCTCCAGCCCAATGTTTATCCTGAACTTGCCGTCAGCGATTCGGCGCTGCTCATAAAACCGGACCGTAAAAATGAGATTGTCAACGGATGTTTCGCTATCCAGTTGGGCGCTTTCCAGGAACATTCCAATGCCAGGTCTGTCTCAAAACGTGTTTCCTTCAGGTATCACCTTAAAGTTGATATCATCCAGACAGCGGGATACTACAAGGTGCTGATACCCGGATATTACAGCCGGCTGGATGCAACCATGATGCTGAATAAATTAAGAAAGAACGGTTTTCCGGGGGCATACCTAATTTATATTCCCGACCGGACCGGTTCGGAACAGCCGTAAACAGAACCGGACAGCCTTCGTTTTCCCCCGTGCAGGCGCTTCCCTGATGAGCGTGCAAAACCTGTCAGGAAGCCCTGCATTCCCCTTTGTTTTTGACTTCTTCCCCCTGTTTTCATTTTTCTTCCGGAATGGCGTCGGGTTACGATGCAGCCCTATCGGCGCGCGCATCTCCCGGCACGGGTGACCATAAAAACCATGCTGCCCGGTGGAGGATAAAACCGAAGCCAGACCTTTGTCTTTATTATCTGTATCAACACGGTTTACAGGATTCCCGGGATGACCGTGGGAACCCGGAGAACAGAAATAATCATGCCCGGTACGACTTTTAATTATTTAGTAATTTATAAATTGTTCAAATTTTTCCAAAGCAATATAAAAACCTATAGATTTCTTTTCTAATTTAGAATGCTGATATGCAGGCCACCCGCGGAACCGGAGAAACGGAGGCGGCAAGGGGAAGTGTGAACCACCGGAATGGTTAAAAGTGGTAAGTTTTTGATGATATATTGTAATTAGCAACAAGGCGTAGAAAAAACCGAACACCCACCCACAGCAAAAGAGTTGCAACACATTTGCTCTTGGCTGTCACACAAGGAAAATTTGGAAAGCTGACAGAATTTGTAAGACAGATACAATCCAGTACAAAATTTTTAAAACTTTACATTATGCGTTTTATCGATAAAAAACAGAAACTCGATTATTTGATTGAATTGATCGAAAAAGAAGACACTGGAACCGCTGATAAACTATGCTCAAAAATTTGTGTATCCAAATCAACGTTGAAACGCTGCTTAAACGACTTACGCGAATCGGGTTATCAAGTCGTATTTCATCCAATCCGAAACACATATTGTTTTATTAACAAGCCTTCTCAACAAAAATATGGGTGATGTCCATAAATGAGCCTGCAGGTTCAGTTTTTGAGCCTGCCATAGATTTACCTTTATACAAATTTTAAGTATCATGACTCATGACTATTCAAAAACCAGATAACACTTCACTTGCTGTTTCATTCTTATTAAGTAAGTTTGGTATAAAATTCAACGATAACTATCTAATAAAAGAATTACGATCTCATCCTTTTTACCCAAGTCTTGCCGCAATTAGTGATTTTCTCCAAAAATATAAAATTGAAAATGAGGCCCTTAGATTATGACGAGTTATTACAGTTTAAAAATCCTTTTATAGCTCATCTAACTATTTTTAACGGAATATTTGTTGTAGTGCTTCAAGTCAATGACCATGAAGTAAATTATTTTTTAGAAGGCAAAAATTATGTAACTCTATCAAAAGAAGAATTCCTAAAAGTTTGGAACAACATTGTACTTATAGCTTATCCTTCAGCGCAAAGTTGTGAGCCTGAATATAGACAACACCATCAGGAGTATCTTTTTAAAAAGGTTAAATTGCCATTATTGTTGAGTGTTTTAGGACTTATTCTTATCATACAATTTGTTTCCAATTTTTCAGCAATGCAACTATTGCCTCTTTTGGCCACAAAAGCAATAGGATTGTTTTTTGTTTCGTTGTTAATCAAACATGAATTGGGTATTCACAGCGAAATGGTTGATAAACTATGTACAATGAGCAAAAGTGCAGGGTGTAACGAAGTTTTGAAATCAAAAGGGGCAAAATTATTTGGAAAAGTACTTTTAGCTGACCTGGGTTTAGTCTGGTTTGTCTCATCCTTTATTTTTATCTTTATCCATCTCTTTACATCCAAGACTGATTATGAGAATATCTTTAATCTGTTGGGTTGGCTGTCAATAGCATCAGTACCATTTATCTTGTTTTCAGTATCTTACCAGGCATTCATTATTAGAAAGTATTGTCCTTTATGCCTTGGGGTTATGAGTACTTTAATTGTTGATGTACTATTGCTTATTGCCATGTATGGATTCCGTTTTGCAATTCCTTCATATTCGTGTATTTTATTAATGATAAGCATCTTATCGGTTGTGTTGTACGTTTGGCTTTTAATAAAGAACTATTACACCCGAGCAAATACATTGGATGATATTGAAAACAAATACCTGCATCTGAAGCGCAATCCAAGTGTTCTCCAATTAGAACTGCAACATAGTGAAAATATTGAGGGCAGCAATTTCCCAAATCCTTTACGATTAACCGAGAATAATTCTGAAATTTTACTTACTGAAGTTATAAACCTCTATTGCTCACCATGCAAACAAGTTATTGAGAAGATTGACAAGTTATTGCAAAATTGTAACGGCAACTGTCCTGATTTACAAATAGTTCTTTTAGCGAATGCAAAGGATAAAGCCGATGTAATGACGATAACCGCTGCCCATTTGTTATCTATTGCTGATTATTTGACACCTAACCAGCGTTTTATAGCATTGCGAGAATGGTTAGAGAGTATGGATTATAATAAATGGTCACAAAAATACCCTGTTGAAATTTCTGATCGACAATTTGCCATGCTAAAAGAAAATGTAGCATGGTTCAAGGAACACAAAGTTCATGGCACTCCAACTGCGTT
>Ga0116171_10002090_pt1 | contig 19311 bp, 15 predicted proteins | sample AD_JPNHW2_MetaG_FD_89798 | JGI IMG/M metagenome (GOLD analysis project Ga0116171, IMG submission 89798) | Active sludge microbial communities of municipal wastewater-treating anaerobic digesters from Japan - AD_JPNHW2_MetaG | ecosystem: Engineered > Bioreactor > Anaerobic > Digestate | place... | reverse complement strand
GGATACGGTCGTAGATGATCACAGTATCGTTGATCGAATAACCAATCACCGTTAATACGGCAGCGATGAACGATTGGTCAATCTCGAGAGAGAACGGAAGGAAACCATACAGCAACGAGAATGCTCCCATACAAATAATGGCATCATGTGCCAACGAAATAACACCGCCGAGGCCATATTGCCAACTGTCGAAACGAACAAGGATGTACAAGAAAATTAATACTAAGGAGAAAAGTACAGCCCAAATAGCATCTCTGGTTAATTTATCTGAAATTGTAGGACCTACTTTTTGTGTACTTTGCAGGTTTACTTTTCCAAAGGTATCAGCCGATACATCGCCAATAAATCCGCCTTTCTTAAGTCCCTGATAAAGCAATTCTTCTACTTCATTGTCCACGTCAGCTGTATTTTCTTCAATTTTATAACCAGTGGTGATACGAACCTGGTTGTTATTTCCGTATGTTTTAACATCAGGAGTTGAATTGAATATAGGAGACAGTGCACCTTTAATGTCGTCAACTCTCACGTCTTTATCGAAACGTACAACATAAGTACGCCCCCCTTTGAAGTCGATACCTTTATCGAAGCCTCTTGTGAAGAATGAAACGATAGAAGCAAGTATCAAAATTCCCGACAGAGTATAGAAAATCTTCCTTTTTTCAATAAACGGAATTTTAACGTAACGCAACCAGTTTTTCGAATAGCTGGTAGTAAATGTGATTTCTCTGTTTTTTGCCAGCTGACGTTCGAAAATCAAACGCGTAATAAAGATAGAGGTAAACAACGAAGTCAAGATACCAATGATCAAAGTGGTAGCGAAACCTCTGATTGGGCCGGAACCGAAAATGTAAAGAACGATACCAGTCAACAATGTGGTTACCTGTCCGTCGATAATTGCCGAATAGGCCGCATTGAAGCCGTCGAAAACAGCCATGCGAACTGATTTTCCGGCCAGAACTTCTTCCTCAATACGTTCGTAAATCAAAACGTTCGCGTCAACCGCCATACCCATAGTTAACACGATACCCGCGATCCCTGGCAAAGTTAATACTGCTCCAATTGAAGCTAGAACTCCAATCAGGAAGAATACGTTTACAATCAATGCGATATTTGCAGCACCACCAGCCTTGTAGCTATAGAAGAACAGCATGTAACCCAGAACAAGCAAGAAGGCGATAGCGAAAGACCATAAACCGCTTGTGATAGCTTCTCTTCCTAATGAAGGACCAACAACGTCTTCAGCAATGATCATCGCAGGGGCCGGCATTTTTCCTGATTTCAGAATGTTTGCCAAGTCTTTTGCTTCTTCAACACTTTCCAATCCGGTAATTGAAGAACGTCCGCCAGTGATTTCACCCAAAACGTTTGGATAAGAGCGAACATATCCGTCAAGAACAATAGCGATTGATTTTCCAACATTGTCTTTAGTCAAACGAGCCCATGTTTTAGCTCCTTCTCCGTTCATCGACATGGTAACTTCAGGTTTACTTCCCATATCAGAATAGTCCTGACGAGCATCAACAATTGCGCCACCGTCTAGTGGAGCACGACCATCACGGCCAGTCACTTTAATTGCAACCAGACGGAAATACTTTTCATCTTTATCAATTGCTTTTGCAGTCCATTTGAATGCGAGATTGCGAGGGAGTAAAGCTTTTACCTGATCTATTTTCAGGTATTTGTTTACTGTGGCGGTATCTTTGAAATGAGCAGTACCAACAGCTGCTCCCGGATAAAGTTGTCCTTGAGGTGTTGCCATTGGCGACAGAATTGAAAACAAAGGGAATTGTTTTTTCATGTCGGCATTTTTGTCGGCAGAAGCATCTTTTTTGTCGCCCTTGTCCAACTCGCTCAATAATGTATTGCTCGACGTCCCGGTAGTTGTTACAGAGGCTGTTGAAGCAGTTGCAGTTGTTGACTGAGATTTTACTGATTGAATTTCAGCAATTCTTTGATTTGCCTGAGCTAAATATTGATAAACCTCGCTATTGTCGTATGTTTCCCAGAATTCGAGGTTAGCTGTTCCCTGCAACAGTTTGCGAACACGTTTCGGATCGTCGATACCTGGAAGTTCAACCAAAATACGTCCTGCCGTTTGAAGTTGCTGAATATTTGGCTGTGCAACACCAAAACGGTCGATACGTGTACGAATGATGTTGAACGAGTTGTCGATAGCAACTTTTGTTTCTTTTTTCAAAACATCTAAAACTTCAGCGTTTGTAGAGTTGTATTTTACTTTGTCTTTCAGATCAAGTGTGTTGAAAATAGAAGCAAGTTTACCGCTAGGCGAAATTTGCTCGAATGATTTGCCGAAAAGTGTTACGAAATCTTCCTGGCTGGTCTTTTGTTTTTCAAGAGCCATGCGAAGAGCTGCATTGAACGTAGAATCTTTACTGAAGTTCGATAGCGATTTTACCAAATCGACAACCGAAACCTCCAATGTAACGTTCATACCACCCTGCAAGTCAAGTCCAAGACACAATTCGAGTGCTTTAACTTCTTTAAATGTGTACTTGCGAATACCCAACAAATTGTAAACCACCTCTCCCTGCATAGAGTCGAGGTAAGCTTCCTCTTTGTGCTTGTCTCCCTTGGCGTAAACTTTTGCAGCTTTTTCAACCTGGCTTGCCTTGAAGGTAAACATCAGCTGATAAACGCAAATCAAACCAAGAAGGATTGCAAACAGTCTAATTGCACCTTTGTTTTGCATTTGTAAAAATTTAATTTGTTTATAACTAGTTATTTAATGTTGAAATTGAATTCTTCAATAAGAATTATAAAAGCTACGGGACGTGTCGAGCCCAGCCTGAATTTGTATAAAGGGATCAGGTGAAACGGTAATTAAACGAGCGGCGGAGTATCGTCGGGGCTCGAGTAAAGTACTCTTTTATAAGGAAGTGAATGAAAATAGCGAACGGCAGAAAGAGAAATGTGAGATGTTTCTTCTTTCATGATCTGGAAAGTTCGCAAATTGTAATATTTAACCAGAAATTTATCTTGCTGAACGTCAAAACGAAGGCGGATTGGATTCTCTGACCCTAATGTTTTCAAATTGAAACTTGTAACCTGGTTGCAGAAGAAAACTTTATTGTTGTCAGATTCACTTGAATAAGGCAGCTTATTCGAATTCTTTGCAAAACTTTGATTGACTTTGTGATACATATCAAAAACCACCGCCGATGCAATCAATGCAAACAGCAGGCATACCTTGATGATAAGACTTCTTGATATGTATTTGCTTAGGTTCATTTAATAAAATTCAGCCGCCAAATATATTTATTTTTTCCAAATATAGAAGCGTCGATTTTCTGCTATGGGGCAGTATTATGATTCCTGAAAATGAAGCGACCTATTTTTATAGTCGATGATGCAATTGTAATTCATCAGAATATCGCCGCCAATTAATCCTGCAATCTTGTATGAGGTGTATTTCTCGTATATCTGATTGACATGGGATAAATCGATTAGTGCAACTTTTCGGTTTTTTATTTTTAATTCTCCAAACTCAACGAATGAAACAACGCCAACCTGTGTTTCCATCATTTCGTGGTTTATGCCTGCACTCTGATAATCGTCAATATTGTCTGATTCTGTAACAGTGTAATGTTCAGTCAGATTTTTATCAAAAACGGTTTTTGAAGCGCCTGTATCGATAACCCAGAAAGCAGTAGATTGATCGGCAAAAATTCCTTCAATCAAAATGTGGTAATTATCGTGTTCGAGCTCAACGATATGTAATGGGATTTCGGCCATTGTATTTTTCTTTCTTTTTCTCAGGAATTTCAAAACTGGATGATACTGTTTGGTGAAACAAAAAAGCTCTGGCAAGTAAGCCAGAGCTTCAAATATAGTGTATTGTTTGTTTTTCAGGAAAGATTAAAGAAGATTCATTCCGTCAACAACGTCCATGATTTCTTTAACAGCTTTTGCTGAGTCATGCAACAATTTAGTTTCGTCTTCAGTTAAAGCAACTTCGATAACTTTTTCAACACCATTTTTACCCAATTTAACCGGAACACCTACGAAAACGTCGTTTAGACCGAATTCGCCTTCCAGTTTAACGCAGCAAGGGAAAACACGTTTTTGGTCCATTACGATAGCTTCAACCATTTGAGCTGCAGCTGAACCTGGAGCATACCAAGCTGAAGTTCCCATAAGGTTAACTAATTCACCACCACCTTTTTTAGTGCGGTCGATGATTTTTGCCAATTTTTCTTCGTCAATCAATTCTGTTACCGGAATACCAGCAACGGTAGTGTAACGTGGTAGTGGAACCATTGTGTCACCATGTCCACCCATCAACAAAGCCTGAATGTCGCGCGGCGATACGTCCAAAGCTTCAGCAAGAAAAGCGCGGTAGCGTGCAGTATCAAGGATACCAGCCATACCCAATACTTTGTTTTTGCCTAATTTCGAAACTGCGTGTGCAACGTAAGTCATAACATCAAGTGGATTTGATACGATGATGATTGTTGCATTTGGAGAATATTTGATCACATTCTCGGTAACGCTTTTTACGATGCCGGCATTGATTGAAATCAAGTCGTCGCGGCTCATTCCCGGTTTACGTGGAACACCAGAAGTAATAACAACTACATCAGAATCTGCTGATTTTGAATAATCGTTAGTTGCACCTACAGTGCGAGTGTCATAATAATTAATTGGAGCAGTTTGCCATAAGTCTAATGATTTTCCTTCTGACAATCCTTCTTTAATATCAAGTAAAACAACTTCGCTTACAATGTTTTTTTCAGCTACGATCTGCGCGCAGGTAGCACCAACATTCCCAGCACCAACAACTGTTACTTTCATAATTGTTTATTTTTAGGATTACTGTTTTTAAAATAACGCATGCAAAGATAAAACGTATTTTGGATTGGATATTTAAATTCAGATTGGCTTAACAATTTGGTAAGGTACCAATTAATCAGTTTGTTAACAGTGAAAGTATTTTGAAACAGTTCCTTATTTTTCTTCTGATTTTTCCGTTCTATAGTGTTGATATAGAATAATAAACGGAATTGTTCTAAAATTGTGCTATGCCAGAATTGAGCAAATATTTGTTTAAAACGGAATTTGGTTGTTAGCGATGAAATTTTGACTTTTGTTCTGCGTAGCTTAAAAGATGCAAGTGCTTTCAGAACAAATGAGGTGAAATCACGAGCTTGGAGCAAACATTCTAAGTTAAATTTGGTTATATTCAAAAAAACTAAAAAGAAATAATTATGGCTGACAGATTATCTGACCCAATAGGAAGACTGATGGGACTTCGTTATAAATCACATCCTTGGCATGGCGTTTTTATTGGGAAGGATGCCCCTGAAAATGTAGTCGCTTTTATCGAAGTTGTTCCTACCGATACAGTAAAGTATGAGATTGATAAGGAAAGCGGGTTCCTGAAGCTGGATCGTCCTCAGAAATATTCGAATGTTGTTCCTGCAATTTATGGTTTTATTCCGCAAACATATTGCGGTGAGTTAGTTGGAAAATATTGCATGGAAAAAACAGGTAAGGTTGGGATAAAAGGAGACGGTGACCCAATAGATATTTGCGTGCTGACAGAAAAAACGATCGCGCACGGTGATATTTTGGTTGATGCCCGGCCCATCGGTGGATTTCGGATGATTGATGGCAATCAGGCTGACGATAAAATTATTGCTGTTTTAACCAATGATGTTGTTTACAGCGAATACAAGGATTTGTCGGACTTGCCGGATATCGTAGTAGAAAGGCTCAAACATTACTTTCTGACCTATAAAGACATGCCCGGCAAAGCAAGTAATACGGAAATAACACATACTTATGGCGCTGAAGAAGCGCTTGTTGTAATACAGTATGCGATGGATGATTACCATCTACGCTTTGATAATATTGGAAAGCTGTTATAGTAAATTTAAAAAGAGGGCTGACTCATAAATTGAATCAGCCCTCTTTTTCTTTAGTTCTATTTTCGTTCCAGATTAAGGTACGAGTAATTAAAATTATTAGCTGGATCAAAGTGATCTTCCCTGAAGTTTTCGTTCCACTCCTGATAATTTATTTCAGGGAAATATACATCGGCGTCAAAATCCTGGTGAACCAATGTGAGGTATAGTTTACCTGCATGTGGATAAAACTGCCGATAAATCATTCCACCACCAATAATGAATGCTTCATCTTCGTTCGCAACCGCTTTTATCGCTTCATTGATCGAAAAAACCATTTCGCATCTTTCAAACTTTTCTTCAGGATTGTCGGTAATTACAATGTTCCTTCGGTTTGGCAGGGCGCCTTTCGGTAATGAGAGCAACGTGTTCCGTCCCATAATTACCGGATGACCTGTCGTTATTTCCTTAAAACGCTTTAAATCGTTCGGAAGGTGAAATAACAGATCATTGTTTTTTCCGATTGCGAAATTTTGTGCTATTGCTACTATTATTGATATGTTTTTGTGAATCATTGTGTTTGCTTCTGAATTATAAGAATTATACTGCTACGGTTCCGGCAATATGCGGGTGAGACTGGTAGCCGATGAGCTCAAAATCGGCATACTTAAATTCAAATATGCTTTTTACCCCGGGGTTAATTTTCATTTGAGGTAGCGGAAATGGTTCTCTGCTCAATTGTAGTTTTACCTGCTCCATGTGATTTAAGTAAATGTGTGCGTCGCCCAATGTATGGATGAATTCTCCAGGTTGCAAGCCACATACATGAGCAACCATTAGGGTTAAGAGGGCATATGATGCAATATTGAATGGAACGCCCAAAAAAATGTCAGCGCTACGTTGATAAAGCTGACACGAAAGTTTGCCATTGGCCACATAAAACTGAACCAAAATATGGCATGGTGGCAGCTTCATCTGATCTATTTGCCCTACATTCCAGGCGCTTACCAGGTGGCGGCGCGAATCAGGATTGTTCTTTAGACTTTCAATTACCTGAGATATTTGATCAATATGCCTTCCGTCAGGCGCTGGCCAGGAGCGCCATTGATAGCCGTAAACTGGCCCCAAATTGCCATTCTCATCAGCCCACTCGTTCCAGATTCTGACTCCATTTTCCTGAAGATATTTTACGTTGGTGTCGCCGGTTAAAAACCAAAGTAATTCGTGAATAATTGATTTTAAATGGAGCTTTTTGGTTGTCAAAACCGGAAAACCTTCCGAAAGATCGAAACGCGATTGGTAGCCAAAAACACTAATTGTTCCTGTCCCGGTGCGGTCGCTCTTTTCGACACCATTTTTTAATACATGATTCAGTAAATCAATATATTGTTTCATCTTTTGGCCAATTTAAATCTAAGCTTTCAAACCGTTGACAAGGTAAAAAAGTTTTTGAGATTTTGCGGCGTCTGCTGCATTCTATTCAGTCGGTCGGAAAAATTGAATGTACTCGTATTAGTGATGAACTTTTAACCCAGAAGGTTTGTGTTTATACCTGAAAACTATCGGAAAAACGACGGAAAGAATCAGCGCGTAACTCGCAAATACAAACCAAATTGTTGGCCACGAACGGCTAATAAGTTTTCCACCTTCGCCATAAACCGAATAAAAATCGACGATGGCGCCACTGGCATATCCGCCAAATATGGCACCCAATCCATTGGTTAACATCATGAACAAACCTTGAGCGCTGGCCCGTATTTCAGGTTTTGCTTCAGTTTCTACAAATAATGATCCGGATATGTTGAAGAAATCGAAAGCCATTCCATAAACAATCATCGATAGTATAAGTAAAATTAGTCCACTTCCCGGATTTCCAATTCCGAACAAACCAAAGCGAAGTACCCAGGCCAGCATGCTCATTAGCATTACTTGTTTGATGCCGAACTTCCGGAGGAAAAAAGGAATAGTGAGAATAAACAAGGTTTCTGACATCTGCGAAATTGAAAGAAGAATGACTGAATGTTTAACTCCAAACGAGTTAGCAAATTCAGGAATGTCTTTAAAACTACCGATAAATAAATCTCCATACGAATTTGTTATCTGTAGGGCTGCTCCTAAAAGCATCGAGAACAGAAAGAATACAACCATCTTCTTTGACTTGAACAAAACCAGCGCATCAAGACCGAAGGCTGAAAGAAGGGATTTGTGCTCGGTTTTAGCGGGTGGACATTTCGGCAAAGTAAATGAATATAGTGCCATCACCAGCGAGGCAACCGATCCTACGTAAAGTTGTGCGTTGGTATTCTTAAAACCGGACAAATCGACAACCCACATGGCAACAATAAAACCAATTGTGCCGAAAGTACGAATAGGCGGAAAGGCCTTAATGATGTCGAAATTATTTTCTTCGAGAGCGTTGTATGCTACTGAATAGTTTAGCGAAATGGTTGGCATGTAAAAGAATAGATTGATTAACATTGCCCAGTACATATGCTCATAGTCAGTAATCGTCGAGGCATAGAAAAGCGCAACGGCGCCAAACAGGTGGCAAATTCCCAGCAACCTTTCGGCGTTGATCCATTTATCCGCGATAATACCGATAATGCCAGGCATGATAAGCGAGGCAATTCCCAATGTTGCAAAGATTGACCCGATCTGGCCGCCTTCGAAGTTCAATACCCGGCCGAGATATCCACCTAACGAAATTAACCACGAACCCCAGATAAAAAACTGGAGAAAGCTCATTACAATCAATCGGTTCTTAATTCCCATGTTTTTGAATAGTTATGTTTTTAGCGGCAATAAAACTACTAAAATCTACCAATTCAAAAAGTGGGATTTAATAATATTTTGGATTTTGGGAAAGTAGAGGATATCTTAATTGAAAAGTCAATTTATTCTTTCTTTCGGCGCTGAATTTCGTCCCTTATGGCTGAAGCTTTTTCGTAATCTTCGGCCTGAATTGCATTTTCGAGCATTTGATTCAATTCGGACGACGTGTATTTTTCGTATTCGTGTTTGCTTTTCTTAGGATCTTCAATCAGAGGTTGGCTCCAGTCTTCCGCGTTGTGCTCATTCTCAAATTCGATTACAATTCCGGCACGTTCAAGAATATCATCAGTAGTATAAATTGGGCATTCAAAACGAAGAGCAAGTGCTACCGCATCAGAGGTTCGCGAATCGATGGTAACAACCTTGTCGTTATTCACGCAAATAAGTTCGGAGTAAAAAATACCTTCCTCGAGTTTGTAAATAATAACTTCTCTCAGAAAAATGTCGAATGACGAAGCAAGGTACTTGAAAAGATCGTGGGTTAGCGGGCGAGGAGGTTTAAGCCCTTCCAGTTGTATGGCTATCGACTGTGCTTCAATTGGACCTATAATAATAGGAATACGCCTGTCTCCATTTTCTTCGGCTAAAACCAAAGCGTATGCTCCCGATTGCGATTGACTAACTGATAGCCCTAATATGTTTAGCCTGATTTTTTTCATCAGTTATTTTGTGTACCCCTTCATTGCGAAGCAAATATAGTAAAATTAAGCTATCCTTTTGTGGAAGAAAATAAATCAGAAAAAATATCGTAAACCTTTGGCGATCACTCAAAATTGTATACTTTTGCAGTCCAAAGTTTTCGAGCAGGCCCGATAAGCGTGGTCTAACAGATTGCCGCCTGCCGGATGAAATGTTTAAATAAGTTGAAATGTACGCAATCGTAGAAATTGCCGGTCAACAGATTAAAGTTGAAAAAGGCCGGAAAGCTTATGTACACCGTTTGGAAAATGCTGAAGGAGAATCAGTGTCGTTTGACAAAGTTCTCTTGATTGACAACGACGGTGCAGTTAAAGTTGGAACTCCAGTTGTTGAAGGTGCAAGCGTGAAAGCTACTGTGCTTGAACATGTAAAAGGAGAAAAGGTATTGGTCTTCAAAAAGAAAAGAAGAAAAAGTTTTCAGAAAATGAATGGTCACCGTCAATACCTGACCAAAATTCAGATTGAAGAAGTAATTGGATAACATTAAAAAAATTTAGCAATGGCTCATAAGAAAGGTGTCGGTAGTTCCAAGAACGGACGCGAATCGCATAGCAAACGACTTGGCGTTAAAATTTTCGGCGGTCAGACTGCTGTAGCTGGTAACATTTTGGTTCGCCAGAGAGGTACTTCTCATCACCCAGGTTTAAACGTTGGTATTGGCAGAGATCATACTTTGTTTGCTTTGGTTGACGGAACTGTTGTTTTCAAAAAAAGAAGAGACAACAAATCGTTTGTATCAGTTGAACCTATTGTTCCGGCAGAAGGTAGCAACTAGAACGATGTAAGATATTCATCGAATAATCTCCTGCTTTTCCGAAGGCAGGAGATTTTTTTATTTAATTTTGTCCGTCAATTCACATAAAACTTACCGAAGATGCTTAGTTTAAAATTCATACAGGAAAATCCTGAATTGGTAGTTGCCAAATTGAAAAAGAAGCATTTTGATGCTTCTGCAATCGTTAAGGAAATAACCACGTTAACTGCGAAGAAAAACGAGACACAGGCTACGGCTGACAAGTATAAAGCAGAGATGAATAAAATTTCGAAAGAAGTTGGTTCGTTAATGCGCGAAGGAAAGAAAGAGGAAGCTGAAGTTGCAAAAATCCGCACTGCTGAGCTCAAAGAATCGATCAAACAGCTTGATGAAGATTTTGCCCGCATTGATCAGGATGTATTTGCGTTGCAGGTTCTACTTCCTAATATTCCGGCAGATATTGTTCCTGAAGGCCATAGCGCTGAGGAAAATCTTGTTGTGAAAAGAAGTGGTGAAATTCCAGTTTTGCCTGAAAACAATATTCCTCACTGGGACTTGGCAAAGAAGTACGACATTATTGATTTTGAACTCGGAGTGAAGATTACGGGAGCAGGGTTCCCAGTGTACAAAGGTAAAGGCGCCCGCTTGCAAAGAGCTTTGATAAACTTTTTCTTAGACGAAGCCCGTAATTCAGGTTACCTTGAAATTCAGCCACCTTATGTGGTGAACGAAGACTCGGGTTTTGGTACTGGCCAGCTTCCCGATAAAGAGGGACAGATGTATCATGCAACAGCTGATAATTTGTATCTTATTCCAACCGCCGAAGTTCCGGTAACCAATATCTACCGTGATGTAATTGTTGAAGCGAAAGACCTTCCAATTAAAAATACTGCATACAGTGCTTGTTTCCGTCGTGAAGCCGGTTCGTACGGGAAAGATGTTCGTGGATTGAATCGTTTGCACCAGTTCGATAAAGTTGAGATCGTTCAGATAGCACATCCTGAGAAATCGTATCAGATTCTTGACGAAATGGTGGCTCATGTATCCGGGTTGGTTGATAAGCTGGAATTGCCATATCGTATTGTACGTTTGTGTGGTGGAGATATGAGCTTTACATCAGCGTTGACATACGATTTTGAAGTTTTCTCGGCAGCTCAGGAAAAATGGCTTGAAGTTAGTTCTGTTTCCAATTTTGAGTCGTTCCAGGCAAACCGGTTGAAACTTCGATACCGTGACGAGGTTACCAAAAAGCCGGTTTTAGCACATACTTTAAACGGAAGTGCATTGGCTTTGCCGCGTATCGTGGCTGCTCTGCTCGAAAACAATCAAACGCCAAATGGAATTCGGATTCCAAAAGTTTTGATACCTTATTGTGGCTTTGATATGATCGATTAATCTGTTTAAAAAAGAATATTGGAGGCTGTTCTGTGAAAACCGGAACAGCCTTTTATTTTATTTGGGCTACAAAATGGGGCGTTGTCGGGATAGAATATTTTTTTAAGTTTGCTCAGCTGAATGAAGAAAAATGTACTCGAACCCGTTAAAAAGCTTTAATGAGATCTACAATTCTTATTACAGAAAGTCATTTCTGTATGTAAGATCGTATTTGCACGACGATTTAGCTGCGGAGGACATTGTTTCAGATTCGCTGATAAAACTATGGGAGCAAATGAAAAAAGAAGACATTAATCCTGTTGCTCCTTATCTTTTCACTATCCTGAAAAATCGGACACTCGATCACCTTAAGCACCAGATTATACGAAGGGATGTTCACGGAGCAATAGAAAAGAACCAGGTTCGCGATTTGCAGATTCGCACAACTTCGCTTGAATCGAGCGACCCTACAGAGATTTTTTCTGCCGAAATTCAACAGATAATCGAAGCAACGCTTAAAAACTTACCTGAGAAAACCCGGGAGATTTTTCTTCAAAGCAGATTTGGGAACAAATCACATAAAGAAATTGCTGCAATTTTTGGCATTTCAGTAAAAGGCGTTGATTATCATATATTGCAGTCAGTGAGTGCGTTAAGAATTGCGCTCAAAGATTATCTCCCCATTATCGGATTTATTTCATTTTTTAATTAAAAAAAGCGAAAAATCGACTAGTGATTTTTTTTGCACAATCGTAATTGACAGTGAAAGGCAAAAACAAAAGTCTTAATCCAGACCTATTGTGTCAAAAAAATAAGAACTAGTGGAAGAATTACTTCTGAAATATATCAACGGCGAATGTAGCGATTCTGAAAAGGAGCTTGTGGTTAAATGGATCGATTCGAGTCCGGAAAACATGAGAGAATATCTTGCGTTTAGGAAACTGAGCGATATTACAATCTGGCAAGATTTCTCGGAAGAACATATCGACAGAAAACCAATGGCTGAATCTTTGCATAAAAAGAAAAGTTTGGTTTTTGAAGTGTTAAAGATTGCAGCTGTATTTGCCATCGCTTTTTTCTCTTTTAAGCAATTCTATCCTGAACCCAAAGCGGCGGAACAGCCAGTCGTATTACAGACCATGCATGTGCCTGCCGGTCAGCGCGCCGAACTAACTTTAGAAGACGGTACCAAGGTTTGGTTAAATGCCAATACAACTTTAATTTTTCCCAATCGTTTTTCGGCCAAATCCAGAGAAGTGAAGTTGGATGGAGAAGGATTTTTCGAAGTGACTTCTTCCAAATTACGCCCGTTTATAGTAAACACTGCTAAATACAATGTGAAAGTTTGGGGCACAAAGTTTAACCTGAAAGCATACTCAAAGACCGGAAATTTTTCAACCTCGCTTATTGAAGGTTCGGTGGAAATTCTTGGGAAAGAGGAAGAAAAGGGAATTTTTCTAAAACCGAATCAAAGTGCAGTCAACCTTTCGAATGGAGAAGTGAAGGTTGCACCTATTGAAGATTTGAATCAATTCTTGTGGAAGGATGGAATTATTTATTTCGATAATCTTTCGTTTTCTGAAATGATTACTAAGCTGGAGCTCTATTTTGATATAAGCATTGAAGTAAAAAGCAAAAATATTTTGGCATACCACTGCACCGGAAAATTCAGGACAAAAGATGGGATTGAACACATTCTTGAAGTGCTGAAATTGAGAAACAAGTTTAACTATAACATCGACTACAAGTTAAATAAGATAACGATTGAATGAACTAATAAAGAAGTACTAACTTATAAAAACCTATAATTTATGACGTAACCGCAAATAAAAAACGGAAGATGCGCCAACATCCTCCGTTCCAAAGGTCGTATTCCTGACCTGCTCGCTAAAACAATTCAAGTATTAACAACCTAAGAACAAATGTATGAAAAATTATTTGTCAGGGGATTTCTTTGACTCAACTAAACAATTTTTACGAAAGATGAGAGCAACAATTCTTTTGCTTTTGATGTTTGCATCGTCGCTACTTGCAACCAATGTTCACTCCCAGGTTGCCAAGGTGAATATCTCAGTCAAAAACTCGTCGGTAATTCAGGTATTGAGGACAATTGAGAGTCAGACTGACTATCTTTTTGTGTATGACAAAAATGAAATCGATTTAACCCGCGAAGTAAATCTGGAAACCGGAAGTCACGCTGTTTCAGAAATTCTATCAGAAATGTTCAGCGAGACCAACGTGGTTTTTGCGATGAATGGATCGAATATTATGCTGATGGTAAAACCTTCCGGGGTTCAGCAGCAAAAAACTATTTCTGGTAAAGTTACCGATAACACGGGAGCACCTTTGCCGGGGGTATCGGTAGTTATTAAAGGTACTACAAACGGAACCATAACCGATGCTAATGGTAACTATTCTCTGATTGGAGTTCAATCTAAGGCAACTTTACAATACTCTTTTGTTGGAATGAAATCAGAAGAAGTTGTTGTGGACAATAAATCGGTTATTAATGTTTCTCTATCAGAAGAAGCAATTGGTATCGAGGAAGTTGTGGCTGTTGGATACGGAAGTCAACGAAAAGAGTCAGTTACTGGTTCGGTAGCTTCTATGGGTGGCGATAAATTGCGCGATGTACCTTCTTCTAATATATCCCAGGCATTGCAAGGGCGTGTATCTGGGGTTGAAATGTCGCAAACTTCGTCAAAACCAGGCTCTACAATGCAAATACGTATTCGTGGTACGCGTTCGTTGAATGCAAGTAATGACCCGCTGGTAGTACTCGATGGTATTCCCTTTGCTGGATCTATCAGCGACATTAGTACCGATGATATCAAAAGTATTGATATTTTGAAAGATGCCTCTGCAACTGCTATCTACGGTTCACGCGGAGCCAATGGCGTAATATTGGTTACAAGCAACAAAGGGAAAAAAGGGCAGGATGCTCATCTTAGCTACAACGGGTATGAAGGGCTGAGAACTGTTTTTGCCAAATACCCGATGATGAACGGGCCTGAATTTGTTGCACTTCGCGCTGCCTCCAATCAGTTTAAAAATACGATTGACGAGGCCGATGATGTAAATACAGATTGGCAGGATCTGTTGTACAAAAATGGTACAATATCAAATCACGATATTGGCGTTTCGGGCGGTAGCACAAAAGGAAGTTATAATTTCGGTTTAGGATATTTCAAAGATCAGGCTGTTATTCCGCTGCAAAATTTCACCCGCTATTCATTCCGTGCATCACTTGATCAGGAAATTGGCGAATATTTCCGTGTTGGTTTTTCTTCAAACAGTAATTATTCGGTGAACAATGGAAACAATCTTGGAGCAGTTGGAAATGCGCTTGCAAGATCGCCAATTGCCAACATTCATAATGCCGATGGAACCTTAAAAACAAGGATCCAGGAATCAACTTCGGGAGCACAATGGGTATCAACAAGATCGACAATTGAAGCTTTAGGAGATCAATACATCGATCAGACAAAAGCCTATGGTTCATACAATAGCGCTTATGCAGAAGTGAAAATTCCAGGAGTAGAAGGTTTGAAAGCTCGTGTAAATCTTGGTTTAAACTACCGCCAAAGCAATTATGGTAATTATACCGGAGTTGGAGTATTTAGTGGAACACCTACCAATCCATCGACTGCAAGCATCAGTAACGAACATACCACGAACTGGGCTGTTGAAAATTTATTGACTTATGATCGTGTTTTTGCTGAAAAGCATAAAATAAATGCAGTGGCTATGTACTCAGCAGAGCAGACAACATATAATAAATCACAAGTCTCAGCAAAAAATCTTCCAGCCGATTTCTTTCAGTTCTATAATTTGGGAAGAGCAGCTTCTACTGATATTACAGTTGATCCTAATAATCAGCTATACACACAAAGTGGGCTGATGTCTTACATGGGGCGTGTTATGTACTCATACGACGATCGTTACATGTTGAGTGCAACATTCCGTTCCGATGCCTCTTCAAGACTTGCAGCAGGACATAAATGGCATTCGTATCCGGCAGTTTCAGTGGGTTGGAATATTGGGAAAGAGGCGTTTATGCAAGATATCTACTGGCTTGAAAGTTTGAAGCTGCGTGCAGGATATGGACAAACTTCCAATCAGGCCGTTGATCCATACAAAACACTTGGTCTTATGTCAGCCAATCCATATAATTTTGGTAGCTCTACATACTCTACCGGATTTTCTGTTACAAATTTGCCAAATCCAAAATTAGGGTGGGAATTCTCTACTACATATAATTTTGGTGTGGACTTCTCCTTCCTGAAAAACCGTATTTCCGGTACTGCTGAGTATTATTCGATGAATACAAAGAATGTTTTGCTGAGTGTTGGTATGCCGTCGTCTTCAGGAGTAAGTTCTTACATGGCTAATGTTGGCGAAACCGGGAATAAGGGATTCGAACTTTCGCTAAACGGAACGATTTTAGATAACTTAAACGGTTGGACTTGGGAGGTAGGAGTAAACGTATATGCCAACCACAATAAACTGTTAGCTCTTGCCTCTGGAGCCGACAGAGATGAGGGAAACTCGTGGTTTAAGGGGCACCCAATCGATGCCGTTTACGACTTTAAGAAAATAGGATTGTGGCAAGCTGATGATAAGTTCCAGAGTATCCTGGAACCAGGTGGAAATGTTGGTATGATTAAGGTAAAATATGCCGGAGACTATTACAAAGAAGGTGATAATATACCAACAGGCAGACAAGTTGGAGACCCGGTAAGGTCGATTGGTGCTGCTGACCGTCAAATTATGGATATTACCCCTGATTTTCAGGGTGGTTTCAATACCCGCGTAGCTTATAAAGGGTTTGATCTTAGTGTTATTGGTACCTTTAAAAGCGGTGGAATTGTTATGAGTACTCTTTATGGTGGGGCAAGTTACCTCAATAACCTGAACACAAGATCGGGAAACAACGTGAAGGTTGACTATTGGACACCCACAAATACCGGCGCAAAATATCCAAAGCCAAACGGAGTTGGTGGTGACAATCCAAAATATGCCAGTACTCTGGGCTATTTCAATGCTTCTTACATGAAAGTTCGCACTATAACTCTTGGTTATAATGTTAACCCCAAATTGCTGAGATTTGCACACGTCGAAAAACTGAGAATATACGGTACAGTTGAAAATCCATTTGTGTTGTTCTCGCCTTATACAAAAGAGTCGGGCATGGATCCGGAAACAAACTCTTATGGTAACGAGAATGCGGCAGTGCCATTGTCGAACAGTCAGAGACGTTTATTGACTATAGCTGTCAACACGCCTACAACACGTAACTACCTGGTTGGTATTAATGTAACATTCTAAAAAATAAAATAATGAAACGAATATATACAAAGACCATCGGAATAGCACTTCTGATATTTTCCATGGTTGGATGTTCTGATATTTTGGACGAACAACCACGCGCTATTTATACTCCCGATTATTTTAAGACACAAGCAGGTATAATGGGCGGGATTACTGGAATGTACCAGCACCTTCGCCAACTATATGGAAATGGATATTATTTGGATCACTGCGAAACAGGTACAGACGAAGCTACTTGGGGTGCTAGTGGCGACGGTAGCATTTTTGCTTATCACGATTTGTCAGGCAAGGGGCTGCTTACTCCTTCTCAAAATGATGCAGGTGCCGTTTGGGGAACCTTCTCGAATATTAACACCGCAAGCGGGGTAATCGAGAATGCAGTCGCTTTAGGAACTGTTTCGAACGCGATAATCGCCGAAGCCAGGTTTTTCCGTGCATTTGATTATTTTTTGCTTGTACAAACCTATGGCGGTGTCCCATTGGACTTAGGCTCAGGAGAACTGAAGTTCAATACATCCACAGTGAGGACTTCTGTTCGCAACACCTTACCTGAAGTATATACCAAAGGTATTTTCGCTGACTTACTGACAGCTGTAACCGATTTGCCTGATGCTCCACGCGTAACTGGTGGTGTAACCAAAACAGCAGCTCGCTTATTGCTATCTAAAGCATACCTCACTTATGCATGGTGGCTTCAAAACCCAAACAATATTCCAACGTATCCCACTTGTGAAAGAAAAGATCCTAATGGAAAGACTGCAGCGCAGTATTTTCAGATGGCATACGATATTGCAAGTGATGGAATTAATCTTGCAGGCTCTAATTATGCTTTGCAGTCAACCTATTATGATGTTAATGTTGGCACAAACGACTATAACAAAGAATGTATATTGTACGCCGACCACACACAAACAAGCGAATTGTACAACGGAGCCAGCCTCAGCTATGAATCAGGTGGCAACGGCGCGAACTTTGCCGGTTGGTTCATGACATGGAATTATACTGGTATGACAAGTTCCAAAACAAACTGGAGCGCAAAGAGTACAGTTAACTCTGTTCAGCGCGAAGCTGTTCAGGCATTGGGTCGCCCCTGGGTACGCATGGCTCCTCCTATTGGTGTATTTACAAGTACTTTTGCTGATAAAACAAACGACTCGCGTTACGATGGTACTTTCACTACCGTTTATCGTGGCAACTGGAACAAAGCAGGCGTCACTAATGCAACTTTGTTTAATGCAAACAACATGCTGGTGTCTCCGGGAGATGCAATTCTGACTTTTTTGGATACCGATCCTACTACAAGTATCGATTATTCAAATACTACTTTTGTCAGCAGTATAGGCGCAGGGGTATTACCCAATAGGGCTGATTATGTGATTGCCCCCAGTGGCATTAGCAGGCTTGTATATCCTGGTCTTTGGAAACTTGGTCCATACCGCACCGATAATGGTGTTGGCTTAGGTTCTCCTAATGCCGGTAGTACTCGTCCTTACGTAGTTGCTAAATTCTCAGAACTGTTTTTTATTGCTGCTGAAGCCGCAGTGAAAGGTGCTACAACAAAAGCGTTGACAGGAACTTATGCCAATGATGGAACTGCAAAAGGAATGATTAATGTTATTCGGGCACGTGCCGGGAAATGGCGCTGGAGCAACGGCGGAAATGTTACTAAGGTACAGGATAACAGTGCTGCTATGACAGCTGCAACACCTGATGTTATTGATATTAACTATATTTTGGCTGAACGTTCGCGTGAATATTATGGCGAAGGTTACCGCTGGTATGATTTGGTACGGACTCAAAAATGGGAGGAATTTGCAGGAACTTACACCATTTGTGGTAAAGCTCTTAATGATCATACTCCAGTTAAAGTTAGCCGAACCGATCTATTAAATGATGCACAACATCATCTTTATCTACGTCCAATTCCGCAGGGTCAGATTGACAACCTGGATGCAACAGATGAAGTGAAGAAAGCTTATCAGAACCCAGGCTATTAGTTTGAATCATAGGCTAATAAAATAATTTGTGGCAGGTCTGAAAATCAGCGCTGGACGATTTTCAATCTGCCACATTTATTTTACATCGAATTTGAAATATCTCGGGCGTTGCAGTTTGCACTATGATTTATCCTGATTTGCAGAATGAATGTCTAAAATTAAAAACCTAAAAAAACACTGTGTTTATCTTTACTTAAAAAACAATCACCATGTGTTTGAATAAAATATTCCGGATATCCGTTATAATCCTGATTGTTTTTCTTCCACTGCTTGGCCGGACAGAAGTGAAGCTTCCGCGCTTGATTGGCAACGGAATGGTTTTGCAAAGGGATGTCCCGTTGAAAATTTGGGGCAGTGCTTCTCCTCGCGAGAAGGTTAATGTTAAGCTCAGCAATCAAAACTATCGGGCTGTTGCCAACGCGAAAGGCAGCTGGGAAATAGCATTGCCGGCGATGCCCGC
>Ga0116171_10002089_pt1 | contig 19312 bp, 15 predicted proteins | sample AD_JPNHW2_MetaG_FD_89798 | JGI IMG/M metagenome (GOLD analysis project Ga0116171, IMG submission 89798) | Active sludge microbial communities of municipal wastewater-treating anaerobic digesters from Japan - AD_JPNHW2_MetaG | ecosystem: Engineered > Bioreactor > Anaerobic > Digestate | place... | reverse complement strand
TCTTATCCGAGATTAAGTTGGCGGAAAGAGGGATGATTCCTGGCAAAATTCCCCTTTCGCATGGATGAAAGCTAACTCCTGTTAATTCTATCTATCTTATAACTAACCTCTATCCTCATAAGTTGGCCTATTTCGGCCTAGCTGTACTAGACCCTTATCTTTCCGAACATCCTCCCTCCGATCCAGAGCATGACGGCGGCAAAGGCGGCCGTCACCTCCAGGCAGAGCCGGATGGGGATGGAGGAGCTGCCCAAGAGGAGGTAGCGAATGGCCTCCACGGCATATGTCAGGGGATTGAGATGCACCAGGCCGGCCAGCCAGGCGGGCAGGTCGGATATGGGAAAGAAGGCTCCGCTCAGCAGGACCAGGGGCATGGTCATGAAGCTCATCAGCACCTGAAATCCTTCGGTGCTGTCGATCTTCGAGGCGAGGGCAATTGACAGGCCCATGAATCCCAGGCCGGAGATGGCCATGACGACAATGGAGGCGACAACTCCCCCCAGAGAGACGTAGCTCGCCCCGATCAGGTGGGCAAATAGCAGCAGCAGTATGCCCTGGATGAGGGCGATGGTGACCCCTCCCAGGGCCCGGCCCAGGGCCAAAAAGAAGCGGCTGACCGGGGCCACCAGTATCTCCTTGATGACCCCCGACTCCCTCTCCCAGATGATGGAGCCTCCGGCGAAGAGGGAGGCAAAGAGCACCGACATGCCGATCAGCCCCGGCGCAAAGAATCCGAAGTCGAGATTGCCCCCGCCCCGGAGCTGAAAGCCGGAGATCAGCCCCGGCCCCAGGAAGAGCATGAATGTCAGCGGCGTAGTGAGGGCTCCGATGATGCGGGACTTGGAGCGGGAAAAGCGCAGCATCTCCGATAGCCACATGGTGAGAGCCGCATCAATCCCCCTCTTAATGGAGGCCATCATCTCCTCCCGGAGCGCATCCTGTGTCCCAGGTGCTCTGCCTCGCCGGCATCCTTGTCCCTGATGGCCCGGCCGGTGTGATGAAGGAAGACGTCGTCCAGGGTGGGCCGGTGCAGGCTAACGGAATGAACGGCAATGCCTGCGGCGGACGCCAGGCTCAGTACACGGGGGATCTGCTCTTCGCCCCTGGCGACTGCCAGGGACAGCTCCCCATCCCTTTTGCTGATGATCCCCGCCAGGCCCTGATCTCGAAAGACGGCAGCCAGCCTCTCCCCATCGTTAGCATCCGCCAGCTTCAATGTGATCACATCTCCCCCCAGCCGGTCCTTCATGGCCCGGGGGGAGTCGAGGGCCACAATCCGGCCTCTGTCGATTATGCCGATCCTGTGGCAGAGGTGGTCAGCCTCCTCCATGTAGTGGGTGGTGAGGACCACCGTCACCCCCTCCTCATCGGCGAGTCTTTTTATGTACTCCCAGATGCGAGCTCTGGTCTGGGGGTCTAAGCCCAGCGTGGGCTCGTCCAGGAAAAGCACATTGGGCCTGTGCATGAAGCCGCGGGCGATCTCCAGCCGCCTCATCATCCCTCCTGAGTAGGTCCTGACCACTGCGTCCGCCCGGTCGGCCATCTCCACCAGGGCCAGCACCTCTTCTATCCTCTTCTTTCGCGCCCTGCCGTCCAGGCCGTAGAGCCTGCCGTGCAGGTCCAGGTTCTCTCTGCCTGTCAGCCGGTCGTCCAATGTGATGTCCTGAAAGACCACGCCGATGTTCATGCGCACGGAAGAGGCCTGCCCAATCACATCATATCCCCAGACCCGGGCCTGCCCCCCGGAGGGCTCGGTCATTGTGGTGAGGATCTTGATGAGGGTGGTCTTTCCCGCCCCGTTCGGCCCCAGGAGGCCGAATATCTCGCCCGGCTCTATGCACAGGCTGATTGCATCTACTGCCGCGACTGACCCGTATCTCTTGCTGATTTCCCACGTCTCAATGGCGCATGACATATTTTGCTGTTTACTATTTTTTTTCAGTTCGCTGATCTAATCCTGCCGGAATATCAGCACATAGCGCTGGGGTATGAACTGCCTGCACTCCTCCAGGGAAAAGCCGTAGTGCTTGAGCTGGGAGATGGCCAGCTCCTTGGCTATGCCCGAGCCGAAGTAGGCCACCGTCTCCGGTGGGGTTATGGCGTTGTCCACAATCACCAGCCTGCCATCCTTTTTCAGGGTCCTCTTCAGGCTGGCGATGAACTGATCCTTGACCGACTCGATGGAGGCAATGTAGACGGCATGGTACATGGAGCACATGAAGATGGTATCAGCGCACTGCACAGGCAGGCTGACGTCGTTTAGCTTTGCCTCTACGGTCCGGATGTTCAGATCGAACTTGCGGCTAATCTTATCCACATAGGCCAGGGCATCCCTGTTGATCTCTGTGGAGTATACCCGGCCCTTTTCTCCCACAAGCTCTGAGAACTTGAAGGAGAAGAAGCCAAATCCGCAGCCTATGTCGGCCACGGTGTCTCCTTCCCTTATGCCCAAAAAGTCCAGCATCTCCCCTGTCCTCTCCCAGCTCTCCCGGTTGGGATTGTTGAAGGAGATGAACTCGTTCCACTCGTTGAGCTGGTCGAAGCTCACCTCATTTCCGGAGTATTCGTAGACCACATCGTGAATCCTCTGCACGGCGAATTCGTCGTCCTCCTTTGGCATCTCTGGGTCGGCCACGGACAGGTCGTACTTGATGCGGACGTACTTCTTGAGCAGCTCATAGTCGCCGTCCGCCAGAAAGTGGAAGAACTCGGCGTCGAACCTGTCGGCGATCATCTCTGCCCTCTGCCCCTCTCCTGCCAGGAGGTACCGACAGAACCACTGGAAGACAGTGTATTCATCCCCGATCCTCTCTTTAGGGATCAGGTCGTCGTAGGCGGCAAGGGCTGCCTTTAAGCTCGCTTCATCCTTCTTCTCCAGGGCGGAGAAGAAGAGCCTGGCCGCCTTCTTGCCCAGGAGGGTGTAGCCCTGGGAGGAGGTGCCTATCATGCGATAGCGCACCAGAGAGGCCGGGGAGGTGACGACAATCCGGTCGACTTCGCCTTCGGCGGCAAATGCGGCGGGCCTGGCCAGGCCGGCTGCTGCCGCCATCTCGACCTGGGCAGGATCGCATCCCTCCGCCGCCGGGCTGCAGGCCGCGCCTGCCTCCGTAGGCTTCATCGCCGGGGCTTTTGCATCTCCCGCGTCCCATCCCTTCATCCGGAACTCCAGGATGTAGCGCTGCACAGTGAACTGGTACTGGTCGACCAGACAAAAGCCGTAATGCCAGAGCTGGCTGATGATCAGGTCTCTGGAGATGTACGGCCCGTGGTAGGGGAGGTCCTTGCTCTCCACCAGGTCGTTGTCCACAATTATGAGCCGGCCGTCCTCCTTGAGGTGCTTTTTGATGTTTTTAACAAACAGGTCCCTCTCTCCATCGGTGAGTGCGGCGTAGAGGATGTGATAGAGGGAGCACATGAACACCACATCCACCTTGCCGCAGCCCACCAGCCCCAGGTCCTCAGGCTTGTACTCAAATATGCTGATGTTATCGATATTATATTTCTTTAAATAATCCTGCACATAGCTGATATGCCGGTCGTTGGTCTCTATGCCGTAGACGTGCCCCCTGGGCCCCACCAGATCAGCGAACTTGAATGTGAAATAACCGGGGCCGCAGCCGAAGTCGATGACCTGGAATCCCTCATCGATTCCCAGCTTGTAGATGTTCTCTGCGGTCTTGTCCCACCTCTCCCGGTCGGGATTGTTGAAGAGGATGAAGTCCTCCAGGAACCTCAGGGTTACCCTGCCCTCAGGATCGTCCTTGCCGATCTCCTCGAAGTGATATTTCTTTCGCAGATAGTCCTTGAGGTTGGCATAGTCGTCCTTGGCCAGCATCTCAAACCAGTTGCTCACTGCGGGATGGGCAAGGAAATCCTGTTTGTCCCGGGCAGGGGCTAAGAGGAGCCTGCAAATCCACTGCAGAGCGGTATATTCTCCTCCGAAATTTTCATTGGGAATAATTTTATCGTAGATGTCTACGGCTTTCTTCAGCGAATTCTCGTTTCCGGTATTCAGATAATCGAGGATCCTTTGGGCGGCCTCCTTTCCTCCCGCGGTTATGTCAAATGAATCAAGGCTTCCGATATGTATCAGAGAGGCCTTGGAGCGGATGGACAGGACCGGCATCGGTTCCATGCCGGATATGATGGCGGAAGGGCTGCCGCACTGCAACAGGCCTGCGCCAGAATCTGTATCTTCTGCAATTGCCATTTATAATTCTCTCCAGTTGATCCGTCTTTCAATTGATTGGTCTTTCGTTGATTGATCTTTCGTTGATTCTGATTATTAAGTTTGCAGCCTGTTTGCTTCGCTGCCAGCGCTTGCTGCCTGCTCTTTGGCCCTGGCCAGACCCTCTATGACCCGAGCATTTATGTTCAGTCCGGCTGACCTGGCGGTATTTATGGCATGGTCCATGGTTACGATGAAACGGTCCCTGGCATAGATATTGTAATGCTTTCGGAAGGACTTGGGGGTGAAGTTGATGGTCATGACATTGGCTCCGGCGAGAAGGCCCATCAACTGCCCGTGATCGTGAATATACTCGAGAGCGCTGACGGCAGGGATGAGGGCGTCCGGCAGACCCAGGCGCAGTATGGCCATGGTGTTGAGGGTGAGGTTGAGGTCTCCGCAGGGCAGGTCCTGAAGGGGCGTGCCCTGATTGGGTATGAAGGGGGCGGAGCTGACGAAGTCCGGCCGAAATGATAGTGAGAGGCAGATGTCACAGACCAGGCTGTCTATGGTCTGGTCAGGCAGGCCGATGATGTTTCCTGTGCCAATCAACATGCCTGCCTGGCGTATCCAGTTCATGCAGTCGATCCTCTTTGACAGCGGCCCGTGGGCTATGCGCTCATACTGGGCCTCGTCCGAAGTCTCGAATTTCAAAATGAATGACTTTGCCCCCAGCCGGGCGAATCTCTCATAGGTCTCCAGGTCTCTCTCCCCCACGTTGAGGAGGACCTCCACTCCCAGGTCTGAGATGGCCGGGATGATCTCATCCAGCACCGGATCGCAGCGCGGGTCCTGGCCGCTCTGCAGGAAGATGGTGGTGATGCCGGCCTCGGATATGCTCCCGGCTATGGCCAGGATGGTCTTGACGTCAAGCCTGGACCTGCTTAAGGCGGCGTTCTTGCTCCGCATGGCGCAGTAGTCGCACCCCTTCTGGCAGAAGTTGGAGATCTCGATCACGCCCCGAAGCTTGATCTCGTCTCCCAAATGCCGGTGCCTGGCCTCTCTTGCCCGGCAAAACAGCTCCTCTTGCAGCTCTCCCCTGCTTGTCAGGAGCCGCTTGATTTGGTCCCGGTTTATATTGGTGCAGCTTATGCCACTCATGCAGTCACTCATAAGGCTGATGTCGCTCGTGCAGCCCTTGTCGGCTATGAGGTCTCTTTCAGACATGTGCCTGTTCTCCCAGAGCGTCCTCGGTGGCGTTATCGGCGTAGGGGTGCAGCGGGCCCTTGGCATAGGCGCTGTCCGGGAAGGGCATGAACTCATTGGCATTGAACTGCTCCACCACTTCGTCGGCCACAAATGTCCCCAGGTCGGTGAGGTGGATGGTCTCCCCGGTATCTTCAATCAATCCGAACTGCTTGAGCCTCTCCAACTTCCTCTGAAAGATCCGGTCGAAGGAGAGCGCCGTCACCTTCTCAAAATAAGGCTTTTTAAGGTCTGAGTTCTTGAGGGGCAGCACAATGGCCCAGCGCACCTGGGACTCCCTGTTTCTGATGTAGCCGCGGTTGATGGGCAGGCAGCCTTTTTCTATGGCGGCATAGTACTCATCGAAGAACTGGCTGTTGAGGGCGAACCTGTCCCGCAGGCTGCTGAAAGCGGTCAGCCCCAGGCCGATCTGATCGTAGAGCATACAGCACTGGTTGTAGGCATAATGGGAGTAGTGCTCCCTTTTCTTGGAGTAGACGCGGCGCAGGTTTTCGTGAAAGCCGTGCTCGGCAAGGATATCGATGGCCATCTGCTTCATCATCATGGTCTCCTCAAAGGAGGGGATGCTGGCCGGCTCGCGCTGTCTGTACTGGATGATATTGCCCTGGAGGTCTCCGTAGGCCTGGACCTTGAGACGGTAGAGCTGGATCTCGTCCACCGGCAGAGCTGCCGCCTCCTCCATGACCGCCGTCCAGTTCTCCAGGGTCTCTCCGGGGTGGCCGTAGATGAATTCGATGTTGAGCTGATAGCCGAAGGACTTTGAAGCGTGGACCGACTCCACAGCCGTTTTTGCATCGTGGGGGCGGTTCATGATCTTGAGGACCCTGTCATCCAGGGACTGCACGCCTATGGTCAGCCGGTTGACGCCGTGCTGCTTCATAATGGAGAGCCGCTCCTCCCCCACAGGGCCCACCAGGGAGCCGGGGTCGACGTCGTAATTGAACTGGCAGCCCTCGGATAGCTTCACCCTCTCGCGGAAGAACCTCAGGAATCTCTCCAGTTGATCCGGAGTGAGGTAGGTGGGGGTCCCCCCGCCGATGAGAATGGACCGGGCATGAATTCGGTCGATGCCCAGCCGTTTCATGTAGATGTCCATCTCCCTCTCAAGAGCGGAGAGGTAACGGTTCTTCTCCTCCGTCTGCTCTCCGAGCTTTCCCGGATAGTGGCAGAAGGTGCAGCGCCTCTCGCAGAAGGGGAAGTGGACATAGATGTCGAGCAGGCCGTCTGCAGGCATGCTGTAGCCGGAGAATAGCTCTTCTTCGTTCATAGGCGGATAGCGGGTGATGGGCGGGTAATGCACAGAGGGCACAAAATCGCCGTCCTGGCAGATGAGGCCGGCTGCCTGGAGCCTCTTGATGTCGTCGATGCGCTTTCTGGCCCTGGCCAGAAGCTCCTGGAACCTGGAGGAATTTTCCTGCAATGTGATCCACCTTTGACTTGATGGAGTTTATGCTGAAGACTGCTTATCATTTATTTTACATTTCATAGTCAAAAATCAGAATATTTCAACCATTATTGGCTTTAGAATGGCCTTCTTTATTCTGATTATTGAGATTATGAGACTCTCAGGAGAAATATACTTTTCGGTAGGCCTCAGGAGATATTTTCTCCGCAGAGGCGGATATTTATATAGGCTTTCCCGCCCAGATGAGCTGGGGATCGAGGTGCGGATCGTAGGAGTAGCCGCGGCTGCCCTCCTCGCTGTCGGTCTCCGGCGTGACCAGGCCCACCGGCGGATTGTTGAGCCGCTGCTTGTCCTTATGCTCGTAGCTTTCAATGGGCTTCTTCTCGGAATTGCCTTTCCTGGCCATCGCAATCATATCTCCCTCTGCCGGGGTTTATCGCAGGTGACGAAAAGCTTTTCGATGGCTAACTTGGAATTTTTCGGCTCAACAGTTTGGCTACTCGCTATTTCCTGTGGTTTGTCTCTGTGTCAATGAGATTAACATGAAAGACATAGTTGGCTATATCCAATCAGTCACGAACTGCCCCCCCTAAAGAGGGCAGCTACTCCTTTCCTGCCCCCCTCTTCCTCCACAGTGCAGCGTGCTCTCTCGCCTCCTGGGACGGCAGGACGTCGATGCTCCCGCCCTGGAAGGCTCCCTGCACCTCTCCCATCTTATCCTCCATCCAGCCCTCCGCCTCCAGATAGCCGGCCTTGAGGGCCTCCAACACCTGCTGGTCTGCCTTCCACAGCCCCCGGGAGTAAGCCTCCAACAGCCTCCTGCCCATCTCCTCCATAGCCCAGGGATTGTTCTCCTGGAAGAACCTGCGGTTCTCCTCGTCCATGATGAAAGTGCGGGCGATGTCGTCGAATATCCAGTCGTCCACCTCCTCGGTGGTCGCCTGCCAGCCGTAGACCCTGCCCACCCGCTTGGAGATGTCGCTCGCCCCCTTGTAGCCGTGCCTCTTCATCCCTTCGATCCATTTGGGATTGAGCAGCCGGGTGCGAACCACCCTGGACAGCTCCTCGGCCAGCGTCCTGACCCCGGCATTCTCCCGGTCCCTGGTGTCGCCGTAATAGGTGGAGATCTCATGACCGGACAGCTCCCGGGCGGCATTGGTCAGCCCGCCGTAGGTCCCAAAATAGCAGCAGCAGCCCAGGAGGTCGTATTCGTCGGTGACGGTCTTGTTGAATGTCAGGTCCACGCTGGACAGCAATGACGCCATCTTCTGCGCCGCCTCCTCTCCGAAAACGCCCTTTCCATAGGCATAGCTGTTCCATTGCATGAAGACATCGGTGAGGTCCCTCTCCTCCTTCCAGGCCGAGGCGTAGATGGCCAGGTTGACGCCGTTTCCGTAGGTGCCGGGCCGGCTGGCGAAGATGCGGGAGGGTGCGGCAGGCCCTGGGGCTGCAACAAGACCTGTGTCGTTTCCGCCGACATCGCCGACCTCGCCCACTTCATGGTTGTGCTTTCTGATGAAGTTTACCTCATCCGGCTCATCGGCGGCAGCCGCTGCCTGGACTGCGGAGTCGAGCAGCTCGATGCAATTGAAAAAGCAGTCACGGGTGATGCCGCTCGCCCGCACGGTGATGTCTATCCTGGGCCGGCCCAGCTCCTCGATGCTCATCAGTCGAAAGCCGGCCACCCGGCCTCCCTTCCAGACCGGCTCGGCCCCCAGGAGAAAGAGCATCTGAGCAAGCTGCTCTCCCTCCGCCCACATGATGTCGCTGGCCATCCAGTACATGGCCACGTTCTCCGGAATCCTGCCCTGCTCCTCCCGGAACTTCTCGATGAGCAGTGCAGCCAGCTTCCTGCCCACCCGCCAGGCGGCTTTGCTGGGGACAGTGGCCGGGTCGAGGGAATAGAAGTTCCTTCCCGTGGGCAGCACATCCGGCCGGCCCCTTGTGATCAGCCCGGAGGGTCCCGGCTCGACGAACCCTCCTCCCATAGCATCAATCAGGCTCTCCATCTCCCGGGAGGCCTCGATCCTGCGGTCGATATCCAAAACCTTCTCCCTCATGAGACGGACGGCCTTTTCATCGTGACTCTTCAGGCGCTCTCCCAGGACCTCCGCCGCCGGATCGGCTGAGCCCGCCAGAAATGACCTGATGAACTGCCGGCCCAGCCCGTCCGCTTCGCCGTCGGAAATTTCCCCTGCGAGGCTGGAGACGAATTTCTTCATCTCCGAGTCGAAGCGCACTATGGCGAGGATGAAATTCTCCTGCCTCTCGCCAACCGGTCGCTCTCCGAAGATGTGCATTCCGTCCGGAATTTGCGTGGCATACATCTGCGATATCTTTTCATGAGCCAGATCGACGATCCTCTGGAACGGCGCGCCGGACTGCATGAGCCCCTCCAGATACAGCTCCCTGTCCAAATGGGTCTTTTCCAGCAGATCGAATATGACATGCTCCAGAGCATGGGCCCTGCCCTTCTCAGAATCTTTGCACAGGTTGTAGGAGGCGATGGCATCTTCCAGCTCCTTGAGCTCTCCGTAGACCTCCGAGCCGGTCATGGCGGTCTGCATGTGGTCTACGATAACGGCATAGCTGCGCCTCTTGGCTATGGCTCCCTCCGGAGGATTGTCCGAGTTGTAGATGTAAAGATAGGGCACGTCCCCGACGGCGATGTCCGGAAAGCAGCTCCCAGAGAGGCCGACGGACTTGCCGGGCAAAAATTCCAGGTTGCCGTGCGTTCCCACATGGATCATAACATCCGCTCCGAATGTCTCCTCAATCCAGTGGTATGTGGCTAGGTACTGATGGGGCGGCGGCACCATCGGGTCATGCAGAATGCGGCAGACCTGGCCGTCGCAACGCGCCCCCGCGCAGCCCCTCTTCGGCTGAACACAGACTATGGCACTGCCAAAGGAGACGCCGGTTATCACCATCCGGCCCCGATAGACCATGCCGGGAACAACGCCATCCTTCTCCTCTCCGGGAGGCCGGCCCCAGGCGGCGCAGACCCTCTCTCTCGCCTCCTCCGGCAGAGTGGAGAACCACTGCTCATATTCCTGCTCATCCGCCAGGGCCAGGGCTCCGCCATGGCTGACGATATCCTCCACGCTCGTCCAGCGAAACTCGGAGAGGGCTTTTCTGTCCATGATGACGTCAATCAGCTCCTTGCCGCTTGCAGCAGGCCGGTCGACGGCATAGCCCGCCTCCTTGAGGCTCTTTAGGATGCGGGCCACGCTCTCCAGGCTGTCCAGGTTGGCCCCGGAGCCCACAGTGGCCTCAGCCGAGGCGCAGGGATTGTTGTGCAGCATGATAGCCACCTTCCTCTGCTCCGGGGGCTTGCTGGCAAGGGCAATCCACCTCTTCACCCGGCGGACCAGCTTTTCCAGCCTCTCGGCCACTGCCTCGTGCCTCTCATATTCCATTCCTGAGATCTCGCCACAAGCTGCCACGCCGAGCATGATGGGCTCGATCAGCCCCTCGAACTCCGGCAGCGCCACAGACCAGCCCACCTCCGAGCTGGACAGGCCGTGGTCGTCCTCCTGCCACTCTTCCCGGCTCTTGTGATAGACGGTCAGAGGATGAAAGACGGGGACATTCAGCTTCTGCAGAGCCCGAATAGAGGCCTCGCTGCTGCCGGCATGAAATATGGACTGGAGGTTGACAAGCGCATCGACTCTGCCCAGGAAGAACTCCTCCGCCACCTCGGCGCTGGATTTGGCTCCCGTATCCCGGTCGCCCATCGAGAAGCAGAAGGCCGGCAGGACGTCGAAGCTCTTCTCCAGCTCCCGGATCAGGCTGTCGATTATGGACAGGTCGCCGTTGGCCCAGTAGGTGCGAAAGAAGAGTATGCCCACACAGTGCTCATGCCTCCTGGGCCGCCACTGCCAGTAGTCTGCCAGGGTGGGGAAGGCTCTATTGCAGCCAGGCCGGTCGAAGTCGGGGTGATAGAGCCCCTGCCAGAGCATCTCCCTGGGAGGCTCAAAATTACAGTCGCAGCCCAAAACCTCTTTGCCGATGTAGCGAATCATATTGGCGGCGTTATCCGCCCCTCCGTAGATCAGGTAGGCATTGGCCGTGGAGACGATCCTGGCGGAGACGGTGGAAAAGGACCAGAGAGCCGGATCGAGGCCAAAGGAGATTACCGGGACCCTACCGTCCAGCCTTTTGAGGACGCTATCGTAGTGAGGCTCCTGCTGAGCCAGATGGAGCAGTATGACATCGGCGCTGTTCAGGGAATCGATGCACTCTGCAAGGTTATTATCATTGAGTTCAGATGCCGTCCAGGCGGATATCTGCACATCCGTCTCCCTGGCAGCAGCCAGGAGCAGGGCGACGTCGCTGGCCCAGGTCAGCGAGGCTAATCGCATGCTGCAGCCGCCCTGACTTTGGCCGATCGAGCAATCCCGGAGAGCACGGGGGGAGAGGGCAGAGATAAAGAGCGCAACGGCACCACATATGGCCGGCCCATGGCATTCATGACCATGGCCTCTATGCCGTAGACCCGGCTGATGTTCTCCTCGCTGAGAAGAGCCCCCGGCTCGCCCTCTGCGAAGACGCTGCCATCTTTGAGCATGACCAGACGGTCTGAGAAGCGGGAGGCTAAATTGAGGTCATGGATGGCCATCACTGCCGATATGCCCTTCTCCCGGACCAGGCTGCTCACCGTCTCCATCACCTCCAGTTGATGGAGCATATCCAGGTTGGATGTCGGCTCGTCCAGCAGCAGGACAGCCGGCTCCTGGGCCAGGGCCCTGGCAATCAGAACCTTCTGCTTCTGGCCGCCGGAGAGCTGGGAGAAGTCGCGCATGGCGAGGTCCTCCAGGTGCAGCCTCTCCAGCACCTCTGCCACTCGATCGAGGTCCGTCTGCCCCACCCTCCAGCCGATGTGCGGCCTTCGGCCCATGAGCACAGTGTCAAAGACCGTGGTGGCCAGAGGGGTGGAGCTGGACTGGGGAACATATCCGATCTGCCTGGCCACATCCTGGCGGCTCAAGCTCTCCATCTCCCGCCCGTCCAGGAGAATGCTGCCCTTGGGCCTGAGGATTCTATCCATGCATTTGAGCAGAGTGGTCTTTCCCGATCCGTTGGGTCCGACCAGGCTTACGACCTCTGAACTCTCGATGGATATGTTGAGGCCGTCGAGTATCCTATGGCTGTTGTAGCTGAATGTGAGGTTCTTGATAGTGATATTAACCAATGGGGCCGCCTCCCGGCAATATTGCTAATCTCATGCATCTTCTGTCCCTTTAGTTGTGATACCTATTACTAATTCCATGTTATTTAATACTATTATCCTTGATATCATATATTGAATCCCCAGCATATCCGAATTCACCAGAATTCCTTCCTCCGCCTCATGAACAGATAAACGAAGAAGGGCACCCCCAGAAAGGCGGTCATGATGCCCACAGGCATTATCACCGGAGCGAGCAGAGTGCGCGCCGCTGTGTCTGCGGCCAGGAGCAGCAGCCCGCCCACCAGTGCCGAGGCCGGCAGGAGAAATCTGTGGTCTGCTCCTATGACCATGCGGGTGATATGAGGCGAGACCAGGCCGATGAAGCCTATGGTGCCTGTAAAGCAGATGACGCTCGCCGTGATGAGCGAGACGGCCATCATGCACAGCACCCGGGTCCTCTCCACATTCACGCCCAGGCTGGTGGCGGTCTCGTCGCCTGCCCCCAGGGCATTGATGTCCCAGGACTTGAGAAGCAGATAGGGAAAGCACAGGGCAATTGTTGCAGAGACTATGCCCACCTTCTCCCAGGAGGATCGACCCAGGGAGCCCATCATCCAGAATACCACCTCTGCCACCTGTTCGGCATGGCCCACATATTGCAGAAATGAGGTCATGGCCTGAAAGAGGTACATGATGGCGATCCCTGCCAGGATCATGGTCTCCGGGGTGATTCCCTTGTATTTGGCCAGGCCGTAGACGGTCATGGAGGCGACCAGCGTAAAGACGAAGGCATTGCCTATGATCAGCCATTCCCCACCCACAAAGCCCGCCCCCAGGACAATGGCTAAAGCCGCTCCGAAGCTGGCTGCCGAGGATATGCCCAGGGTGAAGGGGCTGGCCAGGGGATTTTTCAGTATGCCCTGCATCACGGCTCCGGCTATGGCCAGGCCCATGCCCCCCACCACGGCCAGGATGATCCTGTGCAGCCGCAGCCCCCAGACGATTGTCTCTGCGAACCAGTCCGCCTGAAAATAATCCGGAAAGAACCTGGCCAGGATGGCCGAGTAGACGCCTGCCACGCTGATCTGAGCAGAGCCCAGTGTGGCGGCAACCCCCGACAGCAGGAGGATGCCCAGCAACAGAAGCGCCAGAAATAGGACCTTCCTGCCAATGAATTGCCGGTATGCTTCTTTCAGGGAAAGGCTATCTGCTTGGGGTCCATTAGACATATCAAAGCCTAATGATTTAAGTCTCCATTGATAAAGATTTTGGTATTAGTATTACCAAATAAAAAGAAAAAAAGGAAATCTTTTAATTCATCATCAGGCATACGGCCACATCATTCCGGGCTGGATAGCTCCGGATAGACGAATGTCCTACCTTCGGGATACTCCAATCCCAGCATCTCCAGGTATTCCTTATGAACGGCCTGGGGATCTAATTCTACATCGGGATGGAGCAATTTGGCTAGGTAGGTTATGCCCACCACCTGGTCGAGGCCATTGAGCACATCCCAGTCCATGACATAGACCCGATCCGACTTCACGGCATTGACTCCGCTTGCTCCGGACCTGGCCAGCAGCTCATTTCGGACGGACTGCAGCTTCACTGTATCCGAAGACGGTTCGGATTGCCATCCGATCTGGGTCTGGTCAGAGGATTGGGTCTGCCTCTTAATTATAAAATCGGGATTCTGGGTCACAACCCACTCCCAGCCCACTTTGGGATAGGCGTCTCCCAGGTCTTTGGCCACATTGAATCCCCTGGCCGCGCCCAGAACTGAGTCGAAGCCTGAGCCTGCGCCCAGGGTGGACAGATCGGAGGTAAAGCTCCATTCAGCATAGACCTTGGGCATGCTCTGCCCCTCCACCGCCTGCTCTACAGAGGCCTTCTTCTCTGTATACCAATTGATGTATTTGGAGGCAGCATCTTCCTTGCCCAGTATCTGGCCCAGCACCTCAATTTCGCGAGTGATGTTCTCAGGCTTGGTGAACTCCAGAGCCACAGCCTTGATGTTCTCGAAGGGAGCCAATCCCTTTTCTACGCCGTAAATGCCATAGGGCTTGTCAGGATAGCTGTATCCTATAACCACTATGTTCGGGGTGATGCTCTCCTCTCCGCCTTTGGCAAGCTCACCTATCATCTCATAATCCAGGGCATTCCATTTGCCGATGCCCTGCTTATTCTTGAGATCCGGGAAGTAGTAGCCTTTCTTCTGGACGGTATCCGATACTCCGATCACCCTGTCTGCCGCTCCCAGCATGACTACGGCCTCGGCGGCGTCGGTGCTGGTTACGATTATCCTCTCCACAGGCATGGTGAATGTGACATCTCTTCCCGCTGAGTCGGTGATGGTCAGGGGGTATTCAGTCGCCCATGCCTGGCCGCATAAAAGAAGCGTCAGGGCCAGGGTAACCAGGGCCAAAGATTTGATTTTATTCATATCAATTCCTCATATTACGTAAGATTATTAAGATTGCATTTAGTATAAATCGTTTTTCTTAACAATTAATTTCTTCTAAATATCTATCTTATTCATCTTTAGTAGCAAGATCATAGAAAGATTTATTACTAAACGAAATTATGATTAATATGATTTGGATGGAATTTTATGAATAAAAATCTGAGGATAATCATTGCTGAGGACGATCCCATCAATCAAACCTTAATGCAGCTCATCTTGCGGAAGCTCGGCCTGAGGGCAAAGGCCACAGCCAACGGGCGGGAGGTTTTATCCGCTCTGGAGAGAGAGCATTACGATATGGTGCTCATGGATATATTGATGCCGGAAATGGACGGCATTCAGGCCACGAGGATAACTCGCGAACGATGGGATCATGGCCCTAAGATCATCGTCATCACCGACTGCGACCCAGAAGTCTATCGAGATGCTTCCCTCAATGCCGGAGCCGATGATTTCCTGCATAAGCCGGTAATGCTGGAAGATCTCAATGCCGCTATAGAGCGCAATCAAGCATGAATGGCTTTAGCGGCAATATCTTCTCTTGGATTGAGCTGTCAGTTGTCCTTTAAAAACTGCGCTTTATCCGGAGCTTGGAAGCAGGTGCAATCGAAGATGCCTCTGGCAGATCTAAAGACCTCCTTGTCCGCATAGTTGAGGTCGCTAAATCCTGCTGAGCAGCAGGGAAGCCAAGACTCCTCCTTTTCTTCCTCCTCAGATGCTATGTGCAGATTCATATTTTTCTTTATGTGAAAGCTTCCAATATAGTCTTCGTCTATTTGGATCAGGGGCTTCTTCCAGGCCTTAATCGCCAATCCCAGCACTGGTTTCTCTTCGGACTCCTCTTCAGAATCCTCTTCCGGCTCTTCATCTACAGGGATTCCATTCAGTTGGAGCACTCCGAAGTGCGCCCGGCCATCAGTAAGATTCTCTTCGACTCTCATCGAGGTGTTTTCTGCATCGGATTGGGCATCAAGCAACTTGTCCAGCCCGTGAGCCTGATCAACCAGATGATGTAGGGAATTTAGACTGTCGCGGTTCTTAATATAATCTTCTTCTCGAAGGAGGGAGTTAAATAGAACTGGGTGCTGATCGTAGTATCCAGATCCTATGCTCATGACGGAAGGACTGTAAATCATCTTGCTGTCTTCTTTCATCTGGATCTGGCTTACCGTCTCTTCTTCATCCTCGATTTCCTCTCCGTCCTCGTCATAAGCGCCATTGACCCAGGTCTTATTGGTGTATGAGCTTTCGGCATACAAAATGGAGTCTGTAACAATCTTTCCGCTGCCGTGAGCCATGTTCTTAGCTTCGACACCGTTATACAGGGCTCCTTCCTTGCCAAGAGAGTCTGGCATTTGTGCATATTTGTAAGCAGCAAAAAAGCCGTTTCCGCTCACGTTCTGCTCGAAGGCGAATTTGAGGCTTTTCTCCTCCATAGTCGTTGGATTGTCGTATGCTGAATCCTTCTCGTGTAGTCCTTCAGCTTCTTCGACCTCTGCGGCAGCCCAACCTGCAATTATGGATATGACCAGCAATAGGGCAATAACTCTCAGATCTTTCCCTCCTCTTTGTTTTCATACTTATTTTTCATATTATTTTAAGATATCTGCTATGAATGCATATATCTTAGCATTAAAGATATAATAGATAATAAGTTTATTGCTTTAAATTTGATAAATCCAAAAATTTTAAAAAAATTTAGTACTAATTGTGATCTTTGGATAAGACTTTTATAATTGAATAGCATTCAGTACATTTGGTGGATCTATGCATATTCCAGACGGCTATTTAGGGCCGTATACCTATATTGCAATGTGGATCATAATGGTCCCCATTTGGTATTATGCGGGAAGGAAGCTCAGCCTTGAGCTTAAGTCCAGGCAGGTTCCCCTGCTGGCGCTGGCGGCAGCGTTCTCATTTGTTATCATGATGTTCAACGTCCCCATACCTGGAGGAAGCACCGGCCATGCGGTGGGCGGCGCAATAATCGGCATCGTCCTGGGGCCCTGGGCGGGGGTAATTGTCATCTCCGTTGCCCTTGTATTGCAGGCTCTGATGTTTGGGGATGGAGGCATCACGGCCATCGCAGCCAACTGCTTTAACATGGCTGTGGTCATGCCCTTTGTCGCCTATTATGTCTACAAGCTCATAAGTTCAGGCACAGAAATTTCCTCTTCAAGGAGAATCATAGCTTCTGCTATAGCCGGCTATGTCTCTCTGACTGTGGCTGCAGCCTTCACGGGATTTGAGTTTGGAATTCAACCCCTGCTGCACCACACTGCCGAAGGTGTGCCTCTTTATATGCCCTATTCTCTGAGTGTAACTGTTCCTGCTATGGTATTGGAGCATGCCCTGGGATTCTCCATACTTGAGGCCCTGGTTACCGCGCTGATATTTGCCTACATCCAGAAGACTGACACTTCCTTGCTTTATGGTGAGGCGGATTCCAAGAAAAAGAAGAGAATGAAAAACGTTAGCACAGCTTGAGGCAAAATCATGGATAAGATAATAAAGAATCTGGCCATCGGCCTGGTTGCCCTGATGATTCTGGCGCCCTTGGGGCTTTTGGCTGTGGGAGAGACCTTTGGCGAATGGTCCAATGAGGAGATCGAGGAGAAGCTCGGCTTTGTACCTTCCGGCCTGGAGGAACTTTCATCGCTTTGGAGTGCGCCTATGCCCGATTATGCACTGCCTGGGGCGGGCGATTCCATGACTTCAGCATCGATAGCTTATATTTTATCTGCAATTATCGGCGTTATCATCTGCGGCGGCCTGCTTTATTTCGTAGGCAAAAAGGTTGCCAGAAACTGAAATCTTTATTCTAACTTTTTTAAGATTAAAAATCAAATGAAACGCGGCCATCCGCCCTCTCCTTGAAGAGTCATACGCTGGATTTATAGTAATCCTCTGCAATAATATGTATTGGAGTTATCCGCGTCTAAAAAATTTAAGGAGAAGGTGCATGGAAAGGAAAATTTTGATTAGGCTTCTGGGCCTGAATTTGGGAATTGCCGCGGTAGATATATTTACCTTCTCTCAAGCGGGCCTTGGAATAGATCTATTCGGGGCCAGCGCACTGGCAACAGCTTTTGGCAGCACAATCATCTTCTTAAGCGTTGCCGGATTGACCTATGGCAATTACAGGCTCCTCGCCGAAAGGGAGAGCGTCGTTCCCATTAATAAAATCATGGCGTTGCAAGATTATATTGAAGCACTTAATATTCACAAAAATTTAAAAACTTTTGCGAAAACAATTGACCTGGTGCTGGATCAGATCGAGCGACTGCAGAAAAAGAATAAGACCATCAGGGATATACTTCTGCAGATCTTCAGCTCCTCAGAGATGAGCTACAATAAATTTGATGCCGTCATCGCCGAGGTGGAGAAGATTTTCTTTTTGAATATCCGCAGCATCCTCAATAAATTAAATGCATTCGACGAAGAGGACTACGATTTCGTCAGAAAGGAGCACGAAGCAGGGGCCTTTTCAGAACAATTTATGGAGGATAAGTTTAAAGTCTATAGCGAATATATTAATTTTGTGAAAGCTGCCGCTGAAGATAACGAGCAGATCCTCCTGAAGCTCGATAGACTGTTGCTGGAGATCTCGGACCTCAACTGCCTGGAGAGCGGCCAGTTGGAGCAAATGGACGGTATGATTGAAATCGATAATCTGATCAAGCAGGCCAAATATTATAAAAATTAAAGAAAACGAAGAAAGAAATATGATGATAGAGACACGAATTGAGGAGAATCAGCATGCTGGACAAAGGCAATTCAAAAGTCATTGTGGGGATAATCGGAGCTGCAATTGCAGTATTTCTCTTAGTTTACACGGGTATTAATTTAACCGAAGATATAGATAAAAGCAAAAGCCAAATCAGCACTGAACACGCGACGCAATCTCTGGAGTCCATCATCAAAGACATCAATGTAAAGACAGTCAGTCATCCCAAGGGAAGGGTTAACATTTCGGGCACAGACCTGAAAGACTCTCTTCCAGATATTTCCAAATATCCGGTTGTAGTGGAGAGCAGCACGCCAAGCTACATTGAAATATTCTCTTCAACTGAAAAAGCCGGAAGCGGAACAGACGGCTGGCTGACGGAAGTGGCCAGGGACTTCAATAGCGCCGGAATAAAGGTCGACGGCAAACCGGTATCTGTGCGACTCAGAGCAATCGCATCCGGACAGGGTGCCGATTATATCATTTCCGGAAAGTTCTTGCCGGATGCCTTTACGCCGTCCAATGAACTCTGGGGCGAGATGATCGTCTCCCAGGGAGCCAAAGCCCAGTTGATTGAAAAGAGGCTTGTCGGCAACGTGGCCGGCATCCTGCTCACCCATGCCAAGAAAGACGAATTGACGGCCAAATACGGAGCAATCAATATCAAGACGATTGTAGACGCTGTCGCGAACGGAGAACTGGATATGGGCTACACCAATCCCTTTGCCAGCTCAACCGGTCTGAACTTCTTAATCTCAGCTTTATACACATTCGACAGCAAAAACCTGCTCAGCAATAAGGCGGTATCTGAATTTGAGAGCTTCCAGGCCAATATTCCCGTGGTAGCCTATACCACTCTGCAGCTCAGAGAATCGGCCAAATCAGGTGTCCTGGATGGTTTCATCCTGGAATATCAGACCTATGTCAATACGCCTGATATCAGGTCCTATGAATTCACTCCCTTTGGTTTCAGGCATGACAGCCCGGTTTACGCCATCGGCGACCTATCGGCTGAGAAGAGGAAAATCCTTGATGAATTCATTGAGTTTGCCGGGCAGGAGAAGAACCAGGCAAAGGCCAGCAATTATGGCTTTAACGGCCTTAACGGT
>Ga0116171_10002088_pt1 | contig 19313 bp, 17 predicted proteins | sample AD_JPNHW2_MetaG_FD_89798 | JGI IMG/M metagenome (GOLD analysis project Ga0116171, IMG submission 89798) | Active sludge microbial communities of municipal wastewater-treating anaerobic digesters from Japan - AD_JPNHW2_MetaG | ecosystem: Engineered > Bioreactor > Anaerobic > Digestate | place... | reverse complement strand
ATTCAATGTGCATGGTCAATTGATCAAGACTCTGGTCAATGGTCATTTTACCTCTGGTCATTATCAGAGAACTTGGCTTGGAACTGATGAATCCGGTCGTAATGTAGGCAGTGGCATTTACTTCTACCGTATGGTTGCTGGTAAATATATCTCCACACAAAAAGTCGTCTTAATGAAATAAAGTTTAGAGATTAAGCGGGACATCTCACGATGTACCCGCTTTTTTTACCGAATGCATATAGTGTGTGAGTTGGGATAATCTGTTTGCTACACGGCATATCCCATTTCCGGTTCATCTGAATTGATGGATATTTTAATTTAACCAATGATGATCTAAGCAAGATCAAAGAAGGAGATTCATATGAAAAAGTGGATTTTACTCATTTCTCTCTTACTTGTCTTCAGCATGGGTTCGCTGTTTGCTACTCTTGTGTTTGAAGAGAATTTTACTGGTTCTTCAGGATATCTAACTGCCAATGGCTGGACAGCCTTGACAACTGGGGCTGGATCAACTCCTATGTCAGTGGCTTCTCCAGGATTAACTTATACTGGCTATTTATCTTCAGGAATAGGCAATGCTACATCAGCATCAGCTAATGGTGAAGATGTTTTCAAAGCTACTACAACATCGATAACAACAGGTAGCGCATATTTTTCTTTTATGGTCAATGCATCACCAAATATGAATACTGCTGGTTATGGAATCCACTTATCTCAAGCGGCAACTGTTACCAATGGTGCTTTTTTTGGAAGATTTTGGATTCAAAAAGATACAAATAATAACTTAGCTTTCGGTTTGACTAAAGCAAACGGAACTGCGCAATATACAACTTTTAGCTATTCAACAGGTGTCACATATTTGATCGTCATCAAATATACTTTTAACCCGAACGCACAGGATGATGCGGTAGCAATGTGGGTCAATCCTACATTAGGCATAGGTGAACCCACTCCCACGATTTCTATAGCTAGTGAAGCAACTTCCGATGCCACTGCAATCGCAGCAGTCGGAATTCGTCAGTGGAACGCTGGTGCACTTGCTCGTTGGGATGGTATCCGAGTTGGAACGACGTGGGACGACATTGCTCCGGCAGCCAATACCGGTTCAATCGACACCTATGGAACAACTTCTCTAACATTCTCATCACCAGTTGGAGTTACTTCTGCTTCCCAAACCTATGATTTGGAAGGTGTTGATACGACGACTGACATTACTATTACAGCCCCTGCTCATTGGGAATTGTATTCCGCTGAAACAGGTTGGGGTAACCCAATCGTTGTTACTTCTACATATAAAACAATTTCAGTTCGTTATACACCGACAGCAGCAGGAACAGAAACGGGTAATATCACACATGTTGCCGGTAATGCAGATCAGGTGAATATAGCCGTGAGTGGAACCGGAACGACAGTAGCATCTATCACAGCAACACCTAATAGTTTAACTTACTCAGTTGCTGCAGGTTCTTCTGCGGTACAATCCTATTTACTGCATGGTACAAACTTAACAGAAAGCATTGCAGTAACCGCACCTACAAATTACCTAGTGTCCACTTCAGCCAGTGGTCCATGGACATCGACATTAAGTCTTGCTTCATCCTATAATGCTAATGTCTATGTTCAATTTACAGCTCCAGGGTACGGAGCATATGATGGAACTTTAACCAATGTAGCCAATGGAATCACGACAAATGTCGCTCTGTATGGAACCGGTACAAGCCAACCAACGAATATCGGGATTGATACAGGAATTACAGAAGCTTTCAGTTATATTGGAACTTCTGCAACAGCAACCCTTCCAACCAACTGGAAAGCTGATAAGAACACTACAGCACGTTTAGTTGGCACTTATGGTGCTGCAGTATCTGCCACAGAACGCCAGGGTGGAAACAGCATGAGCAGTACCGCAAGTAACGGTATCTACAACTTTGGTGCCGGCGATGCAGCAACTGCAACAGATCGTTGTGTTGGTTTCCTTTCTTCCAGCAGTGCCACCAAGAGTGGTAACCTGTATGTGAAGTTGACCAACACAGCTACCTCTGCCTTAACAGCAGTTGATCTTTCCTATGCTGTAGAGAAGTACAGAACTGGTACGAATGCTGCTGGTTACCAGGTTCAGTTATACTATTCATTAGATGACGTTACCTATACTGCCGCAGGTTCTGATTTCCTGAATTACTGGCCTGCAGATGCTACTACTGATGGTTATGCTTCTGCACCAGGCGATGTCCAGAATGTTACGAGTAAGAGACTTGCAGTGACAGTTCCCGCGAGCGGAAATCTCTATCTTGCTTGGAACTATTCTGTTGCAACAGGTACCACCACAAGTTTTGCTCAGGCATTTGGTATCGATGACATCACGATCACAGGAAAACAGGTTCTCATTTGTGCAACCCCAACATTTAGCCCACTTCCGGGGATTTACTATCCCTCCCAGAATGTGACATTATCTTGTGCTACCGCTGGAGCAGAAATACACTATACTCTTGACGGCAGTACTCCGAATGCTACTTACGGGTTAATTTACAGCACTCCAATCTCTGTCACCACAACCACTACAATCAAAGCCGTAGCTGTTAAAACAGGTTATGACATCAGTGGTTTGGCAACAGGTACCTATACGATTCCAATCGCAGTTTCAAATATTGCGGCTTTACGTGCCGAGACAGTTGGTTCAACGATTTACAGATTAAACGGAGAAGCTGTTCTGACTCTTCAGTCAACAGTAACAGCATCCAAGAATAAGTATATCCAAGATGCAACCGGTGCAATCCAAATCTATGATCCCACCCCATATAAAATGACAACCGCCTACAATCTTGGGGATGGAATCACAGGCATCACGGGAACACTCACCCTTTACGCCGGTATGCTTGAATTTATTCCTGTCCAGGATGCTGGTGCTGCTACCTCCAGCGGGCATGTTGTTGTTCCTGAAGTGAAGACTCTTGCTGGTCTGGCAACGACTGATCAGGCAAAACTGGTTACGATCAACAATATTCTCTTCAATCCAGCGACGCCTACACCATTCCCAACTACACCTGCAACGAACTACACGATTACTGATCCAAGCGGAACAGGTGTTTTACGTACTGCTTATCTGGACTTGGATTATATCGGTACAGCAGTGCCAACAACAGTGAAAAATATCACAGGTGTGATCTTGCAATATACAGCAGGCTCACCTGCAGTTACCACCTTGCAGTTTATTCCCAGAAGTCTTGCAGATTTCGTAGATGGTGTACCTGCACCAATCAATGTAATCGTTACAGTTGATGGTGATGATATTCATCTGGATTGGGATGCTGTCAGTGGTGCAACAAGTTACAAGATCCAAGTATCTGATACTCCGAATGGAACATTCACGGATCTTACTACTTCTACAACCAATTCTAAAGTTCTTGCTGGTGATGCTGGTACTTACGGATACCGTTTCTACAAGATCATCGCAGTTCAATAAATAACTATTCAACCATGAGAAACGCCGATGTTTGCATCGGCGTTTTTCTTTTCTGTTACTTCATATCTCTTGACATTCGAAGATAGGTAATTACGTTCGCCATATGGAAAAGAAGATAGGTTTGCATAAAATGGCTGAATTAGCCACAGAAACAGCACAAATCGTTCTCCAGAGCGGTGGTGAGACACATCGTGTGGAAAACATCATCCACAAGGTTTGCAAGCAATTCGGTTATGACAATGTTGAAAGCTATGTCACACCCACAGGTATCTTCCTTTCCGTATGGGATGACCAAGATCATGTTGCAACCAGTATCAAACGCATTAATTCCAGATCAACCGATTTAAACAAAATAGCGAGCATCAGCAAGCTTTGTGATGATATCAAGAGTCGAAACCTATCCCCAGATCAATATTCGCAGGAAATGCACGTTTTGGCGCTTAAAACGGTATATCCGCTACCGGTGCAGGTTCTCTTTGGTGGGATCTCTGCAAGTTTCTATGCCCTTCTCTTCGGCGGAAGCTGGCATGACTTTGGCATCGCCTTTTTCATCGGTATTCTGATCGTCCTGTTCAATCGTCTTTTATATAAGGCACATTTCAATATTTTCCTGATCAATGCACTTTGCGGAGGGTTGGCAGTCTTTATTGCCCGATTCGCAGGGACTTATATCAATGGTTTGCAGACTGATAAGATCGTTATTGGCACAATCATGCTCCTGGTTCCGGGACTGGCTATTGTCAATGCAATCAGGGATACGATGGCTGGAGACCTTGTTTCCGGTACAGCCCGCCTGGTGGAAGCTTTCTTCATTGCCATTGCCATCGCTGCTGGTACCGGTTCGATGCTGAAACTATGGTATCTCTTCTATTAAGAGCAGGCACAAAGTAATGCAAAATACCGAAGATAGAATTTAGAGAAGGATCACGATGGACACAGATCTCCTTTCCAAGATACTATTTGCCACCATCGGTACGATGGGTTTTGCCGTTGGCAGTAACATCCGGGGCTGGAAACTGCTGTTTACCAGTCTTGGCGGAGCCATCGGCTGGGGAAGTTACCTGCTCGTATTGCAGCAGACGCATGCCCTGTTGTTATCCATCTTCATCGGGGCATTGCTTGTTTCACTGTATTCAGAGATCCTGGGCAGGATTTTCAGGGTACCAATCACGGTCTTTGTTGTTTGCGGAATCATCCCTCTTGTTCCCGGTAGTGTCATTTATTATGCCATGTCCCAGTATGTTCAGGGCAATTTCATGAAGGCAATGCGGCTCATGATGCAGGCATTGCTGATTGCCGGTACCATCTCGATCAGTATTGCCGTTGTCTCCACTTTTGCCAACATCTTCCAGGATCTGAAAAGGCGTTTATAAAGCGCTCCCATGTTGGGAATTGCTTGGTTTCATGCCTTTTTGAATCCGAAAAATACCTTGAATACAATATCTCGGATCACAAATTCATCTCCATGTAAAATGCTTTTATCTCCATGAGGCTTTCATAGTAGCTGAGGAACATCCTTACAGATTCCAAACTCTGTCCAATGGGATTCCAATCCCATACCAATCTCTTTCCAATCTCTCGGGCTTGGAAAGAGATTGGTATTCCTAGGCTATTGGATAGGTATTCCTCAGGACTTCTTACGTGAGAAAATCGAGGTGTCTTAAGCAGAGTCATGGGAGAAGTACATAATTCAATTGACAAAAAAGCCTATTCCAGAAAAGAAATATAGTCTTGTTAACGTGTAAGTTATGATATAATAGCATAAATAGCGCTTCGATTTTTATATGGTTAAGATTGAAGTTCTACGTATGAAGGCGGAAAAATGAAGATACTCATTACGGGCGGAGCCGGTTTTATCGGTTCACATCTCGCAGAAAGACTTCTTGCTGATGGTCATGTTGTCACGATCATTGATGACTTATCCACAGGCAGGCTGGAAAACATTGAACACCTGAAATCCAACAAGAACTTTACCTGTATCATTGGCAGTATTTTGGATAAGGGTCTGCTGGAGAATCTTGTTTCAAAGGTTCAGCAGATTTATCATCTTGCAGCAGCGGTAGGGGTCAAGTATATCATTGAAAATCCCCTTCTTTCCTTGAGAACCAATATCATCGGAACGGAAAATGTCCTTGATCTTGCCAATAAATACAAATGCAAGGTTCTAATCACATCCACTTCCGAAATCTATGGCAAAAGCGAAAAGGTTCCTTTTTCAGAAGATGATGACCGCCTTCTCGGCACAACCTATATCAGTCGCTGGGGATACAGTTGCTCCAAGGCAATCGATGAATTTTTGGCGCTTGCGTTTTATCGTGAAAAGAAACTTCCCCTTGTGATTGTACGCTGCTTCAACACGGTTGGACCACGCCAGACAGGTCAGTATGGCATGGTGGTACCGAAATTTGTGAAAAGTGCCTTGCTCGGGCAGCCCATCGTGATTTATGGTGATGGAAAGCAATCCCGTTGTTTTGCTGATGTTGCGGATGTGGTTGATGCATTTCTGAAATTGATGAAGGATCCGAAATGTGAAGGCGAGATCTTCAATGTAGGTAATAACGAAGAAATTTCAATTGCTGATTTGGCAGAGAAGATCAAGAAAATGACCAGCAGCAAGTCAAAGATAGAATTCATGTCATATGAAGATGCTTTTGAAGAGGGTTTTGAAGACATGATGCGCAGAATGCCCGATTTAACCAAAATTGAGAAATTCATTGGTTATAAGCCTAAGTATAATCTGGATACCATTATCAAACGCATCATTGAACACTATGAGAAATGATGGACTTCTGAAATAGGAAGGTTTACATGATTAACATAAGAAAGAGTTCTTCCATACTGCTTCTCATGGGATTGATGCTTCAATTCGCAGCAGTTCTGTGGAGTCAGATTTCAATTCCCGGTTTGAATGATGTTCCCACCACTGCCATACCTGTGAACGTTTCTGTTACGGGTATGGTCAAGACGCCAGGTTCTTATTATCTTACAAATATGAATCGGGTTTCTGATGCGATCTATAGAGCAAGTCAGATGACGGTGTCCAAATCTGAAATGAAAGCGAAGACCATGATGCTTCCAACAATGGGTGATAGAACAAAGTCGCAGAGAGCACAGACCGAAACGGCGGAAAATAATATCACAATACTGTCATTTGAGCAGGATTCTTCATTAAGAACCGTTATCCTTCGCCGTCACGGAAAGGATGCGACACTCGATTTGATGCAATTTATCCGAAAAGGGGATCTGAATCAGAATCCGTATTTACAGGATGGAGATGTCATCATTCTTCAGCCTATCCATAAGCAGGTCACTCTTGAGGGAGCAGTTTTTCAACCGGGCAAATACGAGATACTCCCCAATGAAACCCTGGGAGATGTCATTTCCTTGGCACAAGGCTTAAAATCGGAAGTCGATATGAATCAAGGTTTGATCTGTCGATATCAGGCAGACGGGAAGAGCATCACCACCATCCATATTTCTCCAGCAGAACTTCAAAATGGTGGCACGGAAAGCAACTTATCCCTCGAGGATGGGGATAGGATCGTTTTCGCCAGTCGTACAGATTATCATGCAGATAATAATGTGCAGGTTATCGGGGAAGTTAAATATCCTGGTACTTATGCAATTCAAGATTCAATCTCACTATTGGACTTAATGCATCAATGCGGAGGTCCGACAGATAAGGCTGATCTTCGTAATGCACAAGCTTTCAACAATGCAAGAGCCAAAGCCTATGACCCGTCCTACAGCTTTCTTGAAATGCAGAACTTTGAGACGACAAACCCGTCTGATCAGGACTACTTGAGGATGAAGACGCGTCAGCCGTTTGGACTGATAGCGGTTAACATCGAAGATTTATGGAAATCACAGGATAAAAAGAAGGATATTTATCTTCATAATGATGATATTCTGAACATACCCGAGATCAATCTCACGATCACCATTATCGGACAGGTTGAGAATCCGGGAGTTTATGACTTGAATAAATCCGGGAATTGGGAGAATTATATAACCCAAGCGGGCGGATATGGCTGGCATGCGAACTTGAAGAAGGTTCGCATTATCAGGGCGAATTCGGGGAATTGGGTAAAACCTGATAAAAATACAACGCTGTATGCAGGAGATACCATATTTGTTCCTTCAAAAGCTGATCGAACCAATTGGGATATTTTCAAAGAGACACTTCTGGTCACTTCGCAAATCGTGACGACTTTATTTGCGATCAAGAGCCTGACACAATAAGAATCATTTCCATAAGGGGAAAGAGGAGATAGAATGAAAGTTCCGTTATTAGATTTACACGCACAATATGAACCGATATTGGATCAAATCAAGCAGGAGATCAACAAGGTTCTGGAGACTCATCAGTATATATTGGGACCGCAGGTCAAGGCATTTGAAGAGAAAATAGCCAAGTTTCATGGAGCAAAACATGCGATTGGCTGCGCTTCGGGTACTGATGCCCTGATTCTTGCGCTCAAGGCACTTGGGATTGGTCATGGTGATGAAGTGATCACGACACCTTTTACATTTTTTGCGACAGCAGGCTCGATTCATCGCTGCGGTGCCAAACCGGTATTCGTTGATATCGATGCGGATACATATAATATCGATCCAGGCTTGATTGAAGAAGCCATTACACCGAATACCAAGGCGATCATGCCGGTGCATCTGTTCGGACAACCGGCTGAAATGGACAAGATCATGGAAATTGCCCGCAAGCATGGTCTTGCAGTGATTGAAGACAATGCCCAGGGCATTGGCAGTAAATTCGATGGTCAGATGTCTGCCACGATTGGTGATATCGGAACTCTTTCCTTCTTCCCGAGCAAGAATCTCGGTGCAATGGGCGACGGCGGCATGTGTATTACCAATAGCGATGATCTTGCAGCCAAACTCATGCAGTTACGTGTTCATGGTGAAAACCCTAAGTATTTCCATAAGTGGGTGGGACTCAATAGCAGGCTGGATTCCCTCCAGGCTGCCATTCTTTCTGTAAAACTCGATTATCTCCATGGTTGGTCAGAGGGAAGACGCAAAAATGCTGCGTATTACTATCAGCATTTGGCAGATGTGCCTGAGATAAAACTTCCCTATATCCATCCCAAGGCATATACGATCTATAACCAGTTTACAATCGCAGCCGAAGATCGCGACGGATTGATGAAGCATCTGCATGAACATGAGATTGGAAATGCCATTTATTATCCATTATCCTTGCATTTGCAGGAATGCTTTGCAGATTTGGGATATAAGAAGGGTGATTTGCCTGTATCTGAAGAAACAACCGGAAAGGTATTGTCCATACCCATCTATTCCGACTTAACCGAAGAACAGAAAGAATATGTTGTGCAGACTATTCGGAATTATTATCGCTCATAGGTGAATTATGAATATCATCGTTTGTATCAAACAAGTTCCCAATACAACTGAAATCAGGATCGATCCGGTTACCAATACGCTGATTCGTGAAGGTGTGGAAAGTATTCTGAATCCTTTTGACCTCTATGCCATCGAAGAAGCGATTCGCCTGAAGGAACAATATGGCGGCAAGGTCACTGCGGTCAGCATGGGACCTCAGCAGGTCGAAGAAGCACTTCGTGAGGCATTATCCTTGGGGGTTGACGAGATCATCCTCTTATCCGACAGGAAATTTGCCGGTGCTGATACATGGGCTACAAGCTATACGCTTGCTTCTGCAATCAAAAAGATTGGCGATTATGATATCATTTTCGCAGGCCAGCAGGCAATCGATGGTGATACTGCGCAAGTGGGACCCGGTATTGCAGCGCATTTGAATTTACCTCAGACCTGTTTTATCAGAAAGATTGAGAGTTACGAACCTGGTTCCATGATAGTTCAGCGCTTGATGGAAGACGGTTATGATCGTTTACAGGTTTCACTTCCAGCTGTCGTCACAGTGGTGAAGGAAATCAATACGCCCAGGCTCCCGTCTCTTCGAGGCAAGATGAAGGCAAAGAGTGTGGAATTGAAAATCTGGAATTGTGCAGACCTGGGACTTGACGAACATGATGTCGGTTTAAATGGTTCACCAACGCAGGTGGTCAGTATCTTCTCGCCGAAATTGGAAAAGCAGGGAGAGAAATTCGAAGGTGATGCTGACGCCGCTGTCGACAAAATCATCGAGCATTTGAAGAAATTCAAGCCTTGATTGATGTTCGAGAAGCATTTCTCATGACATGATTGGAAGAATCCAATAAGTTGAATATAGAATTATAATATTAACGTGGAGATCATCCATGATTCCCTATCCAGAGATAAATCCTGAAATATTGCCGATTCATATTTTCGGTCTCAGGCTTGCTGTCACCTGGTATGGATTCCTCTATGTCATCGCCTTTACAATTGCATTCATCTTCTATCGATATAATCTGAAACTGAAGAACATTGTCCTGAACCGGGAGCAGTATGAGAATTATATTTTTGTGATCATGCTGGGAGTCATCTTCGGTGGCAGATTAGGTTATATTCTTTTTTACGGTTTACCCTACTATATTTCACATCCGCTTCATGTCTTCTCTGTTTGGGAAGGAGGAATGTCCTTCCATGGAGGGGCGTTGGGGGTCGTGATCGCAGTACTGCTTTATTGCAGACAATATAAGATCAAGTTTCTGAAACTTGCTGATCCTTCCATGCCCTTTGTTGCAATCGGTTTGGGTTTGGGGAGATTCGGGAACTTCATAAACGGTGAGTTATTTGGGAGACCGACGAATGTGCCCTGGGCAATGATCTTCCCCAATTCAGATAATCAACCTCGCCATCCTTCGCAATTATACGAACTCTTCATGGAGGGAATTGTCCTCTTTACAGTGACCCAATGGCTCAATCACAAGAAATTAAAAGATGGTTCCGTATTTTGGATATTCTTCATTCTCTATGGAATTTTCAGGATCATCATTGAATTCTTCCGTGAGCCTGATCAGATCTCGATTTACAAAAATGGACTGCTGTACGGTTTTCTACCAATCACCCAAGGTCAATTTCTCAGCATTCTTATGATCATTGCCGGAACGATCGGAATGATCGTTCTCTATTCCAACAAGGCGAAGAGCAATGCGTAAGGGGATCAGTAGATTATCAATATTATTCATTCTGGGTGTTGTTCTATTGCTCTCTTCCTGCACGGCGAACAAAGTGAAGGAAACTCCAGAGATGCTTTTAAGCAGGGAAATCTCGAAATGGCAGAACTTTCATATGGAAGGTTTGGCAGAGCTGAATGTTTCTTCCCTGGCTGTTCGAAAGTATTTCGTGTTTCAGAAGAATACACATTCCATTCAACTTGATTTACTGAACAGCGGGCTTATGGGAAATGAACCTACGCCGTTGGCGACCATCAAGGTTGATAGTGTGCTGACCATCGATTCAAAGTACCATGATTTGATACAGGCGATGTTCATACGTTCAGGTATGGGCAGGATGAACCTGTCACCGTATTTGGATTTTGATGCGTTACTTCAGGAGAGAAAGACGGAGATTATCACCACCCATATGACAACCATCCACGATTACGATTTCAAGTTCAACGGGAAGATGCAGTTGATACAGGTTGTTTCTCACGATAAAAATCAGAACATGCAGATCCAATATAAGAAAGACCAGCCTGAACTGATCATCGTGGATATGAAGAAAATGGCGCGAATCCGCTTGCAGGTAGAACAATTCGTAAATACCTCCTGCTGCGGTTCATCCGATACGACTCAGCAAAATGAGTGAGTGAGGAAACATGATTGAACGTTACACCCGCCCCGAAATGGGAAAAATCTGGGAAATCACCAATCGATACCAGACTTGGCTTGACGTTGAACTCGCAGCCTGCAAGGCGATGAATCAGTTGGGTATCATACCGGATGGTGACTTGAAGGTGATTCTCGAAAAAGCTGATTTCGATGCTGACAGAGTGCTTGAAATTGAAGAAGTGACCAAGCACGATGTCATAGCCTTTCTCACGAATGTAGCTGAATATGTGGGACCTGCATCGAGATGGATTCATTATGGGATGACTTCTTCTGATATCCTGGATACAGCAACTGCCTTACAATTGAAACAGGCAGGCGAACTGATCATGGCTGAAATGTACCGCTTTGCCGAGATTCTTCGTCATAAGGCGAAAGAATATAAATACATTATGATTATCGGGCGTTCACATGGGATTCATGCAGAGCCAACGACATTCGGCTTGAAGTTTGCCCTGTGGTATGATGAGATGCAGAGAAATATCCTGAGAATGAAGCAAGCCATCGAGATCATCAGTGTAGGTCAACTGTCCGGGGCTGTGGGGAACTATGCCCATATTTCTCCCAAAGTGGAAGAGATAGCCTGCAAACACCTCGATCTAAAACCTGTTCATGTATCCACGCAAGTCATACAAAGAGACAGGCATGCTGAATATCTTTCCACAATAGCGATCATCGGTTCGACAATCGAGAAAATAGCTTTGGAGATACGTCACCTGCAAAGGACGGAAGTCGGGGAAGCAGAAGAGAATTTCAGCAAGGGACAGAAGGGTTCTTCGGCAATGCCTCATAAACGGAATCCGATCGTTTCGGAACAACTCTGCGGACTGGCAAGGATTCTTCGCAGCAACGCCATGGCTGCTTTCGAAAACAATGCCCTGTGGCATGAAAGGGACATCAGTCATTCGTCCGTTGAACGTATCATTCTCCCTGATTCCACGATATTGCTTCATTACATGCTATCCAAGATGACGGACCTGATAGACAGGCTGATGGTTTATCCCGCGAATATGAAGAAAAACCTGGAAATCACCAACGGTCTGATCTATTCGCAGGGAATCCTTCTTGCATTGGCACAGAAGGGAGTAAGCAGGGAAGATGCTTATGCAATGGTACAGCGCAACGCAATGAAATGCTTTGAATCAAAAAAACCGTTCCTCGATCTTCTGCTGAATGATGTGGAAGTTCTTGGATATTTGAATGAACAGGAAATCAGGGATATTTTCTCTGATGAGAGATATAAGAAGAATGTAGATTTTATTTTGAAAAGAACAGGAGTTTTGGAATGACAGATAACATCACACCGTTGAATTGCATCCGGCAATTGCAATTTCAGAAGTATAAAGCTGCCCTGGTGCCGATTATCATCATCTTGGCTGGTTTTCTTCTGAAGTTGAACGGAATTGAAATCCCCGTGATCATTACATCCATTGTGATGGGTATTTCATTTGCAGCCTATCTGGTTGTGCTTTATATTTACCGTTTGGGGAATCCCAAGATACCAACGGAAGAGAATATTCTTCTGGCACCAGTACACGGCTTGGTGCATTCAGTGGAAATGGTGAATGGGATGGTGCGAATCAGGATCGACAAATCTTTCTTTGATCCAATCGAGATACGCTGTCCAGTAACGGTTCCTGTAAGTATCACCGATTTGGAAGACGGTATGCCCTACGGTGAGCACTCCATTCAATTAAACTTCGGAGAAAAGATGCCTCTGGTTTTTCATGAACATGGAACAGTTCCGGCTAGTTTATTGGGTCTTGTGAGAGGCGGGTTTCATGTTTCCGTATCCTTTAATGAAGCTATTTTGAAGAATCCTGTGGAAATTAAAAAGGGTGACGTTGTCATTGCTGGTGAGACAATCCTTGCTGAATTGAAATAACAATAAACATAGGGACATGAGATGGTAAAAGTAAAGATCTATGTAACATTGAAACCAAGTGTGCTGGACCCACAGGGGGCTGCAGTTACGGGAGTGCTTCATAATCTTGGTTATCAGAATGTACGGGAAACGAGAATCAGCAAGTACATGGAAATGTATTTGGATGATGCAGACGACAATACCCTTAAAACGCAAATAGAAACGATTTGCGACAAAGTTCTGGCAAATCCGAATACTGAAGTCTATTCTTATGAAATCGTGCGGGAAAATGAATAATATGCGTGTTAGTGTAATTCAGTTCCCAGGTTCCAATTGTGACCATGATGCTTTTTATGCCAGTGAACTCCAGGGTTGGACTCCAACCATGGTGTGGCATAAGGATACCGATCTCCAGAATCCTGACCTTGTCATCCTTCCAGGTGGCTTTTCCTATGGTGATTATCTTCGTTGCGGTGCACTTGCCAAGTTCTCTCCGATCGTTGGTGAAGTGATCAAATTTGCTCATAAGGGCGGATTGGTCATCGGCATTTGCAATGGCTTCCAAATTCTCACGGAAAGCGGTCTGCTGCCGGGTGCCCTTTTAATGAATCGGTCACTGCAGTTCATATGTCAGCATCAGTATATAAAAACAATGAATTCAGATACAGCATTTACATGTTCAATACCTCAAGGGAAAGTCATGGACATCCCGATTGCTCATAAAGAAGGGAATTACTATATTGATTCGGATGGCTTGAAGAGATTGGAAGATGAAGAAAGGATCATTTTCAAGTACTGTGACAAAGAGGGTAATATCACTGAAAAAGCCAATCCGAATGGTTCCTTAGCCAATATTGCTGGAATCTGCAGCGAAAAAGGGAATATCCTGGGTATGATGCCTCACCCCGAGCGTGCTGCCGAGGATATTGTGGTCAGCCATGATGGGAAAGCGATTTTTCATTCCATTGCTCAATTCTTTGCAAGCCATAGCTGATCTCATCTTCCCACCTGCATGTCTTCATTGTAATGCCAGGATCGGTAGACAGAAGGACTATCTTTGTGAGGAATGCGAGAAAGCGCTATTACCAGTTCCTGAACCCCTATGTGAGGTATGCGGATTTCCCTTGGTAGACGATGACTGTTCATTCTGTAATCAGCAAGAGACCAAATTACCCTTCGACAAGGCAGCTTCCCTTTACAAGTATGAAGGACCAATACGCACACTTATCCATTACATGAAATTCGGAGACATGCCTGGTATTGCATATTATCTTGGCAGGAAGGCTAAACAATACATAGAAGAGAAGAATTTGTTCCAGGATGTTCATCTGATCACAGCAATCCCTCTTCATGCAGTTCGATTTCGGGAAAGAGGATATAATCAGTCAGGCTTGATTGCATCATATCTTGCCAAAGTGAACCAATATTCATTCCGGGCAAAAATAATATATCGGCAGCGAGCTACGGTTCCACAAGCCAATCTGATTAAGGCAAAAAGACTTGCGAATGTGCAGGATGCATTCAAAGTGAAGAAATCAGTTGACTTAAAACAGGAAAATATTCTGTTGCTTGATGATGTGTTCACTACAGGTGCGACCGTTCAGGCAGCCTGTAAAGAACTGAAAAAGACCAATCCTGGTAAAATTTATATACTGACCATAGGAAGAGCATGAAAGACCTGTTTGTTGAGATCACACCCCAGCGGGCAGGGGAATTGATAGAGAAGATTTCCAAGTTTATTGCGGAAAGGCACATGGCTCCCGCTGCCATCATGGCTATTGAATCATTACGACCCTTGCATTCAATCAGCAGCCAATTGATGTATTTCATGCTGCCGATTGCTGAAATATTATTCGACAGCAAAGGCTACCAGGAATTTGCAGCCATGCTGGACAACGATGAATATGTGAGTATGCTGGTGAAACGTATCGATGAAATCGATGAGGAAATGCACAGTGAAGAAAGAAGGCAGGCTGCGATCCTCAGGAATCGAAAACGCAACCAGCTCAGACAATGGTTTAAAAGAATCATATATAAATAACGGAGGAACGGTATGCAATATGACCATGACCGTCTAACGAGAATCATTGCCACAGACTGTGGCAGTACAACAACCAAGGCGATTCTCATTGAGTACATTGATGGTGAATATCGCCAGACTGTACGAGGTGAGGCTCCCACCACAGTGGAAGCACCCCTGAATGATGTGACAAGCGGTGTGCTTAACGCTGTTCAGGAATTAGAGGAAATTGCTCGCCTGAAGTATAATAATCCGAATATCAAGTTCATCGATACAGATCACTTGATCATCCCGCGTAATGGTGATATTGGTGCCGACGCATACGTATCGACCAGCTCTGCCGGTGGTGGTTTGCAGATGATGGTTACCGGTGTGGTAGCCAAGATGACAGGAGAAAGCGCCGAACGTGCAGCTCTTGGTGCAGGTGCCATTGTGATGGATCTGATTGCCAGCAATGACCAGAGACTCGATCACGAAAAGATCGAAAGAATCCGTCAACTTCGTCCTGACATGATCCTCATGGCTGGTGGAGTGGACGGAGGTACGACCAAGCATGTCCTTGAAATGGCAGAATTGGTTCGTGCTGCCGATCCTCGTCCCCGTCTTGGTTCCAGTTACAAACTTCCAGTGATCTATGCAGGGAACACGAATGCAAGAGAAGAGATCAAATCCATTCTTGGTAATAGTGTTGACCTGATCATCACAGATAACATCAGACCCACGCTGGAAGTGGAAAACCTCGGACCTGCCCGTGACAAGATTCATGACCTGTTCATGGAACACGTGATGGCACAGGCTCCCGGTTACAATAAACTCATGGAATGGACTATCGGTCCGGATGGTGTGAATGTTCCCATCATGCCCACTCCAGGTGCGGTTGGAAACATTATGCAGACCATTGCCAAGGAAGAGCAGATTGAAGTGCTCGGAGTGGATATCGGTGGTGCAACCACTGACGTATTCTCCGTATTCACCAAGGAATTCATCTTCAATCGCACGGTGAGTGCCAACCTTGGAATGAGTTACAGTATTTCAAACGTTCTGGCTTCAACAGGACTTCCGAATATTCTGCGCTGGGTACCATTTGATATTGACCAGGCAGAATTACGCAACATGATCAAAAACAAGATGATTCGTCCCACAACCATTCCCAACCTTCTAGAAGAATTGGTTTTGGAACAGGCAATTGCGAAGGAAGCTCTTCGTCTTGCTTTCATCCAGCATAAATCCTTTGCTGTTTCCCTCAAGGGAACGCAGAAGACACGTGAAATTTCCGAAGCGTTCAGCCAATCTACATCCGGTGACACCATCGTCGATTTGATGTCACTCTCCCTGCTGGTTGGCAGCGGTGGTGTGCTTTCTCATGCACCGCGCAGACATCAGAGCGTGATGATGATGATCGATGCCTTCCTTCCAGAAGGTGTGACAAGACTTGCAGTGGACTCCATCTTCATGATGCCTCATCTGGGTGTGTTGGCGGAAATCAGTATCAAGGCAGCTACGGAAGTATTCCATAAAGACTGCCTTATTTATCTCGGGACATGTGTTGCTCCGGTTGGGAAGATCAAACCTGATAAGGTTGCCCTCTCAGCCAAGATCGAGCTTCCTGATGGTACCGTTTTTAATGAAGACATCAAATTTGGTGAACTTCGCCTCCTGCCATGCGGTTTGAATCAGACCGCCAAAGCTGTGCTCAAGCCCGGAAGTGGTCTTGACGTTGGCGCAGGCAAGGACAAGCCGTTGGAAACAGTACTTCATGGTGGTGTGGTTGGAATCGTTCTCGATACTCGCGGACGTAATCCTTTTGTGTTGCCAACAGAAGCATCAGTGCGCGTTCCTCTTCTCAAGAAGTGGATGCGTGAGCTGAAGGCTTATCCCGACCAGATCATTTCATAGGAGGCAATCATGGCACAAGCATATTCACCCGGTTTATCCGTAACTGAAAATATAGTTCTCCGTAAAGAACGCATTCTTCCCCTGAAAGGCACTGTCCTTGTGAAAAAAGGGGATAAGGTGAAGGCTGAAGACCTCGTAGCCGAGACTTCCCTTCCTGGTAAAGTTCTTCCGCTTAATCTGGCAAACAAACTTGGCGTTACTCCCGCCATGCTTTCTGATTTCATCAAAGTCGAGCCTGGACAACAGATCACGAAGAACCAGATTCTGGCTGAGAACAAAGGTCTTTTCGGCTTGGGATTCATGAAGAATTCCGTGAAATCACCGATTGATGGTGAAGTCGAGAGTATTTCCAAACTGACAGGTCAAGTCTTGCTTCGTGAACCTCGTATCCCCGTCCAGGTAAAAGCCTTTATCGATGGCATAATCACCAAGGTCATTGAAGGCGAAGGCGTGGAAGTCGAAAATAAGTCAGCCTATGTCCAGGGAATCTTTGGTATTGGCGGAGAAACCTTCGGCACTATCCATGTCCTGGCTAAATCACCGGATTCACAGATCTCGACCGATATGCTCAGTGAAGCCAATAAAGGGCAGATCATCGTTTCCGGTAACATGTGCAGCTACGATGTCATCATGAAAGCTAAACAGGTTGGAGTGATGGCGATCATCACCGGTGGTATCGATGACCAGGAACTCAAGAAACTTCTCGGTTATGATATCGGTGTTGCCATTACCGGACATGAAAACCTGGGTATCACTATCCTCGTAACGGAAGGTTTCGGACCGATCAATATGGCAAAGAAGACCTATGAGCTTCTGAAAAAATTCGATGGACATGCTGCTTCCATCCATGGTAAGACCCAGATTCGTGCCGGTGTGATGAGACCCGAACTTATCATCCCGCTGCCCTTCGACGAAAAGGAACTTGTGGTCAAGGAAGCTGCCATGCCTTCATTGGATATCGGAACACTCATCCGTGTCATTCGTCAACCCGGTTTTGGCAAGATAGGCAGAGTCACAGGACTCCCTGAATTGCTCACGGTGGTTGAAAGCGAAACGAAAGTCCGTGTTCTCGAAGCCAAATTGGAAGACGGGTCAACGATCGTTATTCCACGTGCCAATGTGGAAGTGATTGAAGAATAAATTAGGTACCAGGTAACAGGTAACAGGTATCAGTAGGGGTCCGCGTCAGCAGACCCAAAAATAATATGTAAAGACGCCCTATACGGGCGTCTTTTTTTATGTAGGGATAGACCCATGTGTCTATCCTCTTCCTCGCATCCTATACAAAGCTTCGCTGCACTGCTGCGAACAACAAAACTTGACAAATAATATTCAATTATGAATAAAATATGCATGTAATTTAATTGTTTTCATTGGTGAGATTTAAAACATATTCATAGGAGGGATGCTATGATTACTATCATTCCATTTAATAAGGTATTCTTATACGAAGAAAATTGTCTTTTTAAAATGATAGGGAGGTGAAGAATGAAATCTCAGGGGTTAATCAAAAAAGCAATCTTTTATATTTTTCTTTTGTATGGTCTGTATCCTATTTCCTGCCCAGGGCAAACTCGTCAAATTGAAACAAAGCGACTCATGCATTATACAAATAATATGGATTTTTCTAGCCATACCTCGGTGTCTTCGTCCACGACAAATCAAACCTATCAATATTGTCCCGATAATCCTGAGTTGATAAGCTCTATATTCAATCAACATACCAGCAGCTCTTGGAATGAATATACAGGAAATGTGACATCAAGTGATTCAAGTACGGTTTTTTACTTTGGTACATTAACTTGGGAAAATGGATTCAAGCATATATCTTATCAAACATCGCAAAATAACAATATGGATATTTGGAAGGATGTGCAAAACAGAATACTGGAGTATGATTCAACAGATCCAAGTTATAGAATTCGGAATTATTATAACACTAGTGGCAAATTAGATAGTACATATTATTCTTACAATGGAATAGTCTACGCTTATAAACTCCATTATGCAAATAATGGCACCGTTTCTTATGTAAATGACTATCAAAATAATGACGAAATTCAGATTTCATGTTCGGGAATAATTCCATATACTTATCCTTTGAATATTGATGATGTATTTTTGTATGGTTTTAATCCTGCCTTATTGTTATTCAGAGTGACTTTTGATCCAACATATAACATTGAAAGTTACTCGGAAGACAATCATACAATTCATCCACAATATACTGATAATACGGTTTCGTTTACCAGTGATACAGGTACTGAGTATACCTATTCATTTAATTCTGGGTATCTTACTGAAGATAGCTCCACCTTT
>Ga0116171_10002087_pt1 | contig 19317 bp, 15 predicted proteins | sample AD_JPNHW2_MetaG_FD_89798 | JGI IMG/M metagenome (GOLD analysis project Ga0116171, IMG submission 89798) | Active sludge microbial communities of municipal wastewater-treating anaerobic digesters from Japan - AD_JPNHW2_MetaG | ecosystem: Engineered > Bioreactor > Anaerobic > Digestate | place... | reverse complement strand
AGCCACAAAGGCAATAATGTCAAAATTATTGACTTTGGATTGTCAGGTTCTGACTCATTTGTTTCGCAACCTGCCGGGACAAAAAAATATAGCGCCCCTGAACAACTGAAAAATCCCGAATCCGCGGATGCCAGAAGCGATTTATATTCTCTTGGTCTTATTATTATTGAAATGTTCACCGGCAATGCTGATTTGTCGGGCGTAAAAAATCTTCCTTCGCATTACAAAAGTGTTGTTTCAAAGTGTATTGACACAATTCAGGAAAAGCGCTATCAAAGTGCTGAGGATGTAAAGATTGCCATCCAAAGAAAAAGCAGGATAACAAAATGGCTTGTAGCTGCGATTTTAGTTTTTATCGCAACAGGTTTTTATATTATTCAGTATCTCCATCATGAAATCACAATTGTAAAGGTTCCCACAACTGAACATGAACAAGTTACTAATCTGAACAAGAGTTTAATCAATGACAACTCATCTTATAATAAAACAAAAAAGTCAGACAATATTAGCTATTCAGCATCATTGATGGATAGCAAAAACAAGTTGGATTCCATTAAACAAAAGCACAATGCTATGCTTTCAGCCTCAATGTTAGCTTCTGATTCGGTAAAAATTTGCGAACTTGGCAAAAACCTGTATTCTGCATTTTTAAATACGGTAAATGAACATGAAAGAGAGTATACAACCAGGAGCCGTAAATTGGTTTTAATAGAAGTAAAAGGAGAATGTATAGATTCCTATAATGATAGTCTTAACAACTACATTTCAAAATACGAAATAGGTTCTATCCCGTACATTAAACTTTCCGATTTATATCACAAACACGCTGATGTCAGTGAAAATAGGATTGACAATTATATTTCACGTTTAAAATAATTTGCATTTCATTCTGTTAACAGTTAACAGAAAATTTGTATTCAGTTGTATTCGGTAAATTCAACTTTACGCAGAGCGTTCATGTCGTTAATGCTCCCTGATACTCGTGAAAAAACAGCCGGCATGGTTTTGCGCCAATTGTATTCAACAACATTCAGTCAAATTGTAATCAAGTGGGCGAATACAACTTGAAGCGAATTTCTGAGTTCGCTCAAGTGTACTTTTTAGGTGCACTTCTGGACGATTTCGGGCAAATACGGGCAATTCGCCAAACACTTACGGTGCTGATTTCCTTGATTAATAGTGTTTTAAGTTTTCATTGTTCTCCACTTCACACGCATGAGGTCACTAGTTCGAATCTTGTACGTCCCACTTAGATAAACAAGGGTTTTGGCTTAAACACCAAAACCCTTGTTTTTTTATTTGCACAAAATACAAGTTGAATTATTTTGCGAAATATTTCCCGATTTTATTTTCCAATTCTCCGGGATCAATAGGCTTTGATATATAATCATTACAACCGGAAGCAAGCGCTTTTTCTTTATCACCCTCCAAAGCATAGGCTGTCTGTGCAATAACAACAATATTTTCATTAAAGCTGCGTATTTGCCGGCTGGCTTCATAACCATCCATATCCGGCATCTGGATGTCCATTAGTACCAAATCGATATCGGGGTTAACCCTGCATAATTCAACAGCTTCGAGGCCGGTTCTCGCAAAAAGTACTTCTTTACTAAATCCTGTAATAAATTTATCAAGGAGAAACTGAGAGATTTTATCATCCTCGGCAATGAGAATTTTAAGCTTTTTCAGTTCCGCATTATTCGCCGGGGTATTTGTCTTTGCCTGAAAACTATTCTGAATTATGACCTTTTCAGGGATACCTTTATGCGGAAGCGTAAAATAAAAAGTAGAACCAATACCCGGTTTGCTTTCAACCCATATTTTTCCGCCCAGCAATTCAACATAAGCTTTTGAGATGGACAAACCCAGCCCGGCGCCTTCAAATTCCCTGTTAATGGATTCATTCACCTGCCGGAACCTTTCAAAAATAATCTCCTGTTGTTTTTCTGTAATACCCACTCCTGTGTCTTTCACATAAAATTCAATAACATTTTCCTTTTTTATGTAACCAAATTCGATAGCACCGGACTGTGTAAATTTGATGGCATTCTTTATCAGATTTGCAAGAATGGCATAAAGTTTTTCCTTATCGGTTTTAACAACAATCTCCTCTTGGGAATAAACATTGCTGCTAAATAATAGCAAGCCTTTGTCTTCGGCTTCCGGCCTGAAGAATATCAATAAATACTGAATCTGATCTCTTAGGTTCGTTTCAGTCATCATTGTTTCCATTTGCCCCGATTCAATTTTGGAAATGCTGATGATATCATTGATAATATTGAGCATCCTGGCTCCGCTTTCCTGAATAATACTTATATAATGCTGTTGCTCCTCCCCGCTCAGTTTGGGCTCTTTCAGCAAATCAGCAAACCCCAGAATACCATTCATGGGCGTTCGTATTTCATGGCTCATATTAGCTAAAAATGCCGATTTTAAACGATCACTTTCCTCGGCTTTTTCTTTTGCATGAATAAGTTCAACCTCTGCCCGTTTTCGCTCCGTTATGTCGTTAAAGAAAACTGTGATACGCCCGGGGCTGGTCTGAAACGCATGTAACTCATAGGCTCCGCTAATCTGGCCGTCTTCATAGAACAATTGTTCTTCATTATATGGCGCGCCCGATTTAGCTACCCGCCGATAGGCATCCAGCACATCCTTTTGCAAAAGAATGGAAAATGTTTCCCTGATATTTTTCCCGATAAACTGCTGGCTGTCTATACCCAATATATTGTCAGCAGCAGGGTTGGCGCCGCGAAGAATGAGGTCTCCATCCTCCAGTAATTCATAATGGTGCGCACCAAAGGGTGCATTTTCTATGATCTGGCGGGAATAGCGCTCACTTTCTTTAAGTGCGTCAGCAGTCCGCTTTCTCTCTAAAAGCTGCCACATTCCTTCCATTAGCAGGGTCAACTGTTCAACATCACTTTGGTCATAACTTTCAGCTTTATTTCCAACCCCTGCCACCAATACAATTTTAGAATTATCAAAAACAGGAATATTCATATGGCGGATCAATCTGACATGGCCTTCTGGACAACCTTTTTTCAAAGGGTTATAAGCAGCATAATCGTTGGTAATAATGGGTTTGCGCTGTCTTACGCATTCGCCCCATAGTCCTGTATTGACCACGGGGTATTCCCGTGGCTTTTCCGAAGTGGCACACTCTGCCATGGCTGTTTTTGACCATGAATACATAGTAAGAACACTTTCGTCTTCATTCAGAAATGCAGATACCCTAGTTTACTCTGGGTCAGCCTGACCGCTTCTTCCAGGGCATAATCCATAATTTCATGAAGAGAAAATTCTATCATCTCATTCAGCTTCAATAAACCCTTAGTTCTTTCCGAATACAAGCGAAGAGCTTTTTCCGATTGTTTCCTCGTCGTAATATCGTAAAAGTTAACAATCACCTTATCGAGTTTGTTATCGGCAGCAAAGATGGGCACAACATTTATATTAATCCATTTGATAATATCCTTGCCGGGATAAATAATTCCCAACTCATAATTAAACAATGGGACGCTTGTTGCAATTACTTTATTAACTGGATAATCCTCTACATCCAAAGGAGACAGGTTTTCATCAATAATTGTATAATTCAAATTCGTCAATCCTTTACCGAGCAACACTTCGGCAGGTATCCCAAGTACATTAATGGCTTCCCTGCTGCAACTTAAAATGTGTGCATTACTATCAAATACAACTACGCCAAAATGCAGGCTGTCAATGGTTGTCAGGTACTCCTTATGATTTTTATCTATAGTTTCTTCCAGCAGCTTTTGGCACGAAATATCATGAAAAACATATATTATTTCGTTTTTTTCACTGTCACGGCTAAAACTGCACCAGGCAATTTCTATCCATTTATATTTTTCATCTTTGCATTTATAATGAAATTCTTTAGACATCCATGCTTCAGTTTCATTCAACTGATTTTCCTGACTATGCAAAATAATATCCGATTTCTCTATCTGCAGGTGTTCAATAATACTTTTGCCCATCAAATCTTCGGGAGTCCATCCAAAAAGTTTCTCAATATTATGGCTTACAAATATGATTAAACCCTCACTGTCTGTAATTACGATTATGTCCTTTATATTATTGACGATGTCGCGAATCGGGGCATTATTTATCTTATCTATATTCTCATACCTCTTCTGAACTTCAATTTGTTTTTTAAGTTCAGCCAGCTGGATTTCCAATTCGTCGTAGGTAGGTTTATCATTCTTCATGGCGAAATGCACTGTTTTTTCATTAAAAACTTCTTTACACGGAATTTCAAACTATTTCGTTTCGGCTGAAAAAATACTGTTTTCTGTTTCTATGGATTTAATTTTCCTTTTCTTCACCGTTTTTCCCATGCCGACTATAAGCCCTCACTTATATTGAGTAAAAATACAAAAGATTATCATATTAACGATTAATTAATAAAATACTTTTTGTCGGTAATGTCATATTATTTATCCAAATATATTGGCAATCCATGCATTCCCAACAAAAAAAGAATAACCGGTAATTATTAAGAGATTCTTAAAACCGGCATCAAAAGCTGATTTTATCACCTGCTTTAATAATTGCAAATTGTCTTTTTTACAACAAATTTCCAATTACAACCTGCATTTAATACCTGCCTGACCACGAGGAGTTTTTATACGGAATATAATACCCTGCAGGCTACTGACTAAATTATTTTTTCCTGCTCTCAACTTTCATCCATAATCTCACATCCATTTGAGGACGGTCATTCGTATCGCAAGACAGAGAGGCTATCTTGTCCACCACACCCATCCCGCTTATTACTTCTCCAAAAACCGTGTAGGCGCCATCCAGGTGCGGAGCACCGCCTAAGGTCTTATATATTTCGCGTTGCTCAGGGGTTAATTTCCATGGCCTGACTTTAGCGTATTCCGCATCCACCAGCTCGCGGTACTTGTCGAGCATGAGAACCATATTTGGAATATCTCTTTTATCAAAGAATTCCTGAAACTTTTTTAATTCAGTAGTATCGTTTTTCTTTTTAAGTATATCGATTAAAATATATGATTTTGTATACCGCTCGCGTTTCTGTTCAGCAGAATCAAGCCCTGCATCGGTAAACTTCCGCCCCTGTACAATGTAAAACTGGCACGCCGACGATTCCTTTTCGGGATTCACATCATCGCTTTCACGCGCTGCAGCAAGCGCCCCGCGTTTATTTAAATATTCATCAATGAATTCCGCCGGTATTCTGTAATTTGTATCACCCTCACCAAGCAACTGCCCCGGCTGAGCTTGTTTCGAATCCGGGTCGCCGGCCTGGATCATAAAACCCTTGATAACCCTGTGAAAAAGCGTGCTGTCGTAAAACCCGCTTTGAACAAGCTTTAAAAAATTATCACGATGTTTTGGTGTTTTATCATATAATCGTACTTTAATAACTCCGTAAGGAGTATGAATAGCCACGATATCTTCCCGGGCTTTGGGTTTGCAGGAATAAAGCACACATAACGCAGCAATACAAAGTATAAAAGCTTTTTTCATATAATGGTTTTTCATAATAAAAATATATTGGTCAAAGATAAAAATTGAAACAGCATCAATGATCTTAATAACAATTGTCTAAGAAGCGCTGTTCAGTTACTTCGTTGCTTTAAAAAAGATTTTATGCTTACTGCTCAATCAAGAACAAGCTTTTTAATTAAAGAGCCCGTCTCTGTCTGTATTTTCATAACATAAACACCTTTTTCAAAACCTTTTAAATCCAATTTGTTTGTATTGGTAAAACGTGAAACTTCACGGCCTCTTATATCATAAAACGTAATTACATAATTTCCCTTCAAACCCAAAACATGCACCACACCTGTGGTTGGATTTGGAAAAACACTGATATGTTGTAATGTATTTTCGGGAACAGACACGCCCCCGATTGTAAGGGATACCTGACCGGAGTTGGAGCAACCGTTTTGATCGGTTGCCGTTACGAAAAACGAATAAGTCCCCGGTAAATAATCCGACCCATGGATTACAAATATTGAATCCGTGGATCCTGTGCTCCAGAGATAAGATGCATATCCAAATCCGGCATGAAGAACAACGGAATCACTCGTCAGAATAAATAAATCAGGGCCAAGGTCAACAACGGGTAAATCATTCAGCAGGACATTAATGGTATCAGTGGCCTGGCAGCCGTTGCTATCCGTAGCCAATACATGATAATCTCCCGAAGAATAAATTGTAAAATATTGCCCTGAACCAGCACCATCATTCCAGTCGTAGGCAGCAAAACCATTGCCGGCATTCAGTGTCAGGTTGCTTGCGCCGCAGGCAGATAAATCATTTCCAAGCATAACAAAAGGCAGCGGATACAGCGTAATGTCAATCGTATCAAAGCTATGGCAGTTGAAAGAATTGGAAACATCAACATAATACTGTCCGGATTCTGACACCAAAAGTGAAGGATTAAAGGACAAACCGTCATTCCAGTTATAACTCTCATAACCCGGTCCGGCATCTAATTGTAAATCATTACTGCACAAGACGGTGTCGTTCCCCAAATCCACAAGCGGATGCGGATGAAAATCCACCTGTACAGTATCACGATTTTCACAACCATTATCATCCCGTACACGAACGAAATATTCCCCTGTATTTTGAACATTTATCGTTTGAGTATGCGCCATTCCATTGTTCCAGCTATAAAAAACATAACCAGAGCCGGCATCCAAAACTGTTGTTTCTCCCTGGCATAGACTTAAGTCAGTCCCCAGGTTAACATTGGGTAAAGGATCAATGGTTATTTGAACCGGGGGCGCAGTTACTTCACAGCCGGTAACATAATTTGTTACTGTAACGGTATATATGCCGCTCTCATCAACCTCGATTGACTGTGTTGTATCCCCCGTTGACCAATGATATTCAGCATTGGAAACGACCCACAGATTAATATTGTTACCCTCACAAACCTCGGTGCTCGGAGTGGGAATTATGGTTGCCGAAATAGCCACACTTGCTATGACTATAGGAGGCAGGGGGCTTACTGAACCCGTTACACTTGGATTATCCGAAACAACACGCACCCTGTAATTAAACCCAAATGGGGTGTTTGCCGGAATTGTGCCGTAGATCATTCCCAGGTTTATGGGAACTGTCCCTATATTTACCGGGTTGGAAAAATTTCCCCACATATCTGATAATTGTGCCGTAAAATTGCAGAAAAAGCCAAAATTTCCATCGGTAGTGTACTGAACAACCACATTACCCCCGGCACACAGTGAAGTTTGTAGCGGGGCGCTGGTTGTAATTGTCTGTGCGGATAGAATCCCTGAAATAAAAACAACAAACAAGACCAAAATAATCTTTTTCAAAATATTCTTTTTCAATATTTTTAATTTTTCATAAAAATAAAAACTTTAGAGATGTTTGAAAGAAAACATTCTGGATATTTTATTTTTTAAGCTAAAGCTTTCATTTTTCTTTGATGCAGGTATATTACAATGCCCAGGATCAACTCCATACTACCAATAACAAATAATAATGGCTGTAAAAAACTAATAAGGCCTATCCAGCTTACCTGAGCCGCAATCCATATAATTTGTGCCGAACCAAAAAAAACGCCCAAATAGGGAGAAATTTTCTTTTTCATGAATGAAAAAACAGAAGATGCGAGATTGCCTGTTCCGTGAATAAAAAACAAACACAGGCCCGGAATTAAATAATCAGAAAGCGGCGAATTGGCCAGGGCCGCGGTTGTATTGCCCATGCTCGCCCCGCTTGGATCTGAAATGTAAAGCCATCCTGCTGGTAACGCGCCAACAGCGATAAACACCTGAAATATTCCCATTGCAACATAGAGCCAGTTCTTTTTTGTTTTTTGTATAATCATATAGTTTAAAATGCATTAATAATTTTGCAAAATTATTATTTCAAAACACATTATATAAAAACATATAATTTAATTTTGAACATAAAAACACCAGACAAATTTAAACACCTGTCATATGCCAAAACCACAAGAGATTTTACTAATACTTGAAAGTATTGCCAACAGGTATTTGCTCATTGCGATCGGATGCCATTTATTTGTAGCGGCAATAGTGATATTGCTTTTACTTAACCGAAAGCTTCCGAACAGATGGTTATGCCTCCTTACAGGCCTGCCGGTAATTTCGGTTTCCGTTTTGAATTTTCTCGAAGGCAATCCTTTTAATGGCATCGTCTTTTCGGGCATCATGGCCCTGTTAATAATATCCTGCCTGAAAGCAGGTAAAGATGTTGCCAAACCGGCATCAACCCTGTCTCTTATCTTGGGAATAATAATGGTCCTTTATGGTTTTTTCTACCCTCATTTTCTTATTTCCGGGTCATGGACTATATACTTATACGCTGCACCCACAGGATTAATTCCATGCCCGACTCTTGCCTTACTTGTAGGCTTCGCCATGATCTATAACGGGTTTTATTCGAAAGTATGGTCCATAACACTGATCGTTGCAGGAATTTTTTATGGAATTTTCGGCATTTTCAGGTTGAAAGTATATTTGGATGTGGTATTGCTTGCCGGAACTTTATTGTTTTTGCTTCAGGTAATTCTCTCCGGAAACTTTAAAAAAAGCAGGAATAACATTTAATCATAAATGATTTTTGTTTTATGAAAAATAAAATTATCGGGGGTTACTCCATTTTAGTTGCAACATGTGTGATCATTATGTGGACCTTTATTTTATCGGGAAAGGTGCTGCCGGAAGGAAAAACCGAATTATCATTTCATCTTACTGCTGAATTCCTGATGGCGCCCTTATGTCTGAGCAGCGGTGTTTTCCTGTTAAGAAAAAGACCTGGCGCTGAGAAATTCAGTATTCTGGGCTTGGGAATGTTACTTTATTCCGTTTTAAATGCAGCAGGATATTATGCTGAAAGAAAAGAAACCGGGATGGTGATTATGTTCATTATTCTGCTGGTATTTACAACAATTGCCCTGATGTGGCAAACAGGGAGATTAAATAAAGATGATAAACATATTTCATTCTGATAAAATACACTTCCGTATTTTTTCTTTATAAAATATTTATACATTCTGCTTTAATCCTTATATAATCCTTATAAGGCCCAATGTAATTTTGTACTATCAAAAAAACTTTTTTATGGTAGTAATGATTTTATATTTAGTCGGGCAGCCGTTGCAAAAGGCCGGAACTTCGGGTTATATTGTCGGTGCAATAATCTCGGCATTCATTCTTGGATATCTGATTTACACTCTTATTAAACCGGAAAATTTTTAGAATATGACATTTAACGACATCATTCAAATTCTTCTGTTTTATGTTATCTTAACAGGTATTTCGCCATTTTTAGGTAATTACATGTATAAAGTTTTTACCGGTAAAAATCATGTAATGTTACCGGTTTTTCATTGGCTGGAAAACCTGATTTATAAATTCATCCGGATCAATCCCGAAGAAGAATCAAACTGGAAAACATATACTTTGGGATTGCTTGTTTTTAACCTGGCAGGATTAATTTTTGTTTTTCTCTTACAGGTTTTTCAGAATTATTTGCCTTTAAATCCTGCCCATCTTTCAAATATATCATGGCATTCGGCCATGAATACTTCTATAAGTTTCATGACAAATACCAACTGGCAGAGTTATGCAGGAGAGACTACATTAAGCTACTTTATACAAATGCTGGGGCTTACTGTACAGAATTTTGTAAGCGCCGCAACCGGTATCGCAGTGTTATTGGCTTTGATCAGGGGAATTTCAAGAAAAACTTCAGACACCTTAGGCAATTTTTGGGTTGATTTAACACGCTCTGTATTATATGTGCTGCTTCCACTCTCGATTATTTTTGCCATAATACTTGTAAGCCAGGGTGTTATTCAAAATTTCAGACCATATGAAACTATTCACACGCTGCAGGGCACAACGCAAACCATTCCGATGGGCCCTGCTGCTTCGCAGATTGCCATTAAGCAACTGGGAACCAATGGCGGCGGGTTTTTCAATGTAAACAGTTCGCATCCTTTTGAAAACCCGACACCGCTGTCCAATTTCCTTGAAATGCTGGCAATTTTACTAATCCCGGCCTCTCTCGTCTATATGTACGGGAAAATGGTTGGCTCTATTAAACAGGCATGGACCATTTTTTCTGCCATGCTCATTTTATTAATCTGTGGCCTTGCCCTTTCACTGTATTCAGAATATTCTGCCAATCCGGTATTTGGCCATCTTCCTCTGATGGAAGGAAAAGAAACGCGTTTTGGTATCACCAACAGCATTCTATGGTCAACATCTACTTCTGCAGCTTCGAATGGCTCTGTGAATGCCATGCACGACAGCCTTTCACCTTTAACAGGCATGGTTGCCATGCTTAATATTATGCTTGGCGAAATTATTTTTGGAGGCGTTGGATCAGGGTTGTACGGAATGATCATTTTTATTTTTCTGACGGTTTTTATTGCCGGATTGATGGTTGGCCGCACACCCGAATACCTGGGGAAAAAAATAAATGCTTTCGAAGTAAAAATGTCTATCATCGCTGTGTTGGCCCCAAATTTTGTAATCCTGCTATTTACGGCATGGGCTACACTCACAAATGCTGGCTTATCAGGTTTGAATAATTCAGGGCCTCATGGATTCTCTGAAATCTTATATGCATACAGTTCTGCTGCCGGAAATAATGGCAGCGCCTTTGCCGGATTAAATGCAAATTCCGTTTTCTATAATCTTACGCTATCTATCGGAATGCTGATCGGCCGCTTCGGGATAATACTTCCCGTGATGGCCATTGCCGGCAGTATGGCAAAAAAGAAAATCACTCCCTTATCTTCAGGTACTTTCAGGACAGATAACTGGATATTTGTTTTTTTGCTTATCGCAGTGGTCATCATCATTGGCGGATTGACCCATTTTCCAGCCTTGTCATTTGGGCCCATAGTTGAACATTTGCTTTTCAGGGGAGGAGTCACTTTTTAACAACAGGCATTATGAGAACAAAACAAAGTATCGGTATTTTTAACAAAAAGTTGTTTTTACAGGCAATAAAACAAAGCCTGAATAAATTAAACCCGGCATTCCTCATAAAAAACCCGGTAATTTTTATTGTTGCTACCGGGGCTTTCCTCACTACTGCCATTGTTATCATTGGTGTTTTTCAGGGTAATTTTTCAGCATTTAACCTACAGATTGCTATTTGGCTTTGGTTTACCGTATTATTTGCCAATTTTTCCGAAGCTATTGCCGAAGGCCGAGGAAAGGCCCAGGCCGACAGTCTTCGAAAGAACCGTACACAAACCAAAGCGCGCAAGATAGTCGGGAAGCAGGAAATAAATGTTTTAGCAACCGAACTCAAAAAAGGCGACCTGGTAATTTGCGAAGCCGGTGATATTATACCTTCCGATGGTGAAGTCGTTGAGGGTATTGCCAGCGTTGATGAATCCGCAATCACAGGGGAATCCGCCCCGGTGATCAGGGAAAGCGGTGGCGACCGTTCAGCAGTTACAGGAGGTACAAAAGTGATCAGCGACCGTATCATCATCCGCATTATTACAGAAGCCGGCAATACTTTTATTGACCGTATGATTGCCTTGGTAGAAGGGGCCAAACGCCAGAAAACACCTAATGAAATTGCGCTGTCGATACTTCTATCCGGCTTGTCAATTATTTTTCTTCTGGCCGTAGTCACCCTTCCGGCTTTTTTTGGATACAGCCTGAATGCCTCCGGCCTGTCTGCCTCACAAAATCTGACTATTCCCGTGCTTATCGCATTGCTGGTATGCTTAATTCCTACAACCATTGGCGGATTATTGAGCGCTATCGGCATAAGCGGAATGGACCGGCTGTTACAGCGAAATGTCATTGCAACCAGCGGCCGTGCCGTTGAAGCCGCCGGTGATGTTGATGTCCTGCTGTTGGATAAAACGGGCACCATCACGCTCGGAAACCGTATGGCCACGGATTTTATTCCCGCCGAAGGAATCACAATTGAAGAACTTGCAGATGCCGCCCAGCTTTCATCGTTATCGGACGAAACTCCAGAAGGCCGGTCCATCGTTATCCTTGCAAAAGAAAAATTCAACATCAGGGCCCGGGATGTCGTAAATCTTCAGGCATCATTCATACCGTTCACTGCCCAATCGAGAATGAGCGGGGCAGACGTCAAAACCGCCGATGGACAAATACATTATATCCGTAAAGGCTCTTCAGATGTAATACGAACTTTTCTGCAAAATAATAATGGCATATATCCACAAAAAATTCATGATATTGTCACAGACCTGGCACGCCAGGGAGCCACACCTCTGGTTGTAGCAAAGGATAACAGAGCTTTGGGTGTTATTCATTTAAAGGACATTGTTAAAGGGGGTATTAAACAACGCTTTGCTGAGCTTCGTAAAATGGGTATCAAAACAGTAATGATCACCGGTGATAATCCTTTAACAGCAGCGGCAATAGCTGCTGAAGCCGGCGTGGATGATTTTATGGCCGAGGCAACACCCGAAGACAAGCTTAACAGGATTCGCCAGGAACAGGCTAACGGACATCTGGTGGGAATGATCGGCGACGGCACTAACGATGCACCCGCCCTCGCTCAGGCCGACATAGGCATTACCATGAATTCCGGGACACAGGCGGCCCGGGAAGCCGGAAACATGGTTGACCTCGACAGCAATCCTACAAAACTGATTGAAGTCGTAGAGGTCGGAAAACAACTTCTGATGACCCGCGGATCGCTGACCACGTTCAGCATCGCAAATGATGTGGCTAAATACTTCGCCATTATTCCGGCTATTGCAGTATCCCTGTATTCGGGCAGCAACGGCATCGGGCCTCTTGCAGCGCTCAACATCATGAAACTGGGCTCACCTCAAAGCGCCATATTAAGCGCCATTATTTTCAACGCCATAATTATTGTGTTATTAATCCCGCTATCATTGAAAGGGGTAAAGTACAGGCCGGTATCCGCCAATGCGGCCTTGTTGCGCAATCTACTGGTATTCGGGCTGGGAGGAATAATTGCACCGTTTATCGGAATTAAATTAATCGATTTGATCATTAACCTGTAAACCATCTGGTATGGATTATCTCATTTTTGATTTAATGAAAAACTGGTACAACATAAAGAAAAAGAAATTGAAAATCTGAAAAAATACACCGGGGCTGATTTCAGGGATGCTGCGCTCATCACTTTGGGAAAAATTATTGAAATTGAATGGATAATCGACCTTATAAACGCTTTGATGAAATATATTAACGAAACGCAAAATATACGAAAATGAAAAACCTTGTAATTGCATTAAAAATATTTCTGTTCTTTACCATTCTTACGGGAATTATTTATCCGCTTTTTATTACAGGAATTGCACAACTGCTTTTCCCTTATAAAGCAAACGGAAGCATGGTCTCGGCAGATAAAAAAGTTGTTGGAAGCAAGCTTATCGGCCAGCAATTTGACAGTACAGGATATTTCACATCCCGTCCTTCTGCAACCTCATACAACCCTCTTCCTTCAGGTGGTACAAACTACTGCCTTACAAATAAAAAGTTAAAAGAACTTGTTGCTGAGCGTAAAAGGCAATTCGTTAAATTCAATCAACTTGACAGCCTCACTGTGGTTCCGGCGGAGATGTTATTTGCATCTGCCAGTGGACTTGATCCTCATATTTCTCCTGAAGCAGCATTTCTGCAAGCAGGCCGGATAGCCAGATCCAGGCACTTTGATGCTGTCCAGGTATGGAAATTAAAAAAGAGCATCAGCGACCTTACCGAAAATTCCCAGTTTTTATGCCTGGGACAACCCAGAATCAATGTTTTTTTATTAAATTTAGCAACGGATAAAATCGATGAACATGCTCGATGATAGCAGGCCGGACCCAGATGAACTTCTTTCTTCATTGAAAAACGAAGAGGAAAAAAGTAAGCGGGGCAAACTGAAAATTTTTTTCGGTATGTGCGCCGGTGTGGGCAAAACATACAACATGCTGAAAGCCGCTCAAACCGAAAAAGGAAAAGGTATTGATATTATCATCGGTTATGTTGAAACGCATAACCGCGTTGAAACAGCTGAACTGCTTGAAGGATTGGAGATAATTCCCAGAAAAAAATATGAATACCGATCAGCCGTAATCGAAGATATGGACCTGGATGCCATTATTTCCAGAAAGCCACAGATTGTGGTCATCGATGAACTGGCACACACCAATGTTTCGGGGAGTCGACACACCAAACGCTATCACAGTATTCTTGAAATCCTTGAAAACGGAATTAATGTCTATACCACACTCAATGTACAGCACCTTGAAAGCCGCTCCGATACTGTTGCACAAATCACAGGTATCGTTGTACATGAAACTGTGCCGGATGAAATTTTTGAAACAGCCGATGAAGTAGAACTGATTGACCTACCTCCAGAAGAATTGCTTGAAAGGCTTGCTGAGGGAAAAATCTATACACCGGAACGGTCAAAAGAAGCCATTGAAAATTTTTTTCGGAAAGGGAATATCACTGCTTTACGCGAGATGGCCCTGCGTATCGTCGCCGACAGGGTTGACAAGCAATTGCATGATTATTTGCAGGACAACCGCATCCGTGGCCCATGGAAATCCGGGTTGCATATACTGGTAGCCATTGACTACAACCTTCAATCACAGCGCCTGATGCGATGGGCAAAAAGCCTGTCGTACTCCATGGGTGCGAGCATACAGGCTGTTTACGTTGAAACATCGCACCGTTCAACATCAAAAGAAGAAGAAAAGTTTAACAGGAACATCAGGCTTGCCAAGCAGCTCGGCATTAAATTCCGTATTATCACCGATAATGATATTGTCAAGGCAATTGTTGGTTTTGCCAATAAAGAAAATATTACACACATACTTGTTGGCAAGCCGCGTTTACGCAACATGCAAAGCATGCTTCGACTCGGCAATTTTGTTAACCGGCTTATCCGTTACAGTGGAAACATTGATGTATATGTTCTCGGTTCTGACACACGCGCCAGAGACAGGTTCAGGGATAAAGTTTCCATGCCTGCATTTACATCTTCAGTCAGGCAATACCTTATAACAACATTTCTTGTTATAATGACAACTGTGGTATGCTATCCAGTGCGTGATTACCTGGGGTACCAGGTAATATCATTCCTTATGCTTTTTCTGGTGGCCATTCTTGCTCTTTTCTATGGTAAAGGCCCGATATTGATAGCATCCACTTTATGTGCGCTGATATGGGATTATTTTTTTATTCCACCTCAGTTTACAATGCATATCGAGAAACCTGAAGATGTGATGATGCTGATTATGTTTTTTATTATAGCTCTTCTTAACGGTATACTTACCTCCAGGATCCGCCACCAGCAAAATAAAATAAAAATCCGTGAAGAACGCACGGACGCATTATATCAGCTCACGCGTGAATTATCTATGAAATCAGGACTTCAAGATGTCACGCAAACAGCTACAAAACATATCAGGAAATATTTCAACCTGGAATGTGCCATAATTCTAAAGAACGAGCTCGACCAACTTGACACCCGACCTTGCTGTGAAACAAAGATTTCATTGACGGAAAACGACCTGAGCATTGCCAACTGGGTATTTAAACACTCCTCAAAAGCCGGAAAACATACGAACACCCTGCCTTCTGGAAAAAACACATTTTACCCGCTGACCGGAATTAATGAAAGTATCGGGGTGATGGCAATTGAACACGAAAAAGACTTTACACAAGGGGAGGAACAATTCTGGGATGCTTTTATTTCGCAGATATCGGGGAAATATGAACGTGAGTTTCTGCGTATTGCAGCCAGAAAAACTATTATCATAAGTGAATCCGAAAAGCTGTATAAAACATTATTTAATTCCATTTCGCATGAATTGCAAATTCCGGTAGCCACTATTATTGGCGCCAGTGATGCTTTGTTATCAGAAAATTATCCGGAGCAAACACGCCAAAAGCTATATTCAGAAATCAGTATTGCCTCTATCCGGCTGAACCGGCTTATTGAAAATTTACTTAATATGTCGCGTCTCGAATCAGGAAGGATTTCTCCACGTCTTGACTGGTGCGATATTCATGATCTGGCAAATAAAGTTACCGAGTCGCTGAAACAAGAGCTGGAGGCATTCCGGTTTTTTGTTGATGTTGACTCAAACATGCCCCTGGTATATATTGATTTCGGACTGATGGAGCGAGCATTACACAACCTGGTTCTGAATGCCACACAAAATGCTCCGCATGGAAGTGAAATCAAAATGATATTCTTTTCAGACCACGATCTTCTTACCATACAGGTTATGGACAGAGGCCCCGGGTTTCCGCCATCAGAATTACCATCTTTATTTGAAAAGTTTTACCGTGGAAAAGATGCCAAAGCCGGAGGCACCGGCTTAGGGCTATCGATAGTAAAAGGTTTTATCGAAGCCCATAAAGGAACCATTACTGCAGAAAACCGACCAGATGGCGGGGCATTATTTACAATAAAAATTCCTGTAAAAACTTCCGAAATAAACCAGCAATAACCAATTAATTTTTATGGCAACAAATGATACCATCCTGATCATTGACGATGAAGTGCAAATTCGCCGCCTTCTTGAAATAACAATGTCAGCCAATGGATATAGGATTTGGGAAGCCGCTTCCGGCAAAGAAGGTCTTGCTTTGGCCGCCGCATACCAGCCGGCATTGATCATCCTTGATCTGGGGTTACCTGACATTGACGGTTTTGAAATTCTTAAAAAAATTCGTGAATGGTATCATAATCCCATTATTATTCTTTCGGTTCGTAATTCGGTTGATGACATAGTAAAAGCTCTTGACTCGAGCGCAGATGATTATCTCACCAAACCTTTTCGTTCGGCTGAATTATTAGCGCGTATCCGTGTTGCCACACGTCATAGCCAAACAAATCCTGACATTCCTGTTCTCGAATTCGGTTCTTTGTCCATTGATCTGGCCAACCACCAGGTTAAAAAAAACAATCAGACTTTAAAACTGACTTCTACGGAATTTTCGCTTTTAGCTCTTTTGGCTAAAAATGAAGGAAGAGTCCTTACACATCAGTTTATTTTAAAGGAAGTCTGGGGCATGAGTTATAGTGAACAAACGCAGTATTTGCGGGTTTTTGTTGCCCAACTCAGGAAAAAAATAGAAGATAATCCTTCAAAACCACAGTGGCTCAATACCGAATCTGGTATAGGATACCGCTTCGGCTGCTAATATTTTGTGTGAAATAAAAATGTCTTTAATTTATTCAGATCTGTAAAGGCTCTAAAATGTCAAAACAATCTTGTTTTTTCTGACCATATCATAAAGATCGCTCATGGAAGAAAATTTACAAACCTGTGGTGAGCCAATATTGCGGTTTTGCAGGCATGTTCCACAACCCATAATGTTCCCGCCACTTTGTAAAAAAGTGTTTGCCTGTTCTTTGACATTATTATCAGATTTAACCAAAAAATCCAGTTCAACACCTTTTCCCAACAGGAAAATATTCACTGTATCACCCGGTTCTTTTGAAAAATTTGCAAAACGCAACGCATTAAAAACCGTTTCGGCATCATTTGAATATATTACAATGCCGATACTTGTTGCAGGCTTTGCCTGACCGGCCGTTCCATTACATTGAGCAAAAACGCCGAGAGTTGAAACACTCAACAAAATTGTAAAAATCAAATTTTTCATTTTGATATTATTTTTTGTCACTAAACTATTTCAAAAACAGTAATAATATGAGGGTAAAACCGGTCAAATATGATACTTTGAAAAAGAATCCTTTCAATTCATTTATTGCAGAAAAAAATTATTCTTTCGTCAGCTGATGAAAAACATCTTCCATACTGACGGTTTCCTTATGCATTGAAAGTACTTCAAGATTATTTTTTACAGCGAATTTAAATATCTCGCTTCTGACATCTACCTTTTCATCAGATTCGATCTCCCACACAAAGCCTTTTTTAGGTATTACTTTCAGTACACCGGGAATCTTACGCAGGAAATCATTTCCAATATTGGCATTAAACTCTACTGTTATGGTATTTCTTTTCTTAAGGAAACTATGCATATTGGCAGTAAGGTCATCGGCAATAATAAGCCCTTTATTTATGATGATGGAGCGGTTACAAACGGCTTCAACTTCCTGCATAATATGTGTTGAAAGCATCACAGTTTTTTCCTGGCCAATCTTTTTGATCAGGTTTCTGATTTCAAGAATCTGGTTGGGATCAAGCCCTGTTGTAGGCTCATCAAGAATTAAGACTTCGGGATTATGCATAAGCGCTTGGGCAAGGCCTACGCGCTGCCTGTATCCTTTGGACAGCGCACCTATTTTTTTATTTTGCTCAATTTCAAGGCCGGTAATTTCAATCATCTGATCAACACGCTTGTTTTTTTCCTTTCCAAGATTGTGTAATCCGGCAATAAAGGAAAGAAATTCCCTGACATACATTTCATGATACAGGGGATTGTGCTCGGCCAGGTATCCGACTTTTTTCCTTACCTCAAGCGATTGTTCCCTGACATCAAACCCGCAGACAAGAGCCTCGCCGGAAGTCGGGGGAATAAATCCCGTTAAAATCTTCATCAGTGTAGATTTCCCCGCACCATTAGGACCCAACAGCCCGACAATTTCTCCGCTTTTTATTTCAAAGGTAATATTATCGAGGGCTTTCTGTTTTCCGTATTTCTTTGTAATCTTGCTGACATTTATTGACATCGCAGTAATCTTACTTTTAAAGTGGCAGCCCCGATGAGAATCGAACTCATGTTTTTAGACTGAGAATCTATTTTCCTAACCACTAGAAGACGGGGCCGGTAGGTTTTAAAACATATTTACCTGTTTTTTCAAACGCAAAAGTATTATATTTTATTCTTAGTTAAACAAGAGGGTGTGGTTATTTTTGTCTTTCTGAGCTTAATAAAATATGACAGTAATAAATAAAACATATAAAAAACAAAATAGCATACCGTTAAACTCAATGAAATAATAGTGATGTGATTCGCAATTTTTTGCCTTTGCGATATTTTAAAGGGAAAGCTTTTGTATTTTGCAAATCTAAGGGCATTTTCCTTTTCGCTTACCTTAAAATGCTCCCCGGGGGTTAAATTATTTTCTTTGGGAAAAACGTAGGAGGCGGGGTTTTTAATATTTAAATACCCTTCAGAGTTTTGCTGCATTATCGGGCCTGATGTTAAAGTCTTTCTTGGAAATGCTTCCAGTTCATACCCAAAAATTGATTCGTAAGGATTCAACTGCGAACACCCATAAACAAAAATATCATTACCCCCGATAATAAAACCATTGTGTTCAACCTCGCTCGCGATACAGGTTATTTCTGGTGAAAAATCT
>Ga0116171_10002084_pt1 | contig 19336 bp, 16 predicted proteins | sample AD_JPNHW2_MetaG_FD_89798 | JGI IMG/M metagenome (GOLD analysis project Ga0116171, IMG submission 89798) | Active sludge microbial communities of municipal wastewater-treating anaerobic digesters from Japan - AD_JPNHW2_MetaG | ecosystem: Engineered > Bioreactor > Anaerobic > Digestate | place... | reverse complement strand
TGATTCTTTCATCGGTAATGATGTAAACGTTAAAAAACCAGATTAAAAACGACTTAAAAATTAAGCTAAATGACAGCATGAACCAAAAAACGTTAAAAGCAGTTAGAAATTGAGTAGGCAGAAAATCTATAAACCCAGTCGATTTAAAGAGTAAAGGCATTAAAAAAATCATAATAATTAAAATGAATAGCGCTTTAACTTGGGTAATTGGATGTTGTCTGAGAACCAAAATAATTTTTTCATCTTTGTCTTGAATATCAATACTAATATTTCTGGGTTTGGCAATAAACGCTCTCAGCGAATTGCCAGTGACTTGCTCATGTTTCATGACTTCAGAATAATCTTCGATTTTTCTTTTGGGATGATTTTTGTCTTGATCAATCATAAGTGTTTCTACCTCGATTATATCATTAGTCATCAGTAGTAAAACATGATCTCAGTTCGCAATGGAATCCATACACTTCACTAGTTGAGGTAACAAAAAAGCTAGAAGTTATTAGTGTACGGATTTAATTGCGCATGTAGGTGAAGTGACTTTTCCTACTTTGATTTTCCTCTAAAATTTGCTATGTTATGACCAGTTTTAAATCAGTAAGCAAATTAGAGAGAGGAAAAATGCCAGCTAAAAAGACTAGTAAAAAAAATGTTCGAATCAATACTGCTCAAGTTGTGGCAAGCAAAGCGTCTAAACCGGTTGCCAAAACCGCTCCTGTGAAGCCATTAGTTACAAAAAAACCGATGATGAGTAAGTTTGCTCCTGTTTCACCATCAGAACCAGTTGCTTCTAAAAAAATTGCACCGAAAAAATTAATCAAGCCGCTAATCTTCTTATTGATCTTAGCTTTTGTCTATTTACTGAAAGATGAAGTGATTGTGGCTAGCGTTAATGGTCGTCCCATTACTCGCTGGGCGCTCATACGTAATTTGGAAAAGCAAGGGGCCTCAACTACTCTAAGGAATATGACTACTCAATTGCTAATTGAGCAAGAACTACAAAAAGCTGGCATCGTCGTAACTGATGAAGAACTAGAGGCTGACATTAATACACTTGATGAGCAATTATCCGCTCAAGGTCAAAGTTTAGACGATTTATTGGAGGCTCAGGGTTACACTAGAAATGAAATTAAACAGCAATTGGCCCTTAGTAAAGGCATGGAAAAACTTTTAGCTGACAAAATTACGGTCAGTGATGATGAAATTAAAGCTTATTTTGAAGAAAATAAAGAAGCTATTGGTACTGACGTCAAACTAGAAGATGTTTCTGAAAATATTAAGAGTCAATTAAAACAAGAGAAGCTAAGCACAGAGGAGCAAAAGTGGTTTACTGAAATTCAAGGAACCGCTAATGTGAATTACTACAAATTTGTGCCAAGTAATAGCTTTTAGTTATTAGTAAACTTAGGTTTCTAGAACTGCAAGAAAAGCGTCTTGATTGAGTTGTACTCGACCAATTTGCTTCATTTTCTTCTTGCCTTCGGTTTGTTTTTTAAGCAGTTTCATTCTTCTGGTACGATCTCCACCATATAATTTAGCGGTAACATCCTTGCGATAAGCTTTAATTGTTTCTCTGGCGATGATTTTAGCGCCAATGCTAGCTTGAATAGGAATTTCAAATAGCTGACGAGGAATGACTTCTTTCAATTTTTTAACGATCGCTCTTGCTTTTGTTTCGGCATTCTCTGCGACAGTAATAAAGCTTAAAGCCTCTATTGATTCTTTATTGACCAAAATTTCCACTTTAACGGCGTTGATTTCTCTAAAATCAAAAAGTAGATACTCCATCGAGGCAAAGCCAGATGTCACTGATTTGAGCTTATCATGAAAATCGGTGATTAATTCGGCTAGAGGAATTAAATATTCTAGACGATTGCGATTGCTAGAACTAACACTATTTTCTAAAATTGCTCTTTTATCATGACAAAGTTTCATCACATTGGAAACGTAATTATCTGGGACAAAAATATTTAATTGAGCGATGGGTTCCAGAATTTTTTTAACGCGACTCATGTCTGGCATTTCTGCCGGAGAATGAATCTCTATCATTTTGTCGTTGGTAGTTAAAATCCGGTAGGTTACTGAGGGCGCTGTGGCAATTAAATCTAAGTCAAATTCGCGTCTTAACCTTTCTCGCACTATTTCGGCATGAAAAATGCCTAGAAAACCCACACGCAAACCATTGCCCAAGGCAATAGAATGAGTGTTTTGATATTGCAAAGCGCTATCATGCATGGTTAATTTGGCCATAGCATCTTTAAGATTGGTAAAATCTTTACTCTCTACTGGATAAAGCTCCATAAACACCATAGGTGTTGGTTCTTTATAACCAGGTAAAATCTCAATTAGTTCTTTATCCTCAAAATTGGTGATAGTGTCACCCACTTTGAGGAGAGAAATATCTTTGAGTCCGGTAGCCACGTAACCAACTTCACCGGCAAGTAAAACATCTTTTTTTACTTTCTCTGGAGTAAAAACTCCAATTTCGACTGGTAAAAACTTAGTTTTACTAGAATTTAAATACAAATCTTTTTTGCTGATTTCGCCATTAACCACGCGCACATAGGCAATGGCACCTTGATGATTGTCAAATTTTGAAGTAATAATCAGCGCTCTTAGTCTGTTGCTGTCTTGCTCACGTTCCTCCTGAATTAATTTTTGTTCGGGAGCTGGTACTTTTTCAATTATTCTTTGTAAAACTTGTTTGACACCCTCACCAGTTTTGGCTGAAACCAACAAAACTTCTTTTTCCTCTAATTCAAAAAATTCCATGATTTCTAAGATGCTTTGCTCAATGTTAGCGGAAGGTAAATCAATTTTATTGATGACAGGAATAATTTTTAAATGGAGCTTTTTTGCCTTTTGATAATTGGCTAAAGTTTGAGCCTGTACACCCTGAGTAGCGTCAATGAGCAAGAGCGCTCCTTCGCAAGCTGCTAACGACCGATCAACTTCGTATCCAAAGTCAACATGTCCTGGTGTATCAATTAAATTTAAGATATATTTTTTCCCTAAATATTCATAGTTCATGCGCACTGGCGCCAATTTAATGGTGACACCTTTTTCTTGTTCAATTGGGTTGCTATCCATCATCCGCTCGTGAAAATTTAAATCATTAACAGCTCCTGTCAAACGCAAAAAAGCATCGGTTAGAGTTGTTTTCCCGTGATCTATATGCGCAATGATAGAAAAATTTCTAATCAAAGAAGGGTCTTGTGACGAAGTAGAAAATGAATTCATTAACAGTAGCTTTTACTACATTTTTAGTAGTTGCTCGCTCACTTACAGAAACTTACTATTGTTGTTGACAAAGCTTATTTACTTAATTAGTTTACTCAACGAAGCTTTGATGCGAGCGGCCTTATTTTTTTGTATAACGTTTTTTTTGACACTTTTATCAGCAGCAGAGAAAGCAGCAGCTAAATTTTCAGCTGTTGGATTTTTTTTCATAGTGGAAATTGCAGTTTTTAATTTTGACTTAATCTGCCCGTTAACGATTGTTTTTTTTTCGCTGGCGCGAAGAGCTTTTTTAGCATTTCTAAGTATTGGCATAGACGGCAATTATACTAGAGGAACACTTTTATTACAAGTTTATGTATGTGGATGCAGACATTTCGGACTTTTTTCATTTAAGGAGAGTTAAAAATATATCGTGACCTATAAAATTTCACTTCCACTAGCCAACTCTTTGTTACAAAATAGCGGCCTTCGTTTTCAAAATTTTACAGTATAATACTAAACGTGATTTCCTTAACCAAAATTCTTAATAATAACAAATGGCTAGAAAAGAGACAAAACTCAATTCTTTCCGCCGCTTTAGTGATTACTTTGGCCAATGTTTTTTCGTCGGTTTTTGGTTTGTTGCGTGAGCGAGTGTTAATTAATCAATTTTTTAGCACTACTGCCTCACAACAATCCTATGAGGCTTTTCAGGTTGCTTTTCAAATTCCAGACGTGATTTTTCAATTAATCGTTATGGGTGCTCTGGCGGCCTCATTTATTCCACTTTTTACTGAACTGAAGAAAAAAGACGAAAAGGAAGCTTTCCGTTTTACTTCTATTGTAATGAATTGGGTGCTGCTAATTTTTTTGGCTTTTTCTCTTTTAGCCTTTATTTTTGCAAAAGAAATTACCTTGTTTCGTACAGGTAAAGAATTTACTCCAGAGCAAATTACCATTGTTGTGCAATTAACGCGTTTAATGCTTTTTGCGCAATTTTTCTTTGCCATTTCTAATTTTTTAACAGGGATTTTGCAGGCTTATCAGCGTTTTATTGCTCCAGCTTTGGCGCCAATTTTTTATAATTTAGGGATTATACTTGGCACGATTTTTTTATCTAAGTATTTTGGGATTTATGCGGCGGGTATAGGTGTGCTGATTGGTGCTTTTTTACACATGGCAGTGCAATTACCACTGGTTTGGAAAATGGGTTTTCGTTTTAAATTTGATTTAAATTTAAATTTTCCTTACGTAAAAAAACTTTTTTCCTTGATGCCGCCGCGTTTATTAACAGTGGGGATCACGGAGCTTCAAAATTTAGCGATGGGCTTTTTTGCCACCACGCTTGGTGATTTAAGTTTTGTGGTGGTTAAGTTGGCTACTCGGCTAATGACTTTACCTATTCGTTTTTTTGGTGTACCAATTTCTCAAGCTTCTTTATCTTTTCTTTCGGAAGAATCAACAGCAGCAGATCACAATAAATTTAATCGTTTGTTGCTGCAATCTTTAAATCAAATCGCTGTTTTTTCCTTACCAGCTTCAGTATTGCTGCTAATTTTGCGTGTGCCTATCGTGCGTCTCGTTTTTGGTACTTACAATTTTCCGTGGAAAACTACGGTTTTGACTGGCAAAGTGGTGGCTATCATTGCCATTTCTATCACTGCTCAAGCAATGGTGCAACTTTTGGTCAGAGCCTTTCACACCCTTAAAGACACTAAAACGCCCTTTTTTGTCACTTTTATTACCGTTTGTGTGTATTTATTGATTTCTTATTTTTCGGTTTATGTCTTTTCTGCAGGTGTCCTTGGTTTAGGTGCGGCAACTGCTGTTGCCGCTTTTGTAGAGCTATTTTTGTGTTTGATTTTACTTAATAAAAAGTTAGGTTGTTTTAACGATAAAGCATTTTGGTCAGAACAAATAAGAATGTTAGCTGCCAGTTTTTTAATGGCAGTATTTCTGTATTTACCCTTTAAAATTTTAGATGAAGTGGTTTTTGATACTTCCAGAACCGTTGATTTGATTGCATTAACTATTTCAACTTCAAGTATTGCGATTCTAGTTTATATTTACTTTTCTATCCTATTTGATGTTAAAGAATTCATCTATTTTCGCAATATTTTACGCAAATTTGGCAAATGGCAGGAAGCAATCGAAGATTCTCCTGAAGTCATTTTAGATGGTTCTGTGAAAAACCATGAATTGTAAAAGCTCCGCTTAACCTTTATCATAGAGATGGATGCCAAAAAAGCCTGCCAACAAAAAATTGGATATTACTGTTAACTTGGTTCCAGAGGATCCGTTCTTGGGGACTGTTTTTGGGCGTTTTTTGAAATGGGCACTATCAGTTGGTCGCTACATTGTGATTTTTACTGAATTAGTAGTGATTGTGAGTTTTGTGTCACGTTTTACCCTCGACCGCATGGTTACTGACCTAAATTCATCGCTTAACCAAAAAGAGAAAGTGATTGCCTCTTATGGTGATTTGGAAAAGAATTTCCGCTTTATCCAGCAGCAAATTGAAGATTATCAACAATTTAAGCAAGAGTCGAATTTAATTGATATTTTTCCAATCTTAAATGCCAATATTCCCAATGATGTCATTTTTGAGACTTTGTTAGTTAGACCAGGGTCAATCAATTTTACTGGCACAGCCCTTTCGCAAGATGCCTTAAATGTTTTAGTCAATAATTTAGCTTTAAGTCCTTATTTTACTGAAGTTAGTATTAATAAAATTGAATCGAGAGGTGAAAGAGTCTCCGGATTTGATTTTGACATCAAATCAAACATTAACTTAGATGCCAAAAAGTAGACAAGAACAAATTCAAAACGTTCTTTTTGATTTCTACAGGAATCCAGTAGCTAGAGTTTCTATGGAATTGGTATTTTCGATTGTAGCGGTCATCTTTTTTGCCATTTTTGCAATTCGGCCAACACTACAAACCATGTCTGAATTAGTGAAAGAAATTAAAGATAAGCAAATTTTAGATGAGCAATTAGATCAAAAAATAGCCAGTTTAAATACTGCTCAAAGCCAGTATCAGAAATTTAACTCACAGTTTTACTTATTGGATGAGGCTATTCCTAAAACTGCTCGTTTGGTTGAAGGTCTTAAAATAGTTGAAAAGATTGCCAGTGAGAATGACTTAGTTATTCAAGGCATTACTATTTCGGCTGTTCCAGATGAATTGTCTGTAGCAACAGCAGATAAAGCTAAAAGGGACTCTTTGACTTTTAACGTTGATGTAGTAGGTGACTACTTGAAAATTCGCCAATTTATCAATGATTTAATGAATTCCAGAAGAATGATGATCATTGACCAAGTTAATTTTAGTTTGGGTAGCAGTCGTTATCAAGAAAACTTAACTGCCTTAGTCAGAATTAACCTACCTTATTATAGAAATGAAACCGCTGCGGACACAATAGCACCTGCCGAAGCGGTTTCCAAGACAACAACTGTGGATGAAACAATTTTAGATGAACAATAGTGACGTTCAAAAACAATTAGCTAAATTACGTCGTGACAAAAAACTTTTGTGGTTAGCAATCATGTTCTTTGTTTCAGTTATTTTGTGGATCTTGCTTAGTATTTTTGTTACTACTAAGACCAGTTCAATTTCGCAAGAATTAAAGAATGCAGCTAAACCTTTTGTCCCCAGGCTAGAATCGCAAGTTTTTGAGGAAATTTTAGATAAAAGGGCTTTTTCGGAAGCTGAGTTAAGTTTCTTTCCTATTTATGTTTTTGACAGTAGTAATATTGCAAAAAAGCCAATGATCATTGACATTATGACTGCCGATCAAGATTTACCTCACATGGTAGAAGAACCAGTCGCTACAGAATCTAGCCAAATGGAAGAGAGTCAAATAGAATTAGAAGCAACAAATGCAGCAGCTACTCAAGCAACAGCAGTAACCGATCAAGAGAACCGTTCTCTACCGGTTACAGTTGAAGTTTCTGGTGAAGCAAATAATTAAAGTCTAATACTTGTTGCTTGACTTGGAATCATGTAAATTTAAGGTAGGAACATTTTTGTTTAAGTTCGTTTATGCAAGTTCAATCATCTACTCAAACTAGTCAATCAGCCAGTTTAAACAACGCCTCTCTGAGCGGTGTTTCTCTAAGCGGGGTATCCTCTGGAAAGGCAACTCTATCCAATGCTTCTCAGACGCTCGCATTTAATTCGCCTATTTCTCAAGCTAAACCGCCTTTGACCTCTCCATCGCCTGCATCACCACCACCAGCACTAAATCAATCACCTTCGGTTGGACAAACTGCTGCTAAGCCTAATACTGCTCAGACGACTTATAGTGAAGTTGATTCCAAAGTTAAACTTGGTAAGGGAAAAAATTTAAATTCAAAAAAACAAATTCCGACTATTCTTGGTTTGTTAATTTTATTTGTTGCTTTAGTGGCCGGAGTGTTGCTTTTTGGTCAAGGGACTGGAGTTTTTTCTCCTAGGGCGACTGCAGAAACTACGCCCAAAAATATTCTTATTAGTAACGTTACAGACAAAACTTTTACTATTTCTTTCTACACTGATGAGAGTACCGTAGCCTTTGTTAAGTATGGTGTAGATAGCAAATCATTAGACAAGCAAGCTAGTGATGATCGCGATCAACTTTCTGGGGTAGTAAAGGACTATCATCTGCATCACATTACCTTAAGAGGTCTTGAACCAAGCACAAGTTATTTTTATACTTTAGGTACTGGCTCAAGTTCTTTTGATAATAATGGCCAACCGTATACTATTACTACCGCCGCTAAGCCGAGTCAATCACCAAGCAATAACCAGACTATTTATGGTAATGTTTTCAATGCGGATGGTTCACCAGCGGAAGGAGCAGTGGTATATATTTATAGTGAAGGCATGGGAGTTTTATCCAGTTTGGTTAAATCTTCTGGTAGCTGGGGAATTTCTTTAGCCAACGCCTTTAACACAGAAAAAAATGGTTATTTAACCATGACAGACGAAACTCCAATTGAAATTAAAGTACAGGGCACAAACATTGATTTGCTGACGAGTTTACAAACTACAGTGGCTTTGGCTCAGCCGACGGCCAATTTGATCTTAACACAGAATGGTTCTTCTGTTGCCAGTGCCTCGGCAACTAGCAATTTGCCAGAGGTGGATAAAGCAGAATTGCTGGCTGATAACAGTGCTTCGCCAACTGCCGATTTGGCAGAAATTACTGAAAGTAGCACAGCAAGTGGTGCAACACCTATTGATACTGCTGCTTCGTCTGCCGCGCAAGCAGATTCTTCTGTAACAACAGACGACACTACCGATACAGAATTACCCAATTCATCGGGAGCTTTACGAGATTTACTCACAGAATCTACGGACAATTCTGCAAGTGAGACCATTGCAGAAACGCCAACGCCAGCTACGCAAGAAGTTTTGAACCTAAATGAATTAAATGAAAATCAGGCAGCTTCTGATACAGTAGTGACTACTAATCAGCCGCAAATTAAGGTCAATTTGCCAGCCAATACTACAGTCAGAATAGTTGTTCATTCCGACACTAATATTGACCAAACACTACAAACTGATGCCAATGGTGACGTGATTTTAGATCTTGCTAGTCTTGGCGAAAATCTTGACCCTGGTGAACACACCGCTAGTTACACTTACACTGATCCAGCAACCGGTGAGGAAGTGACCAAAACTTATAGTTTTACCGTTGATCCAACAACCACTAGACAACTGGCCACTGTTGCTGATTTAGATATGGCAAACCAACTCACTCCGACTCCTACGCCTACTAAAATTATTACTCCGATTCCTAGTATTCCCTATGGTTCTGGTAATCCTTATGTGCCAACTGAGCCGGTTACTGCAACTGCCACCAGCACCAGATCAGCTGTGGTGGCCACTGATAGTGGTCAATATGATTCTGGTTCAGTGGGGACGACCTTGGTGTTACTTTTAGGTGGCTTATTCTTTGTTTTGGCTGGTACTTGGAGCTATTTTTTAGCGACTTCTTTTGAGCAAAAAAAAGATAAGTAGGTTGTTTATTTCGTCACATAAATAATTTATTTTTGCGCAATTTGTTGGTTTTTTTTGTTCCCTCTTAAATTTTTCTAAATCCCATCGGCAATGACTTGCCACAGTTCTCGATTATTATCTTCGTAACCAAGTGCCCAAATGGCAATGCCCGCTAGGTCTAGTTGTCTGGCGTACTCCAATTTGTAGGCGATAGACTCTGGATCTTCATAATAAACAGTGTAAAGCTTGTCACCTTGTTGGTAGGTAATATAAGGTGAAAGAGCATCGTTGTCGAAAAATTTTTTAATTTGTGTAGCTCCTAACCAAGCACTTTCGCTCGCTTCACCACCTTCACTTAAATTTAATAGATCTTTTACTTTTTTGTAACTGACTGTAAAACCAGTGTCTTCGTAAGTATTAGCTTTAGGATCACTGGAATCGGTTTGCCAACCGTAACCATAGAAAGGAATACCTAGTAGGATTTTTTCTCTGGGCATTTGCTCTAGAAAAATTTTGAGATTTTGATTAATGTCCTTATTCCATTTGTTCTCTTCACTAAACAATGGTGCTACTGGACCAGCCTGGCTGCTACTTCTTTGGTGAAAGTCATAAGCCATAACTATGATGTAGTCAACGTATTGACTGAGAGCTTTAATATCCCAAATACTTTGTTCATTACTGGCGGCGCTAGCATAGACATCAAGACTGACATTAACATTTTTATATTTAGCATTTAAATAGTCATCCAGTTTGTGCATAAATTCTACTAAACTTTGTCGCAAATTTTGGCTATTTTCTCCACTATACTCGATGTCAATGTTGATACCAGTTATGGGATAGGCTAGCAGTAAAGAATCTAAACTGTTAAAAAAATTAAGCTGTGCTTGCTCATCATTGAGAAAAGTTACAATATCTTTTGAATCAAATTGCTTAAGCACTAGTTCCACTTGGCCATTTTGTGCCTTTATCTGTTCTGCGAGCTCAAGAAATTTATCCTCATTAATGATTCTGTAGCCTGGATCAAGATTGCCATCACTGTCTTTGGTGGCAATCTCACCATTGGCAGCGATATTTAATCCAAAAAAAGAAAGATGAGTCAATTCTTTTTCAATTTTAAAATCATCTACATTCCAATATGGTAAAAAACCATAAATAATTTTGTGATCTTTTTTATGAATAATTAATTCTTTCAGATAGCGCAAACGACTATTATTGTTAATTGAAGAAAAAAGTGGGGCGTCGTAAAAAACGTTAATAGAAACCAACGAGGCAAAGATCAACAATAAAAATAAAAAAACGCTAAAGAATGTTTTTGACATCAATGATATTTTGTTCGTAAATAGTTTTGCCTTGTTCATCAACCGGCCTGGTGCAGTCCCCACAATAAAGCTTGGTTAAGGGATCGTAGTAAAACACATGTGTCTCCAATTGCAAGTCAGTAGCTTCTTCGCCCTCTGTTGGTGGCAAGCCAGTAGCAGCTCTAATCCAGTATTCTTTACTAAAAGTGCCGGAATAAGTTGGTTTAGAACTCTCCCAATACAATTCTTGACCCCTGTAATTACAACTAGCAATCGGATCGGTTTCGGCATTAACTGTACTAATGCGATTTTCGTTATCGCCACTAGCTATGATTATTTCTCCTAGACCATTTTTGGCGGGCATGCCAGTTGAACACACATTGCCTACTTTGACGTCACTGGGTTTTTCTGGCCAAATAGTTTCTTCATCTTGCAAAATATATTGCATGATATCGTGCCAAATGGGGGCGGCGCCAGTGATACCTGAAGCTAAATAACTCATGGATTTGCTATTATTGTTACCAACCCAAACAATGGTTAAATATTCCGGCGTGTAACCAACTGTCCAATTGTCTTTTAATTCGTTAGTGGTGCCAGTTTTAGCAGAAACGATTTTGTCTTTAATGACCAGTTCTGAATTACTTCCAAAAGCCGACTGGCGGGCATTATTGTCTTGCAAAATGTGGCTCGTCAAATAGGCAGGCGCTCTTTCCATTACTCTTTTGAGTTGATTGCGTTCTGATATCAGTTCATTATCATTGAGGTATTTAAGATCTGCTTTGGTAGTTTCTGGGTCATATTTTTCTAAAATTTCACCCTTATAATTACTAATTTCTAGAATACCAGTTAGTGGTACTCTTACGCCTTGATTGGCCAGTACACCAAAGGCTTCAGCCAATTCAATCATTTTAACGTCACCTCCGCCTAGAGTGAGAGATAAACCATAATTAGCTGGATTAGTCCAAGTATTTATGCCCATAGCTTTTGCTTGATTAATAAATTTTTCCACCCCAATGGTGGCCAAGGCTTTAACTGCTGGAATATTGAGTGAATTACCCAACGCCTGACGCACGGTGACGGGACCAGAGTAACTACCGGTATAGTTTTTTGGACAATAGTCTTTTTGGCCAGCTACGCGAAAACAAGTTGGCACATCCAACAGTATTGAACCAGGATTAAGAGTTTTTTCGCTAAAGGCCGTGGCATACATTAGAGGTTTAATGGAAGAGCCTGGTTGTCTTAAAGACAGGACGACATTGACTTGGCCATCAATCTCACTATCAAAATAATTTTTACTACCTATCATGACTAAAATTTCACCAGTGTTCGGTTTGACGACTAATGCTGCTCCGTTGCTCACTTTTAAACTAGCCAATTTGGTCAATTCACTGGACAGAGAAGCCTGGGCGGTTTCTTGTAGGTCTAAATCCAAAGTAGTTTTAACTCTCAGTCCACCAGTTTCGACCATTGTTTCGCCATATTTTTCATAAAGTAAGTCTTTGATATAAAATACAAAATGCGGCGCCTTGATGTCATTCTGATTGATCGCAAAAGTTAAAACTTCACTTTCTGCTGCAGCTGCTTCAATACTGCTAATATATTGATCTTCTACCATACGGCGCAAGACTTCTTTTTGTCGAGCTTTCCCTTTTTCTGGATTAGAGCCAAAAGGCGAATAGGTCGTGGGCGATTGCGGTAAGCCAGCCAAAAGCGTTGCCTCAGCTAAAGTTAAATCTTTGGCTGATTTATCAAAGTATTTATTAGCAGCCGCTTCAATGCCAACAGCGGTACCGCCATAAGAAATGTAATTGAGATACATTTCTAAAATCTCATCTTTGCTATAAAGAACTTCAGTCATGATGGCCAAGACGGCCTCTTTAATTTTACGCTGCAAAGTTTTTTCTTTACTAAGCAAAGCATTTTTGACTAATTGTTGGGTGATAGTGGAACCACCTTGAATATCACCACCACTAAAATTGTTAAAACCAGCGCGCAATAATCCTCGTAAATCTAATCCATGGTGAGAATAAAAACTTTTGTCTTCTATAGCAATCGTAGCCTGAATAACATAGTCTGGTAAATCAGCAATTTTAATGGGAATGCGATTTTCGTTACCATAAATTTCATAGAGCAACTGCCCATTGCGGTCAAAAATTTGCGTACTGACTGGAAAATTTTCATTAGAAGTTAAATTATTCGGTGAAGGTAATTGCTTATATAAATAAACAAAAATCGCTAGAAAAGCCACGACAATTAAAACTAGGGCGATTTGCAATAATTTATCAGTCTTAATCCTTCGTACAAGTTTGCCCCAAAAAGAAGTCGTAGCCTGCCTTTGCTTGGCTTTTTTGCGCTGTGTCATGCGAAAGGGATTCATAGCAGCCATTATACCTCAATCTTAAAATCAGGGTATTTTTGTTTCTTGTCAATCCGATTATAATTACTGACATGGAAACTCAAGAAAATGTCGAATGGTTAAAGTATTTAGATGTTTATCAACAAGAATTGGTATTGGTTAGTTTGTCTCTTGCAAATAAGAGAGATGAACTATCTAACCTGAAAGATTATTCATTCATGGTTTTTCCTATGGCCAAAGCTTACGAGGGTTTTTTAAAAAAGGTTTTTTTTGATTTACAGCTGATTAACAAAGACACTTATGAGGGTCGGCATTTTCGCATTGGTCGAGCATTAAATCCAGACATTCGTCCTGAACAAAGAGACGAAGATTGGCTGTATGACAATGTCGCTAAAAAATTTGGCAACGAAACAGCCCGCCAACTATGGGACACTTGGTTACATTGTCGTAATCGCGTTTTTCACTATTTTGCCAATGCACAACAATTTCTTAGTTTTAACGAAGCATTGGCACGTATTTTCATGATGAAACAGGCAATACAAATCGTAGCTAAACAATTAGACATTAATTCAGAGATTAATAAAGTACCTAAAACTGCGTAAAAAAATAGTTAGTTAATAAAGGATAGTAATGCAGCAATTTAATTATAAAAACATCACTATTTCTGGATTGCCGGGTTGTGGTTCCACTACTCTTCTAACAGAACTTAAAGAAAAACTAAAAGCAGACGGCTGGATAGGTTTTTCTGGTGGAGAATTTATGCGCGCTTACGCTATTGAAAAAGGTTTGTTTGATTCAAGTCAAGCCGCTCATCACAGTGCTACGGTTTATAGTGATGACTTTGATCGCCAAGTGGATTACGGTATACGAGAAAAAGTGACAAATCAAGAAAAATGGATTATTGAATCTTGGTTATCTGGTTTTATGGCGCAAAATGTGCCAGGAACACTAAAAGTTTTAATGACTTGCAGCGATGATGCTGTCAGAATTGACCGCATTGTTAATCGTGACAATGTTGATGTTTCATCAGCTAAAGCCAGTATTTACAATCGTTATCAAGGTAATTTGTTAAAGTGGCGACGCATGTACGCCAATGAATGGCAAGAATGGGTAGTAAAAACAGGCAAATTACAAGAAACTGAACCAATTGATTTTTGGCGCCGAGAGCTTTACGATTTAGTTATTGATACTTTCTCTAATAGTAAAGAAAAAACTTTACAGTTAGTTTTAGATGCCATCAAAAAAAAATAGCCAAAACAAAAAGAAAATTGACTTAAATAAACATGAAGTTTTTCTGCCGATTCTATTTTTAACTTTTTTTTTATGGTTACTTTATAGAAGGATTTTTCATTTTTCGGTTTTATTTGACGAAAGCATTGGTAAATTAGTCTTTTTTGCCTTACCAGTTTTAATATATGTTTCTATTTCTGGTAGTAAGGAAATTTTGGCTACTTTTTCTTTGAAAAAAATTAAATCAGGCTTGTTGTTGGGTTTAGCTTTTGGCGGTATTTTTGGTTTTATAGGAGCTTTAATTGGGACGCTAGGTCGTGGTGGTCAGGTGAGTTTAGTGCCTTACTATTTTACAGACTGGTTTTGGCAAGAAATGTTTTTGGCTCTTTTAACCGGTTTTTGGGAAACTTTATTCTTTTACAGTTTTGTAATGGTGGTCATTGATGAAAAATTTCAGCATTTTTCTCTTTTAAAAAAAATCAATCTAGTGGCGATAATTTATTTACTTTTTCACTTGCCGAACATTTTTAACCGTTTTACCTCTACAGAAGTTTTTCTGCAAATTTTGTTAATTTTTGCCTTTGCTTGTGGTCAAGCATTACTTTTTTACAAAAGGCGTAATGCTTACGTGCTTGTTTTAGTTCAGGCAATTTGGGGCATGGTGCTTTTGCTTCATTTTTGATTTCTTTATGAAAAAAGCGAATTACTTATTTTCATTACTAGCTATTGGTTTTGCTGTCTTGGTTTTATTTATTTCATTACAATCCGCCAACAGCAGTGAATTAATCGGTAAAACTAATTTGCTTGCCAGTAAATTTTACGTGACCAAAGAAATTTTACCTGATCATTCCTTATATCCATTATTAATGGTTTTTGACCGGGTGCGTTTGGAATTAGCAGATTCAGAAAAGAGAACTTATTTACTTGTCTCCTATAGTCAACGGCGATTTTTTTACAGTCGTAAACTACTGGAAAAAGGGAACAAGACTTTAGCCTTTACTACCTTGAGTAAAGCCCTTAAATATCTCAATCAAGCTATGGAAGAAAATATTATTTTCTTTGAAAAACAAAGTAATCGCAGCAACCTCGAAAATCAAACCCTGGCTTTTCTGATTTTGGAGAATTTTGATGAGCAAATGGATTTTATTGTGGAGCAGAGAGATCAATTTAATAATGAAGAAAAAGTAGTTCTAGAATCATTATGCTTGCAGAGTTCTTCTTTAGCAGAAAAGTTGCGAAAACTAGTCCAATGAATTTGGCAGTTGATTGATATCTATTGTTATAGTTGACAAGTGCCCCTCAAACATGAGATTCTTTTAGTCCTCACTTTAGATAACCACAAGATTTTGTGATTAAATAGATGGTGAAACACTATAGATAGGATTATGTGCTATGCAGTGTCCATTTTGTAAAGGCAGCGAAACGGCAGTTATTGATTCACGAGAGACGGAAAATGGGGATAGTGTGAGACGAAGGCGAGTGTGCGAAGGTTGCAAGAAACGCTTTACGACTTATGAAAGAGTTGAGGGCGTCGATTTGAAAGTAATTAAGAAAGATGGCAGTCAGGAGGTTTTTGATCGAGAGAAAATTAAACGAGGTTTGGTCAAAGCTACTTGGAAACGACCAGTCAGTATGTTGCAAATTGAATTACTGATTGAGGATGTAGAGGCAAAATTGCGTCAAAGGGAAGTGATTGAAGTGAAAAGTTGGGAGATTGGTAATTTGGTATTAAATCGTTTGAAAAAACTCGACCCACTTTCTTATCTTCTTTTTGCCAGTGTTTACCGAGATTTCGGTGAATTAGCAGACTTTGAAGCAGAAATTAAAAAATTGAAGGACTAATTTCTACTCTTTAACATGAGACTTGCTTGAAGGAAATTGTTGGCTAATTTAAGTTGATAATTTTCTTCTTGCCTAGTAAAGTCACTGTTTAGAAACATCGATACTTATTTATGTTTTCATTCAGCGTTTTTAATGGCCTCATGTTAAAGAGTAGAAATACGTTGATAGCTAGAAAGAAAAATATATGACAGCGCAAAAAGTTGCCAGCAGCCACCTTCCCAAAATAAAGATGAAATTTATCGATCGCAAATTGGCTAAAGGTTTGGGAGAAGCAGTGGCTAAACGTACCATCTTGCGTACTAAAGCCAACGGCGAATTAGAAACTTGGTCTGACGTGGCAGATCGCGTCGCTTTGGGAAACGCTTCTTTGTTACCAAAAAAGTTTGCTAAAGAACGACAGGAAGAATATGATTTATTGCGTAAACACATAGCCAATGCATCTCTGTTATTGAGTGGTCGTCATTTACAGCACGGCGATGAAAATCAGCCTACTCGCAATATGGAAGTGTTTACTAATTGCAGTACTGCTTCGTCCTCATTTTTACTTTTTTATTTACTTTTAAATGGTTCCGGAGTGGGACGAGCCTATGACGATGCTCTCATGGTAGTGGATTGGGACTATATGCCGATTATACGTTGTGTACTAAGTGACACGCACGCAGATTTTGTTTGGGGAGATGATGAAAGTGTCAAAGAAGCTCGTCATAAGTACGAAAACGCTCACTGGTTTGAAATTCCTGACACTAGAGAAGGATGGGCACAGGCAGTTGAAAAAATTGAAGAAATGGCCTACGAACGTAAGTATAAGGATGATACTTTAATTTTAGATTTTTCTAAAGTGCGCGCCAAGGGATCACCCATTGGTGGAATGCAAGGTCGTCCAGCTTCTGGACCACGTCCTTTGATTAAAGCTATTCAAAAATTAGCTACCATTAAAGGTTCAGGTATGAAACCCTGGAAACAAGCGCTTTATGCCGATCATTATTTATCAGAGTGTGTACTGGTGGGCGGCGCGCGCCGCGCCGCCCGCATTGCAGTAAAAACCTGGACTGATCCAGATATTTTTGAATTTATTAGCATCAAAAAAGGTGGTTTTTTATGGTCAGCCAACAACAGTGTGGCGGTGGATGAAAAATTTTGGAAGCAACGTAGCCAACATTCCATTAAAGTCTTGGATGCGATCATGCGTGCCTCTTATTTTGATAAAACTGGCGAACCAGGTTTTGTGAATCAACACAAATTAGTGCAAAATGATAGTGGTTTTGATGGCTATTTAGATGGTAATTATGCACACAGCAAAAAATTTGCCCCGATGAAAAAGACCGTTAAAATGTTAGCTGAAGTAGCGCGGCATGCTAGTGCTAAATATTATACTCAAATCCCCAATCCTTGTGGAGAAATTACTTTAAATATGCTGGGAGGTTATTGCGTGATTGCTGATGTGGTGCCTTATTACGCCCCTGACGTTGACAGTGCTGAAGAGGCTTTTCGCGTAGCCACGCGGGCTTTAATCCGAGTCAATACTTACATGGATAGTTTATATTCTCGAGAAGTCAAAAGAACCAATCGTATTGGTGTGGGTATGACTGGTATTCATGAATATGCTTGGAATGCTTTTGGTTTGGCTTTTCGCGATTTAATTGACGAAGAAAAATCTAAGGACTTTTGGATGACGATTGCTAGGTTTAAACGAGCAGTGGAAGATGAATCTATTAACTATGCTAAAAAGCTTGGGGTAGTTGTGCCGCACACTAACACCACCATCAAACCAGCGGGTACCACCTCTAAGTTGTTTAGTCTTTCAGAAGGGGCACATTTGCCAGCGATGCGTGAATATATTCGTTGGGTACAATTTCGAGAGGACGATCCGTTAGTTAAAAAATACCAAAAAATGGGTTATCCAATTAAAGAATTAAAAAGTTATCAAGGTACAACGGCAGTAGGTTTTCCTACTCAACCGGAAATTTGTCGTTTGGGAATGAATAGCAAACTAGTAACGGCCAGTGAAGCTACCCCTGAAGAACAATATAAATGGTTAATGTTATTGGAAAAATATTGGATTGTGGGGGTCGATGAAACAGGTAAACCGTTAGCAGAAGATCGTGGCAATCAGGTGTCTTACACTCTCAAATACGATCCGGAAAAGGTTTCTTATCGCAAGTTTTCTAATATGATTCGCAAATACCAACCATTGATTAAAACTTGTAGTGTCATGCCTAAAATTGATGTGACAGCTTATGAATATCAACCAGAGGAGGCGGTAACTATTGGTCAATTTATGCAAGTTATCAATGAAATTAGTGATGATGGGGTGGGAATGACAGAAGACATTAACTTAGAGCATCTAAAATGCGATAGTGGAGCCTGTCCAATTTAAGCCAATAAAATTTTCATGTTGAATTAATGTAATTTATCTTATGTATTAAGCAGCGATTTCACTAAGTGAAACAAAAATTGTTTATTTTACAAAATAAATTTAATTAATTTTAAAATACAGAAATAATTTTTTCATGTTAGAATAAGCGCCAAGATGGCTGCTAAAAAAAAATTACAAAATACTCCAAAAAATAAAAAAAATTCCAAAAAAAATAGCAAGAATGTTTCTACAAGCAGCCAATCATTAAAAAAAATCAAACGCGGTCGTCCCAAATTATCGATAAGCATTAAATTAAAAAGGGCGGTTACTAAATATTTCCAAAGATTAAATAAAAAAATAGATAAATCAATAAAAAAATTGAATTATCAATATATTTTATTTTTAAAGCTACTTAAAATTAAAAAGGGTCGTGGTCGTAAGAAATTACCGTTTTATATTAAATGGCAGCGTTTTTTTATAAATACTTATTCTGTAATTTTAAAAACTAAGAAGCGTTTTTTAAAAAAACTTCGTGCATCTAAGCGACGCTTACTCAAGTTTCTTCACTTGAATAAAAAGGTTGGTCGGCCAAAGAAAAAATCATGGCATTTAACCTATTTCTCTTCAATTCTTTTAACGATTTTGTTTTTAGGTTTTGCTTATTTTACTTATGACTTAGTTATTAAAGATTTGCCTTCTCCAACTGATTTGTCAAATAAAGCGCAAAACGTTACTACCAGAATTTTGGACAGAAACGGTAACCTACTTTACCGCATTTATGAGGATGAAAATCGTACCTTAGTCTCTTTGCCAATGATTTCTCAATACCTCAAAGACGCTACCATTGCTATAGAAGATCGGGAATTTTATCAGCATTTTGGTTTTTCTATTAAAGGTATTTTTAGGGCATTTGTAAAAAATATTCAAGGAGAATCAATGCAGGGTGGTTCAACAATCACTCAGCAATTGACTAAAAATCGTTTACTAAGCAATGAAAAAACTTACCGCAGAAAAATTCGTGAGTTATTGTTATCTTTACTTGTTGAACGTATCTATA
>Ga0116171_10002077_pt1 | contig 19378 bp, 9 predicted proteins | sample AD_JPNHW2_MetaG_FD_89798 | JGI IMG/M metagenome (GOLD analysis project Ga0116171, IMG submission 89798) | Active sludge microbial communities of municipal wastewater-treating anaerobic digesters from Japan - AD_JPNHW2_MetaG | ecosystem: Engineered > Bioreactor > Anaerobic > Digestate | place... | reverse complement strand
CTGTATCTTTTCCTTGAGTCATGTGAACATCCTTTCCTTTTAATTAAGGGTTGATGACAAAAGGATGTAAGCATGACTCTTTTTATTTACAAGCTCTTTTTACACAAAATTACGGATTTAATCCCCTGTCGGTCACCCTCCAGGTGCGCGCGCTTTCGTTCCAGAAAGCCGGGCTCCCCTTCAGCCTGGACCTGGCGCCGCTGACCTGTTTTTATTTTCTCAACGGATTTCTGCTGCGGGATTCCCTGCTGAATTTCTCCTCCCGGCGCATCCCGCTGCTCGCTGCGATCGGCCTGGTGACTGCGATCCAGTATTCTACCGGAGCCTCAATGGACCTCAACCTCAGGCGCTATGACCACCTGGTTTTTTCCACGCTGAACGCCTTCGGTATGATCTATATTGTCCTTTCCCTGGCTGCGGTATGCGCCAGGATACCGATGCTGCAGAGCGGATTGACGCGGGTCGGCTGCCGGAGTCTTTTTGTGCTGATTTTTCACTTTTTCATCATGCAGCACACGGCGCGGCTTTTGACCCGCGCGAGCGGGACGGTCTCCTTGCCCGTGGGGGCGATCGCCATCCTGGCCGGTGTCGTCCTGCCTACCCTCTTCGGCACGTGGGTCCGCAAAAGCGCCTGGCTGTCGCTCTTCTTCCTGCCCCTGAAAACCAATCCGCTGATGCTGAAAATCAGGTCCAGAACGGACCAGGCGGCAACCGGATGAGGATCCCGTGAAACGAATCGCTGCTCTCCTGAGCCCCTTGCTGGCGGCTGCCGGCACCGTGGTCCTCACCTCCGGGTGGATGGCGGACGCGTGCGGCTCTCCTCCCGGCGCGCTCGCGGCGCGTCATCAGGGCATGGCCAGCACTCTGGTCGTCGTCCTGGGTTCATCCACCGCACTGGGGACCGGCGCCAATCCGCCGGACAGCAGCTGGGTCAACCGCTACCGCAGCTATCTCCGGTATTACAGCCCGGATCTGGAGGTTGTCAATCTCGCGGTTGGCGGCATCACCACCTTTCAGATCATGCCGGACGGATTCATCCCGCCTTCCCGACGATTTGCGCCCATCGCAGATCATAATATATCCTATGCCCTGACCTTGCACCCCGCCGCGATCATTGTCAATCTGCCGAGCAACGATGCCGCCAATTATTTTCCCATCACCGCACAGTTGGCCAACTTTGATACCCTGGCGCAATACGCCAGCCGGAATCAGACTCCCATCTGGTTCTCAACCTCGCAACCGCGCAATTTTCTCGATCCCGGCCAGCGCCTGGCCCTCATGGTGCTGCGGGATTCGCTCCTCGCCCGCTACGCTGACGGGATCTGGACCCGAACCCTCGATTTCTGGAGCGGCCTGGCCGACAGCGCCGGCAATATCCTGCCGCCCTTTGACTGCGGGGATCACATCCACCTCAACAATTCGGGACATCGTCTCCTCTGCGAACGGGTGGTGCAGGCGCATGTGCTGCTCTATACCGGCGTGACACGGGCGCCGACAGAGGTACCGGAGGCCGTGCATCTTGACGCCAGCTTTCCCAATCCCTTCAATAGCAGCACCCTCTTCCGTTATGAGCTGGCCAGCGGCAGTCCGGTCGAGGTCACCCTACATGACCTGAGGGGGCGCGAAGTCGCGCGCCTCTTTGCAGGCTTCCAGCTGGCCGGTGCGCATGAACTCCGCTGGGATGCAGCCGCCTCGCCCGGCGGAGTCTATCTGATCGTGATCCGGGCTGGAGGGACGATGCAGTCCCGTCTGCTCACGCTGGTGAAATAACCGCAGTCGCCTCGCCAGGCGGGGTTTACGTGATCCAGATCCGGGCCGGAGGAACGATGCGAGCCCGTCGATTCACGCTGCTGAAATAGCCGCAGCCGACCGGCAAAAAACCGTTTTGTTTTGCTGCCGGAAATTTAGTATACTGGTGCAGGAGGATCTCATGAAAAAAAACCGCTATCGCTCGATGGAAACCGCTGCGACACTCAGCCGCCGCGAGATGCTCAAACTGGGCGCGGGCGCAGGCTTGCTGCTGGGCACGCCAACGCTCTGGGCCCAGGAGGCGCAAAAATCGCAGCCGCCGGCCAAACCGAAAACCAATATCGAAGAAGTGCTTGCGATTCCAAAAACAGCGCACTCCCTGCCCGGCCCTTTCCCCGGCCGGGTGGTGCAGGTTACCGATGCGGGCGCAACCCGGGAGGGCCGCGCGCAGCCGGAGGTGGTCCAGGCCATGTTCGAAAAAGGGCTGCAAAACCTGACCGGCACCAGCCTGAAAAAAAGCGGCAAACTCTTCTTCAATAAACAGGATGTCGTCGGCATCAAGGTCAATCCTGTCGGACCCGGCGTCATCGCCACCCATCTTGAGCTGGTCGATGCGGTCATCGGCTGGCTCACGCGCTGCGGCCTCAAGCGGGATCACATCGTCATCTGGGACCGGTTCGATTACATGCTCGCCGACGCCGGCTTTACCCCTGCGCGTTTTCCCGGGATCGTTATCGAAGGGCTGCAGACCATGGATGAAGCCGCCGCGGAGGGCAAGAACGATAACAGCCGCTGGCTCAAGGCCGACGGCACCCATGTCAGCGCCGGTAATTATGACCAGCAGGTCTACTATTGGGCCGATGTCGAGGCCGATCAGAGCGAGGCCTACCTCAATCAGCACGTCTTTAATGGCAAATACTCCTACTTCGGTAAACTGGTGACGCAGCGCCTGACCAAAATCATCAATCTCCCGGTCTTCAAAAACACCGGCAATGGCGTCTCGATGGCCACCAAGAATCTTGGCTATGCGGCCATCTGCAATACCGCACGCCTGCACCGGCCGCTCTTTTTCGATGTCTGCACCGAGGTGCTCGCCTTTCCGGCCGTGCGCGACAAACTGTTCCTCAACATCACCGACGGCCTGCGCGGTCAATACGACGGCGGCCCCGACGGGGCGGCCCAGTTCACCTGGGACTTGAACAGCCTCTTTTTCGCCACCGATCCCTTCGCCCTTGACATGACCTGCCATAACCTCCTGGTGGCGAAGCGCAAGGAGATGAACGTCAAGGTCAATGAGCACCCCCGCTTCACCGAGTACCTGCGCTACGCCGAGAAACTGGGACTGGGCATGGCCTCTCCGGAGAAAATCGTCCATGTGGTGGCCTGACCGGCCGGGTGCGCTGCGCCGCCGCCTGGATGAGCGCCATCTGCAGAGGTTGCGCCTGCCGGCCGCCTCTGCAACGCACCGGCGGCACACCCGACAAAATGCAGCGTGGTGTCTGAGGTCTGCCCTACTGCTGGCGGCGGCCTTGATACTCGCCGCCGGGCTCGCACCTGCCTGCGCGCAGGCGGGTCCCGTAGCCGCCATCAGCCTCCCGGCCGGCGATTTCATCCCCGGCTGGCGGTGCAGCGGCGCGCCACGCATCTATGCCGCGCAAAACCTTTACGGCTATATCGACGGCGGTGCCGAGCTCTTCCTCGAATACGGCTTTGCTGAACTGACCGTCCAGCGTTACAGCCATGGCGAAGAGGAGCTCGTTCTCGATCTCTATCGCATGGCCTCTGCAGATGCGGCCCTCGGCATCTATCTGGCGCGCAAGGGCGAGGAGCAGCCGATTGCGGGGATTCCCTGCCGCGCGACCGGCAATGGCTGGCAGCTCGCCGCGCTCAAAGGGCGCCATTACATCCAGGTAACCAATCTCAGCGGCGGCGAGCTGCTGCCGGTGATGGTCACGCTGGTGCAGGAACTTCTGCAGCACATCCCGGAGGAGGCCGCCGCGGCATGGTTCGCGCAGCTGCCGTCCGGCTGCATCCCCGGTTCCGAGCTCCTCGTGGCCGGCCCCTACAGCCTGCAGCCGCTCTTTACCTTCGGTGAGGGAGATGTGCTCCAGCTGGCCGGCCGGGCGATGGGGGTCTATGCCGACCGTCGCACGCCCGACCTCTCCGTGCAGGGCTATCTCCGCATCGACTATCCGGATACGGCGGCCGCCCGCTCCGCCCTGGCCAACGTGCAGGCGCAGCTCGACCCCTGGCTGACGCCCCTGCCCGCGGGCCAGGATTCCCTGCTCTTCCGCGATTTTCAGGAAAAATTCGGCCGCATCACCCGCAGCGGCGCCCGCCTCGAGATCGCCATCCACCTCTCAGATCCGCGCCAGTAAGCCCCGCCGGGCCGGGTGGGAGCCAGTTTTGGCAGGCAGCGGCGCCCGCCTCGAGATCGCCATCCACCTTTCGGATCCGCGCCAGTAAGCCCCGCCAGCCCGGGGCGCCCGGGGCTCATTGATTCCCTCCACGTATCCCTTCGATAATTTTTTCTCCCGTCCTTCCAGAATTCTCTTGCTTTTTCCCTCGAATATGAGTACAATTTGAAAGCAAATATAACTAAATGCAAGTAATCGTAATCCTCTTTTTAAACAATTAAATCAAACGAAAGTTCGCCAAACTATGGCGTCAGGAACCAGAGGCACCCTGCTTCTCGCTGAGGAGCGGCGTAACCGGATCGAGGAGATTCTCAAGATTCAGAACCGCATCCTTGTGGCGGATATGGCCGAACAGATGGAGATTTCCGAGGTCACCATCCGCAAGGACCTGGAGGTGCTCGAGCACCGCGGTGTATTGAAGCGGGTGCATCGCGGCGCTATCCTCGTCAAAAATCCTACGGTCATCGATCTGGCCCTCATCGAAAAAGAGCACATCCATGCCCGGGAGAAGGAGCGGATCGCCCGCAAGGCGGCCGAGCTCATCCGCGACAATGAGGTGATCATTCTCGATTCCGGGTCGACGACCACCGCGATCGCGCGGGCGCTCAAGGCGCGGCAGGGGCTGACGATCATCACCAATGCTGTCAACATCGCCTGGGAGCTGACCGCCAGCAAAAACCGTGTCATCCTGATCGGCGGCATGGTGCGCGAGAACTCTTTCTCGCTGGTGGGACCGCTTTCCGAGGAGGCGCTGCGCAGCCTTACCGCCGACAAGCTCTTCCTCGGCGTCGACGGTATCCATTTCGAATTCGGCTTGACCACGCCCAACCTTGAGGAGGCGACCATCAACCGCATGATGCTGCGCGCCGCCACCGACGTCTTTGTCGTTGCCGATTCGAGCAAGATCGGCCGCCGCAGCCTCGGCGTCATCGCCGAAATCCAGGCTGCCCACCATCTCATCACCGATGCGCATATCACGGCTGCCGACCAGAAAAAGCTTATCGACCTCGGGGTAGAGGTGATCATCGTCTGACAGGGATCCCTAACCAACAGGATGTTTTTATGCCGTTTGTGACCAGATGGGCCCACCGGTTGCCCTTGCATCGTCTCCATTCCGGCATCGCTCTCGTCATGTTTCTCTCCGCCTTTACAGCGGCTTTGGCCTCCTCCCGGCTGCCCATCGACAGCCGCTCCGATTACCTCTGCTATTACGGCGCCTGGAACAACGACAACCTCTTCCGCGCCAAGGATTTCGATCTCGTCATCCTCGAACCCTCCAACATCTCCGCCACCCAGGTCGCCGAGCTGAAAAAAGGCCATGACGGCCTCGCCGGCACCACCGATGATGTCATCGTCATCGGCTACGTTTCGATCGGCGAGGATCATCAGGGGAGCCGGACGGGCGACGGCCGCGGTCCCTGCTACTGGGATTGGGGCACCAGTTCGGTCGTCTACACCAACGCCGGCTATGCCTCCTGGTATCTCGACGACGCCGATCACGATAAAAAACCGGACATGAACGGCAACTGGGGCAGCTATTACGTCAACGCCGGCGACTCCTCCTGGCGCAGTTTTCTCAAGACCAGCCCGACCGGCACCGACAATATCCTCAAGACCAAAAACTGCGACGGGCTCTTCCTCGACACCATCGACACCGCCTCGCCCTGGTCGCCCTGGCCCTATCGCTGGATGGTGGTGGCCATGTCCGATCTGGTCGGCTGGCTTCACACGACCTACCCGGACAAGTATCTGGTGGCCAACCGCGGCCTCTTTTATTTCGATCCCGATCTCGCTACCTCGTATGCCCACTCGATCCGCCCCTTCATTGACGGCGTGATGTTCGAATCCTATTTCAAGGAGGGCGAGCGCGCCGTCTGGGCAGCCAAGGTCAATACCGAGGCCGCCAAACCCGATGGCTTTGCGGTGATCGCCCTCGATTACTACTCCGCCAGCCAGACCGCCGCCATCAACAAGCAGGTCGCCGAGGTCCTGGGACTGGGCTGGAGCGATTTCATTTCCTCCTCTTCTCTCAACGAGATCCGCTACGAGGTCTTTCACCGCCATCCCGTCGATGTCAATCCCCCGACCTGGAATTCAGCCATCGGCTTGACCGAAGCGGTGGCCTCCGACGGTGCGGTCCGGCTGCGCTGGCGGCAGATTACGGATCAGTCGGCGCCCCTCTCCTTCACCGTTTTTTACAGTGACGCGCCGCTCTTCAACATCGCCACGGCGACCCGCCTGGATCAGGTGCCGGCCACCTGGCAAAGCGCGAGTCAAGCCTGGGAGTACCAGGTCACCGGCCTTGCCAACTATACGACCTATACCTTCCTGGTGCGCGCCCGTGATGCCCTCGGCAATGAGGACAAAAACCTGCGCACGCTCAAGGCCACCCCGCCGGCGGGCTCGAAAACCCTGATCACCATCGACGGCCTTTTCGCCGACTGGGGCGGCATCGCCGCGCTCGACACTCCGCCGAATCCCGTCGAGACGGCCGGGGACGGCCTAGATGCCGCCGCCGACCTTGTGGATCTCTATGTTGCTCACGACGCGACCAATCTCTATCTGCAGTTCACCACCGCCGCCGCCTTCAGCAGCGGCTATTTCTACCATGTCTTCTTCGACATCGACAATAATCCGGAGACCGGGTATCGCTATGCCGACAGCGCCGCCGCCGGCGCCGAATTGATGATGGAGAACCTCGCCCTCTGGCAATATACCGGCACGGGAGGCGACAACTGGAGCTGGACACAGGTGAGCGGCCTGTCGCGGGCCACTTCCGGCACCCAGACCGAGCTGAGCCTTCCCCTCGCCATGATGCCGCTGGCGGTGCAGCAGCAAAAGCTCACCCTGATGCTGCAGACCAATCGCGCGGTCACCCCCTTCACCTTTGTCGATGCCGCGCCCGACCGCTTCGGCAGTGAGCCTCTGGTCTACACCTTCAACAGCGGCACCGCCGTGCCCGGGAGACCCGCCGAACACCAGCCCGCGGGATTCACCCTCGGCCAGAACTATCCCAATCCCTTTAACGACGCCACCCGCATTCCTTTTAGCCTCGACCGGGCCGGCGAGGTGACGCTCCGGCTCTACAATATACGCGGCGAAAGCGCCGCCTCGTACCATCTCGGCATGATGAGCGCCGGCACCCATTCCTGGCCCCTTTCGGCGCATGAGTTAACCAGCGGCATCTATTATTACGAACTTTTAACAGGAGGGAAACGGCGGACAGGAAAAATGGTATTGATCCGGTAGGACGCGAGAATACTGCGGCTTGCCCGGGGAACATCAACCCCGGCGGCGCCGGCAGCAACTCCAAAATCGGGTTGCATGGCGCAGTATGCGGCTTGCCCGGGGAACATCAGCCCCGGCGGCGCCGGCACCGGCTCCCGAATCGGATTGCATGGCGCAGTATGCGGCCTGCCCAGGTAGCAGGAGATTATTGTTGCTTTACTGGAGCGGCATCACCTTAATCTTCATTTGTGAGGGAAACATGAAAAAAACATTGCTCTTTTGTTTGGCTGTGCTCGGCATGCTGGTTTTCCAGCAACCTGCCGCGGCGCAGATCACCATCGATGGCCTTTTCTTCGACTGGGATAGTGCCACCCAGGTGGACGTCGCCCCCCAGGCGGAGGAGTTGACCTTTGATCTGGGCGATCCGGATTGCCCGAATCCCGCCGTGCCGAGCTATTTCGCCGATCTCGACATCGACGATGTCTTCGTCACCGATGATGCCGATTTCGTCTATTTCCGCATCAAGATGAATCCGGTCGCCAATCTCACCAATGTGCCCAACGACACCTCCTATCACGGCGGTGCGGCGCTGGCCGTCTACATCTCCGTCGATCCCGGCTGGTCGGATATCACCGGTCTGACCTGGGGCTGGTGGGGCAGCGGCTACGACTATTTTGTCCAGGTCTACCCGACCGACAGTGTGGTTGTCAATTCAACCCATTATGATCAGTACCTCTGGGAACACAAGCAAGCCGGCAATGGCTGGGATTTTGTCCCCGCCGATTCCGCCATCGGCTGCAAGGTGGCCTGGAACGCCACCAATAACGAGGTGGAGTTCTCCGTGCCCAAGCAGCAGTTGTTCAACCCCCACTACCTCACCGATTTCGTCCGTCCGGATACGATTGCAGTGATGGTCTACGCCGGCGAGAACCTTTCCCCCTGGCGCGCCGACTACGCCAGCAATCCCGGCGTGGCCGGCTTCAAGGTGGCCCTGAAAAAGCCCGGCCCCATCGCCATCGACGGCCTCTTTTTTGACTGGACCGCCGAGATGCAGCTCGACACCCCGGCCACCCAGGAAGAGAAAACCTTCGATGCCGGTGACCCGGATTGTCCCAATCCCTCCGTCCCCAGCTACTTTGCCGATCTCGACATCGATGATGTCTACGCCACCGACGATGCCGATTTCATCTATCTGCGCGTCAAGATGAATTCGATCGCCAACCTCGCCAATGTGCCCAACGATACCTCCTATCACGGCGGCGCCGCTATTGCGGCCTATTTCTCGGTGGATCCGGGTGCGGCCGATACCACCGGCCTGACCTGGGGCTGGTGGGGCAATGGTTATGATTTCTTCGTCCAGGCCTATCCTTCCGACTCCGTTTACGCCTCGGTTGGCGGCTATCCCCAGGCCGTCTGGGAGCACAAGCAGGCGGGCAACGGCTGGGATTTCGAGGTGGTCGATTCCCTGCGCGGCGCCTGGGTCTCCTGGAACGCTCTCAGCAACGACGTCGAGATGGCCATTCCCAAAGCCCAGCTGCTCCATCCCCGTTATCTGCAAAATTTCCAGCAGCCGGACAAGATCGCCATCATGATCTATGCCGGTGAGAACCTTTCGCCCTGGCGCGCGGATTATGCTTCGATGCCCGGCGTGGCTGGCTATATCCTCAATCTCAACGGTTCGACCGGTGTCGCCACCCGGCCGACGGCCGCGGTTCCCGCCAACCTGACCTTGCATCAGAATTATCCCAATCCCTTCAATCCCGAGACCCGGATCCGTTTCGCCTTGCCAACGCAGGGCCATATCCGGATTCGCGTTTTCGATGTGCTCGGGAAGCAGGTTTCCTCTTTGGCCGATGGCCTCTACGCCGCCGGCGAGCATATCGTGACCTTCAGCGGCAAGGATCTCCCCAGCGGCATCTACTTCTGCACCCTGGAGAGTGCCGGTGCGCGTGAAATCCGCAAGATGATGTTGATCAAATAGCCTGAGCAGTTTAGCAGACGGGCAGGGAGAGCCCTCCCTGCCCGTCGCGTGTACCCTTTCGCCAGGGGTGGAGCGATGTGAACGGGCATCAACGACTACCACCAGAGGAGATTCGATGATGAGAAAGACCTTCCGCTTCCTGTTTTTTTTCCTGTTCATCCTTGCTGTGGCCTCATTCGCGCAGACGGTGTATCCCGTCGCAGCGGGCCCGGACGCCATTTCAGCGGCCTACCAGGCCGCGGCGGCCGGCGATATCCTGGAGCTGGTCACTTCCGGCGGAGCCTATACCGAGAGTGCCGCTCTGGAAATCACCGCCGGCAAGGCGATCACCATCCGTGCGGCTGCCGGGATCGCCGCGCCGGTTTGGCGGTGCGACGCCTCGCCTTTCATGACCGTCAGCGGCACCCTGATCATGGAGGGGCTCACTCTCGACGGGCAGGAAGCCGGTAAAAGGGCCATCAACACCTCTGGCAGTGCCGGCTATTCCATCAAGATCGTCAACAGCACCCTCCAGGGATTCGAATATATGATTTACGGAAGCTCCTCTTCCGCCCTGGATTCCCTGGTCATCGTCAACTCGCTCTTCAAAAAGGCCGCCAACCGGGCCCTCTATTTTCCCGCCGGCACCATCGATCCCGGTGTTGTCAAGCGGCTCTCCATCCGCAACTCCACCTTCATGGAGATGAAAAAGACTGAGCCTTCGATCTATTTCTACAGCAAAGCCTCACCCTCGGTGAGCCCGCGGCTGGAGCTGGACCATGTCACCTTTTATAATTGCCAGCGCATCCGCACCAACAGCGGCGTCACCGACGTCAGCATTAGCAACACCCTATTCGCCACGGATGGTACGATCAGCGGCGGGCAGTCCTTCAACCTCTATGGCGGCACCGTTGAAAATACCCTGGTGTTCAACGCCCCGGTCTCCGGAACCGGTGCCACCTACACCGGGTTCCTGGACAATGTCGATCCCCTTTTCACCGCCGCCGCGACCGGTGACCTCACCCTGCTGGAAGGTACGCCGGCTTTTCATGCCGGCACCGACGGCAAGACCCTTGGCGATCCGCGCTGGTGGCCCAGGCTCTCCGGCCGCATCTATGTCGCTGCGGGCAGGGACCAGATCTCCGCGGCGGTCGCCGCAGCCAATCCCGGCGATATCATCGAATTGACCAGCGATGGCGGGCTCTACGTCGAGTCCACTACGGTGGTCATCGACAAGCCGCTCACCATTCAACCCTCCGAAACCAGCGTTCATGCACCGGTCTGGACCTCCGATGACGGCGGCTATCTGATCCGCACCCAGGCAGGGCTCACCCTTACCGGCGTCAATCTCGATGGCGGCAAGGGTGCGCTCCTGGCGGCCGGCGGCATTGCCACGGATTCGAGCGGCTACAATCTGTTTCTGACCGACTGCGAACTGGCCAACCTTGGCGGCGAGAGCAGTACCACCGGCCACGCTATCTATGACGGCCTTTATGAGGGCGAAGTGGACTCGCTGGTCATCTCGGGCTGCTATTTTACCCGGATCGCCCGCGAGGGCATCTATCTCGGCGGACGCACCGCACCCCAAATCGGCACTGTGAAATACTTTCACCTGGTTAACTCGACCATGGCCAAGATCGGCGATGATGCGGTCTATATCCGCGATCATGACGGCAATCTGGCCACCCCCGGTCCGGTCTACCTTATCGATCATTGCACCTTTTATGACGCTTTCGATTCCTATGGCCTCCTGGCGCATTACATCGATAATGCCCTGATCAAGAACACCATCGCCGCTGCCTCGACGGTCAAAGGCACCGCTTTTTATCTCTACGGCGACAACTCGATCGTTAAAAACTCCATCTATTTTAACCTCAAGACCAATTTGCACACCGGCAAAAGTGAAAACATGCTCAGCGTCGATCCCCTCTTCGTCGATCCGGAATCGGGCAACTTTATGCTCTACAGCAACTCTCCGGCGGTCAACGCCGGCGATGACGGCTCGACCATCGGCGACCCGCGTTGGGGCGTCTCCACCCAGAAATCCAATGAACTGCAGCTGGTCAAGGGTCCCGCCAGCATGTCACCGACCACCACCTCGGTGCGCATCGTCTGGGAAACCCTGGAGAATGATCCACCCGCTTCGATCGTGGAATATGGCCTCACGCCGGAGCTGGGCACCATCGTGACCGGCCCGGAGGGCTGGCTCATAGCCGGCGAGGGCATCATGCATGAGGTCATCCTCACCGGCTTGCAGCCCTTCACCAGCTACTATTATCGCGTCGGTAATGGCACCGATATCGGCGTGGAGATCAACCAGGCCAAAACCGCACCGGAGCACGGCACGCCCTTCCGCCTCATGACCATGAGTGATATCCACGAAAACCATTACAGCCTCTGGCAGGGGATCGCCAGACGGGCGCCGCAGGATTCGATCGACCTGACCGTCTTCATCGGCGACTTTGTCAATGACGGCAGCGTGCGTGATGAGTGGAACGGCGGATTTTTCACGCCGGGCAAACCCTTGCTCGACAACATCACCGTGATCAGCTCCGTCGGCAACCATGAAACCGCCTTCGGCCCGTCGACCTATTACGACTATTTCTCGCTGCCAACCCATCCCGAGAACGGCGAGACCCCCGAAGCCTATTACAGCATGGATTATGGCGACGTCAAGATCATTGCCATCAACAGCAACGGCGATGACTACAGCCCCTCCTATCTCGCCGGATCGCTGCAGCTCGCCTGGCTTGAAGAAGAGATCAAGAACGCCGATAACAAATGGATCTTTATCTTCTCCCACACCAATGTTCTCTCCACCGCCTACCATGGCCAGTGGTCGGCGACCGAAAAAGAGAACCTGTTGCCGCTGTATGAAAAGTATGCCGCCCAGGGCAAGCGCATCATCGCCTTCGCCGGCGATGACCACAGCTTTGAGCACCTCTACAAAGCCGGCGTCAACTATGTCCGTCCCGGCTGCGCCAATCTCAGCCTCTATGACACCGACCTCAATCTGGTCGACAAACCCTACAGCATGTTCTATTCCAAACAGCCGGGGTTTTCGACCCTCGATGTCAGCAATAACGGCGACCTGATCACCCTCTCGGCCCGGGACACCACCGGTGCGATCTTTTACTCAGCGACCTTCACCACCAGCAGCACGCCGCCGCCAACCATCTATATCTCCGAACCTGATGGCATCGAGGACAGCAGCAGCGACCTCTATCGCCTCCGCTGGGTGGATTCGGATCCGGATGACGACGCCAAAATCAACCTCTATTATACCGCCGACGTCAACAGCCCGGGCGAACTGATCGCCGAAAACATCAGCGAGGATGACTCGTTGAATTATTTCGACTGGGATGTTTCCCGTGTCACGCCCGGATCCTATTATGTCTATGCGCTGATCCGTGACACCCAGAATCCGCCCGTCAAACGTTTCTCGCGCGGCAAGATCAGCGTCATCGCCGATGTCGTCGCTCCGCCGGCCGTCACTTCGCTGACCGGCACGCTGCTCAGCCGCACCAAACTGCAGATCAACTGGCAGAATCCGACCGACCCCTTGCATGTCGAGGTGCCATTGGCGACATTTGAAACCGGCATCGAGGGCTTTGTTGGCGAGAATGACGGTACGGCCACAGGGTCGCTCGAGACCGTTCCCGGCGCCGAGGGTCATGGCAATGCCCTGCGCATCAATTACGCCATTACCGTCGCCTGGGATCAATACGGAGGGGTCCTCTCGCTGCCCGGGTTCCCCAACATCAGTTCCACGCCGTATCTCGATTTCTGGTACCGCGGCGACGGCTCGAACCGGGCGCTGCGGCTCATCGCCGAGCAGGACAACGACCGCAACGGCAAAAATGATGACTGGTGGTATTCCGAGTCCCTGAATTTAACCTCCAAAGAGTGGAAACATGCGGTCCTCGATCTGCGACTCTTCTCGGCGCTGACCTGGCACGCCAATATGGACCGCTCCTTCGATCTCGAAAACATGGCCCGGCTCGACTTTATCATCCCCTCCTCCGATGCCGGCAGCGGCTTTGCCGAGATCGACGATATCAAACTCACCGGCGAAATCTCGCCGGCGCCCGATTTCCAGGGCGTCATCGTGCTGCGCCGGACGGACCGCTTCCCGGCGAGCATCAGCGATGGCGATGTCGTCTATCAGGGACCGGCCGAGAGCTGTGTCGATTCCACCGCAGTGCTCTACCAGAACAACTATTACGCCGCCTTCGCCTATGACGAAGTGCCCAACTACTCACCGCTCGGCGCCACCTCGATCTGGCTCTACACCTTGCCCACGGGTGTCGAGGCGGAGCAGGCGAACACTCTGCCGGTGCAATTTGAGCTCAAGCAAAACTATCCCAACCCCTTCAATCCCCAAACCACCATCACCTATGCTCTCCCGAAGGAGAGCCAGGTCCGGATCGTCGTCTACAATGCCCTCGGACAGGAGATGGCCGTGCTGGTGGACCAAAAAATGCGGGCGGGGTATCATACGATAGACCTGAATGGCGCCTCGTGGTCCGGCGGCGTTTATTTCTACAAAATCCAGGCCGATCACTTTACTTCACTGCGCAAAATGATTCTGCTCAAGTAAGAGCGTATCCACGGCCCTCCCTGCAGCGGCAGTCATGCAGGGAGGGCCATCCGCTCCCTCATTAACCGTTCGACTGTAACCCTTACGTGAGGTTGTTCATGACCAAATTCTATCTCTACCTTCTGGGGTTCCTGCTTCTCATTTGTTCTTCTCTTTTTGCCCAGACCGTGTACCAGGTGCCGGCCGGGTCGGATGCCATCTCCACCGCCTACGAATCAGCAGCGGCCGGTGACATTATCGAGCTGACCAGCGATGGCGGCGAGTACATTGAGGGCAACGATCTCGTCATCACCAAAGGCAAACCTGTCACCATCCGCGCCGCAGCCGGACTGCAAAACAAACCGCGCTGGACCGCCTCCGGCGGCTGGGCCCTGCTGCAAACCGCGGATGACCTCACCCTGGAGGGGATCACCATTGATGGCACCATCGCCGGCGGCGCGCGCGAAGTCGGTATCCGCGGTGCCGAACCCGAATGGTATGCCCTGAAACTGGGCTACAATCTCAAGATCCGCAACTGCGATTTCGTCAATTTTGACTATGCCATTTATGGCGAGGATTCCAATCAGCTGGATACCTTGCTGATCGATGGCTGTTCCTTCACGCACATCACCAAACAGGCCCTCCAGTTCAGCGGCGGCACTATTGCTCCGGGCCAGGTGCGGCATTTCTTCTGCACCAACTCGACCTTTTGGGACATCGGAGGTTATGCCCTCTATTTTCAGTCGACCGCTATCGATGCCAGTCCACAGGCCGAATTTGTCGTCGACCACGTGACCATTCATGACGCGGCCAGCGGCAATATCTACCCCCGTGATATCGACGGCGCGGTCATTAAAAATTCGATCATCACCAACTCCGGGACCTCACCGGGCACAGCCTGCCTCCTCGATGGCCCGAACTCCCGCATCAGCAACCTCCTGTATAACGGCCTGGACTCGGTTACCCTCGAGGCCGGAGCGTTGGAGAGCCAGCTGGCCAATATCCTGGCCGGGGTTGATCCCCTCTACGCCAGTGCCGTCAGCGGCAATTTCACCCTGATGACCGGCTCGCCAGCGATCGGCGCCGGTGATGACGGCAAAAGCCTCGGCGACCCCCGCTGGTGGCCGGAAAACAACTCTGAATACGTCTTTGTTTTTGCCGGCGAAAACACCCTTGCCGACGCCGTGGCCGCGGCCGTCGCCGGCCAGACCGTCATGCTGGTGTCGGATAGCGGGATCTATGACAATACCCATAAAATGGTGATCGACAAGCCGCTCACCATCCGCGCCGCCGATGGACTGAAGCAGCGCCCCGTGCTGACCTCGGGCGCCGCCGATGCCATGTTCGAAATCTCCGCCGGATTTACCTTGCAGGGCGTCATCCTCGACGGCGCGCAGGGCGCCGACTCGACCGCCATCGGTATCACCAATGCCCAGAATACGAGCGGGTATAACCTCAAGGTCCTGGACACCGATTTCCTCAACTTTTCCGACAAGGGCCAGACCACCGGCTTCGGCATCTTCGGCGTCCCCAGCTCAGTCGTTGATTCGGTCCTCATCGAGAACTGCTCCTTCGCCCACATTCTCGACATGGGCATCAGCTTTAACGATCCCCTGACCGCCACCGGTTCGGTCAATGTCTTCAAGGTTGACAACTGCACCTTCTGGGACATGAACTCGGAGGCCATCTATATCGATGCCTTCGACTCCAAAATGGAGACCAAGGATCCCGAGGTCACCATCAACAAAGTCACGGTCTACGACTGCGGCAGCTACAACCTCATCGCCCATTACATCGACTACTCTGTGCTCACCAACTCCCTGGTGGTCCTCCCCGAGCTCAACACCAGCTATGCCCCCACCAAGGTCTATGGCACCCACTCCCGGGTCGAGAATTTCCTCTATTTCAACACCCGCGACATCGACCTCAGCTACGGCGCCACCGACTTTCAGCTCATCAATATCGTGCCTCAGGGAGATCCCGGCCTCAAGGACCCGGAAAACGGCGACTTTTCCTATACCGTGCACTCCCCCGCCGTGCTCTTCCTCGAGGATGGCAATTTCCTCTGCCTCGGCGCCGAGCACTGGTGGCCAGGCATCTATGTGCCCGTCAATATCCACTGGGGCACCAAACGCAACTCGCTGAAAGGCTTGACCATCACCTGGAAAAACTATAATCAGGCCGATTCCATCCGCTGGGGCTACACCGAGGCCTACGAGCAGGGCTCCTTTCCGGGTGTTCGTCATGACGATTACCAGCTCGGCGACCGGCCCGAGTATCTCTTTGACTATACCTTCCCGGGTCTGAAGCCGCAGTCCACCATCTATTACTCATTCAAGTTCAATGAATTATGGGGACAGCACAAGAGCTTCACGACCGCCCGCGATACCCTGGCGACCAAATTCAGCTTTATCGTCGGCGCGGATTGTCAAGCCGGCACCGAAGAATTCCAGAAAATCTCCTCGATGGCCGCCGCCGAGAAGGCCGATTTTTATATCAACGTCGGTGACATCATTGACAACTCCCTCTATCCCGGATTGTGGGAAAAATACTACTCCTGGGGCCGGGAGTATCTGGAACAGACCCTGACCTATTACACCCACGGCAACCATCTCTACTATGACACCGAGTCGGGGAACGCGGTGATGAACCAGCTGGTCCTGCCGGGCAATGAAAAATGGTACTCCTTCAAGCAGGGCAATACCCTCTTCATCTGCCTCTTGTCGGAGGCTTCCCTCTCGACCCAGTGGACCTGGGCCAAGAATCTGCTCGCCAAGAGCGATGCCATCTGGACCGTGGTCTATTTTCATGCGCCCTTTTTCACCAGCGGCGGGCATGCCGGCGAGATGGACGCAGCGATTCCCTACTGGTGGAAGATGTTTGACGATTATGGGGTCGATGTCATCCTCAACGGCCACGACCACACCTACACCCGCTCCAAACCGATCAACCTGAATGTCTCGGATTCGACGGCCGTCGCTGACTACGGCAGCGCCGCCGGCCAGGGCCGGTTGCAAATGCTGGTCGGCAGTTTTGGCGCCGCGACCTATTCCGAACAGTCCGGCTGGTGGGTGGGCAAGACCCGATCGGCCGTCAACTATGTCAAGTTTCAGGTGGATGGTGAAAAATTGCATTTCGATTCCATCGATCTGAACGGGGCCGTGATCGACAGCCTGACCCTCGATGCCAAAGGGACCCGCTATGATCGCCCGATCAATACCGGCCTGCTCCAGGAGCCTGCCGGTCTGCCGGGTGAATATCAGTTATCACAAAACTACCCCAATCCCTTCAATCCCGCGACCAAAATCGCCTACAGCCTGCCGGTCGCGGGCAAGGTGGCCCTCAAGATCTATGATCTGCTCGGCCGCGAAGTGCTAACTCTGGCTGACGGGATGAAACAGCCCGGCCGCTATGAGGTCCTGTTCGATGCCGCGGCACTCCCGAGCGGCCTCTATTACTACCGTTTGCAATCAGGTTCCTTTGACCAGATCCGGAAAATGGTTTTCCTGAAATAAGTTGGCAGGGGGCGCGCAACCTGATGTTTTACGCGCCCCCATCTCTGGAACCATATCTACCCCAAGCCTGGTTCTATCACTTTATACTCGTGAGGTTTGCCGTGAAAAAAATTACCATCCTGCTGCCGCTCTTCCTGTTGTTCCTCTTCTCCACACTCCCCGCCCAAACCGTCATTCAGGTGCCGGCGGGCACCGATGGTCTCGCCGCGGCCTGTGCGTCTGCCTCGGCGGGCGATATCATCGAATTGACGACCAATGGCGGTCTCTACACCGAAACCGCCAAACTGGTCATTGACAAACCGCTGACCATCCGGGCCGCCAAAAGCCTCAGCCAGAAACCGCTCCTGGTCTCCGGCGCCGCCGATGCGATGATCCAGTTCGCAGCGAATTTTACCCTTGAGGGTGTCATCCTCGACGGCGCGCAGGGCGCCGACTCCACCGCCGTCGGCATCACCAACGCCGCAAACACCACCGGCTATAACCTCAAGGTCCGCAACACCGATTTCCTCAACTTTTCCGACAAGGGCCAGACCACCGGCTTCGGCATCTTCGGCGTCCCCAGCTCCGTCGTTGATTCGGTCCTCATCGAGAACTGCTCCTTCGCCCACATTCTCGACATGGGCATCAGCTTCAATGACCCCCTGACCGCCACCGGTTCGGTCAATGTCTTCAAGGTTGACAACTGCACCTTCTGGGACATGAACTCGGAGGCCATCTATGTCGATGCCTTCGACTCCAAAATGGAGACCAAGGATCCCGAGGTCACCATCAACAAAGTCACGGTCTACGACTGCGGCAGCTACAACCTGATCGCCCATTACATCGATTACTCCGTGCTCACCAACTCCCTGGTGGTCCTCCCCGAGCTCAACACCAGCTATGCCCCCACCAAGGTCTATGGCACCCACTCCCGGGTCGAGAATTTCCTCTATTTCAACACCCGCGACATCGATCTCAGCTACGGCGCCACCGACTTTCAGCTCATCAATGTCGTGCCCCAGGAAAACCCCGGCCTCAAGGACCCGGAAAACGGCGACTTTTCCTATCCGGCGGACTCTCCGGCAGTGCTGGTGGGTGAGGATGGCTCGACTCTCTCCCTTGGTGATGACCGCTGGCTGCTCAAGCCCGCCACGGATAAGGTCTACCTCGCAGCCGGCGAAAATGTCCTCTCCGCCGCCCTCGCGGCTGCCGTCGATGGCCAGACCCTGATCCTCACCAGCAACGGCGGCGTCTATCATGAATCCGCCAAATTGATCGTCGATAAAAAGGTCACCATCCAGGCCGCGGACGATCTCGTGCAAAAGCCGGTCCTCAGTTCCGATGCCACCGACGCCATGATCGAGGTCTCCGCCGGTTTGACCCTGAAGGGCCTCCTCCTCGATGGCGCCCTCGGCGGCGTGCCCACCACCACCGGCATCACCATCAAGCCGCAGACCTCGGGCTATAACCTCGCCGTCCTTGAAAGCGATCTGCTCAACTTCGGCAATGCCTCCGGATCCACCGGTTTCGGCATCTTTGGCGATCCCTCCGCGGTGGTCGACAGCTGCCTGATCCAGAATTGCTTCTTCGCCCACATCGTCAAGATGGGCATCAGCTTTAAATCACCGCTTACCCCCACCGGCTCGGTCAACGTCTTCAAGGCGGACAACTGCACCTTCTGGGATATCAACGCCGAGGCCATTTACGTCGATGCCAACGATTCCAAAATGGAGACCAAGGATCCCGAGGTCACCTTCAACAAGCTCACCCTCTATGACTGCGGCAGCTATTGTCTCATCGCCCATTACATCGACTACTCGGTGCTCACCAACTCGATCGTGGTTCTGCCCGAACTCAACACCGGCTATGCCCCGAGCAAGATGTATGGCACCCACTCGCGCATCGAGAATTTCGTCTACCTCAACACCCGCGACATTGACCTCAGCTACGG
>Ga0116171_10002075_pt1 | contig 19390 bp, 10 predicted proteins | sample AD_JPNHW2_MetaG_FD_89798 | JGI IMG/M metagenome (GOLD analysis project Ga0116171, IMG submission 89798) | Active sludge microbial communities of municipal wastewater-treating anaerobic digesters from Japan - AD_JPNHW2_MetaG | ecosystem: Engineered > Bioreactor > Anaerobic > Digestate | place... | reverse complement strand
TATTTCTTGATTCCAACCGCTGAAGTCCCCGTTACAAATATGCACCGGGACGAGATTTTAGACGGAAGCTTGCTGCCGATTAAATATTGCGCTTATTCAGCCTGTTTCCGGGCAGAAGCGGGGAGCGCAGGACGCGATACAAGAGGCTTAATCCGGCAGCATCAGTTCAATAAGGTTGAATTGGTAAAATTTGCCAATCCGGAAAATTCCTATGATGAATTGGAAAGCCTGACAAAAGATGCGGAACGGGTTCTGCAGCTTTTAGGGCTGCCTTACAGGGTTGTCGCGCTCAGCACGGGTGACCTTGGCTTTTCCTCGGCGAAAACTTATGATATTGAGGTCTGGATGCCTTCATACGGACGTTATGTAGAAATATCCTCCTGCTCAAACTTTGAAGATTTCCAGGCAAGACGCGCTTCCATCCGTTTTAAAGCTGACAAAAAAGACAAGGCACAGCTTTTGCATACACTCAACGGGTCGGGTGTTGCCGCCGGACGTACAACAGCCGCCATTATGGAAAATTATCAAAACGCTGACGGGAGCATCACCGTACCGGAAGTTCTTCGCGGCTTTATGGGTTTGGATATAATAAAATAACCGGAAATAATAATACCTGAGGAGTAAGCTATGCTAAAGGAATCTCTCATAGCTAAAACAAACGGAAGAAGCCGCTCCGACAATCAAATTGTCGGGGACGGCTTCCGCATTACCGTTATTACCACGCAGCTTTTCAGAGTCGAAAAAAGCAAGAACAATACATTTGAGGATTCGGCGACTCAAAGTGTTTGGTACAGGGATTTAGGGCCTGTGAAATTCGAAGTAACCGAGGATAAAAAACACTTGTCTGTCACAACGGAAAAGCTGGAAATAATATTTAAAAAATCTTCAAAAAAAGCGGTCCAAATCAAGTTTTCCGAAACAAAAAAATCCGTTTGCGTAAACAACCGCCACAACCTGAAAGGAACCAGAAGAACACTTGATTTTACCTTCGGCCCAGCCTCACTCGATGCCGGTATGATTTCGAAAAACGGTGTTGCGGTTTATAATGACAGCAGGACGCTGATTATCGGCGCAGACGGCGAAATAAAAGCAAGGGAAAATAAAGAAGAAGATCTGTATATTTTTGCTTACGGAAAAGAATACAGGCAATGTATCAGGGACTTTTATTTGATAACCGGCCTGGTTCCGCTTGTGCCGCGTTTTGCCCTTGGCGTCTGGTGGAGCAGATACAGGGCTTATACGCAGCGCGAATACATAGAGCTGATGCAAAAATTCGATGATGAGGATATTCCTCTTACTGTTGCCACAGTGGACATGGACTGGCATTGGACCGACCTTAACAAACAATTCGGAACCCGGTATAAAAAAAGGCCGATGATGGATAACCCCTGCACCGGCGGCTGGACAGGCTACAGCTGGAATACGGAACTGTTCCCGGATTACAAGGTGTTTTTAAATTGGCTTCACGCGAAAAATTTGAAAGTAACGTTAAATCTGCATCCGGCTCAGGGAATAAGGTTTTTCGAAAATATGTATCCTGAAATGGCCGGGGCGATGGGGATAGACCCGGCGGCAAAACAGGCGGTCCCTTTTGCGGCGGGCAACCCCGATTATTGGAACAATTATTTTAATATCATTTTGAAACCATATGAAAAAGACGGTGTCGATTTCTGGTGGATTGACTGGCAGCAGGGAAAGCGCTCCGACGTTAAAGGGCTTGATCCTCTTTGGGCTTTAAACCACTTTCACTTTCTTGACAATGCCGAAAGCGGGCAACTGCCGCTGATATTGTCCAGATATGCGGGCATAGGCAGCCACCGTTATCCTTTGGGATTTTCGGGCGATACGATAATCAATTGGAAGGTATTGGATTTTCAGCCGTATTTTACCGCCACAGCCGCAAATGCGGGTTACACCTGGTGGAGCCATGACATCGGCGGGCATCAGCGCGGCAGAAGAGATGACGAGCTTTATATCAGATGGCTTCAGTTCGGTGTTTTTTCCACCATTATGCGCTTGCATTCCACTTCGAATGATTTACTCGGCAAAGAACCATGGCGCTATCCGGCACACATTGCATCAATCGCAAAGGACTGGCTGAAATTAAGGCACAGGCTGATTCCTTATCTTTACACAATGGATTACAGGACGCACAGCAAAGGGATCGCCCTGGTTGAGCCGCTCTATTACCTTTATCCCGAAAACGGCAACAGTTATGAAATCAAAAATGAGTATATGTTCGGCAGCCAGCTTTTGGTAATCCCGATAACTTCCAAGACGGACAAGAAGATTAACCTGGCGAATGTCCGGGCCTGGATACCTGAAGGGCGATGGACGGATATCTTTACAGGTGAGATAATCACCGGGGAAAAATTTGTGACATTGTACAGGGATATCGCGTCCATTCCGGTGCTCGCGAAACAGGGCGCGATAATACCGATGTCAAACGATCCGGGCAACAGCACAGCGAACCCGGAAAACTTGCTTCTCTGGGTGTTCAGAGGCAACAATAAATTCAATTTGTATGAAGACAACGGCAGAAATGATTTTGCCCAAAACAGCGCCGTAACCAAATACGAGATAGTTGAAAACGAAACGATTACTTTTATAGTCAACGCCGTACGGGGAAATCCGGAAAGCCTGCCGCAAAAAAGAAGCTACACAATTGCTTTTAAAGATGTTATAAAGGTCGAAAAAGTGCGTGTTTTTATCAATAATAAATTGACCGATGACTTTGATTATGAAGGAAAAAATATCAGTGAAAAGCCCTTCAAAATCGAGATAAAAAACGCAAGTATTTACGCCGATATAAAAGTGGAAATCATTCAATTTCAAACCGCAAAAAATCTTCCGGCCGGCGAAAAAATGACAGATGTTTTTTCGCGCTGGCAAGCAGGCAATTCGCGCAAGTCCGGGTATTATAAATCATTGCGTTTCGAAAAAGATCCGGATACCTGCAAAAATAAAATCAAAGCAATGCTATTGCCCCGAAGCGTTAAAAAGGCGCTGCTCGACAGCTTGGATTAAACCGGGCTGATTTAATTGTTTTACGAAAAACGCCGGAAGGCAGCGACGGAAAAAAGGCCGTATATATGCCGCGCCGGCACATATACGGCCCGATTATTTTGAAATTGAAATCAATAGGACTCGTCATCCTCTGCAACGGCGCGGTTTTTCTTCCTGAAGTAAGAAACGAGCCATATAACCAAAATTGCGGGAATGCTGGAGACCGCGGCCAAAACAAGCAGTTTCATCGGGATATAATCATAAATCCCGTCACCCAGAACCGTAAACAAAACAACCCGCGGCATGATGCCGGCAACAGACAATAAAAAATATGGCAGGAATCTGATACCCGAAGCACCGAGAAAAAGGCTGAAAAAATCAATCGGAAAAACGGGCAGCAAACGGGCTAAGAATAAAAAGGAAAATTTGTTTTTTTGCTTTGCGCTGGCAAGCTTTTCACTCCACTTTTTGCCGCTGATTTTTTTCTCAACATAATCGCCGCCGAGGAACTTCCCGAGCAAAAAGGTTATCGTCACTTCAACGATGATGCCCGTAAGGTTTATCAGCAAAGCTGCCGGTGTCTCAAACGCCATACCCACATAAATATATATGATGGAAGCCGGGACGACAAATAAAACCGATTTCAGCACGTAAATACCCAAAACCGCCGCAACAGCCGCTGTCAGGCCCGAGGCTGCAGCGACAATACCGCGGACATCCAGGCGGGTCAGCCGGTCAAAATTGATCAGGGCGGTGCCGAATAAAATCGCGGCTACCGCTATCCTTAGCGAGACAAGCAGACCTTCGGTAATTCGTTTTTTTGCAGCAGTATTCATCGGTTACCGGCTTTCAATACAAAATAATTTCAGAACATCGGGACCGTCAAAGACGGCCCCGGTTTTTAAAAAAATAATACTTAAATAAAACTGTAAAACAGCTCCCGCTGCTTTTAAATCCGGGCGGTTGATTTCAGGAATCCGTTTGATTTGATTTCATGTTATGTTCCAATTCCACCAATGCGCGGTTGACAAACGCGTTTTCATCGGTCAGGTCATCTGTTAGGGTGACAATACCCGAACCGGCAGTGAAAAATATTTTTTCGCCGTTAACTTCAAAAGCAATTTTCTCAAATTCATGCTCGATTTTTTCGGCTATCAAGCAGGCGTCCTCATAAACGGTATTATTCAAAGCAATGAGGACAATATCTCCCATATATTGCCCTGCCAAGTTGCCGTTGCCTGAAATGGCAGATGCGACTGTTTTTAAGAATTGGTTAGAGATATTTTCCTGTATATCCATATCAGTCAGGTCAAGCCCTTTAAAAAAGATATCGGGCATAACGAGAATAATTGAAAGAGGCGTTTTTTCCATTTTGCTGTGGCGCATATAAACCGGTAAGAATTTGTCAATTTCTTTTCTGCTGTAAAAAGTATCGGAAATATCACTGGCAAATAAATTTTTTGAACAGGCCGCTGCTGAGATTGCCTCAAGCTGCTGCAAATCTATATCAATAATAATTTCATCGCTGACTTTTTTTATTGCCTCGACAATATAGATGTCGATGCCTATCGTTTTCGGAATGGCGGCAACCAGATAAATATCGTCATTTTTTTGATCAATTTTGAAATAGGTTTGATTGTTCAGGAAAGCCAAGGCTGAAATGCAGTTAGGGCAGGATCGGCCTCTTTTCCAAAAGTCATAACAGGTTTCGGGCAGGATATCGTCCTCCGAAGAATTCACTATCCAGGCGCAATGATTTTTCGGGTCGACAATTCTCGCGGCGTCATAAATCTCCGGATAGTTCGAAAGCGTGTTCCGCAACTGGTCAACAACAACGGGAGCGGGTTTATTGGCATGTTTCCCGGTGTCTTTTTCCTCAGGCACGTTTTTTTTGGCTTTTAAAAATTCTGTAGGGGTTAATCCGGTAAATTTCTTGAATACGGTGGAAAAATGGTTCTGATAGATAAAGCCTACCTGCTGAGCAACATCGATAACGCTGTTGTTGCTTTTATTCAGCAGCAGCTTTTTGCTTTCCTCAACCCGGATAGCATTGATATTGTCCATGAGCATAAGACCGGTTTCCTTTTTGATAATAGTTGAGAGATAGAAAGTGCTCAGGCCGGTCAGCTCCGCAAGGGTTTCCAATGTGATCTTTTCACCGTAGTGAGCGTGTATATAATCAAGGACTTGCCTGATAGGTTTTGAATGTGACTGAAGGCGGCTTACCTCCACTGCGCGGGCAAATTCCATAAGAGAGGTTTTCATCAATTCAAAAATATCATACGCGTTTTCATATTTTTCCGCACGCCGAATCAAATCATCCGCAAGATCAAGTGTTTTATAATACGGTGCATTTGATTCGATAGCGGAGTAGCAGGCAAACATACAAACTTTAATAAAACTGTTCTTGAGGGAACGCATGTAATCAGAATGGTCCAGATGATGGGTTGGCATAGTGGAGCTGTTTAACTCCGTAACGATCTCAGCCATCAGTTTGGTGTCGCCCGATTTGATGCAGTCCATAATCTTAAGATAAAGTAAAAACCGCACATGCCTGACCGGTGAGTTTTCCGCCAAATCTCTGTCTTGGCTGTCGGGCAGTTCATCAGATTCGGATTCCGGAATATTTGTTAAATCCCCGTATAATATCTGGGAAGGTTTCATATTCTCAAAAACCGAGGTTACCAGGCTGTGCAGTGTTTCGCCGAGAGGGGTAATGCTCTCAAATGCCCTGACCGGCAGCTTTTTGATAATGCTTCTCAGTTTTTCGCTGTCCTTCAAAGAGGGGTCCAGTTTATGCAGCAAAGACTCGATTTCAGAGGGACTTTGCTTTTTAATAAATACCGGCTGCGTTACAAAAGCCCCGATGTATTCATTGCCGACATCCGCCATGACAACATTGCACACAAGATTTCCGTTGAGGGAATAAGTATAAAAGACGGGCTCTGATCCGGGTTCAAGCGAAAACTTTTCGTTTAAAAACGAAGTCAGCCGGTTCGTTCCAAGGCAGATAAACTCATCGGCCAGAGTTTTTGAAGGCTGGCAAGCCAAAAGTTTCAGGCGGCTGTCAAAATAAATCACCCCGATGCCGGTGGTTCTGTAAAAGGTATTCAGAATGTGATGAATCTCATTACTGTATTTTTCAACCATTTATTTCCACCCCGCTTTTTATGACTGCTTTAAATTCAATATATAACAAAAAATCCAAAATATCAATAATTATTCCTAAAATATGCAAATTCATGGCTGTTTTAAGAAATTACCGCAACTTTATTAAAATTATCACAACTATTTATATGCATATAATGAGTATTTATAACAGTACGCTTCTCGGAACAGGCAAATTCGGTTGTCTGATCCGAAAAGCTTGCTTATTTACTTTAATGGAAACAGGTGATAGAATAAAGCTGCGGTTTACCGTTATTTTCTAAGTGGAGGAGCATGATGATGAAAAAAGCAGCAGCTATGTTTTTGTGCGCCATGCTGATCTTTGGGGTAGACGCCTGTTCGGCAGAAAAAAAGGAAAACAGAACAACGGCCATTACCCCGGTTCAGAGCACAACCAATGCTTACGGAGTTAGGCAGCCTTCGCAGGAAAAGCTGCTTGAAGCGTTTGAGGCGGTTGGCATCGAGAATTGGGACGGCAGCTATAAAAACCTTACATTTGAGCAAAGGACATCATTGGAACAGTATTTTGCAAAAAAATGGAGCGAGGATGTCAAGTTTTCGGATGAAGGGGTCAGGTATGTTGAAAACACCGTGCCCCTGAAAGGCAGCTGGGCTGAAAATAAAATTTTGAAACTTGCCCCGGATCCCAAATTCGACAGTATTCTATCAAGTTCGGTTGAAACGGATGCTGTGAGCGTTTCCTACACGAATGTCACGGCGGAAGAGATCAAAAGATATACCGGCGAAGTCAAGGCGGCGGGGTTCGACAAAATTCTCGAGGAATACACATCTTCCTGCTGCGGCACCGTTTTCAGGGCACAGAATGAAGACGGTGTAACCGTGTCGCTTTCATCGAAGCTGATCGCCCAGGCGGTCACAACAATAGTCGTATCGGCTGCCGGGGAAACAAGCACAAATCAAGCGGGTTATAAAAAAATCTCCCCGAAAGAAGCCAAAGCTTTGATTGACGCGGGGAATGTTGTCATCTTGGATGTTAGAACACCGGACGAATATAATGAGAGCCATATTAAAGGCGCCGTGCTTCTGCCGAACACCGAAATTTCAGAGCAAGCCCCCACCATACTCCCGGATAAAAACGCTAAGATACTGGTCTATTGCAGAAGCGGCAACAGAAGCGCGTCGGCCTCAAAAGAGCTGATTACGATGGGCTATGCGGATGTTCTCGATTTCGGCGGGATCAATGATTGGCCTTATGAAACGGAAAATTGATTGTAATTGAACGATAATTATGTTAAATAATAAAAAGCATTGAAACACGGCGTTAAATCTTGATTACTCTGCCAAATAATCAATTCAAAGTTTTGCGATAAATTATTCTAATACGGGCGTATTATTTTATAAATTTAATATATCAATTCACACAGCCGGTATATATGCCGGCTGTGTTTTATGTTGCAAGCATTCTGATTTTTATACCCCGACAAATTAAATATACGCTTTTCGTTGCATGAAAAATTAAAACTATGTGACTAAGTCACAGAACGCTGAAAGAAAATAATATAGGATAATACCCTAATCATCATAAGGTTAACTTTAACAGTCAATTATAATTAAGACAAAAATGCAAATAGAAAAAAGATACCCGAAACTCTTATCAGAACTTTTTAAATTTTATGATAATATTTACAGAGCATTTAATGGAAAAGTAAAAATCACCACAATAATATTTACAAAACCACAAGAATTTATCTAAAAAGTGGCAAAATAGAAAAAATTAATTGTGTAATATCAAAAATTATATTGACTTTAATATAAAAATTAATATAAAATGTTAGATATGAAATACTATTATTAGGCAGAGGAGCTGATTGCAATGCAAAATAATAATGAATCGGAACAAAACAAAAAAAATGTATTTGCCGGGTTGCTGGTTTCTGTTATAAAAATATTCATCGTTTTGGTGATAACATTTACTTTCGTTTTCTATATTGTTGAGCCTCCTGACACACACTCGTTCTTTACGCAAAACACGCAGTCCGACACAATCACCCGAACGGTCGAACCTGCATGATTTTGCCGCATAAACAATTCTGACCTCCAAAACTTCAGTACCGGAAAGGCGAGGGTAACAGATGAAAATTTTGATGAATGCCAATGAGCAGATTTCCACAACCATGATGGAAAATCATTTTCAGGCAAGCAGCATAACCGCCGCCGTAACCGCGACGCCAAAAGAGATGATGCTTGAAATCCTCAAAGCATGCAAAATGGATTTGGTTGCCTATTATGCCGAGCATGTCGATAACAAAGAGCTTTTAGATATGTTCAACGAAATGAAAGCGGTAAATCCGAACATACGATGCGTTATCTTTATAAAAAAGGAAAATCTTGACCAAGTCGGCGAAGAGCTTGAAAACTGTGTTGACGAGTGCTTTGCCATACCGCTGGATTCGAATGATTTAATGATAAGGCTCAGGCGCATGATGAGATCCGCGGCGCAACAGGCTGAGCCGGCTGCACCGGCCGTTTCCGCGCCACCCGAAGCATCGCTGCCTGCGGACAAAGGGATTCAAACCGAAAGAGATATTTACTCAAAGCCGGTCAATACAGATTTTTCGTATATCCCCGTCAGTGGTCATCCTATAAATGAAGTGCAAACAGCTGTCTTGTCCCCAACGGAGACACCTCAAAATGCCGGAGGTTTTAAAATTGACCCGAAGATTGCGCAGAACGACGATTGGAGCATAGCGCAAGAACCCGGAACAAAAGAAAACACAGGCAAAAAATCAAAAAGCACAGCCGGTAAAATTTTTGGAATTATCAGCAAAGTTCTTTTCGGGTTATTGGTTTTTATAATTGCTGTATTGGCTATATTCCTGGTTAAAAGCAAAATTTCAGGGGGTACACCTTCGGTAGCGGGATATGAGTTTTATGGTGTGCTAAGCGGAAGCATGAACGGCACACAACGGACTTCTTTTGACACCGGCAGTGTGGTTTTTGTTAAATTCAAGGATCCGAAAAAAATAGTTGTCGGAGACATTATTACCTTTAGAGGGTTAATGGCGGATTCTCCCATGACGACGCACCGTGTTGTAAAAGTCAACAGCAGCGGCAATTTGTCTTTCATAACTCGAGGCGATGCGAATAATGTTGACGACCCGAATCCGGTTTTGGCATCAAGGGTTGTGGGTACGGTTCGCTGGCACCTGCCGTATTTAGGGTATTTAACCGGTTTTGCCGAAACAAAAACCGGGTTGGTTTTCCTCGTTTTTATTCCGGGCGCTTTTGTGATAGTTTATGAAACAATAAATATTTTCAAAACAATTAACGCAGAGTCAAAAAAAACAGGCGTGAAAAAAAAGCGTACCGATTAAGGTTTCGGGTTAAAATGTTTTAAGGAAGGAGGAGTTGTCTTGAAACGCAAGCTGTTTTCAGGGATGTTAATTTTACTTGTTGCCGTTTTTTCAATGGCAGGCGGCGTTGTCGCATGGTTTACCGATGATACCACAACCGATATTCAAGAATTTGTCGTCGGCACCTTAAAGATCAGCTCCCCTGAACTGATATCCGAAACAGGGCTTTGGAAAGCCGGGCAGAGCGTTCAGCTGACATATGAAATTCAAAATCTCGGTGATCAGGTCATCTACCTGAGAGTTAAGCCCGTAGCGGAATATATAGGCAATGTAACAAGCGGCGACGCTTTTTCTATCGCGGCCGTTGAGCCGGAGTGGATAACAACGGATTCGGTCAAGTGGTATTACGGCCAAACAGCACCGGTAAGTTTTTCCCCTGCCCAGACGCTGCAGGTAACTTTCGAGGTAACCTTGGCGGCGGACGCAAACGGCTCCGTTAACTTTACGCTGGAAACGGAAGCTATCCAAGCCACCGCAAACGCTTTGCAAAAGCAATGGCTTGACAATCCCTGGTAAGAAATTATTCCGTTAAATCGGTCTCTCGACCTTTTTATATATTCCCGGCAGGGCCTGTCAAAAAGCAGGTCACAGGTAAAATGCTAATTGAAAGGCAGGTGTGAAGTTGGTTTTCAGTTCTATCCCGGCGGGCTCTTAACCTCATAATAAGAGTTTAGAAATCAGTCACCAACAAGAATTTAGGAGGTAAACAAATGAAAAAGAAACTTTTAGTCAGCGTTCTTGTAATTGCGGTTGCTATTTCGGCAATTGCAGGCGGAACTCTCGCATGGTTCACGGATACGGATACAACGCCTACGAATAAATTCGTAGCAGGTATATTGTCAATGGATGTCGACGATGTATTTAATTATGAGGATAATACATATGACGACTTCACCCCAGGCGATAATATCAACAAACTGGTTCAGATTACAAACAACGGAACCAAGAGGGAATTCCTTAGGGTTCAGATTACAGAGACCAGAGTCCTTAAAATGCATTACAATCTGGCAGATCTTTCGCTCGTCGAATATCTCCATGCTCTTGACAGCAGCAATGTTTCCACCAATCTTCCCGGCACATTTGCAGCTAAGATGGTAGGCGGCCAATGGATAGTGGAATATAATGTTGACGGCAATCCGATAGCATTCGGCGCACCTGGTTATGGTGCAGCAGACGGCTTTACAGAAATCTATGTAACCAATTTTGGCGGCTATGCAGCGTCTGCCTGGACCGGCGAAAACGGCACGACCGACCCGGCCTATGCACCGGCAGTGAAGTATTTAGACTCGAGCAACCACGCATTGGGTACCGGCCCGATTCCGGGGGCATCAATCGATGTTTACAGAGAATTGCCTCAAGCTCAGTGGGCAACAACAACAACCAATCTCAGAGATATGGCGGATATTGCATGGTATATTGATGCAACCAATCTCTTTGCAAACGGCCTTTGGTCCAATATAGGCAATTTCTGGTATTTTAACCAGGCACTTTATCCCGCAGGATATGACTTGACTCCGGCCGACGGCAACGACAACTCCGCTTTCCCTGCGACCGTTGCTCCGTTATTGAACAGTGTTGAGTTTGTTCCCTCGGCGAATGACAACATCTATCAAGGCTCTGTTTATACCATTGATTTCACATTTGAAACCATTCAGGTTACAAACGGCGCTGCCGCAGCTGCGTGGGGTGTTGCTTTCTCGCAAGATCTCACCACAAATCTTGCAGCCGATGTCCTTGGTACTTGGGCATAAGTTTGAATCTTGATTTTTCTGATTAAGTAATTGTGAAAACGGGCGGGTGTATTCTCACACCTTGCACCCGCCCGGCGCAATTACAAGCAAGCGTTCTTTACCCCCGCAAAAACATGAACACCCGATTTTTGCCAAAGGAGGCGGCTGAAATGAAAAGAAGACTCGCTGTAAGCATAATGGTACTCGTTATGTCGCTGGGGATTACCAGCGGCGGAGTTTGGGCGTTCCTTTCGGATATGGACCGCACTCCGACCAACCGCTTCACAGGCGGCATTGTTAACATTACCGCGAATGAGATTCTGATCCCGGGACCGGAGGAAATAACAGACTGGACGCCCGGCGAGCCGGTCGATGAAGAGTATGTCATTAAAAACACAGGCACGGTGCCGATTTTCCTAAGAACAAGTTTCATAGGTTCTTGGACACCCCTTACAAGTGTAACCGGCAAGCATAAAAACACCGCTTCGGTTACCGCGCATTATGAAGGGGAAATAATAACGGACCAGGATTCCGTTCACTATTATGTTGTTGAGCAATAAAACAGAAAATTATATCGGCTGATATTCCGATAATAGAATAAATTTAAAATAGCTTTTGAAATTCATTTATTAGAAGATTTGTTTAGAAGGAGATGACATCCTAATGAAAAATAAAATAAACCAGGGAAATAAAAAAAAGACCGGCTCGTTTTTTAGAGAGGTCATCGCTCTTCTGATTATACTTTTAATTACAGTTTCAAGCATCACATTAGCTTATGTGGCGGCAAGCCCTGTTCTGACGATTACAAAAAGTGTTGATAACACCAACCCGTATACGGGGGAAAGCTTCTATTATACATTAAAATATGCCAATCCGAGCACAACGGAAGATGCCACGGATGTTATCCTTGAAGATATTTTACCAAGCAATGTTGAATTTGTATCTTATATAGCGTCAAGCGATGTGGCAAGTGTTTCCGTTACAAACAACGGAACCAATGATGTAGTCCGGTTTATTTTTAATCCGACTTTATCAGCCGGAAGCACGGGCCTTGTAAAGATAGAAGCAAGGTTTCCCGCCGGCACAACGCTTCCAAACAGCGCAGTAAACGCAGCCACCATAGACCCGTCAAACGGCGACTTGGTTACAAGCAACCCGGTGACAGTTACGCCAAAGTTTATTGCCACCTCGGATTGGTCGATTGCAAAAACAAGAATTATTCCGGCAAGTGTTTTGCCGGCTGTCGGCAATAATGTTACATACCAGGTGACCGTTAACTCGAACAGCGAGATTGGCGGTATGGATTTGAAGGATATAGTAATAGTGGATACAATTCCGACCGGGTCCACTTTTGTTTCCGCTTCAAACGGCGGTACTTACAATTCGGGTACCGGAAAAGTGACTTGGAACATCGCAAGCCTTCCCGTCGGAACCAGCCAAAATCTAACAGTAGTCGTTAATTATCCCAGCCCGACCTTTACCTTAGCATCCTCTGTTACCAATGCTGTTCTCGGCACGGCAACACAGTATGACAATACCGCGGCTCCGAACAAAAACGCCTCGGTAACGCATGGCTTTGCCGCGCCCACATATGCCTTAGGAACTTTTTCAAAAGGAAACAGGCAATCAAATGATAGGTATTCTGTCGGGCAAACAGCGCGATTTACATTAACAAACATAGGCAATACAGGCAATTCGCCGCTTGACAGACTTGAAATAACAGATAATATCCCGGCTGAAATCACATTAACGCAAATTTCGACGGGTTCTTATAACTCTTCCACAAGTGTTCAGATTCAATATAAGACAAATCTTAACGCAACATTCAGAACTTGGACGGGTTCGCCCTTTGCCTCGCCGGCGAATACAACGCTTAATGTATCCGCATTAGGCTTAACAAGCGGCGAATATGTAACGCAGGTAAAATGGACAATAACCGACACCGCCAGCGGCAAAATCCAGCCAGGCTTCGCAAACACAGCCGCTTTAAGTGTGAACGGAATTGTCTCTGCTCCCGTTTCGGGAACCTCAATAACAAACACAGCCACCTTGCAGGCCTTTTACGGTGCAAATGTAATCACATTAAACGCGTCAAACACCATTTATATTGCCGCTCAAATGCCGTGGCTGGTACCTATTAAAACAGTAAATGGCGGTCAAACAAGGTTTAATTATAACGACACCGTGACTTTTAACCTGCGTATACAAAACCACGATTATGCGACAGGCAATTATGTGAATCCGATTGCGGTTGACACCATCCCGCCCGAATACGAAAATATCACCTATGTTGGCTGGGATGCGGGCAATTCGAGCATTTCAACTGCGCCGGTTATCGACGCAACCGGAACAAAAGTTATCAGCGGTATTACTTATACTTTGTTAAAGGCAAACTTTACCGGCACACTGCTGCCCGGTCAATATGTTAATGTTCAGTATTCCGCTAAAATAAAAGATTTGACCGAGACGGGTCTTATAACAAACAGTTTATATATATCAACCTTGGATAACAGCACGGTATATCAAAATGCCACTGCGGATATTATTACAGACTCGAACGATTTGGATGGCGACGGCAGCACAACGGACCGCTTTGTAAAAGCGGATGCAACAATCTTTGTCAACTTTCAGGGTTCGCTTGAGGCAAGAAAACAGATTAAGGGCGCCGACGACGCTGACTTCACTTATATTAGATATCCCGATTATACTTATACCTATCCCGGTGATTATGTGAACTACCGGCTGGTCGTTAAAAATACCGGTTCCAACGGACCGATAACCAATGTGGTTTTAATAGACAAACTGCCGACAATTGGGGATACCGGCGTAGTTGATTCAAGCGCAAGAAATACGCAATGGACGCCGTACCTTGTTAATGTAATCACGGGAGCAAACGGTGCGGCTCTGCCGGCCGGTGTTACGGTTTATTACAGCACGGTTGTCAATCCCACCTGTGCAGAATTAACGACGCCGCAAAATCATACCAATAATCCGGCGGATTTATGGTCGTCAACACCTCCGGCGGATATTACCACGGTTAAATCCATAAAAATCGATTTTGGCAGTCTGGTAATGAACACAAACGATGAGTTTACGCTCGAGTGGCCGATGAGAGCGCCCGTTGGCGCGCCGTTAGGCCAAATCGCGTGGAATTCTTTCGGCTATTCGGCGACTTACCCAGACCTTGCCTCAAACGGAACAACCGTAACACAGTCGGCTTTTTTACCCTCCGAACCGATTAAAGTGGGCTTTGAAATCAAAACTCCGCCTCCGTATGCTGTTGGTAATTTCGTTTGGGAAGACCTGAATAAAAACGGTATTCAAGATGCCGGTGAGTCGGGCATCAACAATGTCTTGGTCAATATTTATCAAAAGGTCGGAAGCGATTATGTGCTGTATGACTATACAAGAACCGGCAATGACCAAACCGGGAACGCCGGATATTATACCTTCCCGCAGGTTCCGCTCGGAACATACCGGATGGAATTTGTTTACCCGAAAACCGATACAAATACAAGCGGTTATACAAGCACATATTCGCCGTCACCGTATTTGTCGGGAGCGGACCGGACTATAGACTCCAACGGCAATCCGGCGACTATAACGGATTATACCGATTTAGGCGTTGTGAAAAATTCTATATTAACGCCTGATTTTACAATAAACACAGCGGACGATCTGTCAATTGATCTGGGGCTTTTTAGGCTCAGCTCAATCGGCGACAAGGTTTGGTATGATTATAACGCCGACGGATTACAGGCAGGAACATCTGCCGAACCCGGGCTCGCCGGCGTTACGGTAACGCTGCTGGATGCTGCCGGCGCACCGGCACTTTATGGAAACGGAACACCTGTTCCGGCGCAAACAACTGACGCATCCGGGAATTATCTGTTTACAGGGTTGGATCCGGGCGTATATAAGATTAGATTTAATATTCCAACCGGCTATAAGTTATCAACGGCAAATGTCGGTGCGAACGATGCTATTGACAGTGATGCGATTATGGATGTCGGCACAACTGCGACAACCGGCAACTACACATTGTTATCCGGAACTCAAAACCTGACGGTTGATATGGGCGTATATCTCGGGCATATCGGCAATTTAGTCTTTAATGACTTGAACGCGGATGGACTTAAAAACGGCAGTGACGCCGGTATAAGCGGCGTTACAGTTAGACTTTATAAAGATGGAAACGCTACTGCTTATAAAACGACTACCACAAATAGTTCCGGTATATACTCTTTTGACGACTTACCCCCGGGCACTTATGTTGTTGAGGTTATCAGGCCGAGTACTTATAATACAAACGGCAAGTTCACAGTGTCTTCCGGAACAACCCCGGGGGTGGATAATGACAGCGATGTCAACATCACAGTCAGCTCTTCAACAAACAAAACAAGCGACATCGTTCTTACCGCCGGCGAAAGGATTGACACAATCGATGCCGGTATGTACCGATTCGGTTCAATCGGTGACAGGGTATGGAATGACAGAAATGCAAACGGAACCCAAGATTCAGGGGAACCGAACATCAGCGGTGTGACTGTGAGACTAACGGACGCTGCGGGCAACCCGGTTACAAACGGGCTTGGTGTTGTTGTTGCGGACACTGTTACAAATTCAAGCGGAATTTACAGTTTTGGAAGCCTTAATCCCGGAACATACAAAGTTATCTTTGTCAATCCCGGTCAAAATTATAACTTCAGCCCGAACAGCGGAGCGGTAACAGTTACAACCAACAGCGATGGTACTTGGACAACGGCAAACGGTCCGACCGCTACGACCGGCACTATTACGATTACTTCAAATCTTAATGTCACCTATGTTGACCAGGGGATGTACCTTGGCGCTCTTGGCGATTTCGTTTGGGATGACTATAATGCAAACGGAAGACAGGATACAGGAGAACCGGGAATAAGCGGTGTAACAGTATCGTTAATTGATGCAACAACCGGGTTACAGGCGACAAATGTAAATGGTGTTTTAATACCGGCTACAACAACAAGTTCCACCGGTGCATACCGCTTTGATGATTTGGCGGCAGGAAGTTATATTGTTCAATTTTCGATGCCGACCGGTTGGGATAAAGCTGCGCCACGCTATGCTTCCGTTGCAACAACTGCCACAGACAGCAACGCGGACACAACAACATTTAAAAGTGATACTGTTGTTTTAGCGGCAGGCCAGCGCGATTTAACTATTGATGCGGGCTTCTACAAATATGCCAAGCTCGGTGATCTTATTTGGCGGGACTTGGATGCAGACGGTATTCAGGATTCTGGGGAAGTGGGAATTGCGGGTGTAACGGTCAAATTATTGGACAGCGCCGGCAACACAATTACCACGACAACAACAGATTCAAGCGGAATCTATACCTTCAGCAATCTTATACCCGGTACATATGCCATTCAAGCCGTAATGCCTGCTGGCTTTGACGGCGCAAGCCCTGCAACGCAAGGCACAAATACAGCAATAGACAGCAATCTTAATACAACCACTTTAAAAAGCGCGAATGTTACCTTGATTTCAGGGGAAAACAATACCACATTTGATGGAGGTTTCTATCAATTCGCATCTATCGGCGATTATATTTGGGAAGATGTAAACGGCAACGGTATTCAGGACGCCGGAGAGCCTCCGGTTTCAGGGGTAACGGTCAAGCTTCTAAACAGCGCCGGAACGCAGATTGGAAGCACGGTAACAAATGCAAGCGGTTTCTATACCTTTACAAGCTTGGTGCCGGGGGGATATACAATTGAAATTGTAAAACCCGCAGCGTATGACGGCATTACCTTAAAAGGTCAAGGCGGGAATAATACAACAGACAGTGATATAAACCCGAGCACATGGAAAAGTGACTTAACCACCTTGATATCGGGTGAAAACAATATGTATGTTGACGGGGGACTTTATAAGTTCGCGTCACTCGGCGATTTTGTTTGGAACGATACTAATGCAAACGGCCTTCAGGATTCGGGCGAGGTTGGTATCCCGAATGTAACGGTAAGGCTTTTAAACAGTGGCGGTACCCAAGTTGCCACCACGACAACCAACGCAAGCGGTGCGTATTCCTTTACAGGGTTAGCTCCCGGAAGCTACATTGTTGAAGTGGTAAAACCGAGCGGATATTTGAACTCTCCAAAGACTGCGGGAAGCGACACTGCCATAGACAGCAACATAAACATCGCTACTTCAAGAAGCGATGTGACAGCATTAATCTCCGGTGAAAATAACCCGACAATTGATGCCGGTTTATACCAGACAGCCTCTCTCGGGGATTTGGTTTGGAATGACCTTAATGCAAACGGTATTCAAGATGCAGGTGAACCGGGAATTTCCGGAGCAACGGTCAACCTTTTGAATAATCTGGGTGTTCAGGTAGCAACCACCACAACAAACGCTTCCGGCATTTACAGTTTTACGGGGCTAACGCCGGGAACCTATACGGTGGAAGTAGTTAAGCCGGCAGGTTTTGATATTCTCACCGATAAAACGGTTGGGAGCAATACCGCAATAGACAGCAACCTGAATCCTGATTTTAAGAGTGACCCTGTAACGCTTGTTTCGAATGAAAACAATATAACCATAGATGCCGGTTTTTATAAATTGGCAAGTCTTGGCGATTTTATTTGGGAAGACCTTAACGCAAACGGCATTCAAGATACGGGCGAACCGGGAATTCCCGGAGCAACGGTCAAGCTCTTAAACAATCTGGGGGTACAGATAGCAACCACAACAACAGATTCTTCCGGTCTTTACAGTTTTACCGGGCTGATCCCGGGTACTTATACGGTTGAAGTGGTTACCCCGGCAGGCTTTGTCAAGCTTACCGCAAAGGCAGCGGGAAGCAACACCGCAAAAGACAGCAACCTGAATCCTGATTTAAAGAGTGACCCGGTAACACTTATTTCAGGTGAAAACAATCCAACCATAGATGGCGGGTTCTATAATCTGGCGAGCCTTGGCGATTATGTTTGGAATGACCTGAACGAAAACGGAATTCAAGACGCCGGCGAGCCCGGCATGGAGGGCGTTGAAATTAACCTTCTTAACAATGCGGGGGTTCAGATTTCGACGACAACATCGGATTCAAACGGCGCATATTCCTTTGAGAATCTGGTTCCCGGTACTTATACTGTTGCCGTTGTCAGGCCAAGCGGATATATATTCTCTCCGCAAACGGCAGGCAGCAATACCGCAATAGACAGCAATATTGATCCGATCACTTATCTCAGCAATACCGTCGTCTTAATTTCCGGCGAAAATAATATGACAATAGATGCCGGAGTAAGAGTTGCGCGCCCGCTTATTGATATACAAAAGTATGTATCCTTTGACAATGGCGCTACCTGGCATGACGCGGATACCGTGCCCGGACCTCAATATTATCCGCAAACCGGTATTGATCCAAGCTTTAAATTTGTGGTAACAAACACCGGCAATGTAACATTGACTGACATTAGTGTTGACGATGATATTTTCGGCAACATTGACACAATAACCAGCATAGCCCCTGCTGAGGTTTGGGAGAAAGAGATTATTACCGAGTATTATTTTTCTGACCTTGACACAACCGGCCCGGTGGATTGGATTAGCAACCAGAATGTTTCGCTCAATCAAACCGGATCGCCTAAACTATGGGATTTCAGGGCGTTCTCCGACAATCCTCATCAAGAAGGCACATGGATAACAGGCGACCATTTCTGGACCACGGGTTACTGGTATTATTTAGGCGTAATTCAACCGGGTGAAACTGCGCATCTTCCGATTTCTGTTTTGCTTGACGAAGATTTGACAACAAACGAATACATGGGGGCGACTTTCTACCTGCAACCGAAGTTTGAAGCGATACAGATAACAAACGAAGCGGTTTTCGACCAATGGAGAATGGGTTACTTGCCCGGCATAAATAAGTGGCTGCCGACTGACTATAACAATACGAACCAGAGATGGGAAGCAACCGATAGTGATATTCTGCCGGAAAAAACATACTTATGGGATATGATTCAAAAGCTGTGGCAATTAATTGTGTAAATTAATCGCACCGGGCAGGTATAATTGAATTCTGTTAAAGCGAGGAGACCGGAATTGAAAAATAAATTGAAAAAC
>Ga0116171_10002074_pt1 | contig 19391 bp, 16 predicted proteins | sample AD_JPNHW2_MetaG_FD_89798 | JGI IMG/M metagenome (GOLD analysis project Ga0116171, IMG submission 89798) | Active sludge microbial communities of municipal wastewater-treating anaerobic digesters from Japan - AD_JPNHW2_MetaG | ecosystem: Engineered > Bioreactor > Anaerobic > Digestate | place... | reverse complement strand
TCCGTGTCCCTCTCCATGGACCCGGTGCAGGGGTAGGCGTGATGGGCCTCGGATATCCTCTCCCGGATGTCCGGCTGGTCCGGCTCCAGGCCGAGCAGCCGCTTGGCCACAAACCAGGTTGAGCCGCAGGGCGCCGTGCGCTGCACATTGGCGGCCAGGATGTGGTCCTTTCCCTCCCGGCTCTTCTGCACAGTGACGTCTATCACCGGATCGCCGATGCCCGCTTCCATGAGAAAGGCATAGATGTTGGGCTTGGCCGGGTCGGGGCGCAGGGCGCAGAAGGGCTTGGCGAAGGCCGCCTCCATGCCCAGCTCTGCCGCCTTCTCCTCCAGTTGCTTTCTCTGGCCGAGTGGAAGCTCGCGGGGCGACTCCGAGCCGCCCACTATGCCCTTTACCCCTGCCTCCTTGAGCTTGGGCAGAAGGCCGAAGAGTATGTCGGGATGGACGTTGATGGCCATGGCGATATCTGCCTGGGGTATGTTCTGGGGGAGCAACGGCTCGACGTCGTCGATGAAGTCGCCAAGCGATGCCGGATCCGGCATCTCTATCAATGAGACGATTTTGTCGGCGTAGCCGGGTCGGACGTTTCTGCACTGAGTGCAGGCCTCGCCGCAGGAGATGCAAAATCCCGAGTAGTTGATCAGGTTGCCCACTACCCGCGTCCCAAATTCGCCGTTGTAGAATACCACCAGCTTTAAGCCGTTTATAGCACTCTTTTCATTGCCTGCCATATCCATTTCCTATCCGGTGTCCCGTTTTTCGGTTTATGCCCTTTCCGTTCTTCCGTTGCGCTTCTGGTCTCAGAGACCTGCATGGTATATTATATGGTATACTAAAGATACCATCTTGCTTACTATTTAGAGCAGAGCGTTTCTGCAAAGATACCATTGCCTGGGTTATGCATTTTTTGCCTGCCGGGAGGAGGTAAGTTCCCTCGCGGCATAAAGGAGGCCGGCAAATCCCAGGCTTGTGGCGATCAAGGAAGCCAATCCGCCCACTAGAGGCAGGAGATAGAGCAGATTGAGGATCACAAATCCCAGGGCGAAATAGGCCAGATCGCTCTTCAATTTGCCGGTTCGCTGGCCAATCCACCTGCCCAGGGAGTAGGAGACGAACGTTCCGCTCAGCAGCAGGGCGGCGAAGATGAGCAGCGACGAGATCAGGGCTATGGGCAGTCCCACCACAGTCATCGCCACCAGCAGCAGGGCGATGAATGAGGCTATGATCATGACAAACCCCAGCAATGTCTTGAAAAGCGCCGAATCGCGCAACTGTTCGTCCACAATGCGGAATGCTCCGGGCAGATACCTGACCAGGATCAGACCCAGGATGAAATAGCCGATCAGTGATAGCAGGCCCAGAATGCTGAATCCCGTCTTATACATCTCCGCCTCCTTCTTGCCGGACTGCTCCTCTATCCGGTGATAGTCCACCCGGCCAGCCAGGCCGGTATTGTTGAATCTCGTGGCGCTGACGGTCAGAGTGCCGTTGACATGGCCGGCGTTGACCACATTGTCTCCGGCCAATAGGGCGTCTCTTCCCACCGTTTTTCCAGGCAGGACGTTCACCGTTCCGCCGGCGGCCAGCAGATTGGTGCCGATGTCTCCGCCAAGCTGAACATTTCCGCCGGCGGCGACTACCTTGCCGCCCACGTCGGCATTGACAAAGACCTGGCCGGCTGCGGCAATGACATCACCCTTCACTGGGGCATTGATGTTCACTGTGCCGCCCATGGCGATCACCGAGTCCACAGGAGCGTTCACGCTCACCATGCTGCCGGCAGCCAGCACATCATCGCCAACCTCTCTGTCGATGGAGACTGTCTCTCCCGAGAAGGTCTGCAAGGCCTGTCCGGCCGGAAAGAGCATAAGAGCTGATGCTAAAATCAGAATCAATTGAATGACTGTATCCCACTTCATCCCATTCACCGCCATTTAAGAGGATCTTCTCCAATAAATAACCCATGTATGAATTCTGTGATTAAGCATAAATAATCCAGAATGCCTGAATGGTCAAACTACTGGCAGGTGGCAACATTTGAGGATTGCAGTGGATATCGACGGAGTGCTTGCCGATCAGGTCTCCGCGGTGCTGGGGGAGATCGAGAAGGACTGGGGCGTGCGGTACGCCAAGAGCGACATAATCCGCGCCCGCTGGAAATTCGCGGGAGGAGACATCGGCAATGAGATCGCCCGGCTGCTGGCCGACCCGGACTATGTGATGAGGGTGCCCATCCTGGAAGGAGCCCAGGAGGCCATCAAGCAGCTCTCCCGTCATGACCTTCTGGTGGTGACCGCCCGCCGGCCCAATGCCGAGGAGGCGACCAAGAGGTGGCTGCTGGAGCACTTTCCCAGCCTGGTCCGCTACCACCACGCCCGAACCGGGACCAAGCAGGTCATACCTTCCGACGTGCTCATCGATGACCTGGACATGAACATCGTGGAGTTCGTCCGCTCCGATCCCAGGCGTCGGGGGATCCTCTTCCAGCACCCCTGGAGCCTGAACGACACGGATATCGAGGACTATGCCCATCAGGTCTACTACTGCCCCCGGTGGCAGAGTGTGATACAAGCCGTAGAGGAAATAGACATTGAGACGCCTTCCTGAGCTACTGGCTCCCGCCGGCTCATTGGTCGCCCTTCAGGCCGCAGTGGCCGCCGGAGCGGATGCTGTCTATCTGAGCGGCAAGCGATTCGGAGCCCGAAAATTTGCAGAGAACTTCGATGAGCCGGCCCTGGCCGGGGCCATTGACTATGCCCACCTGCGGGGGGTCAGGGTTTATGTGACAGTCAACACCCTGATCCGGGAGAGTGAGCTGTACGATGCGGCATCCTATCTGCTCCGCCTCTACGAGATGGGAGCCGACGCCGTTCTGATTCAGGACACCGGCCTCTCTCATCTGGCGGCCCTGGCCCTGCCCGGCCTGGAGAGGCATGCCTCCACCCAGATGACCATTCACAACCTCCCCGGACTGCTCTGGGCGGAGAGGGCCGGCTTTAAGAGGGCAGTTCTCGCCAGGGAGGTCTCCCTGGAAGAGATCGAGCGGATGAATAGGGAGCGGGACCGGGAGGACAAGAGGCTCCGAAGGGAGCGGAGGGGCGAAGGGGGCCAGGATAGCAGAGATGACATCCTGCCCCGGCCCAGGATCGGCATGGAGGTCTTTGTGCATGGGGCGCTCTGCTACTCCTACTCCGGGCAGTGTCTGCTCTCCTCGGCCATCGGCGGAAGAAGCGGCAATCGGGGGATGTGCGCCCAGCCCTGTCGAAAGCCCTATGTTCTGCTCCGGGGCGGGATGGACGAATTCGGCCGCCCGGCGGGCCTGGCGGCAGAGCCTCTGAGAGAGCAATTCCTGCTCTCGGCCCGCGACCTGTGCACCTACAGGCGTCTGCCGGAGATCGTCCGCTCGCCTGTCTCCGCTCTGAAGATCGAGGGGAGGATGAAGTCTCCGGAGTACGTGGCCACCGTCGTCTCCATCTATCGCCGGGCGCTGGACGGCATCGCGGCAGGCCGCTGGACGCCTTCTGCCGAAGACGAGAGGAACCTGGCTATTGCCTTCAACCGGGACTTCACGGAGGGGCACCTGCTGGGGGCCAAAGAGGTCATGGGCCGGGAGATGTCCGACAACCGGGGCCTTCTCATAGGCAGCGTGGCCTCCTTCGACTCCCAGAGGGGCGAGGCGGCGGTGCGGCTTTCTGCCGCCGGTCTGGCACCGGAGAAGGGGGACGGCCTGGTCTTCCTGGCTCCCGGCCAGGAGGTGGGACTGGTGGTGCAGAGCGTCCAGGAGAGGGGCGGCCTCTTGCGGCTGAAGACGCCGGAGAGGATCAGGCCGGGGGCGCGGGTGTACCTCACCGGCAGCCTGGCCCTCGCCAAGAAGGCCCAGCAGATCATTGCCTCTGAGCGGGGTGCAATAGCCATTGATGTCACTCTCACCTGGCTGGATGGGCGGCTGGTGGCCTCGGCCCGGCTGCCGGACGGCCGGAGGGTTGAGGCTGCCGCCGGCTTCGTCATGGAGAAGGCGAGGAGCAGGCCGACCAGCAGGCAGCAGATAGAGGCGCAGATGAGGCGCACGGGGGGCACGCCCTTCGCCGTGCAGCGGGTGGAGATGGACTATGCGGAAGACCTCTTCGCTCCCCTGGGGGCTCTCAATCAACTGCGCCGCGACCTGCTGGAGAAGGTAGAGGCGGCCCTCCTGAAAGAGCGCCGCCCGGCGTGCGAGGACGTGGAGAGGGCGCGGCAGGCTGTGGAGGCGGCTTTTTTCGGGTGCCTAAGCCGGGCCGGCTGCTCAGAGGATGGTGCCCCTCGGAATGATCCGTCCCTTCCGCAAGTTTCATCTCCGCCCTCTACGACGACCGGCCCGGCCAGGCTGGCGGGCGGACTGTCCCTGGCGGTCTACGCCGACAGCCTGGAGGCGGTGCGGGGTGCCGTCTCCGCAGGCTGCCGCAGGATCTACTTTGAGCCGGCACTCTGGCAAAAGGACGGAAAGGGCTGGCCGGGCTGCGGCGCGAAGGCCGCCGGGCTGATGGCTGCAGCGGCAGAGATCTGCGGGCCGGCGGAGCTGTTCTGGAAGTGGCCCAGGATCGCCAGAGACGAATTCTTCCCGGCAGCCATCGCCCTGCTGGAGACGGTGAAGGTCGACGGGGTGATGATCGAGAACGTGGGGGGCATAGAGGCCCTTCGAGAGGCTAGCCTGGCCCGCCCGCCTCTGAGCCATCTGCGCCTGCTGGGCGGCCCCGGCCTGAACATCGGCAATCACCAGGCGGTGGCGGCCTTGCCATCGCTGGAGGCTCTGACGCTCTCCCCGGAGCTGTCCGCCCGGCAGATCGAGGGGCTCGCCCTTGCCAGGAGGGGCGGCACGGCCCTGGAGCTGGTGGTGCAGGGCAGCCTGGAGGTCATGGTGGCCGAAGACTGCATACCCTGCCTGGCCAAAGGCGGCTACGACCCCAGCCTCTTTTGGGGCTTGCAGGACATGAGGAGGATCTTTCCCCTGCGATTGGACGAGGAGAACAGGACTCGCGTCTTCAACTCCGCCGAGACCTGCCTGCTGGACATGATGCCGCAGATCCGCTCTGCGGGTCTGGACGGGATCGCAGTGGACGCCAGGGGCCGGACGGAGGCATATGCCCGGCGCATGGTCGATGCCTACGGAAAGGCCATCCGGCTCACTGCTCAGGGCGGAGCCGACCTGGCAGCAGAGCTGGAGCGGCTCAAGGAGGAGATCAGGCCGCTGGCCCTGGGGGGCATCACCTACGGCCACTTCGTCAAGGGGCTCAAAGACGAGCTGTCGTAGAAATAAGCAGCCGTCTTTGTCGTGATCTGTGACTCTCTGGTGGCAGGCCGCGGGCAATTGGCTTTAACCAGTGGCTAACGACGTTTTTCGCCACAGAGAAACATTCATGACTTCCTGTCATCCATACCCAAGAAAATGAACCTCCGTTCTTTGTGCGTCCTTTGTGAGCTTTGTGGTCTTTGTGGTTAAATTAATAGGTTATAATTAACTATTCTGTTTTCTACTGATCTGCTGATAACCACAAAGGACACAAAGCGCACAAAGAACCCACAAAGATGGCATTTTCATACCACACAGAGGTCACAGAGAGAGAACAACTGATGAACTGAGTATGGCCACAGAAAATAGCGAGGAGCCTGAAGATCAGGCGTCCTTTCCAGAGATGTACCGGCAGTAGCCGTAGCTCACCGGCCCCTTTTTGGTGGTCTCGCAGGGAAAATCCGGGCACTGAAAGCACAGAGCCACTCCTCTTTGGAAGGCGCATGTCGCTATCTCGCACATTCGGTTCTCGCGGGGCCGGCAGCCCGCCTCCCCGTTGGGGCACCGCCCTGAGGCCCGGCGGGGGCAGGCCTGGCAGGCTATGCCGCAGACGCCTATCTTCATATCAGTCGTATCAGAAGACATAATCCACTACTATGCGGCTCTCGCAGACTTTTCCCACGAAGTCGGCCACCTTGAGGTGTTCCGGATGCTGTTGATAGCTGTAAAGCGCCTCTTTGGTCAAGAACTCGGAGACGAGCACCAGGTCGTATGCCACCGGGGCCTCGAAGAAGTTGACGCCCACCTGAAAGAACTTGATCTCGTTGATCTGGGCGGGAAGGGCCTCGAGATAAGCCTTCAGCATCTGCATATTGCCCAACTTGTTATTGCTCTCTGCATACTTCTTGAACTTGAACATCACAATGTGCTTGATCATTCCATCCTACCTCTTCCGGTTTATTCCCCGGTTCGAAGTTTATAACGGTTTTCCTGCCTTTACCTCAACTGCTCTCACCTCAGCATCACCCGGCTCATGGTGACCAGGAAGAGGGCCATGAGTATCCAGCCCAGCAGGGTCTCAATCACCGTCAGGAACTCGTAGCCCTCGTTGATGCTGAAGTTCTGGGGGGTCTTGCCCAAAAACTGCATGCTGCTGAAGTAGAAGGCGTCGTTGAGCGACACTGTCGGCGTCGGTCCGTCCTCGCTGAGGGCTGGGCCCGCGTCGGGCTGCAGGGCCCCCGCCGTCCAGAATACGCCTGTGAAGAGCAGTATGATGGCCAGGCTGAGGAGGACGGTGTGGGAGGGGCGCACCCCGTAGCCGCAGGAGACCTGTGCCAGGCGGTCGAAGAGCCCGGCCACGGGCTTATGGGAGCGGGACTGCTTCTCTTTTCGGTACTGGTAGTAGCAGTCGTCCTGGTCCTCATACTGCTCCTGGTTCCTGAAGTTTTTGATCAGGGTCAGGTAGACAGATCCGTTGTAGGGGACGTGTCCATTGATGGTGTTCCAGCGCATGTCTATGCGATTATAATTCAAGTCCTTGAGGAAGATGGCCGCGCCCTCGGCAAACTGGGCATCGGAGAGCTTCATGGTGTAAACCTTGGCGTTCACCAGGTGAAAGCCCCGATCAAACCTCGCCCTGCCGAAGTCGGCATCGTTAAATCTGGCGCGGGAGAAGTTGGCCTCGGTTGCGAAATGGGCCCTGGAAAAGCCCGCCAGTCCCTGAAACTCCGAGTCGGAAAAGCCAGCATCCTCGGAGAAGACAGAGCCGGAAAAGTTGGCCGCCCCGGAGAATTTGGTGCCGTCGAAGTCCACCAGCCCGGAGAAGTCGGCGTGATCGAAGAAAACGTCGCCCTTGATCACAGAGTACTCGATCTTGATGGTGGATTTTATGATCTTCCGCCGGTTCTTGTTGAGCGGCAGGTCGAGGCGATGCAGGTCAAGGTCGCCGTAGATGATGACGTTCTCGTACTCCACCGGCCTGCCCTTCTCGATCTTCTCCAAGACCTCCTCGGCCTTGATCATCAATAGGCTGTCGACCATAAGCGAAGCAAGAATTCGTTAAATGCAGATAACCTTTGCGGCAGGCCCTTGGGCACAAGCCCGCAAGAATCATCCTGGTGCACCTTCTTAGCCAGCCCGATCATGCTTATTTTTATTCAATAATTACATAGCCGATTTTCTGGTTTCCGTTTGGTTTTTTCTTTTCATGGCTTCTTCCTTCGGCTAGTTCATCGATAATCAGATCCCTAATCTTTACTACATCTGACCAGTTTTTTAGCGGAAGCGCATCGGCCATCGATGTTTTGAGATGTTCACTGCCATAAGTCAGAATTAGCGCTATCTGTAACTTCATATTTTCTTCGTCGAAATTGTAATATACCTTATGTCCTCCTTGACATGACACATCTTGAACATCCTGATCTTTAATTTCTAAAAATTTTATGTATGCATCATTTCGGAGTTTAAGGTCAAGGGCTTCTTTATCTTCCAAACGCTTCTTTTCTTCGCTTCTAGTTTTTTTCCATTCAATTAAATAATTCCCTCCGAAACTAATAATGCCTCCTATTATTGCGGAGGACGCTGAAATTACCGCTATTACGATTGCAGTATTTGTATCAAGATCAGGCATCCTCTATCACTTCCAGAACTACCTCTATTTTTTTTTGTGCATCAGCCAGCGCACAAAGACCTCACAAAGAAGGCATTCTCGCACCACGCAGAATGATTAAAGGGCCGTGACGGAAGAGACGCAAAACCCCCGCCATCACTCCTGCGCCGCGCCCTTGCCGAAGAGCATCTCCTCCACAAAGTCCCAGTCGTGCTCGTAGATGTGGGCGGAGGCGCTGGTGGTGGATATCGATCCGGGCTCGGCTCCCACCCTTTGAGAGACATACTGCAATAGCCTGGCCAGTCCGTAGAGGTTGGCGGGATAGGCCCCGCAGAAGTCGTGGCTCCTGAAGAACGCCGCCAGGTGAAGGCGTCCGTCCCTCAGCTTAAAGTCGTCCACGATCATGCAGGGGACCTCCTCTTTGGCCGAGTCGACGGGAGCAATCCAGGTGACGGCCGTGGCCCGCCGGGTGCTGGCCGAGGCCTGGAGGCGGCTGATGGCCAGATCGATCTGATCCAGGGGCGGATAGCCGGGCAGGGACCAGGCCCGCAGCCGCTCCCCATAGGTGTATTCAAATCCGGGATTGTTGCCGGAGAGAAGCTGGCCGGCATACTCCTCCAGACGCTCCTCATTCCAGGAATAGCCGGGGGGGATCATCTGCCGATAGGGCTCCTCCACCACCACCTGCAAAGCCAATAGCTCCCGGATGCGCGTGCCCCTCTCGTCGGTGATCTCTTCCCCCTGCCGCCAGATGTAGCCCAGCCCCCTCTGCCAGGCGTCAGAAATCGTCTTGGCGCGGATGAACCTGCCCAGCCTCACCATGATCCGGCCCTCAGGGCTTTTCGCCCGCCAGCTCGGCCAGTGCTTCCTGGGGCAGGGCTTTGACGATATCTATCTTTTTTACGCAGCGAGTGGCTATGCCGTACTTCTTGGCGAAGGGCTTGAGCTCCCTCATGCTGTATTTTTTGGCGATCTCTTCCGCATCCATGAGGGAGTATCTCTCCGGCCATGATACTTGAAGTTTTTTGGGCTAACGGGCTTTGTGTCTCATGTTAATCTCATCTCTTGGTTGTTATCTCGCTCTGTGCGTACTCTGTGTCCTCTGTGTCTCTGTGGTGAAAAACGTCGTTAGCCACTGGTTATGGCCATTTGCAAACGGACTTCCACCACAGAGACACAGAGCGCACAGAGGACTCACAGAGACTGAAGCATCAATTACCCACAGTAAACAGCGAAGAGCCAACCAATTCACTACTCACAGGAAATAGCGAGGAGCCTTTAGGTCCAAAGCCAGATTACCGAAGTCAAAGCCATCGCAGCGAGCCCGTGCAGCTCCAGGCTTGATCCCCCGAAGCTGAGCCGCAGGTCGAGCAGGCCGGCCTGCGCCAATACTAACACTAATATTAATATAAGCTCCAGGAGGATGACCAGGGCTATGATGACAGTGACCATTCCTGGCATCCTAAATATCTCAAGTATGAAATCCCACAGAGTCCTTCCCACGACCATATCTCTCCCACCGGAGCGCACATCTGAGGATTCTTTTTCGCGTTATTAAGGGCGAGGCAAGGGCGCGGGGCGAAAGTAATCCAGGGAAACATATTTTAGAAGAGCGGGGTAGCTTTAGGCTGATGAACAGTTTCGAGTTGGCCATGGTCGCCGCCTTAAACACGTTCTTTGAGAAGGACGGGGTCGCTGCCATAGCCTATCGGCTCAAGCAGGCCCCCTTCGCCGCCCAGTTCATGGACATCCTGGTCGACTCCAAGACCCCGGAGTACTACCTGGCCATCGAGTGCAAGAGCCTGGACGCCCGCAAGACTGCCTCTCTGTACTTCAAGAAGTACTTCAGCTCCGCCGCCGGGGCCCATCAGCTCGACCGGGAGACGGAGTTCATCACCCGCTCCGGACGGCAGGGCATCCTGGCAGTCGAGCTGCGCCACGGGGCGGGCAGGGCCCGCACGGCCCACCTCGTGCCCTGGGGGCAGATCTTCCAGTGCTTTTCAGCAGGGAGGACGGGGCTGACGCTCCAGGAGATCGAGGACAACCCCCCCCTGGAGAGGAAGGGCGGGGCCTATTCCATATCCCGGTTGGACATACTGCGCATCTCCGGATACTTCGACCTGGCCGGAGGAGAGGGGTGGAGCGATGGGGAGGGAGGGCTGGAGGACGGGGGGGAGGATGAGGGCTTGGAGTGACGGCGGGCCTACAGAACCCGGTATTCGGGCCGCAGACTGGTGACGGGCGTATTCAACTGCAAATACACCAACAGTGATGGCTCGTATTCAGAATCGCTAAAAACGAAATGCATCTTCCACGACGAACCATTATATTGGCCCTGAGAGTTAATTAGACAGCCCCTTGGTAGTCCCAATCAGGCATGAGCCCCTCTCGCCCAAACGGGCACGGTTTCCCAAGGACTTACCTATCCAAATTAATAACAGGTTCTTTGTTAGTACTTATTTCTTCGCCTACTTTTTCTGGTGTCTAAATTTACAGATAAAATAGCGCCGAGGGTGGGATTCGAACCCACGATCCCCGGAGGGGAACAGGTTTAGCAAACCTGCGCCTTACCAGGCTAGGCAACCTCGACTTGCCTCAGCTACAACACCCTGGGGCTATTTATAATCTGCGTTCGCTGCCCCGCCGCGAGGTCAGCGCCCCACAGTCGCCCCGCCCAGCCCCTCCTCCTCCGCTACCTCATTTAACGCAGGGCTAGAAGGTCCTTGCTGGTGATTATGCCGACGAGCGCCCCCTGCTTCATCACCGGAAGCCTCCGGATGCTGTGCTCTATCATCAGCCAGGGCTTCTGGCGGGATCGCTATTTAAATAACCAATCTCTTTTTCGTCGCGATTTCTAAGTCAGACTTCTATTTGCCTTGAATCTATCTTTAAGATTCAAAGATATATAGATTATTGATACCAGAGCGCTTGACGTATCATACTTCAACGGATTAATTCAAGAAGTTAATTAAAGAGAAGCAATTTTATAAATTATTGGACTTAGCGTCGATCAGAGCTCAAAATCGCTGCAACTTACGGATTGTCCGCCAACGCTACAACGACATAAAAACAAGCATGTGCTACCTGCACATAGCCGACGATACAAAGCGGTCTAAGTTCGACCAATTCCTCAAAGCTGTAGCCAGTCTCCGGTTAATTGTCTTCAAAATGCTAATATACTTAATAATTGTCATAAACTAGTATGAATCACTCTATCGAAGGACGTTGCTTTGGCAGAAAGTACATCCTATCAATTATTGCTTTTATGGCTTTACTGCATGTTGCAGAGGGAATTGATGCTTCCGATCAAGTCTCTTCGGCTAAGGATATATCTTATATAACTGAGCAATTTCCCCCGTACAACTTTCGAGATGACGGTAACCTAAAAGGGATTTCTATAGATTTGCTTGAGGCAGTGTGGCAGAGAATGGGCGTCAATCTCAACAGGAGCATCATCCAGGTCTTACCCTGGACAGAAGGCTATAAAAGAACTCTAAATGAAAAAAATACCGTTCTCTTCTCCACTGCGAGGTTGCCACAAAGAGAGCAGCTCTTTAAATGGGCCGGCCCAATTGGTCCCTTTAGGAATTTGCTATTGGCACGAATCGATAAGAACATCAGTATCGCATCTGCAGAAGATCTGAATAAATACAGGATTGGAGCCATAAAGGATGACAGTGCTGTGCAGATACTTCGAGATAGGGGTGTAAGGGAGGGAGATCTGACGCTAGAGTCTACGTCGAGGCCGCTGATAGAGATGCTACAAAACCGGAGCATTGATGCGTGGGCTTATGGCGATACTGCAGGAATTTGGCTGATTCAAGAGTCTGGTGTCAATTTGAGTGATTTTGAAGTAGTTTATGTATTATCGCAAGCCGATTACTACTATGCCTTCAACAAAGAGACGCCTGAATCTCTGGTGCAGTCCTTCCAGGATGCCTTAGATTACCTCAAGAACAACACGGACAAGGATGGATTATCCGATTATGCAAAGATCCTATCTAAAATCTATTAATATTATAAATATAGTGCCGGATCTATATGAAGGATCTTGTCCCTGACTCGTTTTTTTTTTTGCTTTTAAATTATTAATATATTATATTTTTCTCTCTTTTTATACTATGTTAAAAAAGGAAGTATATAGCAGAAACAATAGTAGTAAGCCAAGTATAGGGTTAGGGTAAGATCATCAAAAAAGCCGGTGCACCGTTGGACTACATATCAGAAAAGAAAAGGAGAACTGTAGCCCAGACGGATTGACCGGTTCAATCAAAGTCCACAAAGGGGGCATTCCGAATGAGACGAACAATTCCCAAGAATCTGCTTCTATCTGGTGCAATGTTATCGATTTAAAAGCTATTGCACTTCAACTTGGGCATCAACTCAGACGATTTGGGGGGAAATTGGAAAGATTTGAATAAGCTTAAGTAGAATGATAATTAATATGTGTGAACAACAAGAGTATATTTGAGGGTTGAGTTATTCCAGATGGTGCCCTTCCGACTTTATGTCGAATGCCCGGCTAGTTTTGGGCGTGGAGCGAAAAGGTTCGGCAAGGAGCTTCTGGCATGGAGTGTTGAGGTTTTCGTCCGACACTTGTCACCGGCAACTCGATTCTCATTTGTAAACTCCAACTGTTCATTGACCAATTTAAGAGAGGATATATCTATGGAAAAAAGTACAAAGATCGAACGCGAGGTCTTGCCCATTCCAGACAGGCAGCACGTTGGTTTGACGACCTACGATGCCAAAGATCCGGATATGAAGTACCCACCCATCGAGCCACTGCGGCCACCCAAGGGCGCGCCCAACGTCCTGATCGTGCTGATCGACGACGTGGGCTTTGGCGCATCAAGCGCATTCGGTGGCCCATGTCACACACCCACGGCGGAACGCCTGGCCGCGGCTGGATTGAAATACAACCGCTTCCACACCACTGCCCTCTGCTCCCCAACACGTCAGGCTCTCTTGACCGGTCGCAACCATCACACCGTCGGCATGGGCGGTGTCACAGAGATGGCCACCTCAGCGCCCGGTAACAGCACAATTCGCCCCAAAAACTGCTCCCCGTTGGCCGAGACGCTCAAGCTGAACGGCTACGCCACGGCCCAGTTTGGCAAGTGCCATGAAGTACCTACCTGGGAGACCAGCCCGATGGGACCCTTCGAGCATTGGCCCACAGGCAGTGGATTTGAGTATTTCTATGGTTTTATCTGTGCCGAGACCAACCAGTATTACCCTTCGATCTATGAGGGCACCACCCCCGTTGAGCCGGATAAGACCCCCGAAGAGGGATATCACTTCACGGAAGACCTGGCCAACAAGGCAATCGAGTGGGTTCGCAGGCAAAAGTCACTCATGCCCGACAAGCCCTTCTTCGTGTACTTTGCTCCTGGGGCGACGCATGCTCCCCACCACGTGCCCAAGGAATGGTCGGATAGATACAAAGGCAAGTTCAACCAGGGATGGGACAAGCTGCGAGAGGAGACGTTCTCACGGCAAAAGGAACTGGGCGTTATACCGCCTGACTGCAATCTCACCAAGCGTCACCCTGAGATGCCAGCTTGGGACGAGATGCCGGCTGACCTGAAACCAGTGCTGGCCCGGCAGATGGAGATCTATGCCGGGTTTCTGGAGCATACCGATTACCATGTCGGGCGGCTGATCGATGCATTGGCGGACCTGGAAATACTCGACGATACCCTCATCTACTACATTATCGGCGACAACGGTGCCTCGGCTGAAGGGACTCTCCAGGGCACGTTTAACGAGATGTTGCCCATTAATGGGCTAGGACATCTGGAAACTGCGGAGTTCCTACAAAAGAACATCGACAAGTTCGGCACACCTGATGCTTACAACCACTATGCCGTGGGTTGGGCTCATGCTATGGACACTCCCTACCAGTGGACCAAGCAAGTTGCCTCTCACTGGGGTGGAACACGTAATGGCACCATCGTCCACTGGCCCAATGGAATCAAGGCAAAAAGCGAAGTACGCTCGCAGTTCCATCACGTGATAGACGTGGCGCCCACGATCCTGGAAGCAGCGGGTTTGCCCGAACCGGCTTTCGTTAATGGCACCCAGCAAAAGGCGTACGAGGGGGTGAGTATGCTCTACTCATTCGACGATGGGAAAGCAGCCGAGCGGCACACGACGCAGTACTTTGAGATGGTCGGCAACCGCGGCATCTATCACAAAGGTTGGACAGCGGTAACCAAGCACCGAACGCCTTGGGAGACTGGAGCCATCAAGACCATCCCCTTCGATGACGACGTGTGGGAACTGTACGACACGAACAGCGATTGGACACAAGCCCACGACCTTTCAAAGGAGATGCCTGAAAAGCTGCACGAGCTCCAGCGCCTGTGGCTGATCGAGGCAGTCAAGTACAATGTGGTGCCGCTCGACGACCGTCTCTCCGAGCGTTTCAACCCGGATCTCGCCGGGCGCCCGCAATTGGTGCGTGGCAACCGTCAGTTGCTCTATGGTGGCATGAGAGGCTTGTCCCCTCACTCGGTCGTCAACGTCTTCAACAAAACGCACGCCTTGACCGCTGAGGTGGTGGTGCCTGAAACGGGCGCAGAAGGTGTCATTTTGGCGACCGGCGGCATCACCGGCGGATTCAGCCTCTACGCCAAAGGCGGCAAGCTAAAATATTGCTACAACTTATGCGGTTTGCAGCATTTCTTTGTCGAAGGAGATCGGGTGATTCCTGCCGGTAAGCATCAGGTGCGAATGGAGTTCGCCTACGATGGGGGCGGCCTGGCAAAGGGCGGCACCGTGTCGCTCTTTATCGATGGTCAGAAGGTCGGTGATGGTCGTATCGACATGACTGAGCCCTTTGCATTTTCTGCTGATGAAACAGTTGACGTAGGATTGGAAGCGGGTTCACCAGTGTCACCGGACTATGGCTCAAAAGGTAACGCCTTTAATGGCGAGGTCAATTGGGTCGAGATTGACGCAGACAAGGAGGCTTTGGACCAGGATCATATTCTCACCGGCGCAGAGCGTTTCCGCGTAGCGATGGCGCTGCAGTAAAAGGGAGTAACAGGTGTCTGGGGGAAGATTATCAAGAGAGCCACTCGACCCCCGACACACATCATGTGCTCGACATCGGCTGCGAAAAACAGCTCAATCGTCTCCGGCGATTATATGTCCAGACGGACAAGGTTCAACGGCCTAAGTGAAAATGAAGTAGGCGAGGTGTGGTTCAGTCACATTATGAAAGAGACCGCATACACTATGAGAGCATTGGCTATTGTGACCGCAGTGCTCGAGCTGGGTGCAGGGCTAGGCATACTGGCGCTCCCATCCCTCGCGGGCACAATCCTGCTCGGTTCATCGCTCAGTACGCCTGTCGAATTGACTGTCGCACTTGTGGCCGGGGTAGCATTGCTCGCCCTGGGTGTAGCCTTCTGGTTTGCTCGCCATGACGAACAGAGCCTCGCGGCGAGAGCTTTGGTCGGCGCAATGCTGCTTTATAACGCAGGCGTCGTCGCTGTCCTCTCGTATGCGGGCATAGGATTGGGACTGTCCGGTATTGGCCTTTGGCCGGCCGTTTTGCTTCATGTAGTCATGACCGTCTGGTGCGGCATGTATCTGCGACAACAACACATAGAGAGTATCAGGTAAGTGAAAGACAGATAGAGAGGACATCACCATGAGCGCAAGAAATTACGGAGTGATTGAGAATGCAGCGAATTGACGCTGAAGCGACCGTTGAAGTGATGTTGCCTGCCTGGAACGACGGTGCGGCCAAGAGATTAATCCTTGAGTTTGTTGCCAATGTGACGGAAAAGGGCGGGCCGGAGTTTGTCCCTCCGATGGAGCGGATCGCCGTCTTTGACAACGATGGTACGCTGTGGGCCGAACAACCGATCTATTTCCAAGCCTTTTTCACCCTCGACCGCGTGAAGGCCTTGGCCCCACAACACCCCGAGTGGAATGACAAAAAACCTTTTGCCTCGCTCCTGAAGAGCGATATGAAGGCTGTCCTCGCCGGCGGCGAACGCGCAATAATCGAGATCCTCATGGCGTCTCTGGCGGCGGCATCGAGTTCATGCGCCCGTGGGCGGAGCGCGTCTATAGCATCCCGCCCGAGCAGGTCATCGGCAGCAGCATCAAGACCAAGCTCCAGGTGCACGATGGCAAGCCAGGGCTCGTGCGCCTGCCTGAGCTGAACTTTTTCGACGACCAGGCAGGCAAGCCCGTCGGCATCCATCAGCACATTGGTCGCCGCCCCATTGCAGCATTTGGCAATTCTGATGGCGATCTTGAGATGCTCGAATGGGTCACGGCCGGCATGGGGCCACGCTTCGGACTTGTCGTTCATCACGACGATGCCGCACGCGAGTTCGCGTACGATCGTGCATCAGTCATAGGCAAGCTTGACCGCGGCCTCGACGAAGCGTCGAAACACGGCTGGACGGTCGTCAGCATGAAGAACGACTGGAAGCGGATCTTTGCATTCGAATGGGAGTAATTGGAGGTTGCCGCGCCAGACAGGAGTTCTGAAGGCTCAGTGACATTTCATCGATAACTTTTATATGAACTATAGAATATGTAGATGAAGAAAGGTCATCCCATCGCCATCGAGAGGGTGGCAAGATACCCCTGATCATGCCGGGCTATAACGGCCAGGTTCCGGCGACAACTATCGAGGAGCAGAGTTCCAGATTCACCCTTAATCCGATCAAATTCCATTTGGCAAGACTAGATTGAGTATCCCAACATGGGCTTTCATTTGGGATTTCGATTCCATGCTAGTGCACTGTAACACAAATCATGATGAAATAATGCTGGGATAATTGAACTCCTTTGCATCGGATTAATGATCTCTCATCTCTCCTTCATTTAACGCAGGCCAAAAGGTCCTTGCTGGTGATTATGCCCACGAGCGTCCCCTGCTTCATCACCGGAAGCCTCCTGATGCTGTGCTCTATCATCAGCCGCGCCGCGTCCTCAGTGCCGGCATTGATGTCAATGGTGACCAGCGGCCCCGGCGTCATGATATCCGAGACGCACACCTGCCCCGGGTCGCGCCCCTCGGCGAAGACCTTGTGAAAGATCCGGCTGGCGGTCACAATCCCCAAACACTCCTTGAGCAGCCCTCCCCTGGCCACGAGAAGGCTTCCCTTCTTCTCCCGGCCCATCTTCTTCAAGGCCTCCTGCACAGTGGCCTCCGGGGGCACAGTCACAATGGGATAGCTCATCAGATCTCGAACCTTCATACGCCGCCTCTGTGCTCCTCTGTCGCACATGTGCCTCGCTGTAAATACGCCCTCAGACACTGCTACCTATTCCGCAGCAGACGACCGGGCGCCATGAAGGCATAAAAGCGCGACAGATGGCCCACAGAGAACTATTGCAGCTAATAGAAGATAAATTTGCCCTTCTTTGGGGCTCCCCGCTATTCTGTGCGTGTTCTGTGTCCTCTGTGTGGAACGAAAATGCCTTCTTTGTGAGTTCTTTGTGAGCTTTGTGTCCTTTGTGGTTATTAGTAGTAAGCGAATTGCTAGCAAAAACCCTAATTACTCACCACAAAGACCACAAAGATCACAAAGGACGCACAAAGGAGCCACGGATTATTTGCCAATTGCCCGCGGACTGCCGCCGCAGAGCTGCCTGGAAGCGGGGCAGGGCTCCCGCCCCACCCCGCCGCCGCCAGGCGGATTTACAGCACTCCCCATTGCAGTTCCACGGCCACCACGGGCTGCTCCAGGCCGAAGCTCTTTAAAACCAGAGGATGCAGCTCCCCAAAGCAGCCGACCCTCTTTCCCTCCACCACCAGATCCCCCGCCCGGCCCGGCAGCAGAGCCCCGTCGGTTGAGGCAGCAATCTCGGCTTTGATGTCCATCTCCCGCAGCAGGGCATCCACCACCGACCGGATCTCGGAGAAGTTTGCTCCGCTGTGAATGCTGGCCGCGGCCAGGTTCATGTGCGTCCTCCTCTCCAGCACCACGTCTCCCGCGGCAAATATCCTCTGAGGAAGGGGATGATGCTGATTCATGGCGAAGATCTCCAGGAGGCTGGAGAGAAGCGAAGTGCGCAGGATGGTGTGCAGCTCGCTGATGGGATGCATGACGGCCACAGCCTGCGCCGCTTCCCGACTCTTCTCCCGCCGCATCCACTGGAAATGCACCTTCTCGCTGGTCAGTGTGAAGGGCATGACCTCCAGGTAGCCGAGGCCTGCCAGAACCTCGCGAATCTCGCCCTTGCGCGCCTCAATGGGATGCGCCTGCCCTACGGTGACTGCACCGGGCAGCCGCGCCTCCAGCCTATCGAATCCATAGGCTTTGGCCGCATCCTCGAATATGTCCCAGGAGTGCATGATGTCCGCCCGGAAGGCCGGAACCTGCACCCTGACCAGATCGGGATTGCCGTCGAAGCCGGCCTGAGCGCCAAAGCGCATCCTCTCCAGGCACTCGGCCAACTGTACCCCGGTCAGGTCGAAGCCGATGAGCCGGTTTGCCTCTTCGGCGCTCACAGTCCATGCGGTGGGCTGCAGGTTGGGCGATACGAAGTCCCCCTGCCCTTCGCCCCAATCTCTCCTCACCAGAACGCTCTCAATTCTGCCCCCCCGCTCCGCCAGGGAGGTGACGACGATGTTCAGGGCTTTATGCACCATGCCGTCCAAGCCCGTCACATCTATGAACAGCTCCTCCGTCTCCTCGGTGACCGAAGTCAGCTCCCCATTGATGATGGGCGGAAAGGACAGCACCTGATCGTCGGCATCGACGATGAGCGGATAGCGTTCGCACCCCTCCAGGATGTGGCCATAGCCCCTTCCCTTGGGGTGCTTGACCAGCATATCCCTCATGCTCATCTCTTCGGTGAAGTCCAGGGGCACAAACCTTCGGGCCGGGTCGGCTCCCAGATACCGGAAGGGCGGCCGGACCCGCGATATGTCGTGCACGCCAATGGCCACCTTCCTTCGATTCCTGCCCAGGCCCCAGTGCAGGTCCTCTTGCAGGCCCATGAGCGACTCAATGGCCTCATCTGTGAAATGCAGGCCCCGCACCACGGCGCAGCCGATGACGGGGCGCACCTCCTTGACCGACTCCTCGACCGTCAGAGTCACCGGCCCCTCATGAACCGGATACTCGACCAGCCCCGTCCTGATTCCCAGAAACCCCTGCATGGCCCTGGCCACTCCCTCGGCGCTGTACAGGTCGGGCCGGTCCGGAAAGAACTCCACATCCACATGGTCCTCCTCCGCCCGCTTTCCAATATCTGCGCCCATCATGGCCAGCCGGCCCATGATCTTCTCCTTGGAGGCTCCAATCAGCCTCTCCATGTCCTCGTAATAAAGCTTGACAACCGGCATGAAAATTTTCCCCCTCTCTTATAGCTTGATGGATATGGGCGTCTCCCGCAGCCACTCCATGTCCGACTGATACAGCAGCCGAAGGTCCTTGAGCCCCAGCCTGAGCATGGCCACCCTGGATATGCCCAGGCCCCAGGCCAGCACGGGATGCTCAATGCCGAAGGGAGCCGTCACCTCCCTGCGAAATA
>Ga0116171_10002073_pt1 | contig 19394 bp, 17 predicted proteins | sample AD_JPNHW2_MetaG_FD_89798 | JGI IMG/M metagenome (GOLD analysis project Ga0116171, IMG submission 89798) | Active sludge microbial communities of municipal wastewater-treating anaerobic digesters from Japan - AD_JPNHW2_MetaG | ecosystem: Engineered > Bioreactor > Anaerobic > Digestate | place... | reverse complement strand
GATGTGCTTAAAAATTATACTCCCGTGGAAAGTTATTATAAAATCACAAAAAAAATTGAGGATGACCCTTATTTTGATTCTAAAAGAGCCCAGAAAAAACTCAGAAAGTTCGTAGAATCGAACAAACATGCAATTAAAGAAAAAGCAGAGATAATAATTGATCATTTCCAGACACAGGTATTTTCCCGTCATAAAATCGGGGGTGAAGCCCGTGCAATGGTGGTAACAAGCAGAATAATTCGTGCAATCGAATATTACTATGAAATAAGTGCCTACATAAAAGAAAAGAAACTGCAGTACAAAGCCATTGTTGCATTTTCGGGGGAACATGAATACGGTGGGGAAAAAGTCACAGAATCTACAATTAATGGATTTCCAAGTAATCAGATAGAAGATAAAATTATTGAGGATCCATACCGTATTCTGGTTGTTGCCGATAAATATCTTACTGGCTATGACGAACCGTTAATGCACACAATGTATGTTGACAAACCGCTTGAAGGAATTAAAGCTGTTCAGACACTTTCCAGACTTAATCGAGCCCACCCTAAAAAACATGACACTTTCGTTCTGGATTTTTATAATGACATCGCAACTATTCAGAGTGCGTTCGCCGATTATTACAGAACAACCATATTGAGTGAAGAGACAGACCCCAATAAAATTCACGATCTCAAATCTGACATTGACGGATATCATATTTATTCATCCGAACAGATCGACGATCTTGTTGAAAAATATCTGTCGGGAGCTGAAAGAGATTCTATTGATCCCATCCTTGACACATGTGTTGCTGTTTACAACAGCGAACTTGATGAAAATGGACAGGTCGATTTTAAAGGCAAGGCCAAGGCATTTGTGAGAACATACGGGTTTCTTTCTGCACTTCTTCCTTATAATAACGCTGAATGGGAAAAACTTTCGATATTTCTTAATTTTCTAATACCCAAACTTCCTGCCCCGAAAGAAGAAGATCTTTCAAAAGGTATTCTGGAAACTATTGATCTTGAAAGTTATAGAGCTGAAATGAAAGCGACAATAAACATCTCTCTGCCTGATGAAGACGCTGAACTTGGAGCTGTGCCTACCACTGGTGGTGGCCGCAAACCAGAACCGGAACTGGATCAACTCAGCAACATATTGAAAACTTTTAATGATCTTTTTGGGAATATCGAGTGGAAAGATGATGACAAAATCAGGAAAGTCATTACTACGGAAATTCCAGAAATGGTTGCTGCTGACACAGCCTATCAGAATGCAATGAAAAATTCAGATAAACAGAACGCCAGAATAGAGCATGACAAAGCACTCCAGAGAGTTATTTTAACGCTCATTGCCGATCACACAGAGCTTTATAAACAGTTCAGCGACAATCCTTCTTTTAATAAATGGCTTGCAGACATGGTTTTTAATACAACATACCGGCACAATGAACCCGTCAAAGTACTTCTGAAGTGACCCTCATTCCGGACTAGGAGCATTCACACTTTGAATCGATACATTTTCCATTGAACATGCCGCACTGGTAGTAGCAGTCGAAATCATCATTGCACTGGACTGTTGTGTCTTTGAGGCATTCAAGGCCTGATGCGTAATAGCCCTGATCACATTTGCAGTAGAATTTGTCTTCGATCTGAAGGCAGTCGCCGTGACCTGAGCAGTCAATGTCACTGCAGGTCTTTTCGCTTTCCTTGATGCAGGCAGTACCGTTATAGAAATATCCGTCATCGCATTTGCATACAGCTTTGCCGTCAACAGCCTCACAGGTTCCGTGATCTCCGCAATTCTTGCTTTCACATGGATCTGGAATATCTTCGACACATCCCCAGCCTGACTCATCCTCAATAAAACTATCTTGACAGACACACTCAAAAAGAGAAGTATCTATTGCAATGACACATTCTGAATTCGGCCCGCAGTCAATATAATCGCACGGATCGCCGCTCAGATCCTTGAGGCATGTCAGATTTATTGGAATATAACTATCATCACACTGGCATACAGGATCGGTCAGAAGACCTCCGGCATCGAAACAGTCACCGTAACCTGAACAAGTCACGCCGTCACAGACCGAGCCTTCTTTGTTTTCAACACAGTCAGGGAATTCATCATGAAAACCGAACGGGCAGAAACATTCAGGAACTCCTCCATTTTCAAAACAGAAGCCGCCTGAACAGGTTGAATTTTCACAACTTTTTTTGATAGTCCCGTCTGTATCGGGAACATCGTCAATGTCATTGTCAGTTTCATCCGAATCGGCAGGCTCATCATTTCCGTCAATTATTTCATCAAAATCTTCATCGCCGGCATTATCAAAGTCAGCATCTTCATCAGGTGCATTCTGGGCTATATCCAGATCAGACCAGTTTGTGTAAGCAACATCGATTCCCGGTTTACACGAGACAGATATCAACATTACAAATAATGCAACTGACAGCTGTCTGATCATTTCAACCTCCCTGAAACACCGTTATTTTGACTCATATTCCATAAAAAAGTTGTTTCAGTAAAAGACGAAATCAACCTTTTCAATGACTGTACACTCTTCATTTTCAATATTTTTAAATACCATCCTTCTAAAAGAACCTCTCATAAACGAAACCCTTCCTTTTGTGTCATAATAAAGTTTATCCAAATCTATTTCTGCTGATTCTGCGGTGTACGAAAGTTCTGTCCCGTTACTTTGTCTGACAAACAGGAACATACAGTTTTTGCAGTTCTCGACAACACTTTCCGGATCAGCCGTCCATGAAGTAGTTCCGTCAAAAACGCCGGAAAAAGATCCTGTCAGCACTTTGCCTGATTTTTTATCCATGCTTTCATCAAGAAGAAATTTTACTGAACCGTCCACATCGCTTGAAAAAAGCTTTTTCTGCATTGCAAAACCTTGAATTGTGCATGACTGACCGAATTCAGTTTCAAATGTTTTTGTACACCCTGAAAACAAAATAAAAGCGACTGTTGCTGCGATCACAGTTCTAATATTCATAGACCGCCTCCGCCAAAACAGTATGCGCAAGTCTGCTGTAATCTGCATAATCTCCGAAATCCTCTCCGACATTGGAAAAGTTCTTGTGGAGAAGATAATTCATCTGGATCGAAAAACTGTCACCCAGATCTACAGAAACTCCTGCGGAAAATTCAACTGTACTATCAACCCTGATCTTTCTGTATATTCTCTGACCTGTTTCCATATCGCTCCAGTAAACAATACGGTGAGTGTCTTCATCAAACGATCTTGAATAAACATATTTCAATGTCAAAGGAAAACTTAATATCGAAACACTCCATTCAGTTGACAGCCCGGCATAAAGAGAATAATACTGTCCGGCGATATCCAGTTCTCCGTAATACACATTTTCATAGCGGTTGTATTTTATCTTCTGATTGTCAAAAAAAGTGAATGAAGCCCCGGCAAATAAATCTGAAATATTTATTTTTCCTGCCATAAATCTGGCACCGCCTTCAACAAATGACGAAAATCCGTTTATATATTCAATCAGCGAACTTGTTGATTTGTAGTAACTCGTTCCAGCCCTTAAAAATAATGCATAAAATGTTTTGCTGTCATAAAGATATGAAAGTGAAATATACGGGTCGATATAAAGAGAACTGATGTTTTTATAATCAAAAGCGGAATTATGCATTCCAAGAATGAACGCAAGAAAGTTCTTTTGACCGATGGAAAGTATATATCCACCTTCAATACCGGTATCAAGCGTTGAATTTTCAAGAGACTGCACAGATAGAAGCGAATTCAGTGAAAAATCAAGCAGAAACCCGTTCCCTTTATCGCCCTGAAGCTCCCCTTCAATCGAAAAATTAGTAGTAAAACCTGATTTTTCCTTTTTTCTTTTAAAAATATCAGCGGCGCTTCTGAATGAAAAAACCGGATCGACATTGCTTTTCCAGCCGGCACCGGAAGTGAGTGTTAACTGACCTTCCATCGCATCAAGCCTGACAAAAAAAACAAAAAAAAGAATGATTGTTATGATTATTGATTTTAAATTGACCGGCTTAATAAATCCTTCTATCTTCAATGCGGTTCTTCCCTTTCCTTTTTTTAAGAAGCTCCTTCATTTTTCTGATTTGTCCGCTTCTGTCAACTTCATTGTCGGAATCGTTCTTTTCAACTTTTTCGGCAGCATCGTTTTCAACAGACTCAGGAATATTAAATTCTTGTTTTTTCTTAGCTTTTTCAGGCTGTTGCAACAGTTTATCGTTTTTAACATTTTCAGACTCCTCTAAAACAGGAATTATTTTTCCCTGAACGGGTTCATCCTTTTTTATTTCGGTCCGGCTCTGTTTTCTGTTCTCTCTGGGCTTTATTAATATTTTTTCTACACTCTTTATCTGTATGTGATCATTGTCGCTAACTTCGCCGTCATTGTCAGAAGTCACGGCTTTTTCAGCAAAATCACTTTCATAATTGTTAAAAAAATCCTTCTCCCATCCGGCTATTTCAGATTGCGATGGATTTTTCTTGAAGACAACTCTGCTTTTGAGTTCAGGTTTTACAGCACCGGATACTGCGGAAAAAATGAATAAGATCAAGATGACAGAAAAAAGTTTTTTCATAAATTATTCAAGACTTTCTGAGACTTATATATATAGACCGCTGTCTTATTCTGACCGGTTTTAAGAACTATTTTGCGATTATGCTGAAAGCCGCCGAATTTTGTTTCAGTATTTATGCTCCATTCGCCTTCAGACACAAGGCTGACTACAAACGGAATCTCGTTGATACCTTTTTTGAAAGATCCTGTCCTGATGTATTCGTTGAGATCTCTGATCTTTTCGTTTTCTGAATAAAATCTTACGCCTTCATCAAGGCTGAAATGAACTTCAACATTCTCAATATTTTCGCTGCTTTCAAATTCTATAGTAATTTTAACGGGCTCGCCTTTTGCAACTTCAGATGATGAAACAAGTTCCATTTCATCTTTTTTGTTATCGATCTTATAAAAAGAAACTGCAAAAACTATCAGGAGAGCCGCGGCGATCGAAAATGCAAGAACCGGAACAAATCTTTTCTGCTCTCTTTTGACAGCTTTTACGGCTTTTATTTTCTGAAGTTTTTCAAAAAGCACAGCATCAAAAACATCTCCGTCAGTTTCAATATTTTCACTTCTGTATTTTCTGAAAAGATCGTTAAGTTCTTTAAATTCCGCAGAATTATCCTCAAGTTTTCCAAAGCTTAGCGATTTAAAAACTTTCTTCCAGTTCATTAACGATCCCCCTTCACGCCATTTTGACGCAAATTGCCCGAAGAAAGTTGTTTCATCTCCTTTTTTTCATTCATTATTTCTGCCATTCTCTTTCTTCCCTTGAAAACTCTCGACTTCATTGCAGTCAGTGATATTTCGAGTATACGGGCAGCTTCTTCATAAGGCATTTCCTGAATATCGATAAGAACTATTGCCATTTTTAATTTCACAGGAAGGGCATTGATTAATTGATGCACCTCTTTTTTCACATCTTCTCTTATCATTTCAGATTCAGAGCATTCATCACTCCTCAATGTGACACCGGTATTATCCTCAGAATCCGATATCATTTCTATTTTTGTTTCAGGATCTCTGATATAATTTATGAATTCATTTTTTATTATTCGCCAAAGCCATGTGGTAAACGAAGACCTGATCTCATAGTTTTTCATTGCAATATATGCTTTTATCAGCGCTTCCTGAAGAATATCGTCTGCAAGATGAATATTTCCGCCGCAAATACTGACGGCAAATGAGCGAAGTTTAGACCTGTGCAGAGAAATAAGATCGCAAAATGCTCTTTTATCCCCTTTCGAAGCAAGGGTTATCAGTTCTTTTTCAGTAATATTCAATCAGCCCCGGAATTAAAAAAGCCCAGTAATAATACCATCTTGGTCGATATCCATCATCGATGATGCCGGTTTCGCAGGCAGACCCGGCATTGTCATTATATCACCGGTATAAACAACCATGAACCCTGCTCCTGCCGAATATTTTATATCTTTTATCTCAAGTTTAAAACCAGTTGGTCTACCCTTTATATCCGGATTGTCGGAAAATGAATACTGGGTTTTAGCCATACAGACAGGAACTTCCGAAATGCCCCACGATCTTCTCACATCTATTTTGCTTTCCACTGCTCTGGGAATATGCACTTCTTTGGCTCCGTAAATTCTTTCAGCTATTTTCCTTATTTTCACAATCGGATCATCTTTAAGATCATAAATGAAATTCACTTCACCGTGATCTTCCTGACTTGCAGCATAGACCGCTTCAGCAAGTTCGATCGCTCCGGCGCCACCTTTTGCCCATACTTCGGCATCAAAACATCGAGTACCGGTATTTTCACAAAGCTTTCTAACAATATTGATCTCTTCAGCCGTATCTGATGAAAATCTGTTCAATGCAACAAACACAGGACGGTTGAAAGAAATCATGTTCTCTATATGTCCTTTCAGGTTTTCAAACCCTTTTTCAAGTGCGGAAACATCCGGTATTGTCAGAGATTTAAGTTTAGCTCCGCCGTGATACTTCAAAGCTCTTACTGTTGCAACTATTACAACAACATCGGGAGGTGTCATTCCTTCTGTTCTACTTACAAGATCAAAGAATTTCTCGGCACCGAGATCACTTCCGAACCCGGCTTCTATTACGATCATTTCTGCATACCTTTTTGCTATGTCGGTTGCAACTATAGAATTTGTTCCGTGAGCAATATTGGCAAAAGGGCCAGTGTGAATAAGTGCCGGATTTCCCTCAAGAGTCTGGACAAGATTCGGCATTATGGCATCTTTAAGAAGGATTGCGAGAGCACCTTCGGCATTAAGATCTCTGGCTCTTAACGGAACGCCGTCATGTGTTTCGGCAATAATGATCCTGCCCAGCCTTTCTTTAAGGTCTGTCATGTCACGGCTCAGACCAAGGATCGCCATGATCTCTGAAGAAGCTGTAATATCGAATTTGCTTTCGCGAACCATACCTGCGTCTTTTCCGAGTCCGATGACTATATTTCTCAGGGATCTGTCATTCATATCAAGAACTCTGTTCCATGTTATCTCTTTCGGAAGCAGACATCTTTTTTCAACTCTGCTGTAATAATTGTCAAGAAGAGCGGCAAGAAGGTTGTGGGCAGAAGTGACGGCATGAATATCACCGGTAAAATGAAGATTGATGGAATCCATCGGAATAACTTGAGAATATCCGCCGCCGGCAGCCCCTCCTTTAACCCCGAAAACAGGACCGAGACTCGGTTCTCTCAGGGTGACAATGGTTTTTCTTCCTATCCTGTTCAAAGCTTCGCTCAGACCGATGCTTACTGTTGTCTTACCTTCACCTGCCGGAGTCGGGGTCATTGCCGTCACAAGAACCGTTTTTGCTTCCGGCTCTTTTCCGTTTCTTGCATCAAGACTTATCTTGGCAATATTTCTACCCCAAGGCATTACATGTTTTAACGGCAGTCCCATCTTTTCAGCGATCTTTTCAATAGGTTGAGCAACAATTTCAGAAGCTATTTGATAATCAGTAGACATTTCGGCTCCATTTAATCTGTGCAAACTTCCGGAAGATTATATCCGAGTTCTGCCGCATAGACAGGATCAATGAGTTTTCCTGCTGCGGATATTTCAATTTGTGAAGAAGAAAGCTCTGTTATGTCAAGCTTCGCATCGCCTGAAACTGATCTGATACACTTTATGCTGACAGAAGTACCGTCATAACTGAGATCTCCGTAAAGAGCATATATCTGCTTTTCAACAAAATCTATATCCGTGCCTGCTTCTAAATTGTCGGGAACATTGACAGCAAAAAATTTCGGAGTCATTGAAACAGCATCGATCCAAGTAGTTGTAACCATTCCTCCATCAGCAACTGCGGCAAAAGGAAAGTCTACAACATCCTGCACATGAAGGGTTGTAAATGTGAACTCTTCACCGAAATAGGTGAATTCAGCATCTCCTGTTCCAGGAACTATTGTTGCTGGATCACTTGTTGCATTAATCGGACCTTTGAAAGTGAGTATAAAATCTCCAGTCTCTGTTATTTCGGTATCTGAAATGCACTCACTGTTTGTAGGATGATAGCCTTCATTACAGACACATGCAGCCTCTTCACCATCTGCAACACATTTCGAATGATCCGGGCATTCCATATCGAGACATGGATCGACAGTATCTTCATCAGTGGCTTCATCAGCATTTTCAATGTCACCGTCCTCTTCAATAATATCAAGGTCTGTCACAGCTTCATCGCCGGCAGCCTCATCAGCTGTTTCAACAGTATCTTCATCAGGATAGGACTGACTTTTTTTATCATCATCACCGCATGAGATCATAAAAAAGAAAGCAACCGCAGTTGTAAAAGAAACTAAACAAAAACTTCTCATTTTAAACCTCTCTAAAATTATTGAGAAAGAAATATTTTATCACTACCAAACAGTTCTTTATATACAGAAAGGGATGAAATATCAATAATTCCAGTTCTTTCCAGAACAGCAGATGATTTTCCTTCATTGAACGAAATTTTCAGTTCTACCGGCATGGCTATTCCGGAACAGACCGGATTTATTATCTTTTCTGAGATCTCGTCTTTTCTTTTAATAAAGTCGCGCTCTTCCATTTCTATCATTAACTTTATCCGTGAAGCATTATTGCTGTTATTGAACTGGATGTATTCAGGGATCGTTTTTATGTCTTCTTCAATGTTTTCAATGTTGAGCATGACCTTTTCAAGAGTATTGTCATCTCTGTTCCTGACCGCCCTTACCTTTACCTTAAACATCAGCGGAACTTTTGAATCAAGTTTCAGAACATGCGGATTTGCAAGAGGATTATCTATTTTATTTATTGAAAATTCAATTGCGGCATCATTACTTTCAATTACACCTTTCAAATAATAATCACCTTCACGGCCTTTTGCCGGTTTTATATCGGTAGTAATTATCCCGGCTACCCAGACAGAAGCATTTCTGTTGCTGAATTTTCTTTCACTTTCAACGGCTTCAATAAGTTCTTTTATGTTTGAAATCCCCAGTTTTTCAAAATCCTTGGCAAAAAATCTTGCAGGATGGTTTGAAATATATATTCCAAGAACATCCCTTTCAAAAGCAAGAGAATCAAAAATATCAAGCCTGACAGGATTGTCCACCATTCCGAGAATACTTTCATCACTGCTGACCTCTGTCTTCGAAGTCGAAGCCATATTGAATGCATCGAAAAGACTTATCTGACCTGACTCTTTATCGGCAGCAGCTTTCTCCCCTTCCTTTATTGCATACGGAAGCATCGACAAAAGCAGTCCGCGGTTAATGTTTGTAAAATCAAAAGCACCTGATTTTATTAGAAATTCTGTCGTTCTCGCATTAACTTTGGACTGATTTATTCTGCTTGCAAAATCAATAAGCGACTTGAAATCTCCGTTTCTGCTCCTTTCTGAAATTATCTCTTCGATAGCTCCTTCACCGACATTTTTTATTGCATTCATGCCATATCTAATCGAATTCTCCTCAATGGAAAATGAAAATTCACTTCGATTGACATCCGGTGGATAAACATTTATTCCAAGTTGCCTTGCATCGCTGATATAGCTGAATACCTTGTCAGAACTTCCGGCTTCAGACGATATTAAAGCCGCAATAAATTCAACAGGATAGTGTGTTTTCAAAAAAGCTGTCTGGTAAGAAATATAACCATAGCAGGCTGCATGGGATTTATTGAAACCGTAACTTGCAAATTTTTCCATATGGTCGAAAACTTTGACAGCAACTTCCTGGGAAACACCAAGCGATGCAGCTCCCGAAATGAATTCCGACTTCATCTTCTGCATTTCCTCGGCCTTCTTTTTTCCCATCGCTCTTCTGAGAATATCAGCTTTGCCAAGTGTAAAACCCGCCATCTTCTGGGAGATTTGCATAACCTGTTCCTGATAAACTATCAGTCCGTTGGTCTCTTTAAGAATTTCTTCCAGCCATGGATGGTCATACTCAATTTCTTCTCTGCCGTGCTTTCTTTTAATGTAGTTGGGAATAATGTCCATCGGTCCCGGTCTGTACAAAGCCACTGCAGCAATCAGATCTTCTATCCTGTCAGGCTTCATCTGGTGTATCATTTTTTCAAACCCGCCACTTTCCATCTGAAACACGCCCTTTGTACTTTTTTCACAGAGAAACCGGTATGTTGCATAATCATCCATCGGAATTTTACTGATATCGAAATCCGGAACTTTTTTTCTGATAAGATTGACTGCATTATTTATCATAGTAAGCGTTTTCAGACCCAGAAAGTCAAATTTCACAAGCCCGACAAGCTCGACCATGTTCTTGTCATACTGCGTAACCCTGTAATTGTCTTTATCAACAAAAATAGGCGAATATTCAAATATCGGCTTCTGTCCGATAACAACTCCGCAGGCATGTTTGCCCGGTTGACGAAGCAGTCCTTCGATCTGAACTGCTATTTTTATTATCCTGCTGAAATCCTTATTGTTTTTTATCAACTCCCGTTCATTTGCATATGCATCAATTTCAGAAAACAGACTCTTTACCTGATCTGCATCGTCACCTTTCAAACGGGCTTTTTCAAGAAAATTTTTCAGACTGTCCGGATTGGAGACGACATCAGCGGGTATCTGGAACTGTGCGGCAAGTTTTTTTGTAAGCTCTTTGTTCTTTTTACTGAATTGCGGAGAAAAAACCTCGGAAAATGAATCAGGAACCATTTTGGCAAGTTTGTCTGCAACAGCAAGCGGAATGTCAAGAGCTCTTGCAACATCTTTTATTGCCGATTTTGCCTTGAGCTGACCGAAAGTTGCGATCTGTGCGACATTCTTTTCCCCATATTTTTCCGAAACATAATTGATTACCCTGTCGCGTTTCTCCTGACAGAAATCAACATCAAAATCAGGCATTGAAACTCTTTCGGGATTGAGAAATCTTTCAAAGAAAAGTCCGAACCTGAGCGGATCGAGGTCGGTAATTCTCGTTGAATATGCAACAAGCGATCCGGCACCGCTGCCTCTTCCCGGACCGACAGGAATATCGTTATTTTTCGCCCAGTTGATAAAATCTGCAACAATCAGGAAATATCCGTCAAAACCGGTCTTTGAGATCATTGCTATCTCATAATCAAGCCTGTCGTAATATTCCTTTTTTTTCTCTTCCGGCGTTCCAAGCTCAATAAATCTCTCTTCAAGTCCGGCAAGGGAAATCTCTTTAAGATATTCAGATTTTGTTTTTCCGAAAGTTTCAAAATCGGGAAGATATGGTTTGTAAAGAGACAGCTCAACATCGCAGCGCTGGGCAATTTTCCAAGTATTTTCAACGGCTTCCTCGCCGTCACGACCATAAACCGAAAAAAGCCGCCTCATCTCCTCTTCACTTTTCAGATAGAATGCATTTGTCTCGTGGTGCATTCTGTCGGTATCATGAACTTTCTTCTTTTCGTTAATGCAGAAAAGAATGTCCTGAGCTTCAGCGTGATCGGAATTCAAATAATGAACATCATTTGTCGCAACAAGCCCCGCTCCGATATCATGAGCAAGTTTAATGAGCAGTATGTTGACTTCTTCCTGTTCGCGAAGTCCGTTGACCTGCAACTCAATGAAAAAATTATCTTTACCGAAAAGTTCCTGATATTCGTGTGCTATTTTTTTAGCATCTTCATACCTTCCGCTCAAAAGAGCTTTCGGTATTTCTCCACCGAGACACGCACTGAACGCAATAAGTCCTTCAGCATGATTTTTTAAAAGCGCACGATCTATCCTCGGCTTGTAATAAAACCCGTCAATAAAAGCCGTTGATGCCATATAGCAGAGATTTTTATACCCAATCGCGTCCTTTGCAAGCAGAATAAGATGATAGGCATCCTGTTTTGTGTGCTCGGTTCTGTCTCCTGAAGCAATATATGCCTCCATCCCGATAATAGGCTTAACCGGAGCGTCCGCCAGAGTCTTGGAACCCCCTAAAGCAGTGGTGTAGAAATCAATTACTCCGTGCATGTTGCCGTGATCAGTGATCGCAACGGCTTTCATCCCCATTTTTTTGCACTGCTCCATAAGTCCGGCAGGCTTCACAAGCCCGTCCAGAAAGGAATAAATCGTATGCAGATGCAAATGTACAAACGGCATAACAGCCTCCTGAAATTTTTTTTGCCTGAATCATTTTATAAATAAAAAAACGATAGTAAAGGCGAAAAAAAACGCCCTCTGAAATCATTGAGGAATATTTTTCAGTGCTAGAAAATAAATGAGAAATTAAGGGTCAGATCGGGAACACCGTTATAGAGTCTTGTTTCATCTGTGAATTTGTATACACCGTTCTGCCATACAAGCGGAATTCTCAGTGAAATGTCATAGAATTTGTCGTTCTTATGCCAGCGGTAGGTAAGATAGATCGGAAGGAAATCGGCATAAAGTGTATCATCAAAACTCATTCCTTCATCCCAATCATTATCATTTTTCTTGATGTTGAATATAACTTTTGAACCGACACCGAGAACTATTCCGAAACAGTCGTCCTTAAGCGGATTTCCGAAAAATTTGCCGAAACTGACCTCTCCGAGGAACGCAAGACCCGGAACAAATCCTTTTTCCTCATCATTCTTCACATCGGAACCAAATCTGAAACCGGGACCGAGCATCAGAGTTCCCAGCCTGATCTCAAAATTCTTATGTGTCAGCTGTGCAATTGTAAATCCGACCTGAATTGAAGTTCCGAGACTCATATTTATCGGCAAAAAAAACCACTTTTTTATAATCTCTTTTGCCTCTGGTTTAAAATCAGCATCATAATTTCTTTCAGGCACACTGTTGTTCTTTTCATCAAAGAATATTTGTTTCGGCTCTTCAGCCTTAGCGGGCTCTTCTTCTTTAACGGGCTCTCCGGTTTCTTTTGACAGCTCTTTCTGTGCTTTCGCCGCATCTTCCTTTATTTCTTCATCCGTTTTTGCAGGCTCTTCCTTTGCGGGCTCTTCCTTTGCCGGTTCATCACTTTTAACAGGCTCTTCCTGACCGTAAACAAAACCGAGTACGAACAGAAGTGAAAGCGCTAAAAACATTTTTTTCATCTTATTTCTCCCAAAAAACTTCTTAAAAGCAATAATTCAGTATCAGCCACCCCGATAAATTATTATACCAGCCCGGTTTATTCCACAAGTGTCTGTATATATTCCGGCATTCCTACAACTATTTCGACTCTGTTATCTCCGTTGATATCGCCTATATTCTTTACACTGTACCCGAATCCTCCACTCATACCATCAGGCTGCCACGGACAGATCTCCCATTCAAAAGCATAATCTTCCCCTATTCCGGCACAAAGAAGTCCTCCACCGCCGAAAAAGTATTTTCCGCCTGCAACAACAAGAGTGTCGTAATTAGAAACTCCGTTTACCGTTTCAAAATCAGAAAAAGCCCCGCTATCACTTGGCAGTATTCCGTTTTGAACTTCTAATGGTGAAGAAAAAGCTCCAAAAAAATAAATATTTCCATGTAGGCTTTCATTCGGAGCAAGAACACCTATTCCTTTTTTCCCTCCGACTTCAACCATTTTTATTACTGAACCGAATTGTGAGTCTTTTGTTCCGAATTCTGTTTCTGACGGTCCTTTCTGCCAATCAGCGCCGCCGTAATAAATATAAATACCGCCAGTATTGTCAGCCTCTTCACTTTCCTTTAATCCCCACCCGGCAACAATAAGGTCTTTCTGATCATCGCCGTTGATATCTTCAAGGATCATACTGCTTCCGAAATATTGAGCTTTTGCCTCAACAAGCGGAGTGAGCACCCAGTATTCGTTCTCTTCAAGTCCTTCCGCAGATCCTCTGAAAAAAGCCACCATTCCTGGACTTCCGCCGCCATCGAGATTCGGTCCTGCATTCTGACCGCCCGCCATGACATCATCATAACCGTCTCCGTCGATATCTCCACATACTAGAGACTGGCTGATACAATCGCTCTGCTGAATATATTTTTCAGAAAGCCTTGAAATGGAGCTGTTCTCTTCACTCCATCCATCCTCCGACCCGTAAAACACAACAAGTTCCCCTGCCGCATAGGCTGTACCATACGATGCAAGATGGGACGAAACAACAATATCGTCAAAGCCGTCCTTGTTTATGTCGCAAGTTCCGGCGGCCGTGAATGAAAAACCGGCATTTATAGTCAGGTCAGGATGTGTCAGAACAAACTGAGCATCACCAATAGTTTCAGGCAGTTTGCCTCTTTTAAAAATATAAAGTTTACCTGTCGCCTTTTCAAAATCATATGGAGGAACTGATTCATGCAAAGCACCTATTCCCCAGTATTCATCGTTAAAGGAAAAAATTGAATAACCGAAAAATCCGCCCTGCCCCAAAATAGTTTTTGATGAAAACATATTCTTTTTATCGCCGCTTTGAGAACTGAAAATAACAACTCCGCCGGTTTGTAATGATTCTACAAAATCTGCATCGGCATCGTTAACATCTTCATCTGCTGAATCTTCACCAGTCTCATCCGGCTCTGTCACATCATTTTCCAGATCATTGATTTCATTATCATTTTCGTCATTAACAACTTCGCTGTCGTCACCTTTTTGAACTTTTGAATTGTCACAGGCTGTAAAAAATAGAAACGATACTGCGATGATCGCAACAATCAGTTTTTTCATGTCTTTTTTCTCCGGAATTATCATACCGGCTGATTCTACCATTTTTTAAATATTATGTCCAAAAGAACTGTTTACACTTTTAGGACAATATAGTACAATTTATTGTAAAACAGTTTTCCAAACAATGGAGACAATGATGAAAAAGCTGATTTTTTTGGTTATTTTTGCCGGATTGCTAATGACAAATTTCAGTTGCAGCACATCTGTAAAGCTTGCTTACAACAATGCTGATTTTTTTATTTTGAAAACACTCAATGATGTCGGATGTCTTGACAGTGAACAGAAAAAAACTGTCAAACAGGAAGTCAAATCATTCATGGCGTGGCACAGAAAACAGGAACTGCCTGTATATGTCAAAAACATGAGAGAGTTTGGAAAAGCACTGAGATCCGGACCGATCACTCAGTCCGATTTTGAGAAAATGTATGTTTTTTTCATGCATACCCAGCAGAAAACTACAGATCAGATCAAAAACTTTGCTGTTGATTTTGCAATGTCAATGCCTGTCAGTCAGGTAGAATGTGCTTTCACAAAACTCGAAAAAGGCGGAGAAGAAAGGAAAAAAGAACTGGCGGAAGATCGTGACAAATACTATAAAAAAATGAAAAAAGAGATGGTAAAACAGACAAAAACCGTACTCGGATCTGTGACCGATGAACAGATCGCCATGATAGACACAATTGTTCCTCCGCTTGAAGAAGAGATTGCAGCAAATCAGGCTACAAAAAGAAAAAGAGATTACCTCAAATCAGTATTTTTAAGACCGCCGACAGATGAAAAAAGAAATGAATTGATGACGGCCATCAGCAGCCCGGATTCCATTTATACCGATACTGAAAAGAAGCTGATCGAAAAAAGACTCGAACGGGCAAAAGAAGGTTTGTGGAAACTTACCCAGACATTCACAGAAAAACAGAGAAAATATCTCGCCGACACTCTTTTTGAATATGCTGAAAAATTTGAGGAACTTTCACAGGAGTAGATTACTTCTTCGCAGGCTTGGCAGGAATTACACCTTCATAATACAGTTTGAAAGCTTTAGTAAATTCAGTCAGTTCGTCTTTTAGAACTTTATTTCCGGCATCAATATTTTTCACCATTTCCTGCATGTTCTTTCTTTCTGAAGCCATTTTCAGACCCCAGTCTTCATGCATTTTTTCAAGTGTTGAAACAGAAGCTGTCAGATAGAGAAATTTTGAATATTCAGTCCCGTAGATATTTTCAATGAAACTCTCGAAATTTTGCGAAGAATTTCTTTTCTCTAAAAGTATTTTAAGCTCGTCTGAAACAATTATTTTAATAGTTTCGCCATCGGCAAGCTTGATCTTTGTGCAGACTTCATTGATCCTGTCCTGAAGAAAATGAAGCAGATAATCGGTCTGGGCAAAAACATTTACAGATGGATTGTTCTTTTCTTTCGCGATCTTGTAAACATTTGCCATAGCATCTATAAGTGCCTGATTTTTTTTAGGAAGCTGCTCGCATTTTTTCTGTGCCGTCACAAGTGAAACAGCACCCTGATTCAAAAGTTTCTGAACAAAATCATTATCTTGGGCATAAATATTCCAGAATATCGATAGCACGATTATCAGCACTGTTTTTTTCATTCTCAAACCTCACAGAACTATATTTTTCACCATTGAATGATACATGCAAAAAAGAATTTTAAAATATTTTGATCTTTTTTTCGTAAAACCGGAGACGGACGGTTACTAATAATTGACAGTCAGATGATTTGCAGTTCTTGCCAGTCTGCTGCGCTCCGTTCTTTTTCCACCAAACTCTTTACAGGCTCCTCCGGGAGCCTTTTCTTTTTTTGTGAGTTATCACCAGGCCATTTTAAGATGATCTTCCATTCCGTCAGGATCAGGACCGTCAGGATACTGCGACCTGTAGCTTCTGCAAACTTCATTATCATACAGGAACATTCTGATCGAAGCTTCACACGCCGCGAAATGCATCTCTTTAAGAAACGGATTGCCTCTTGAATTTATTTCTGATGATTCGGTTCTCCAGAAATGGATTATTGAACCCCAGTGACCGTTAATTCTGTAAAGTTCAAAAAGCCTATGAAGCTGAACTACCGGAGATCCGGAATATTCAAGAGCGGTCTCAAGATCGCTGATCTCGGCTTTCATAAGGTCAATATCACCATTCAAATTAAAAAGTACGATATCATTATTCTTTTTTACAACAGGAACATGCTCAACTGGTTTTTCAATCATTTCAGGCTGTTGTGCTACGGGTTCAGACAAAACATTCACCGGCTGGCTGGCGGTTTTAGCAACCCTTCTGATCGTTTCCCGTCCACCTTTTGAAACTGTCGAACTTACCCCTTTTTCCAGATCGATAACTTCAACAAGCCCTTCGGTAACTTCGACTGAATTTATGCTTTTTTCGACTGACACGGTAAATACTGTGCCAAGAACTCGTACAAGTACAGAATTATTAAGGTTTACCATAAAATCAGTTCCACTTTTAACACTGAATCCGACTTTTCCTTTCTTTACACTGAAATAATTTTCATATTCGTGGACGATCATCGCATCGGTATATGCTGTAAGTGTATATCTTCCTTTCGAAATGACAGTACCTTTATCAATTTTAAAAACACCTTCAGGAATATCGTTTTCATCAACATTTTCAAACACTTCAACAGACTCTTCGACTTTCCAGGAAGACTCCTTATCTGATGTGAAGAATTCAATCTGATTATTTTTCTGTGCTTTGCCTGAAATAAATATGAAAAGAAATATAGATGCCGCAACAGCAGCGGCACCTGCAAAATAATATTTGAATCTTGCCGGAACAGATGAACGGTCGTAATATCTGTCAAAAACGGCATCGGCAATGGATTCGATCTGACCGAGATCCATTATGGGTTCGGCTTTTACAGATTCCTTGATTCCCTCTTCAAGATAACCTGCTGATTCTATTCTATTTTTACAAATAGGGCAATCATCGATATGTATTCTCTCAACATCCGTTACATTTGAAATACCGCTTGAAATTTCAACAATTCTTTCAAATGAAATGTGTGTTTTATTCATTTCAGCTTTTCCATTTCCTTAAGCATAAGCACTTTTGCCTTGCTGATTCTTGAGGCAATTGTCGTTATCGGGGTCTTGAACATCTCTGAAATTTCTTTGAGAGTCAGTCCTTCGACAACCGAAAGTACAAGATACATTCTCAAATCCGCCGGTATTTTTTCAAGAGACATCTGAATCAATCTTTCCATTTCCTCTTTTTCAATAATATTGAACGAGTCGTCATTTTCACCTGAGCTGTCAACCATTTTCTCAACAATTTCAGTACCTATTGCGACAATCGATGAGAGATTTGTCATCTTTTTCACTTCCCTGCAAGCCGTATTCAGCGCCAGTCTGTAAAGAAAAGTTGAAAACGCCGATTCTCCCCTGAACGAACCGAGCGACTTGAAAAGCTGTATCAGAACCTCCTGAATAACATCTTCAGAATCTCTGCCTCCGGTGATCCTGAACACAGTGACCGAGATCATTCTGTAGTATCTTTTTACAAGTTCTTTCCAGGCTTCTCTGGAACCTGATAAAGCAAGTCCGGCCAGTTCGTTATCATTAATTTCATTCAGTTTTGAGGTTTCATTCGTCCTTCCAAGGAACCTTTTTATCATCAGTTTGTATCCTTGAATGAAGTTTTTTACGAAAAAGTTATTACAAAAGATGCATGCCTTTTATCTGTGCCGTCTTTACGGTATGAAAAATATCCTTCGCCACAGCATGTGCACACCGACATATCTTTAATAGTTTCAACACCTTTCGATTTAAGGCCGCTAATAATTGCACTTTTCAGATCAGCAAAATATCCATCTGTTTTTTTTATTACCGGAATATTCGCTTTGGCGAATCTGTCTATAAGTTCACTGCCGATCCTGAAACAGCACTGTTCAATACCGGGAAATATCACAGCCTCTATATTGCCGCAACCAATTTCCCTCATCATTTCAGCACCTTTTGCAGAAATTCCAAGTTCAGTTCCTTTCCACCCGCTGTGGAAAATGCCGGAAATATTTTTAACTCTGTCAGTAAGCACTACCGGAAAACAATCAGCCGTTTTTATTAACGCACCAGTTGCCGGTTTTGTGATTATAATTCCGTCACCGGTTCCGGAACAGTCGATCAGAATATTATCGCCATGCACCTGTTTTAAAAAATGCAACTCTTTGATATTATATTCTTTTCTGATATTTTCACAGATAGCATCAAAATTAACTCTTGCATCAGTTTCTTTGATAAATCCGTATCGCTCTTTCATCAGGAACCCTACATTCCGTTCAACAGTTCATAATACTGGGTCAGATTTTCTATGGATTTCATAAGCGCAACATAAAAAAACCAGCTGATAATAAGAATAATTATCGTCAACCCGATCTTCCATGCTTTTGAAGTCTGCGGTCTCATCCAGATCAAAGGAAGAGCCAGAGGACCTGCTATAAAAAATGTAGTCACAATGAATGAAGTCTTCAGATAAAACGGCAACTTATCTTTTTTCAATGACGGCCCGAAACCCTCGACAAGAAACTCATTGCAGTGCTTGCATTTTATCGCATCATCTTGAATCTCTTCAGCACAGAAAGGACATCTTTTCATTGTTTTTCCTCTAATTAAACCGCAATGATTACACCACACCGGGCTTTTTTGTCAATGTTTCTGCACGACAACAGATGATAATTGTAAAAAATTGCTTCGAGGCTTTCATTCGAATTGTTTTAATCTTGAATTAAATTCTTGATT
>Ga0116171_10002068_pt1 | contig 19420 bp, 11 predicted proteins | sample AD_JPNHW2_MetaG_FD_89798 | JGI IMG/M metagenome (GOLD analysis project Ga0116171, IMG submission 89798) | Active sludge microbial communities of municipal wastewater-treating anaerobic digesters from Japan - AD_JPNHW2_MetaG | ecosystem: Engineered > Bioreactor > Anaerobic > Digestate | place... | reverse complement strand
CTGGCAGCTTCGAGCATAACGGGCAGGCAGCTTTTTATTTCCTGTCTCCGGCTTCCGGCCAATAGTGCTATGATTGGTTTTTCGGGAAGTCTGTTTTTACTGCAGAATTCATTTAATGTCTGTTCCTGATTGGGACGGGCGGCTATGCTGTCCACACTCGGATTTCCCACATATGTTACCGCGTAATTATGCCGGTTGTAAAATTCAGTTTCGAAGGGCAGAATGGTAAACATCCGGTCAACGTATTTTTTTATCAGTTTTATCCTGAATTCCTTCCAGGCCCAGATTTTGGGAGAGATGTAGTAGTAAACCGGAATATTCAGTTTTTCTTTGGCGTAACGGGCTATGCGGAGGTTGAACGACGGGTAGTCAATCAGTATCAGTACATCGGGATGAAATTCAGCGAGTGCTGTTTTGCAGTCATCCATGTTGCGGGCAATTTTACCTGCGTTTTGAACGACAGCCAGAAAGCCCATAAAAGCCATATCGCGATAATGGTTCACCAGCATCCCTCCCTGTGCCGCCATCAAATCGCCGCCCAGAAAACAGAACTCTGCCTCAGCGTCAATCTCTTTGAGTTCGCGCATCAGGTTGGACGCGTGTAAATCGCCCGAAGCTTCACCGGCAATGAGGAAATATTTCATATAGAACCAAGACTTTTAGAACCAGGATTATTAGATTTTTAAGAGTAAAACAAATAAACAAATAGACTTGTAAACTTGAATACGACTTAATAAATTTTCAAATTACCACATTTTCAAATTACCACATTTCCAACTTTCACATCATCATCAATGCCCCAATCAAATAAGGCATTGCACCCATCATCATGCCTATTCCCGTTTTGAAACAATCCTGTTTGTAGAAAATAAATACTCCCACCAGATTGAGCATGATGGAAAGCAGCAGGAGTTTCCCCAGCATCACACCCGGATAAAGCTCCTTCAGAATATCAAAAAAAGGTAAATTGCCGGGATAGAACCGTTTGAGATATAGCCATAAAAAACCGACCGGAAGGAGTAAACCGGGTATAAAACCGTAGAGAAAATGATTGTACTTCTTCATTTGTTTCAGTCAGGCAGTTGATTAACGGTATTATCGGTTAATGTCGGTTGTTTTTAATTCCTGAGTTTGCAATTCCCACTTCCCGATGGGTTCAATCATCGCGTGAGCCGTCATGTCGGTAGTTGTGGGAACGATGGAAACATAACTGTTAGCAAGCGCCCATTCATCGGTATCTTCAGCGTCGGGTTCGTGGTTTTCGAAGTAACCCGTCAGCCAGTAATAATCATGTCCCACCGGATCAGTTCTTCTGGCAAATTCCTTGACCCAAACTCCCCTGCACTGGCGTGAAATCCGGATGCCCTGTATTTCGCCTATAGGAGCATTCACGTTTAGGCATATATTTTCGGGTAATCCGTTTTTCAGTGTTTCGTTGGCAATGCGCAGTATATAGGGTTCGAACGCGGTGAAATCGGCTTCGTGTGAGTGATCGCACAGCGAAAATCCGATGGACGCGACACCGTGCTGACATCCTTCGAGTACCGCACCCATAGTGCCTGAATAAATGACGTTGATGGCCGAATTTGCTCCATGATTTATACCGGCAACAACCAGGTCGGGATTTGTTTCGATGATATCGTTGAATGCCAGTTTGACACAGTCGGTAGGTGTGCCGTTACACGAATAGATTGTCAGTCCCTCGCTCTTTTCGAGCAAGCGGTACCGCAATGGGGTATGAACCGTAATCGCGTTCGATTGTCCCGAACGGGGTCCGTCGGGGGCAACAACAATTACGTTGCCAATTTGTTGCATCACTCTGGTCAATACCCGAATTCCCGGAGCACTGACGCCATCATCGTTTGTAATTAATATAGTAGGTTTCATATTTTTTTAGTGATCAGTAATCAGTAATCAGTAATCAGTAATCAGTAATCAGAAATTAGTAAACAGTAATCAGTAATCAGTAATCAGTAATCAGTAATCAGAGAACAGTGAACTGTCAAACATTAAACGTTAAACGTCAAACGTTAAACTACAATGATCGTTTCAGTTTCAGTACGGTAAATTCCAAAAACAGGGTGCTGAGAACCACAAAGTAGATCACGTCGGTGGTATCAATCACACCCCGGCTGATGGATTTGTAATGTGCATGAATGCCGAGATCTTCGACGAACTGCATTTTTACAGCACTATTAACAAAGCTGGTCAGTACATCGAATCCATAGAAAAAAAAGAAGCAAAGTACCAGTCCGATGATAAAAGCGATAATCTGATTGCGTGTCAGCGAGGAGGAAAAAGTTCCTATAGCCATATAGACGCTTCCCAGAAAGAGTAATCCGATGAATGACCCCCAAAACTGTCCCGCATCTACATTGCCCACCGGTTCGGCCAAATAACTCACAGTGTAGTAATAAATCAGCGTAGGGATAAGAGCCAATATGACCAGAATTGTTCCCGCAAAATATTTTCCCATTACGATTTGTCGTGTTGTAAGCGGCTTGGTAATAATCAGCTCCCAGGTACCCGTCTGTTTTTCTTCGGCAAAAAAACGCATGGCTATTGCCGGACAAAGCAGTAGAAACAGCCAGGGAGCCAGGTAAAACAAACCATCTGTATTGGCGTATCCGGAATCAAGTATATTGAATTCACCCGGAATGACCCATAAAAACAGTCCGGTCAGCAACAGAAATATTCCAATAACGATATATCCTGTAGCGCTGCTGAAGAAGGCGCGAAGTTCTTTTTTTAGGACAGATAACATTTAATGAGACATTTTTCTTATTTTTGCGAGTTCAAAGATAGCGAATATTATTCTAAAAGTTATATTAACCACCCCGGATGATTCTGAAAAAAAATGTAATATGCCTTTTCCTGTTAAGTTTTATGGCATCGTCAGCGATAGCTCAGAATACCGAAAACTTAACTTTCAAAGGAGAATTTATTTACGGCACGATACTGAAACACACTGAACACCTTAAAAATATTGTGAAAGGGCCTGTGATGGGTGGTGAGATATCAGTGGAATGGCAGTCGGCTGACGGATGGCACCGGTATTTCAACTATCCATATCTGGGTGTGGGTGCTGCATATCTAAATTTCGGAAACCCCGATACACTCGGAAATGCATTGGCAATTTATCCATATATCAATTTCTCCATCATTCGATCCGGACGTTTTTCTGTCAATTTCAAAGCCGGAGCCGGGTTAAGTTATGTCACCAGGACATTTGCTGATTTTAGAGAAAATGTAATGAGAGTGCAGGGTGACTCTCTTTGGCTTGATTATAAAAAAAGTAATGCTGCAATCGGTTCACCTCTGAATGTGTATTTTGCAGCCGGTTTCAATGCGGATGTACCCCTGTCTGATAATATAAGTCTGACGGCTGAATATGGCTGGAATCATATTTCCAACGGTATGATCAAAGCGCCCAATTCGGGGATCAATATGCTCAATGCATTTATCGGTCTGAAATATACACCAAACTACGATGCCCGTAAAAATGAATACCTCAGGTACTATTACGCTCCGGATATTCCGCGCAATATTTCTGTGGAGATCACTGCTTCGGGTGGATTGCGGCAACGATATATGAGAGATGGCGGTGAAGGATATGGTAAAACCTTTCCAATCGCTTCTCTTGCTGCAGCGGTATATAAACCGATTACAAATTTATATAGAATGGGTATTGGCGGGGATTTTTTCTATGATGGTGTTTATACTTCCGGATTAAGTTCAGGATACAAACGGGAATATATCACGGTAGACGAATTGAAAAATAAACTCCGATTTGGCATCTCATGGCAGAACGAATTGATTATGGGGCGATTAACCGCCGGAATTCATGCCGGTGTTTACCTGTTCAATCCTGTTAAAAATTTAGAACCCTATGGATCTGTTTCCAGTAAAGGCATAATATATCCCTATAATCCGGAAGAAGAAGTGGGTTGGTTCTACACCCGCGTTTCGGGAAAATACCTGTTAGCTAAACATATATACGCATCCATCGGGCTGAAAACCCATCTTCAAAAGGCCGAATTTATCGAGTGGGGGCTGGGATACCGGTTTTAAAAGAACAAAAGCCGTTTTCAGCGGCTTTAGTTTTACTCTTCGTATTTCAATCCGTCAAGCATAAGCAACAAATCACTTTCGGATATTCCGTTGGAAATCAACGTGTTCTTATCCTGCTGAAACAGTGTGTCGAACTGTGTCCAGTTGTTGCTGAGCAAGCGAAGAGACTGAATATAATATTCAGCTGCCTTTTGTTGCTTGTTCATACACCATTCAATATGTCCGGCTGTGCAGTAATCAGAGGGTGTGAGATTATCGGTTTCCAGAAGTAGTGTAGAAAAATATTTTGCCTGCGCCATGTTTTTCGCGATAAACGAACAATGCATGATTTCACGGAAGATTTTCACATTATCGGGATATTCTTCGTTCAGTTGCATTAGTTCGCGGAGGGCTTCCTCCGTTTTACCTAATTCCTTGAGACAACTGACAATCTGCAACCTGACTGAAAACTGGTCGGGTTTAATAAAATTAGTATGCCGGTAAACCTCAAGCGCTTTTTCGGCATTACCCATCAGGCGGTAACACAGGGCGATCTTGCGGTTTGTCCAGAAATCATCGGGTTGTATCAGATCCGCTTTCCTGTAGGCATCGAGCGCTTCAGCAAGGCGCGATGTCTGCTGAAAAGCATAACCCATTTTCTGATACAGTGCTGCCGATATTTCACCTTCTTTCTTTATCTCGTCGAATAGTTCGAGCGACTGCGCGTAGAGTTTTTTCGTGAAATAATATTCTGCTATGTTTGTTTTGAGCGTGTCGTCAATCGATAACAAATCAAACAAGAAGGTTTTGTGCATGATGAGCGATTTGGTAAACATATCGGCAAAATCGCTCCGGTGCGGATTGAGCCGGAAGAACCGGAACAGATCCTGAATATAATGTTTCGAAATGTTTTTTGCCTGCACATTGGGAGAATGCAATGCTTCGTCCTTACTGATTTCTTCCATTTGCTCGGTGGCTTCTCCGAATGATTGTTTCATCAGATTACGCTGCAACTCCGGCATTTGCAATACGCTCAGACAGAATGAGTAACGGTCCGAATTGCACATGACTTCCGAACTCAGAAAAACGGTCATCAATGACTTGTCGTCGGTTGCAAACAGGGGTTTTACAGCCGTATTATCCGTATCGAAAGGCATGAACCAGTTCGAAAATTCGGAAAAGAAAGGAAACGATTTCAGCATAGCGAAAGTACTCATATACACATCGGCTCCTTCAAGCTGCAATTCGGCAAATTCCTGAATTTTATCGGAAGCACCCGATTTTTCAATCATCTCTTCCCATTGTGGATTGATTTCGCCCCATTCATCCAAATTCATCAGATTTTCGGGATTAAGTCCCTCGTCCATCAGCGGACGAAGTTTCATCAGCTCCGGAAAAATTTCCTCCTGCAGTTTTTTGGAGACCTGTTCTGTTTCGGTAGTCGCTATAATTTGTATGATAATGTTCTGGAGCTGTTCGGTGATAACATTATCATCGGCCAAAATTACCAGCCGGTTGCGGATAGCGGGAAAGTAGGGCAGGAAGCGGTTGTACTTCGCCAGTACAAAACACAGACCAGCAAGAGCTCTTTCCCGTGCATACATATCGGAGGTATTGCAGGCATCGAGCAGCATCAATAGCTTGGTTTCGTCAAAGTAACGCCAAAGATTGAGCGTCAAAGCAGAAACCAGCATGGATTTAGCCACAGAGTCGGTATTAGCTTCGTCCATTGCCAGCCGGTAGAGATTGAGAATTTCGGGAGAATCATATCTTGATTTGAGCCAGAAATAATTGAAAAGAAAATGAATAGAAGTTTCAAATTCAAGCTGTATTCCTCTTTCGTGTTTTGTGTCAACAGTTTCGGCTTCGTGAAGCAGCGCCATTTTTTCCATCCTATTCAGACCGTTTTCCAGGTCGGAGAGAGTTGGTTGGGGGGTGAAGGGAAAATATCTTTTTTGAGAGAATTCAAAATTGGACGAATCGCGGGTAAACAGTTCCTCGCGCAAATCGGCAATCTGTACAAACATTTTCGCAATCAGCTTATTATACACCAATTTCCGTTCGGGGTCAATCATTCCCTTCAGAAAATATTGCAGCATATACCGATAGCTTTGCTGCATATTTTCAATATTTTCACGATGAACCGGCGACTGGAGTTCGTTGCTCAGTTCAATGATTTTATCGAATGCGTTCTTCAGGTTTCCCTGCGAAAGGAAGGCTATCGATTGTTTGTAAACGCTTTGAATCTCAGTAGTTGTCATAGTCTTTATTTCGGATTGAGAAGCAGATCAAGCTACTGATTATAAGTCGAATATGAATATGATTGAATTAACCCATTTTGCTTATTTTCCGCAACTTTTCTTCATCTATTATTTTTATTTTTCGTCCGTCCATGGCAATGAGCGATTCGTTAACAAAACTTGCCAGTGTACGGATGGCATTGGAAGTGGTCATGTTCGAATGATTGGCCAGATCTTCACGTGACAAATAAATGCTTATTGTAGCGCCATCTTCTTCCAGTCCATAATTGTCTTTTAGGAATAACAAAGACTCTGCCAAACGTCCGCGAATGTGTTTTTGTGTCAAATTGACAGTCCGGGCATCGGATTCTGCCAGGTCGAATGACAATTCTTCCAGAAAACGATAACAAAAGGCGTTGTTGTGGCGGAGTATGGACAGGAAATTTTCACCGCTGATCATATAAACGGTGCAGTCCTCGAAAGCGGTGACAGTAGTACTGTTTAATTCATTGGCGATAATAGCCCGATAACCGAAATGTTCGCCGGGTTTGAGCATTCTTACAATCTGTGCCCGGTTTCCAAAGCCATTCTTATACACTTTTGTTTTCCCGACCGCCAGAATCATTAAATGCGTAGGTTTATCACCTTCACACTGAATCACTTCATTTTTTTTGTAGTGATGAATAGTGTACGAATTTTGAATAAAATTTCTTTCATCGGGTGTAAGTACATCCCAGAAAGTTAATACGTCTTCAATGGGTCGAAGTAATGAAATTTGCCTTTTTGCCATGGCATCAATCAGATATGTTTGAAAACTATGTTCTTAAGCACAAATTTAGAAAAATATTTCAAATTTGTTGCCATTTTTGGCGGAAAAACTAACGTTTTGTAAAGCTTATACGTTATATTAACGTTTATAAAGATAAAATTTAACAATATTAAGGATTGATTAATGCTCCGACGAGATTTAATTTTTTTTCTTACAGTCACTGTTATCATTCAAAAAATGAACTATTTTTGCATTGTATAAAAAAATACCGGATAACTATGAACCGATTTAAACTTCATTTGATAACCATACTGTTAATTCTTAGCGGTATAAATCTGATTAACGCGCAAAATATCATTCTCAGCGATTCGGCTGTTGTAAGTCTTATTACTTGTTCGCCCGGCCCTCAGGTTTATGCTAAATTCGGTCATACTGCCATCCGGCTTATTGAACCCACCCTTGGAATGGATATCGTATTCAATTACGGTATGTTTAATTTTAACAAGCCCAATTTCTATATGAAATTTATCAAGGGTGAAACGGATTATGAACTGGGTGTGTATGAAACAAAGTATTTTCTGCCCGAATATCAGGATAGAAATTCATCGGTAACCGAGCAGGTGCTCAATCTGACAAAAGAAGAAAAACAAAAACTGGTTGACGCGCTTTTTGTGAACTATGAACCTCAAAACAGAGAATACAGGTATAATTTTGTTTTCGACAACTGTTCCACCCGTCCCCGTGATAAAATACTTTCGGTAATCAATGATAAAGTCGGATATCGTTCGGCAGGTGAGCAGCAAACCTACCGGAACAGGATAGGTTTTTACACGGGAGAAAACACCTGGACAAAATTTGGTATTGACATGCTGTTGGGAAAGGATGCTGATGTTAAGTCCACCCGCTGGACATCCATGTTTCTTCCCGAAGTGTTGAGCCGTGAGTTTGGTGCTGTAGAAATAGTTGCAGCAGACGGAACAAAACGCCCGCTTATTAAATCAGAAGCACTCCTGGTCGAACGTAAGGATGAAAATGTAAGTTCCGGAATACTGCAACAACCGTTGATTGTAACTCTTGCCATTCTGTTAATCGGTGTGATTATCATTCTGGCAGAGTACCGGCAAAAAAAATACTGCAAGATTGTCGACAGTGTGTTGCTGATAGTTACCGGACTGGCTGGTATTATTGTTTTTTATCTGATGTTTTTCTCGGTACATCCTCTTGTGCAATCCAATTACAATATCCTTTGGTGTAATCCGCTAAATGTGATTGTTGGCATATTGCTCTGGAATAAAAAACTTCACACGTTCATTAACTATTTTCAGCTGGCAAATGTTTTCCTTTTCTTTGGTGCCCTGCTTGTATTTGTACTATCCATTCAGGCAATCAATGTGGCATCCATTCCACTAATTGTATTAATGCTGACCAGGTCGTTAAACTGGATTGCCAAGCAAAGCAAAAAGTTGAAATCATTATAAGAAACGCATCGGGCTCTTTATCCCGAATTCCAGAAAAGAAGAATACCTCTTCGCGCTTTTAATCCCCGCACTACTGAAAATATCTTTCAGTCGGGAATCTTTTTCTTATTACCCTGTTGTTTTATTATTGGAATACCGGTAAAATAAAACCGGTAAAAACCGTACTTTTGTATCATCAAATTTGCTTGTTGAAATGAAAGAGAAAGAAACTTTATGGAACAAGAACTTCAGTGTCGCATGTATAGCAAACTTCCTGATCGCATGTTCTTTTAATTTGTTAGTACCGGTTATTCCCTTGTATCTGACAGAAGTGCTGCACATTCCTGAAACAAATGTTGGGATTGTACTCTCGTCGTACGTGTTAGCTATGCTGTTCATGCGTCCGTTTTCGGGATATATGGTGGATATTTTCCCACGTAAGGCTTTGTATATCATTGGCCTGTCCCTTTTTGTTACCGTATATTTAGGTTATTACCTGGTTACGGCCGTACTGGCTTTTGTTATCGTTCGTTTTATTCACGGAGTATTCTGGGGCATTACGAGCGTATCGGCCAACACGGTTGTGATCGATATCATACCTGCATCAAGACGAGCTGAAGGAATAGGCTTTTTTGGCATGTTCAATAACCTGGCTTTGGCCATTGCACCTTATATTGCATTGAATATTTATCATTCAGCCGGTTTTCATTGGCTTGTAACAAGTGCCATTGGAATGGGCGTGATAGCTATAATTTTTGTGAGTTTTATAAGTGTTCCTGTACGTCCCAAATCAGTGCGTCCGCCACTTTCCTTTGATCGTTTCATCCTCTTGCCGGCTTTACCGGTGCTGATCAATCAGATAATTATGACTTCAGCCTGGGGAACACTCATTCCTTTTGCCGCCCTGTACGGAAAGAGTATTGGCATTCAAAATTCAGGCATTTTATTCTTATTTCTGGCATTTGGTATCATCGTCTCCCGCATCTTCTCAGGAAAAATGGTTGACAAAGGTTACATTCATCCGGTGATAATTTCTGCATTGCTTATAGCTGCTATCGGATTTGTGGTTTATTCGCAGGTTCATATGCTGGTAGCATTTTGTGTTTCAGTCTTTGTGGTGGGGGTTGGTTTTGGAATGCTCCTTCCGGCTTTGCAGACCATCTATGTAAATATGGCAACACACGACCGGCGCGGAACGGCTTCTTCCACCTATCTAACCGGATTTGATGTGGGCAATGGCATCGGAATGCTTACCGGCGGATACATTATAAGTTTATGGTCTTTCCAAACACTTTATATCATTGCCGCTGCCACGTGTTTACTCGGAATAATCGTGTATCTGACCAGTACGATCTGGGTTTATACCCGGAAAAAACTGGTGGAATAATAAGAACAGAACTCCTCAACCATAAAAAAAACCGGGTTGCAATTTTCAGCAAACCCGGCTTAACTAAACAACTATTTTTTCTTGTATCCCTTTTCATGTACTGAACTGACCGCGCGTCCCGAAGGATCGGCATTTTTCTTGAATGCTTCGTCCCATTCCAGAGCAACAGGTGTACTGCACGCCACTGATGGCACAGAAGGTACACATAGTGCTGCACTGTCCGATGGAAATAATTCACTGTAGATGCTGCGGTAGTAATATTCTTCTTTTGTCATGGGTGGCTGGATAGGAAAACGATAGGCTACGTTTGCCATCTCGTCGTCAGTTACCTTTTGTGTGGCGACTTCTCTCAGGGTATCAATCCAGTTGTAACCAACTCCGTCGGAGAACTGTTCCTTCTGACGCCAGGCGATATCTTTCGGAAGATAGTCTTCGAATGCCAGACGAAGTATATGCTTTTCAATTTTTCCATTACCGGCCATCTTATCTATGGGGTTTAGCCTCATTGCCACATCCATGAATTCCTTGTCGAGAAATGGCACCCGCCCTTCTACTCCCCATGATGCCAGTGATTTGTTGGCCCGAAGACAATCATACAGATGAAGTTTACTCAGTTTACGTACTGTTTCTTTGTGAAATTCTTCGGCATTGGGAGCTTTGTGGAAGTATAGGTATCCTCCGAATATTTCATCGGCTCCTTCGCCCGAAAGTACCATTTTTACGCCCATGGATTTAATGTAGCGTGACAGGAGATACATCGGCGTACTGGCTCTGACTGTAGTCACATCGTAGGTTTCGATATGATAGATAACATCGCGGATGGCGTCCAACCCTTCCTGAACAGTAAAGTTTATTTCGTGATGTACAGATCCGATGTGTTCAGCAACCTTTCGTGCAGCAGCCAGATCCGGAGATCCTTCCAGCCCAATAGCAAATGAGTGAAGTTGAGGCCACCATGCATCTTCAATGTTTCCACTTTCAATACGTTTAGCTGCAAATTTTTTGGCCACAGCCGAAATGATAGAGCTGTCGAGTCCACCCGAAAGCAGTACACCGTAAGGAACATCCGACATCAGCTGACGTTCTACGGCATCTTCCAGAGCACGTCGAAGTTCTTCAACGCTGGAAGAATTATCTTTCACGTTGTCATATTCCATCCAGTCGCGGACATACCATTTTGTTGGTTTGTTATCCGGACTGTAATAGTATTGCCCGGGAAGAAATTCTTCAATTTTATTGCAATATCCTTCCAATGCTTTTAATTCAGAAGCCACATAATAAGCCCCCTGTTTGTCCCAACCCTGATAAAGCGGGATGATGCCAATGTGATCGCGTCCGATAAGAAAGCGGTTGTTCTCGATGTCGTAGAGCGCGAAAGCAAAAATTCCGTTCAGGTCTTCCAAAAAGTCAGGACCTTTTTCACGGTAGAGCGCCAGAATAACTTCACAATCGGATTGTGTGAGGAATTCGTATTTTCCTTCGAACTGACGACGGATTTCACGGTGATTATATATTTCGCCATTGACAGCAAGAACCAGTTTCCCGTCTTTACTGTAAAGTGGTTGCTTTCCGGAATGCGGGTCAACGATTGACAGGCGTTCGTGAGCCAGTATGGCATGTTCATTAGCGAAAATACCCGACCAATCCGGACCACGGTGACGGATTATTTTTGACATCTGGAGTATTTGCGGACGCAATACTTCTACTGGTTGTTTGATATTAAATGTACATACAATGCCACACATAGTTGGTTATTAGTTAAAAAGTTAAAAATTGTTTTACTAAAAAAACGGGTTTGTTGAAATTATAGTGATAATCCAGATGTTCTTATCAATTATGTATAAGATATTGGTGAATATCTTCGGCTGCTTTTCGTCCGGAGGCAATTGCCCTTACTACCAGACTGGCACCCATAGCAGCATCCCCGGCAGCAAAGACTTTCGAAACAGAGCTTTGGTTTTCTTTATTGATTGCTACGTTACCACGCGAATCGTATGCTACACCAAGTTCGGTAAGCAATCCTTCATGTACCGGATGAACAAAACCCAATGCCAGGAACACCAGATCAGCCTTTATGGTTTCGGTTTTTCCGGTGGAAATCATGGTGAAACGGCCATTTTCATCTTTCTTCCATTCAACTGCTTCAACCACCACTTCTTTCACCTGCCCGTTTTTACCCTTGAATTCCAGGGTGTTCAGCGACCATTTGCGTTCACAACCTTCCTGATGTGAGCTGGATGTTTTAAGAATATTGGGGTAATAAGGCCAGGGCGTATCCGGATTTTTCCCGGCAGGTGGTTTTGGCAGAATTTCAATTTGAGTAACCTTAGCAGCGCCCTGACGTATGGAAGTACCCACACAATCGGAACCTGTGTCACCACCACCGATTACAAGTACATGCTTGTCCTTGGCAGTTATTCGCTCGGGAATTGTCATGGCTTCTTCCATGATAACCTGATTTTGTTGCGAAAGAAAATCCATAGCGAAATAAATGCCCTTCAAATCGCGTCCGGCTGGTGATATGTCGCGTGGATGACCCGCACCTACTGCCAGACATACGGCATCATATTCTTTCATTACCTCAGCACCCGCGATTGTATTACCTATTTCTGTATTTGTTTTGAAAAGAATACCTTCTTCTGTCAGTTGAGTCAGTCTGCGGTCGATGACGTTTTTATTCAGCTTAAAGTTTGGAATTCCATACCTCAGCAAACCTCCGATGCTGTTGTCTTTTTCAAAAACAGTAACGGTATGACCTTTTCGGTTCAGTTGCTGTGCTGCAGCCAGACCTGCCGGACCGGAACCAACGACAGCAACTTTTTTACCTGTTCGGATTTTTGGTGGCCTTGCCTTGATCATGCCCTCTATGAATGCCACCTCGGTTACAGCTGCTTCATTTTCGCGAATTGTAACAGGAGCCTCACTCAGATTGAGCACACAGGATTTCTCGCAGGGTGCCGGACAGATTCGTCCGGTAAAGTCCGGAAAATTATTTGTTTCATGCAGTATTTCAATGGCTTCTTTCCATCTTCCCTTGTATATCAGATCCTGCCATTCGGGCATTCTGTTGCCCAGCGGGCAAGCCCAGTGACAAAATGGTATGCCGCAGTCCATACAGCGCGATGCCTGCAATTTGCGGTCTTCCTGATTAAGTGTCTGCTCCACTTCTCCGAAATCATAAATTCTTTCGAGAACAGGACGGTATCCCGCTTCCTTGCGCGGAATACTCATAAATGCTTTTGGATTTCCCATATAAGTTGTCCCCTAACCCCCTAAAGGGGGAAATTGGTTAGTAGTTTTTAATAATCTATTTGTGTTGATATGCTTGTTAATGTGTGCTTGAGTTAGTTGCACACCCCAAACTCCCCCTTCAGGGGCCGGGGGACAATTAATAATCTCTTTCCACACTTGCGATTTTACGCTTGATAGCTTCTATTTTTTCATCTTCGAGTACTTTTTTGTATTCAATGGGTACCACTTTGATGAATTTATCGACATACTCATTCCAGTTGTGAAGTATTTTCGCTGCCAGCGGGCTGTTTGTATGTTTATAATGTGCTTCTATTAAACCGTGTAATTCTTTGTTGTCGCTGCTGTCTTCGATGAGTGAAAGTTCCACCATTTCCATGTTGCAGAAATAATCGAAATCGCCTTTCTCGTCGAGTACATAAGCTACACCGCCGCTCATACCGGCTGCAAAGTTGCGTCCTGTTGGCCCTAATACAACTGTACGACCTCCGGTCATGTATTCGCAGCAATGATCACCTGCTCCTTCAACAACAGCTGTTGCACCTGAATTGCGCACACAGAAGCGTTCACCGACAACTCCGTTGATATAAACTTCGCCGGATGTTGCCCCGTATAGCAATGTATTGCCACAAAGTATATTTTCTTCCGGTGGGAATGTACTTCCTTTAGGAGGTGTTACGATAATTTTTCCACCTGAAATGCCTTTTCCGAGATAATCGTTGGCATCGCCATGTAAGCTGAATGTAATGCCTTTTGCCAGGAATGCACCAAAACTTTGTCCGGCAGATCCCTCAAAAGCGATGGAGATGGTATTGTCAGGCAATCCCGACTGTCCGTAACGTTTGGCAATTTCACCCGAGAGCATGGCACCTGTAGTACGATCCGTGTTCTTTATTTTAGACTGAAATTCTACAGGCATACACAGGTCGAGAGCTGGTAGAGATTTATTGATAAGCTCCCGGTCAAGTATGTTTTCAAGCTTGTGATCCTGTTCGGCGTTTTTGCGGAGTGCATTTGTTTCAGCTTCTTTTGGAACAAATGTTATACGGCTTAAATCAATTTTCTCAGTTTTTGGGAACTCCGGAAAATGTTTTCGTTTCAACAGATCGGCTCTACCGATGGCTTCATCCAGTGTTTTGAAGCCAAGATTTGCCAAATGTTCACGAACATCTTCAGCCAGGAATGTAAAGAAATTGACCAGGTATTCATATCTTCCCAGGAAGCGCTTACGCAGTTCCTCATTTTGTGTGGCTACGCCCACTGGACATGTGTTCATGTGACATTTACGCATCATCACACATCCCAGCACAATCAGTGCACTGGTGGCAAAACCGTATTCCTCAGCTCCAAGAAGAGCTGAAATAATGATGTCCTTTCCGGTTTTGAGTTGTCCGTCTGATTGTAAACGGATTTTTCCGCGCAGGTTATTCATTACCAGTGTTTGCTGTGTTTCAGCAAGTCCAATTTCTACGGGAAGTCCTGCATGTTTGATGGAACTTGACGGACTTGCGCCGGTACCGCCTTCGGCACCGCTGATAAGGATTAAATCGGCTTTGGCTTTGGCTACACCTGCGGCTATTGTACCTACACCGCTTTCAGATACCAGTTTAACGCTGATGATGGCTTTCGGATTGATGTTTTTCAAATCGAAAATCAGTTGAGCTAAATCTTCGATGGAGTAAATATCGTGATGCGGTGGTGGTGAAATGAGCGAAATTCCCGGAATGGAATGTCTTGTTTTGGCAATGATTTTATCCACTTTATAACCCGGAAGTTGTCCGCCTTCGCCCGGTTTTGCACCCTGAGCTATTTTTATCTGTAGTTCGTCTGCATTCACCAGATATTCGGCAGTCACTCCAAAACGTCCTGATGCTACCTGTTTGATGGCACTTCGTGTACTCAGCCCGTCGTTCCGTTTTTTATAGCGTTCGGGATCTTCTCCACCTTCTCCGGTATTGCTTCTTCCTCCGATTTTATTCATAGCCATAGCCATAGCTTCATGAGCTTCGCGACTGATAGAACCATAAGACATGGCACCTGTACAGAAGCGCTTCATGATATTTTCCGCCGGTTCCACTTCCGAAATATCTATCGGATTTTGTTTGTATTCGAGCAAATCGCGGATAAATGCAGGATTCGGTTTATTGTCCACCAAAGACGCATATTCTTTATATCTGGCATATTCTCCTGTTTTAGTGGCAATTTGCAGTCGTGAAATTGTTTCGGGATTCCATGCGTGATATTCACCTTCATTCCGGTATGCATAATTTCCTAAGTTTTTCAGATGGAATGTCTCGTTGTTTTCAGTGTTGAATGCTTCCAGGAAAGGTTGCAGTACTTCACGCGCAATGTCGTCAAGGTCAATACCCTCAATTTTTGAGGAAATATCCTTGAAATATGAGTTCAATACTCTTGATGAAATGCCGATAGCTTCAAAAATATGCGCACCGCGGTAGCTTCTCAATGTGGAATTTCCCATTTTGGAAAGTACCTTGAGCAATCCCTTATTTATAGATTTGATATAATTCTTTTTGGCTGTGTCAAAATCAAGTTGTATATCACCCGATTTAATTTTACGGTTGAGTACAGCAAATGCGAGGTAAGGATTTACAGCGTTGGCCCCGAAACCGAACAACAGAGCAAAATGCATCACTTCACGCGGTTCGGCGCTTTCCACTACAATATCAATCTGCATCCTCTTACGTTTCTCCACAAGGTATAAATGTACTGCTGATACGGCCAGCAGGGAGGGAATTGGTGCATGATCAGCATCAACACCACGGTCGCTGAGTACGATGTAATTTTTACCTTCATCTACCGCCTTTTCCACTGAAATACAAAGTTCATCAATAGCTTTTTCAAGCCCTTTTGTACCTTGTTTCGGATCGAAAAGCATGGGTAAAACAGCCGTTGAGAAGCCTTTATATCTCAAATTCAGTAATATGTCAAACTGAGTGTTGGTCAAAATCGGGCTTTTCAGTTTTACAATCTTGGACAATTCGGGAATTTGTTCAAGCAGATTCTGATGCACGGAGCCAACATAACCTGTAAGTGACATCACAAGCTCTTCGCGTATCGGGTCGATAGGTGGGTTAGTTACCTGAGCAAACTGCTGTCTGAAATAGTTGAACAAACGTTGGGGTTTGGTCGAAAATGCAGCGAGTGTAACATCGTTACCCATTGATGACACCGGTTCTTTCCCTTCGTTTGCCATTGGAATGATCAGATTATGGATATCTTCTACTGAATAACCGAATGCAGTCAGAAGAGTTTCATAATTTGGTATGTCGTTGTTAACGCTTCTGCCGGATGAAATAACATCGAGGTTGCTGCAATTCTTGTTCAGCCAGTCGCGGTAGGGGAATGCTTTTGCGAGTCCGTCTTTAAGTTCGTTATCATAAAAGATCTGACCGGTTCTGGTATCAACAATCAGCATTTTACCCGGTCTTAACCTTCCACGTGCTTTGATATTCGAAGCTTCGAGATCTATTGTTCCTGTTTCGGAAGCAATAATCATACAACCGTCATTCGTGATGGTGTAGCGTGCTGGGCGTAGTCCGTTGCGGTCAAGCATACCACCGGCAAATCGTCCGTCGCTGAAAAGCAGTGTTGCCGGTCCGTCCCAGGGTTCCATCAGCATGCTGTGATATTCATAAAATGCCTTCAACTCATCCGAAATAGGATTTTTGTCGTTGAAGCTTTCAGGCACAAGCATTGCCATTGCATGTGGAAGACTTTTTCCCGACATTACCAGAAATTCCAGTACGTTGTCGAGCGAAGCGCTATCGCTCATGCCGGGCTGAACAATGGGATATAGGTCTTTCATATTTCCCAGGATATCCGATTTCAGAACACTTTCGCGGCTTTCCATCCACTGCCGGTTTCCACGAATGGTATTGATCTCACCATTATGACCGATCATGCGGAATGGTTGAGCCAGATCCCAGGTGGGGAATGTGTTGGTGCTGAAGCGTGAGTGAACAAGTGCTACGCGGCTGGTAAAATTCGGATTGCTGAGATCAGGAAAATATTCACGTAACTGCAGGGAAGTTAGCATTCCCTTGTAAATCATTTGTTTGGTAGAAAGGCTTACAATATAGAAACTACGTTCAGCAGCAAGTTTTGACTGTTGTATGGCTTTCTCAATTTTTTTACGGACAATGTAAAGTTTACGCTCTAATTCATCCTGTTGCAGATTGCCGGTTATAAAAATCTGTTTGATGTCAGGCTCGTTAGAGGCAGATATTTCTCCGAGAATTTCACTGTTTACCGGAACATCGCGTACTGCTAGTAGTGTTAAACCTTCTTTTTCAACATAATCTTTGATGACATTCAGGCAATCGTTGGATTTTTGAACGTCTTTAGGAAGGAAAACAAGTCCGGTGCCGTATTTGCCCTTTGATGGTACGGCGATTCCCTGTAAAAGAATAAATTCATGAGGAATATGCACCAGAATACCGGCTCCGTCACCGGTTTTGTTGTCGGCGCTTTCAGCTCCGCGGTGTACCATATTTTCAAGTACCTGAAGGCCGTTATCGACAATTTCATGCGATTTATCTCCGCTGAGATTGATAACAAGACCTACGCCGCATGCATCGTGTTCGTTTTGAAATGAGTATAGCGAACGCTGCTCATATTCATCTATTTGTAATGGACTTAAACTCATAATTTGTTTGGAAGTACTGACATTGCTTTCTGATAAAAAAGCGTCAATGGCAATCGTTTGTTTGTTAAGTTTTATTGTTGAAAATAGTGAGAAAACTTTATATTCAGAATTCTCACTATTTTTTTTTAAGTATGGGAGAATTCTATTTTTTATCTGATAAACAGCATTTCTCTGTATTTAGGTAATGTCCACATTTCATCATCCACAATCAACTCAAGTTTATCGGTGTTGTAGCGGATAATATCGAAATAGGGAAGTACCTTATCATGATATGCAACTGCTTTTTCGTATTCATCTTCTATTTTGTTTACAGAGCGACGGATGTCAACCATATCATCAACTGCATTCTTGATTGTTGCAATTCGTTCACCTATTTCTACAATCAGGTCAGAATCCATTTTACTGAGTTTTTCAGCTTTTTCACCGCTGAATACAGCTTTTATTTTCGATACATTATCCAGAAGAAAACTCTGATAGCGTGTTGCAAGCGGAATGATGTGGTTCATTGTTAAATCACCCAGCACACGTGCTTCAATTTGTATCCACTTGGTGTAGGTTTCCCATTTCACTTCATTACGGGCATGAAGTTCTTTTTCGGTAAGTACTCCGGTTGAAGTGAACATTTTCACGCTTTGCTCGCTTGTAAATGCTTTATAGATTTCCGGAACACTGGTTTCGCAATCCAGACCGCGTTTGGCTGCTTCTGCTTTCCATTCGTCGCTATAACCATTACCATCGAAACGGATTGGTTTGGATATTTTGATATATTCTTTGATAACTTCGAAAATGGCACTTTGAACAGTTGCGCCTGAAGCAATTTTTTCATCTACTGAAGCTTTGAACTCAATGAGTTGTGCGGCAACGGCAGCATTAAGAGTGGCCATTGCTGAAGAGCAGTTGGCTGAAGAACCCACAGCACGGAATTCGAAACGGTTGCCAGTGAAGGCAAACGGTGAGGTACGGTTACGGTCAGTGTTGTCGAGTAAAACTTCAGGAATATGAGCTATTCCCAGACTTAAACCTTTTTTCTCACCCATAACAATGGCTTCGTCACTGGTACTGTTTTCCAATTTGTCAAGCACAGAACTGATCTGACTTCCAAGGAAGGCTGATACAATGGCAGGTGGTGCTTCGTTTGCTCCCAGACGGTGTGCATTCTGAGCTGTCATGATCGACGCTTTCAGCAATGCGTTGTTTTTGTAAACAGCCATCAGGATGTTTACAAGAAAAGTGATGAATTGCAGGTTTTCTTCCGGCGTTTTACCAGGTGTCAGCAATCCTACGCCGGTATCAGTACCCAAAGACCAGTTATTGTGTTTTCCGGAACCGTTAATTCCGGCAAAAGGTTTTTCGTGTAACAGCAGGCGGAAACCGTGACGACGTGCCACCTTTTTCATAATAGACATCACCAGCAGGTTTTGATCGACAGCCAGGTTGCATTCTCCAAAAATAGGAGCAAGCTCAAACTGATTCGGGGCAACTTCGTTGTGACGCGTTTTCAGAGGAATTCCAAATTTGTATGCTTCAAACTCCAGATCTTTCATATATGCAGCGACACGAGTAGGAACGGAACCGAAATAATGATCTTCCATCTGCTGATTT
>Ga0116171_10002067_pt1 | contig 19425 bp, 34 predicted proteins | sample AD_JPNHW2_MetaG_FD_89798 | JGI IMG/M metagenome (GOLD analysis project Ga0116171, IMG submission 89798) | Active sludge microbial communities of municipal wastewater-treating anaerobic digesters from Japan - AD_JPNHW2_MetaG | ecosystem: Engineered > Bioreactor > Anaerobic > Digestate | place... | reverse complement strand
CCCCCGTTACTGCACCAGCTCCACCGACCACAATTTTATCCAGTATCTTCCCCTTAGCCTGGCCCGCTTCCGCCACTACTTTCTTCACCGGCAAAGCCCCCTTTTTAATCTCCAGCTTCACCTTCCCGCCAAGCGAATAATAAATCTTGTTCAACTCATGCCTTACCGACTCCAAATCCCGGCGACGTTTCACATTCCCCAGGTGAAACCGGTTCCTCGAAACACCTTCCAACAACCGCAACCCTTCCTCAAAGTCATTCGCCCCAGCCCCAAACCACCTGAGCACTTCATCAAAAAAATTCATTCTTATTTATATTTAGTCTAAATAAATATAAGCAACCGCACAACCAGAAAAAAACCGTCACGCCTCAAACCGGCTCTTCTCCTTAAACATCTCCTTTAGCAACCCAATAATATCCGGCCTGTATTTATTCGCATTCAAAATAGCATGCGTCTTCATCTTCTCTTTCACCACCGCCGCCGGCACATCAAACCCGCTTATCAGTTTATAATTCCGCAAAGAATTCACCAGCACCGGGTCTGTTACAAAATGGTTATAATACCACGTTGCATACTGCACCGCCTCCGGTTCACGGCCCCCAAACTTCATCGGCGTACCTATCAGGCTCTTAACTTTCTCCCGGTTATAAACCCTCGGAAGGTGAGTCTCATAGCTCCACATGGGCAACTTATCCTGGTGCAAAGCGTCCAGCGTATCTCGCATACACTCAACCCAGTTCCGGCCTGCGCTCGTCCCCTTCCACCATTCATCCCCTTTCCTTCCGTCACATTTGGCAATCGGTCTCCGCAGCTCATCAATCCCAATCGGGTGCAAAAAGTATATATCATCATACGTGTATATGAATCTCGGACCAATGCAATCATTCGCCGCAGCCAGTTCAATCTTCCGCCTGGTATCCCTGAACGTCACAAACCTGGCATAGTGTTTCCTTTCCATCCTCGTCACGTTCACATTCCTTACCCAGTCCGGAGCAAACCCATACAGCCACACCGCCACATCCCCGTGCAAGTTCTTCTCAATACTCCGCAGCGCCAGCCGCAACTCAATGCAATCATCCTCCCCCGGCACCATCGGTATCACCACATCCGTCTTCATAGTTATGAATGAGTACAAATTATTTCACTGGCATTTGTTTCCCATTTATCCCCCTCGTCAGCATTAACCGCGAATTGATGCAATGATTTATCATTCCAGTCCTGTTCGTCTTCCATTTCCAATAAGTCATCTGTAGTAAGAGTGTTTGTAAAACATCTACCTGTTTTGTCTTTCCAGAAAAACTCTTTCATGTTATTATAATTTAAACTGTTAGCTTCATAAAATGCGTATGCAAAACCAAGCGGAGTAATACTTCGTAGTTCCTTTGTTTTTTGCGATTTACCTCCATACTCTTGAGTTTTACTTCCATAAGAATGTTTTATTGGCTCTACAATATTCGTTGGTTTTGGTTTGTTAAATCTACCATATAAACCTGTTTTTTTTGAATAGTTATCCCCATACCAAAATGGTTGAAAATACCAAGCTTTCCCGATTTCCGGGACCTGTGTTGCAATTCTGCCAACAGGGTTTTCAACTGCATAAAAAAGCGGATGGCATAAATCTATTATTCTTAAAGTCTGCCTGGTTAATTCCGTAAAATACTCTAACCTGTCAACTGTTCCAAATAGAGTTTCTTTCGGTTTGTCTTTTAATTTCCAGTGTTTGGCTCCGCTTACGGCAAAATCTGTACATGGTGGTGCTGCTAAAATACCATCGACAGTTTCATAATTTTCAAAAATATTTTCATACATCCATTCAGTATCAATTTCCATTATATCCTTACTGAACGTAGTGTAACCATCAGTTTTTAATTTTCTGTCAATACGAATAACATCCCAACCGTTTTCTGCATACGGACGCGACCAGTTCCCCGAATAATCAAATAATGAAAGTAATACACTCATAACGAAAACTTTAAACTTTAAACATCCAGCACCGCTCACTCACCAGCTCCGCCCTCGGCAGCAAAGCGTTCACCGCCTTTTTTACTCCCGGGTGACTCGTAAAGTCATGCCCCGCCAGGTATCCCCCTTTCTTCACCTTCGGGAGCCATGCTTTTATGTCATAAAAAACCGGAGCATACGCATGGTTCGCGTCAATGAATACAAAATCAAGGCTCCTGTTATCATACAACTGGGCAGCATCAAGCGACGGCAGCGGCACAACCCGAGTCCTCGGCGTAGGTTCCAGGTTCTTCAGGCAAGTCTTATAATTCATCAGCATCTTCAGCCGTTGCTCCTTAGTCCCCGTCACCTTGTCAATCCCAATGAAATGATCAATCGTATCAAACAAAATAACCTTCCCGCTGTTTGCAATCGTCACACCCATAAAGGCAGCGCTCCGCCCCTTCCAGGTCCCCAGCTCCACAAACCGGGCCCCGTCCTTCGCCTCCGCAACCATCCTCTCATATAGATCCCCGTAATCAAACCACCCATCAATCTTCTCAAAAAAATGCTCCATAACCTTTAAACTTTAAACCGTCTCACCAACTTTTATCCAGCTCCTACTCTTCACCCCGGCCCATTTATCCGCAACACTCCCAATGTCAATCACCATGCCGCCACGGTCCCGCATCACAATACCAATATACTTCCCGGCAACACCCGCCGCCAGCAAACACACCGTCCCCTTCAAATCCATGCACCTTATCCGCATTTCAATATCCTCTACCTGCAGGTAAAACGGAAGCAAAGGTTTCACCGCGGCAAACTTATACTGTTCGCTTGTTGAAATAATTTCTGTCGATAAAGCTCCCATCTCCGCCATCTTCGCGCGTATATCCCGGCACCCCACAAACAAAACCCGCCTACCCTTCACCAACTCCGCAATAAACCCACTCTGGTCCATGTCAATATGAATATTGGCCGAACATTTTATCTGCTGTCCGTGCACCGGGCGCATCAAAAATTGTTGCAGCGATCCCCGCCATCCGCTACTGTCAAATCCAAACGGAAGCCCGGCCACGTCGCACTGGTCGTATGCCTTCTTAATACTATGTTCAATCTTTATCCTTGATACTCTCCCCGGAACATGCCCCCAGTGCTTCACCGACGCCTGAACCATCTTCGAGCTGCTGCCATGAAGCTTCGCAAATAACCCCTCGCCATCCCCAAACCTGAGCAGTGCAAAAGGCCGGTTAGTTTTTACCCAGCCTTTTACAGTCTCAACAATAACCTCATTCGCTACCATCATTTTTCAGGGCGCCCGCTGTTACCGCTGTTATCGGCAACCGTCAGAACTTCTTTTAACCATTTAACTTCAAGCTTTTCAGTCAAACGCATAGCCACTCTCCAGTCTCCGGCGCCATGCCCGTCAAACTTTGCCAGCTTCTTATGCTTCGCGTTGAAAATAAAACAACTCATGTCAACCTGGGCACGAGTAAAAGGCAGCTTCTCCCAATACACCCCATCCGGAACCGTTCGTACCTTCATCGCATGCTGTCCAATCACAACCACGTCATCACCCGTAAGCAACTCCGCAATATGGTCAAGCACATTCGGCCCCGTTAGCTCCTTATCATCATCCACAATAAAAATCCAGCCGCTTTCAATCTTGGCAATCCGTTCATTCAAATACAAATCATACCGGTGCCTCTTAAAGTCGCTGACTTTTTGACACAATCCCTGCCGTTTTAATAGCAAAAAGTCACCAAAGCTTTTCGGGTCATGGTTCGGGTTCGCCTTCATCACATCATCGGCAAATCCAATCTTCACCCATCCCTGGGCATAATCAAAACTCCCGGGTGAATCCGCAATCACATGTACCTGTTTGTTCGGGTACTTCTGCATGGCAATGCTATTCACGCACCGCTGAAAATACTTTGGCCGGTCGTGCGTCCTCACAATAATATGAATCAGCGGCATCTCCTTCCCCTCGGCAACATCATCAACCGCCGACACCCGCTCCAATACCGTTTTCAATTCCAGCCCCGGTTCATCCACCTCCTCCACCTTCGCCGCAATCGGTTCAATCCGCTCCATGGGTTCCAGTTCCCTTACCTGGTCATCCACAAAAACTTCGTTTATGCTGTCATCCCTTTCCAGGCTGGCATCATCTTCAATCAAAACTTTCTTTTTCCTACCCATTTTATTATCGTTTAAATAAGTGATCAGCATTCCCCTCCAGCAACCGGTAATAGTGCATCACATAAAGGCCGGTCATAATCCCCACCTTCCCATACCGTGCCGATATAGCCCGCGAAAACTCAGTGTCAACCCCGGCAATCCCCGTCTCCACAAATCCACCAACTTTCTCCCAGGTCTCTTTGCTGAATAGCATCATCAGCCCGCTTACTGTCTGCGCCCCCTTATCCACATGTGCACCCCGGGTCCGGTAAATCTGCTCGCTCCTCTTCCGGTGAAAACCCATGTCAGGGTTCGCATCCTGAACCTTTTCATAGCGCTGCAGGTGCGTTCCAATCCGGTTAGTAATACAGGTGAATAACTTCACATCAGGGTTCGCCTTTATAGCTTCCTCCATCACCTCATTCCACCGGGCAAACGTGTTAAAAACCATCACGTCCGCATCCCAAATGCAAATCCAGTTCCCATCCGGCACAATCCTGCAGCACGCGTTATAATACTGCCCTATGCTCACCCCGCTAAACAGAGTATTAAAGTGGTATATCATTTAAAAACTCCCCCATTTTATTTTTCTGACTTTCAGCAATCAATCCCCCAAATTTTACCATTATCCCCCACCCATCACAGGACAAAAAAATACCCCCGGCATTTGCCAGGGGTACCCCAATCAACTAAAAACCCAATTAAACACACTTATGAAAAAACCCCCTTCAATCAAGGCATATTAAGCTCCGCTTCCGCTGGTCCCTTCAATTTCCGGAATCGCACCCGTGTAGTGAGCAATCTTCGGCCCGCGCAACATGCTCTCAAACTTCAGCATGTTCGTCACCGCCTCCGAGTCGCTCTGCTGCTCATGGGCAAACTGCAAAGGGCTACACTTCGTCCCCAGCAACCTCGTCCGGCTGCCGTCACAAACCCGTACAATCGCACCCCAGTTCTCGTTAATGGCATTCTCGGCAAACTCCGCGTAGGCAAGCTCGTCGCCCGGATGTTCAAATTCGAGGTGCTGTATGTAACCCTTCTTATCAGGGTCACCCTCGCTAACGTCGTAAACCTTCATGGTCTTCGGCGTAGCGTAAATCTCAATCGCCGTGGCGCCGGCTTCAAGCTGCAAATCACCGGTAATCAGCACACCGCTCGCGTCCCTGGTAGGGTCCGCAACCACATCGTCCCACCTGAACAAAATAATATGGTTGTTAAACGAAACAGGGCGGCCAGCATTCACGTTGCTTTTCCTTACCGAAACTAAACTGTAACTCATATCTCTTTTCCTCCTTTAATTATTCACTTGTTACTTAAACCGCCTTAAAAGGTGCCCCTCCACTTCAGCATGGCACACTCTCAAAGCACGTTATATTTAGCTCCCCGATCCGCTTCTGTCAGGCGGAGGCAAGTAGGCAAAAATCAGCTCTTCAACGGCAAAGCCAACACCCAGCCAGAATTCGGCAAATACCTTCACATCGTAGTTCTCCACCTGGAAGAAGAGCCTCGTTGCTCCGCCAGCCTCATTTTCATGGATCAGGCGAATGAAGTTTTCCTTCGGCGTCGAAAAGAAGATCCCGCTTCCGCGCATCGCCTCAAGCGGCACAAAAGTCAGCTTCGAGAAATCCGGACCCTTCAACCGGCCATCGGCATTCTTCGTGGTCGGAAACAGGTCACGATACCTGAACTGAAACATCTCCTCAATCTCCGGATCAATGAAAATGTTCATCCCCTTTGAATGATACAGCGGGGCAATACCCTTCAGCCAGGTTGCATAAGCTTCAATCACGTCAACCACGTTGGTCGCGGTCACTTCGGTCACACCGGCACCCAGCACAGCAGCAGTGGGAACAAACCAGTTGGCAGCATTTGTCGGCACAGCCGCCAAATCCTGCAAAATCGTCAGGTAACCATCCATGCTCTTTCCGGTAGCCTGGCCAGCCTGGCCTTCGGTCACGGCACCCAGAGCTTCATATACGCCAGTGGCAATGAGCTTCAGCTCAATGTCCTCGTCAATTTTCGGCCTGAGCAACTGCTCAACAATATACCGGGTAACCGGCATCTGGTCCGGAGTCACCTGCTCGTTATACAGGTAGCTCAACCAGCTATCCGTAATGTCGTCAGGCGTAATGGGCAGGTTAACCTTGTGCCTCCGGTTCTGAATTTCAATCGGCGAAAACTTCGAGCTTCCCAGCGGAGTCCACTTCGCAACAAACTGCTGCACCACACTGGTAATAATGGCAGTGCTCGCCTTCCAGCTCGTAATGGCCATTTTCGTGGTCATGTACTTCTGGCTCTCGGTCGGCTGGGTAATCTTCTTGTAAATCTCCAACTGAATGTTGAACTGGCTCATGTATTCGCCAAACTCAGTCGCAAGCTCGGTGCTGTCAATCGTTGACCCCATTTTCATGTTGCCAAAATTGAACGACCCCGAGTTCTTCGCCAAAATAGCCTTCGAAGAGTCACCGTTCAGCTTGTCAAAAGCCATCTGGTTATGAAAGTACGACCGGTTGGCCTTCTTCCCGTGCCAGGGCTCGCTCACAATCGCATCCTTCGCCTCAATGGTTTCAGCCGCTTTGCTCTCATCGGCAACGGCGCTCAGCACCTTCACCGTCTGCTTCAGCGTATCCATTTCCTTTGCGGTAGCCGACAGTTGCGACCCAAGCCTTTCAACTTCCTCCTGGTGTTTCCGGGCCATCTCGGTATTAATCCGCTCAACTTCCGCCTGGTGGTCAGCGGCCATCTCGCGCATCTTGCGCTCGTTCTCCTGCCTTACAGCCTTAATGGCAGCGGCGGCCCGCTCTGCAGCATCAGCTTTTTCAAGGTTCGGCTCCATCGAAGCTTCCCACTTCCCAATAGCCTCCTCCCCAAAAACATCAACAAGTTTCGCCCGCTCTTCCGTAGTGAACAAAACCTTTCCCTTTTCGTTGTAATCAAAATCCTGTTTCCCCAGAATCGAAAGTACAACCCCCTTCAGTTTTTCAAACATCTTTCTCCTCCTTTTTAAAGTTATCCGTAATCCAAAATATTATTTAAGCTTCCTTAAATCAGCAAAAGCATAAGCCATTTCAACAGCCTTATACAAACTTCCAATCGCATCGGCCAGCCCCGCCTTCACCGCGTCGCCACCAAAAAACATCTTCCCGTTCAGCAACCCCTCGGTCAGCAGGTTAAGCTTCTTTCCCCGGGCACCCTTCACCGCCTCCTGAAACTGCACCGCCAGCGGGCTCAGTATGTTCCGTTGAAGCGGTTCGTAGTCCCCCTTAATAGCCTTCTCAAACTCCGCATTTTTATGCGTGCTTTCCGGAGCATACACCGTATGAAGTTTTACCCCCTTGGTTTCCCAGAAATCAGTATAGTCGGCAAACTGCACCATCACCCCAATGCTCCCAAACTCACTGCTCAGCTCATTGTCAGCCACAATGTAGTCGGCAAACACACTCACATACATGGCCGCGCTCGCCACCAGGTCACCATGAACAATTACCGGCTTCTTCATCTGCTTGGCAAACCTGATAGCCTCCAGCATCGGCGGAATAGCATTCACCGATCCCCCCGGACTGTCAACATCAAGTACCAGCGCCACAATATTCTTGTTCATCGCTGCCGTCTTCACCAGTCCGGCAACACTCATGGTCCCATAGCTGCACAGGTCGTCATACTTCAGCAACTCCCCCTTCATGGGCACAATAGCTACCGTGTTCTCAGGCACATCATTCAGGTCATCAATGTCATCCGGAGTAAACGTCCCGGCCATGGCAGCTTTAATCTGCAGCCTTCCACGGTCCTCAAACATTACGTCATTCCCGTTCAGCCAATTCGCCACCACCGGCAAAAAACCATTCACGGCCCGTAGGTCCATCATCCATGCGTGCCGCAAAATCTCAGTCAATACCCTCGATGTCTTCATGCTTCTCTATCATTCAACCGCCCAATTATATACATAAAAAAAAGTCCCCTAAAGGACTTTATTATTTTACGTATATAATACTACTCATCAAATAGTTATGTATAAAATTGTAAAACTACATTATTATTAAATTTTCGCATATTTTCTCCTCTAAAAAGTGGTTGTAAATTCGTATAATGAAAACAAAGGCATAGCTGGCTATAATCAGTTAAATCGAATATACTTGCAGGTCTAATATGGTCAAGTTCCCATATTCCATTTTTCCCATAATTATTCCAATTCATCCCATCTTTAAATTTTGATTGAATATAATTTCTTAATTCTTCACTTCCAATTCCAAGTACATTCATCGTTTCATTAGAACAACATGTTCCATTTAAGGCATCCCAAATTCTTTTATGCCAATTTAACCTAAGTTTAAAATTAATATCAATTTCTCTTCTTTGCTTAAGATATTTATTCAAATATATTTTTCTTGAATCTTTTACAGATTTTCCGTATTTTCTATTACGTTCTTGTATTTTTTCCTTATTATTCAATCTATATATTCTCCCGGCTATAGCAAGTTTAGCTTTTAATATTGGGTTTTCACTGATCTTCTTTTTCCTTTTAGCCCATGTTATTGGATTTGTATTCTTAGCCATAATGGCTCTACATTCTTTGCAAACAGCCCTTTTACCATCTTTTGATATTTTTTGATTATGAAATAATTCTAATGGTTTTTCAGTAAAACAAACCGTGCAAATTTTTGATTCAAATTCAATATTTAATTTGTAAGGAGGTACGTATCTGTGAATTAGCCCTTTTTTTCTTAAATGGTAAATGATTGAATTAAGTGCCCTATCATTTATTTTTAAATATTCCTGAATTTCTACTCTCGATAATTTATCAATATTATTGATAATAAATTCGTCTCTTGTCATAATATATTTTTATTTTAACATTCCAAATTGTAATAGCGCAATACTCCCGGCAATCTTCCTTTCCAGCCTGGTCATAACCACATCACCCATTACACCCCGCTCCCGCTTTCCGTTTCATCCATCCACCGGGCCCGCTCCTTCGCCTTCCGCGTAAAGCTCATCAAAGTGCTGCTCGTCTCAGTGCTCCACGTCATCCGTAGTCTCACAGGATATACCAGATCACCATAAATTTTCGTTCCGTTATTCTGAACCACCTTTAATACAACCGGCCTTAAATCGTTTTCCAGAGCCCATTGCACCATCTCCTCGTCTTCACCCGGGACATCAACCGCCATCTCCTGCTCATACGTCCGCCCCGCAACCTCCCTGGTAGTCTTTTCACTCACAAAACCAGTCCCGCTTGTGAAAGGAATACGCACCCAGTCCTTCCCCGTTTTCAACGTTACAGCCACACGGTCATTCACCGCCACCTGCACCGATTCAACATCCTCCACCAGCGAGTACCACAACTCGCAAACCCTTATTACCCTTGCTTCATTCTTTTCCATCACATCATATTTTAAATCGTTAATACTTCAATCGTTTTTAACTTAATTTTCTTACCGTCAATACATATTGTTTTTTGCCGTACCAACTGACAATCTTTTAACATTTTTTAACATTTCTTTTTTGTGCCGAACATACTTTCTGTTCCGCTCCTCATGTAAAAACCTCGAATACTCCCTTTCAACCCTATCCGAGTAAAACTCCGGAAGGTCCAGTTCATCCAGCAACATATACACAATCTCCTTTTTATTGATCCCCCTTCGCCTGGCCTCCGTTATGCAATCGTGGCTCACCAACTTCCAGTACCGCATAATTCGCTTCACCAACACCATCTGCCGGTCGTCGCTCAGGTAACAATACGTTTTCGGATTCTTATGCTCCATCGCCGGAATACCAATCCTGAAAGTATCCACCCCGTAATATTGTTGCTTTGCCCCTGGCGGTTTAGGTTTAACCAGAAATTGAAGCAGCAAGCTCAGGTCATGTCCTTTATCAAAAAAAAATATACCGTTAGCATTCTCCCCATCGTTATTAAACCGGGCTCGCAAAAACGCCTGGTAAAACGGATCCAGTTTAATCACACAAAAATTATCCTTTGCCATCCTTCTGTATTTTAACTTTCATATTTCTTCATAAGTTTCAAAAATCCTCTACCGATCACCGATCACCGGTCACCGAATACTGATCACTGGGCATCCGATTACCGGTTTCCCCTCCGGTTCCTTAACCACTTCAAACGTGTACCACTTCCTCGTCCCCGTCAAATGTTCAACCACAATCGTCTTCTGTCCCGTATTATTTTCCCATATCAAAGCCAAAGCCTCAATCCTCTTCTTTTCTTTTCTGAAATCGTAGCACGCCATACCAACCGTTTTCCAAATATTACAACATCAAAAGCCTTAAACTATGGACACCAACAACTCAACCTCCTTCTCATTTTCAACAACAAAAGGGCGCACCTCCGTAGTCCGCGTCACAATCATTCTTCCGCTTCCATTACACACCTGGCACACTATACACCCAGGATCATCACTCCCAACAACTTCAGCATAAAACCTTACCATCCCAATCCCCCTACAGTTCTCACACAGTTTAATCAGGCGCTCCGTCTGCACCCGTCCAATAGGTTTAATTAGTCCGCTCATTGCTTCTTCTCTGCTTTCTTTAGTTTTTCAAAATGTTTAAATACCATATCCATACCCTTGCAATAGGCCCTAAGCACAATACTAAAAGCATGCGCCTTAAACCACACTGGGTCCATCTCCTTTTGCTTTTCAATTAACCGCTCCATCAAAATAGTGTACATCCCCGAAGTCCCCTTCAACTCCTCCGGCATATCTTCCGGCATATCTTCCGAGTCAAATACCGACACCAATCCCCTGATCTCAACAATTAAGTTAAGCATCTGCATCGCCTTTAAACTTTCGGCAGGTTGCTTATCCACATTCGGCACATCAATCAGTTCTTCAAGTTCATCAAGTTTTTCAAGTATCATTCCGTTTCCTCCTTTACAAATTCATGTGCAATAAGAAAATTGTTTCCTTCGTTAAAGTTTGGTTTACCATTCCAATCACGCACCGTTACCAACTTCGCAACAAACCTTATTTCAATAGTTTCACGATTGTCGTAGAAATCATAGTCAGCAAGGTCAAGCATCTTTTTGAGGTAATCCTGTGCATCTGTGGGGTGTTCTGCTGCCACATAAAAAGTGTGTCTGTGTGACTTTGTTTTTAATTCATACAAGTTCATTCCGCTTCCTCCTTTCTTTGAAACTCTTTCCACCATTCCGAAAACTTAGGGCGATAGCTTTCAATAAATCCTAAATTAAACCCATCATCAAATGCAATCTCAGCACAATGCTTCCCGTATTCTTCCATTGCTTTAAGTATCAAACTTTTTTCAGGGAATGACGGTATGTTATTTTTAAATATTTCTTCTTTCTTGTTCATTCCGCTTCCTCCTATTTTTTAGATAAATCATAAGGGTGCGTTATCTCACTCGGTTGTTTTGCTGACTTCAAAAAGTCAACCTTATCCTGTAATGCTTTGTCACGGGTTGATGCTTCGCTGTATTTCTCAAAGCAGGTTTTTTCACCACCTATATAGTCAGAACATAAATCAACTTTACGACCATCCTTAAATTCCATAGTAGTATAAGGTGGTGTTATTTCTTTTCCGCAGTAGTCACAATATGTAATTGTAACCTCACGCATTTCTTTCTTGTTCATTCCGTTGCCTCCTTCCTTCCTGTTATCCTGTCAAGGTATTCAATGCTTCGTGTTATCGCAAAGTCAAAATCACCACCGTAATCCTTCAAATCAACACCGTGTTTTGATATAAAAACGGCTATTTGGTCAGTCCAAAACTGAATCGAAATATCGTATCTATCTGAATATTTCAACAGTCTTGCTAATTGTTTCAGGTCTATTCCGTTAGGTAGGTTCATTTTTACTCCCTTCTTCTAAATCAGATTTTAATATAACATTATCCAATTTTAGTGCTTTATACTTTTCATAAGTTGCTTTTTTCGCTCTTACAACTATTCCGTTAAATTCCAAACCGTCAATACCAACAGTTGTGTGTTCTGTTTTTTGTTTTCTGAACTTATGAAATTCTTCCAACAATATGCCGTGCATAAACTCAATAGGTGAAGGTTCGTACTTTTCCCATTGTTCTGTCATTCCTTTGCCTCCCAAAGTTTTAATACTTCTTCAATCGTGTGCTTTGTGTCATCCATCTGCGCTGAGTTGTACCAAGCCTCTGTCAACTCACCGTAGTACCACCCATTGTTGTATGCCCATATCCAAAATGATTGCATATCATCAGGGGTGTAGGTAGGCTTTCCCAATTCACTAACAATCGTGTCAATGGCTTGCTTATCTTTATCAGACAAAATGCCATAACCGCATCGTTTTAGTTCTTTTAATACATCAATTGATTCCTGTAACGTCATTCCGTTGCCTCCTTCTTTTTCCGTGATGGTGATAATTATTTTTTTCATATCAAAAATATTGTTCAGTTTTTCCGTACATATATCCTGTTATATGGCATTTAAACAAGCCTCAGTTCCTTGAACCAGTTATATAACTTTGTTTTGTTTTGAATTGAATAACCCCATTTACCAAAGATTATAAAATAAATAGGCAGCCCAATAAACATTAACAATAACAATATCAATGCAAATGGCAGTGTTATTCTTATCCACCATCTAACTTTTTTTTCAGTTACTGTGTAAAACTCAATATCTAATTCTATCCATCGTTCACACATTTCTTCATCGCTGAGTTTTTTAAGCTCTGGAAATACTTCTCGCATTTTAGGAATATAATTTGCATATCCATGCGACCAAACTCTCTTTAATTTATCGAACATCATTTTGATTTATATTTAAGTTGTTAATAATCAAATAAAAACGCCATATAACAGCACCTCATACGCCATGCGGGTTTCAGCTAATTTTGCAAGTACGGTTCTCGCTGGCGTGGTTCATATAGGTTAATAATGAAGTAACCACGAAATCCCGCACGGTCGTATAGCTGCGACCCGTTATCGGTGTCGTTTTCTCTTTTAACCGTCAATGTCAGGCTTTTCATTGCTTTGTGATTTTTGTGGTCTTATTTCCAACCCTGACGAAGTATATCCCCTGCGGCAGTGCGGAAATGCTTATGTGACGGTCATGTGATTTAACCACGCATTTGCCTGTCAGGTCGTAAATTTCGGCATCTCCGCTAACATGGATTATGTCACTTGAAGGGTTTGGGTAAACGGAAAGAATAGCCTTCACATCGTCAATAGCCGTTACTTTCAAAATCTGGTCAATAGTAGGTCTAACATATCCATGCCTTACCCCATCGAACACAACCAGTACCACCGGTAAATTCACCTGCCCATTCACTGCCAGGTTAAATTCCAGGGCCACGCTGAATAGCTGCCCCAGGCATCCGGACGAATCAATGTTGCAATAACTATATGGCACCTTCGCAGCATCAAGCTCACTCCGCAGGTTCGCCGTAAACCCACAACTGTTCCTCCCGTAAACCGTAATTTCATACGCCTGAACGAATGAAAAGCAAAACAGCAAAGCCAATAATAAAACCCGTTTCATTATGATTTCTCCTTCCTTATTTGGTCACGCATCCACTTTGCACCTTCAATCCAAGTTTGCATCTCAGCAAATCCCGCAATGCTGTCGGATTGAAGTTCGTTTTCAATAGCATACTGCTCTATTTCATCGTCAGTAGGCAAAGGCTTTTCAAGTTCACTAACGATTACATTAGCATCATTTCGTGTTATCAAAATACCTAATTGTCTATTCCAACTCGCTTCATTTAAACCCTCTTGAAAGTGAATGGAGTTGGATATACGGTCTTTTAATTTTAAAATTACCTGATTTAATTCATCGGTCATCTTGATTCCTCCTATTTACCGGTTATTTGAATGTTAATTATCGTTCGCTTCACCGTGTCGTTCTTTCTGAACAACCCGCCCACAGGTTCCACAATCTTCTTAACCTCGTATTCAACCTCGCAATCAGTCGAATCAACGATCATACTTATAGCTTCAATAATTTTTTTATCCATGGTTTTACTCCTTAATCTCTTTAACATCATTCATTATTTTCTCCACTAACAGCACCCTCTCCTTAAAAACTTTATCCGTCTCCATCAGGTTCTTTACAACCTTCATCGAATGTATCCCCGCCGTATGATCCAAACCCGCATAAACCTCCGTTATCATCCGCAACGATTTCTTCGTATGCCGTATCTGCCACCATATCGAAACCTGCCGGGCATTCACAACCTCCCTCTTTCTGGTCCGTTCATACAACCTTTCCTTTTCAATCTTCCACACCTGAGCCACACAATCATCTATGTTCATCAGCCCCGGATACACCACGTACTTCATCTCTCAATTTTTTCAAAAAAATGAAAAAAACGTTTTTTTTGCCCCATGTCAAAAATCGGTTCCAAAGGTTCCAAGGGTTCCAAGGGTTCCAAGGGTTCCAAGAAAATATTTATTCATGTTTTTATTAATTAATTGATTATTACTTATATATATATATATTTGGACCTTGGAACTCTTGGAACCGTTTTTCGCTTACACACTAAAATTTATTTTTTTTCATTTTGTTTGTCAAAAAGGAAGGTCATTTGGCATATTACCGACAAAAGAATCTGGTACACTAATATCTTCTTTTACTGGTTCTGGCTCGCGGTACCCAAAAACTTTGTGCGATCCTACTATCGGCATCTCCTTCTTTTGCTCATCACTCATCTTGTCAAATAGCTCCCTCGGCAAACTTTGTTTCACTAAATGAGTCTGGTTATCCCGCTTTTCATTCAGCTCAAATCCTACCAGGTCCACATAAATTCCCCTCTCTCCCCTGTAAAAATTATTCGCATCAATCGGAATCACAATGCACTCTACCAACCCCGTTTTTCCCTGCAGTTTCATAACCGTGTGTTTAAACTGCGTCAAATTAATCTTTGTCGAAATCATACTCATAGCATCAATTTTTTAAAATGGTATTCTATTATCTGGTACATCTGGCAGCGCTTCCCGCCAGTCATTATTTCTTTCACCTTCCGAATTAATCGGCACATCAATCTCCGGGAAAACATCACGCTTCACCAGCTCGTCAAAGTCAAACATGTGTGCGCTCGTATTTTTCCCCGATCCTCCCGCAAAGAAGTGGCTGCTCTTCAATCCTATGTAGCTGAAATGATTATGCGAATAATCCATAATTGTCTGCAATCCCAGCCCTGGCACACCATACACCTTTCGGTATTCCTCCATATACTTCGCATAAGCCCTGTCAAAGTCCAGGTATAGAATCCTGCGCGGAGGATTAAACTTAATCTCCTCTTTATTGGCTGTGCCTCCAAGCTTTGTAGTCTTCCGCTCTTTATCCTTCAGGCTGATGTCATAGTCCGCCTTCGTAATCTTTCCATCCTGAATCAAACCACCAATGATCCTCCAGAATGTCCCCAGCGAATCCGTCGATCCAATCTTTTCACTCTGTTCAATCGCATCATTAAGGCACCGTTCTTTAAACAGCTCCGCGTTTATGCCAATGTCAACCTTCGTCTCCTTCTGAAAAATCCACACAATCGTCGATAGTATCGTGTAGTTTCTCAAAATCCTATCCTGCACCGTAACCCCACGCCTTATAAGCTCCTCCTTATACTCCTCAAAAATGTCCGCAAACTGCCGCCCAAACCGCGCCTCCAATATTGGCCGCTCACTTATAAGCGTCGTCACAATCTGACTCAACCCCTGCTCCTCCATCCTCCTGAGCTGGTCAAACTCTTTTGTAGCCTCGCTCGAATACCCATGCTTTGGCTTCACAAAAAACCGCACAATGCTCCGGTTATACAATGAGTTGTCATCCCTCTGCGGAAGGTACTGACCCGATATTACCGCCGCCGAATTAATCTTATCACTCTCAGTCCTGCTGTCCCGGCTCATCTTACCCTTCTCCCGGCCCGCACCATCATACGCCGACTTCAATGCCTGAAAACGGCTCTCCTGTATAGCATCCGTGTATTCATCGTACCATATCACCACGTCCCTGTACCTGGCCAGGTACCTGAAGAATGCAACATCGGTCCCCGAGTTCAAATTAAAGGGCGGAGCTCCCCGCTGAAAAACTGCGCTCAAACTCCACCCTAACTGACTTTTCCCCGATCCCGTTTCCCCATGTAAAAACAAATGTGGAAATATCTTGTATATGTTGTAAATCAACGACCTGTATAATGCCGCAATCAAAAACGCAACCCCATACTGCCCGTTGTTCTGGTACGAAAATACCCGCTGAATCTGCTCACTCCATTGCTTTGTGGTAATCCCCGATGCCTTGTAAATAAATCGTCTGTCATTTTCATACACATCATCATCGGCCCTCAGTTCCGAATAAACCTCGCTGAATGCCGGTGAAAAATAATTCTTCTCACCATGTTTTATAATCCCCATTTCATCCACCGGCTGCCACTTCCCGTTAAATCCCCCGTTGCTGAAGGCCCAGAATCCCTCCGGCTGCCAGCCAAATGTCCGTATCTCAAAACACTTCGGAAACTTCTCACCTATGTACCTCAATAGTTTCTTAAAGAGCTGGTTATTTATAAAAATCAGGTAGTTCCCTTCCGAATACAAAAACTTCTGAAAAGCGTCCACACTCACCATCGCGTCGCTCGGCACATCACACAACATCGAATAACCAAATTCATTCACAATCCTAATCAACCTCCGGTTGTTCGTCGGTGAGTAAATATGAAACAGAGGCTCGATTATAAAATTCGTCCCCTCAGTAAATCCCTGCGCCGTGGCGAAAAAATATTTGTTGTCGTCCAGGTAAAACCCAAATTTCTCCAGCGTCGTAGTGTCCGCATCTTCGCTCGGTGCCGCCGCCTGATCCGCCAGGTCCTCGCGCTCATCACTCTGCAGCTTGTATTCATCCTTCCATGGCTTCACCGGCTTATGCCGCTTCCCCAGAGTCTTTATGTAATACAACCGCTGGTGCACCTGCGGGTACTCCATCACCAAACCTACAATCTTCCGGTAAGCACCATACATTATGTCCGGATCCCCCGCCGCCAGCGACACAATCTTTTCTGCTTCATCCAGAATATAATCCCTTCCGGTTTCCGCTTTATAATTCCGCCATTCTTTCAGCTTCGGCGAAATATTTTCTTCCCTGCCGGCATACGGGTCAAGCTGTAGGCTTTCAAGTTCCATACGGTTAGTTGTTCAAATAATAAGTGTAAAGCCATTTCTTTGTACTCTCCTCCGATATATCCTCCCGGTCATCGGCCATGTCAAAAAATCTCTCCAGGTGCCCATAGGTCTCCCTTAAAAACTGAATATGAGGTTTAATCTTCTGCGATTTTTCCATGCTTTCACTCGCAATCTCAAGCAACCGCTGGTAAAACTTTAAGTTAAAAATGTCCATCTCAATCCTAATCCCGAAGCTTCGCCTGTACGATCTCAGCAATTCAAAGGCAGTGTTATCCTGAATAAACATTTTGTCCTTCGCAATATGCCCGAGTTCCTTATTCAAAAAATCGTCGCCCATTCCAAAAGCTTCCGAAATCGCCTTTTCAGTATAACCGCTGCATCTCAGCAATGACTTTAAAGTAGCAATGTCAGCAGTCAGCCTTCTCACCGTTTCATCGTGCTCCGCATCCCGGGCCTCCATCGCGTCGTGCTCCTGGGCAATCGCCACCAGGCAGCGTTGAGTCTTTAATAAATTACCACCGGTCAGCCTACCGGTTTTGCCAAGCCAGGCAATCACCTCGTCGAGCTCCTTAATAGCCTTCATCCGTTCCAGTTCAGTTTTTAATATTCCGTCGATTCTCAATACCGCTTACCCTAATCAAATCATTCCCGCAGTCCTCGCATTTCTCAACTTCATCCTTCACCACCTTCACCATCCGCAGTTCCGCAAACGACTCCTCCCACACACTCCCGCACGAAAGGCACTCAATCTTAAAATGTCTGTACTCCTTCATTTCATTATCAGAATTTCATATTTTTGAGTTTACCTATCTTCGCTTCCAGCATTTTAATGATAGTCGCGCGCCCCTTAATCTCCCGTTCCTGTTTAAGCTCATCGTTCAGAAACTTAATGTACCGGTGCCGGTCATAATCATCCTTCGGATACACAAGCGCAAGCGAGCTCCGCAAATCATCAACACTCATAATCATAGCTACCTCCCCGAAAATTCTTTAACCTTATCAATCAAATCCCCAATGGCAATGATCGACTCCCTGGTAAATTTTCCCCCGCAGTTTATCGGCTGCTTCGTTTTGGTAAAAGGTTTCTTACAGTCGGCTACCAGTTGGTCCCAGCGGTTTAACTTCTCATCCGGGATTTCTGCCAATGACAAAATATTAATAATGGCACTCAGTTCATTCGATTTAGCTTTCATCTCTGTCCTTAATGCTTCTCCTATCCCGATTCGCTTTTTTAGATTTTCAACCTCCTGTAAATGATTCTCAATAACCTCCTGGGCCCGGAGGTTTTCACGAAGCAACTCCCCTATCCGGCTGTTCAGGCTTTTAATCCGGGTTTTGTAGTGTTTGATTTCCCCCTGTATGCTGGCTATATAAGCAGCCATCAGCACAACGATTGTTCCAAGTAAGTAACTCATGGCTTCACGGTATTAAAAAGTGAATCATCAATAACCGATACTTCTGAAACCTCCAGATCGAATATTTTTCCATCATTATCCTCCCATGGATCATGTCTGAAATCAATCATTACTACATAACCTGAGATTATATATGGGTATGTGCCGGGTTTTAAAATCAACTTCCCGCCCATTGTAGCATTAGCAATCTCCATCATCAGTGTTGATTTTACCTCCAGCAATGCCGCTCTATATCCATCAATAACATGCGTCATTGAAACGAGTTTCGATTGGTAGTGCTCCAATTCAGTGAGAAGTTCTTTTACTGTTGCCTTTACGTTAGTTTCCATGTGTTCAGTTATTTTCGGTTAAGTTCCCTGGTTAATTTTCTGCTGGAATTACATCGCTTCTTTGCCATTTCAACTGCCCTGGTATTACGCACAACCTTCCCGTTAAGCCGGGTATAATAAGGCTTGTCATTTGCAGCCCGGCGAATAGCCTGGCGACTCTGGCGGTACACCAGTTTGTGCTTCGTCTTCCTGAAAAATGGTCCGGCGTCTGCCGTAAACCATATTCCCGAAGTCAAAATAATGGTCAGGATAATCAGTAGTTTTTTCATAAAAGTTCGATCATAATTTAAAAAGTAGGGGAAGTGCTCTCGCTCCCGCGCTCATGCTTCCCCCCTCCTTTCAAACCTGCGGGGAGGGCAGGACTCGAACCTGCATGGAAATATTGCGACATACACTTCGACCTGGTTCCCATTGCGGGAGGACTTATTGGATGCCTACCCGGGGGTT
>Ga0116171_10002066_pt1 | contig 19451 bp, 18 predicted proteins | sample AD_JPNHW2_MetaG_FD_89798 | JGI IMG/M metagenome (GOLD analysis project Ga0116171, IMG submission 89798) | Active sludge microbial communities of municipal wastewater-treating anaerobic digesters from Japan - AD_JPNHW2_MetaG | ecosystem: Engineered > Bioreactor > Anaerobic > Digestate | place... | reverse complement strand
TCCCCTTCTTTGTGATAAACAGATGGTCGCTGCTTTTGTCGGATTGTTCTTTCAGAAAAATTTTATCCATCTCCTTTATATATATTTCCAATTGGTCGCAAAGGTAACCGCCTGCCGGAATAATTCTTTCCTTATTCCTCTTGCCGGTCACTTTGATGGTTTGCTTTGATAGGTCTAAAGAATTGATCCTGAGTTCACATAATTCGGATAGCCGCATCCCGGTCGTGTAAAAAAGAATCAGGATCATCCTGTCACGGGTACCCTCAAAACCACCTGAGAATCCCTGCCGGGAGAATAATTTCTCCATAGGTTCCTTTTCAAGAAATACGGGAAGGCCTTTCGAAGACTTCGGCGATATCACTTTCGCCATCGGATTTTCATGAATAAATCCCTGGCGCAGACAAAACCGGTAAAAGGACTTCAGGGTGGACAATTTCCGGTTTACCGAACGGGGTGTGATTCCCTTTGACAGAAGATCGACCAGCCATGAACGGATCATGGAGTGGCCGGCAATTGAAATATCGGATTGGCTGTATCGTTCCTGCATAAACCCGGCAAATTGTTGCAGGTCATGCTGGTATGCCGTGATGGTGTGGGTTGAGAACCGCTTCTCGTACCTTATATATTCAATAAACTTCTCTTTCAACATTCAAAAAACAACAACAGGAAGTAAACCCGGCTTTCTCAAGTCTTTTCTTTTGCTAACGCTAAAATTAAGACTTTATTTTGAGAAAAGCAAGACTTACTTCCTGCTCAACGGAAAAAATTCCGACGATTATTTTTCTTCCTGCTGCTGAAGTTGCTGAACGTAAATAGCGTGCAGGACTTCTTCGCGCCTCTTGATGGAGGGTTTGGTGAATTTCTGCCTTTCACGCAGCTCTTTTACGACGCCGGTTTTTTCAAATTTGCGTTTCAGTTTCTTCAGGGCGCGGTCAATGCTCTCGCCTTCTTTTACAGGAACAATAATCATAGCGAATACGCTTCCTTTCGTTAAGGGTGAATAGATTAATGATTTAAGGGGTGCAAAATTAATTAATTTTTCATGACCCGCAAATATTTTTCCTTGATTTCCCGGGAATTATTATTTTTGCACCGTTGAACTGCGTTGTTAGCTCAGTTGGTTCAGAGCATCGCCTTGACAGGGCGGGGGTCACTGGTTCGAGTCCAGTACAACGCACTTAAAAGCCTGCCATGCAGGCTTTTTCTATTATATCCTGAAAGGATTCTGCACCTTTTCTGTTTTTCCATCAGGATAATACACGAGCAATTCAGGTGCATTCAGCAACTTGCTGATCTTTTCGGGCGTAGTCAGCGATTTCACATAGCCGATCCGCAGAACCGGCCCGTCATCCGTAAAAAGAATGCTGAACCGTACAATACCGCTATCATTCGAAGCATGCGAAATCAGGTAGGGAATCCATTCCTGCGACTCCGGATCCGTCGCCTGGTCAAAAGCCGCTTCCCATTGCCCGATTTGCCCGGCTTTATATTTTTCGAAGAAATTGAAGGTGACATCCGTTTCCTCATAGAAGAGCCTGAGAAATGCTGAAACCGGGAGTGTATCCGGTTTTATGCCTTTCATGATAACCGGTTCAAAATTCAGTCTTTGTACAACTTTATCTTTACCTTCACCGATCACAAGTTCTTTTTGCTGTATCGCCTTTATGATTTTTCGCTCATCGGTTACTTTGTCATCATAATAAACAGTGGCTTTTACCGGTTCCCCGAAATGAGTCTGCAAAGCAAGGATCCCGTCCTGTTGCCTCAGCAGTTCAGTAAGGTAATACTGGTCATTCGGATCAAAACAATGATTAATCCCGACCGAAAAGGAGCCAACGGACCTTTGCCCGATTGACGGCAACAGGAAGAATTCACTTACCGGGGAAAAGATGGCTTCCTTTATTCCTTCTTCCGAAATAACCGATTTGTCATATAATACCTTTACCCGGTGATGCCTGACAAAAGCAGATACGCCCAAAACGCCCGGTACTTCTTTCATCTGGTTGGCAAATGCCCGCGAACTGCCAAAGCATTTAATGCTTTCCAGGCCTTCCATTTCAAAGGCTGACGCCGACTTCATCTGTTCCTCACTGCCCCACTTTTCGTTAATGGTTGGTATTTCAAACCTGTTCGATATCACGAGGGCTGCTGCAATCATAAGAACCGTCACAACGGCCGGGATCCAGCGGGGCCATTTTTTATTGATGGAAAGTGCGCCCTGTACCGGACATTTTGCGATGCAATCGGTACAAAGATGACAATCGATATGCTGAACTTTTTCTGCCTCAGAAATACTTATCCCCATAGGGCAGTTTTTATTGCAAATCTTACACCTGGTGCATTTTTCAGCATCCCGGACAATCCGCAGGGGCGGGAAAACCAGAAAGCGTAAGGTAACAGCTTCAAGAAGGAAACCTGTCAGGCAAATACCTCCCAACAACCAAATCCAATGAATGGCCCCGCCAAAAATAACATTCAGGATCACCCATAACAAAACCAGGGCTGCTGCCGGCAAAGCATACACGGCTATATTGGTAACAGCGCCTAACGGACAGATGTATTTACACCAAAACTGTCGGATGAAAAAGGAACCGGCAACAACCAGCAACAACGCAGGAATTGCATACCGGATAACGACATCGCTGCCGAAACCCGATACCAGGGCAAAATACGGATCAAACGATTTGCAGAAAAGTTCACTGCTCGTTACCGAAAAATAAACGGTAATAAAAAGCAACGCATATTTAAAAATTCTCAGGATTCTATCAGCAAGTCCCTTTACCGTAATATGAACTTTTACTTTTCTTCCCAGACTGCCAAACCACTCGGTGATGGTTCCAACCGGACAGATATTGCTGCAGAATAACTTGGCAAACAAAATGACAGCAATAAAAAGCGCCAGGCCAAGGCCTATCTGAACGGTCGTCATGGAACATGCCAGCGAGCCTGAGTAAAGGTAGCTCATAAGCGCCTGTATCCCTCCAAACGGACAATACGCTTCGAAATCCGCCAGATAATTTTTATCGAACAAGGGCCTTACCAGCATGTAAACCAGAAGGATAAGGATAATCCATTGCAGTGTCCGGCGTATGTAGTTTATACGCCCGGCTTTTTTCAATCCCATGATTTTAATTGTTTATGAATGAAAATTTTGCCCGAAATTAAACAAAGTAGGCTCAAAGCCCCGTTATTCCTTCAATTTAGAACCAATCCAAATTCAATAAGCGTTTTATAGTTCTCAACATTTACACCTGATTTTAATGAAAGTACCGGCGGTTTTCTCACATCGGTCTGAACAGGTTCTGATTTTGCAGCCCTGATAACAGGACGAAATGTATCATTCATAATTTCTACCTTTGGCAATTCATTTCTATTTTCAAAACGTGATGAGCAGTTTCCGCAACTATCTGAATATTATCATCCTTGCGTTGTTGATATTTTCCGTTCAGGATTTTATATACGGGCAGGAGAAGAATAATCAGCCTTTAAAAAAGCAAGCACTCCGGCAGCCAGATCCTTCCCGCCGTGGCGACAAGGGCATCCGGATTGTGTTTTACAATGTTGAAAACCTGTTTGACACCAAACACGACAGCCTGAAAGCCGACGAGGAGTATGTAACCGGCGGCAAACGGGGATGGACGTTCAACCGAATGCTGCAAAAAGAACGAAACCTCTCAAGAGTGATCATGAGCATCGGAGGTTGGGAGATGCCTGAAATTATCGGCATGAGTGAAGTTGAAAACAGGTATGTGCTGAGCCTGTTGCTCAATGAAACGCCTCTGGAGAGATACGGTTATAAAATCATTCACCGCGAATCACCTGATCCGCGCGGTATTGATGTAGCCCTGCTGTATAATCCCGACAAATTCAAACCCCTGTATAGCAAACCATACACAATCCGATTCCCGTTTGATACGGCTGCCCGCACCCGTGACATACTCTATGTAAAAGGCCTGGCGCTAAACCGCGACACGCTTCATCTTTTTGTGAATCACTGGCCTTCCCGGTTTGGCGGTTATATGGAAACCGTACGTAAAAGAAATTTTGTCGCCCAGGTTTTGCGAAGCAGGGTTGATTCGATCATGACGGCAAATCCCGGTTCAAAAATTGTGATCATGGGTGATTTTAATGATGAACCTTCTGACGAAAGCATAGTGCAATACCTGAAAGCCGGGAGCGATTCTGTACATGTTGCCAAAGGCGATCTGTATAATATGATGACCGGAGCGGGAAGTTCCTGGAACAGGGGAACCATTAAAAGCCGCGAAGTATGGAATACCATTGACCAGTTTATCGTTTCAGGCACTCTGTTAAAAGCAACAAAAGGTCTTTCAACCACACCCCATTCCGTATATATCTTTGATACTCCTTTTCTCCTGCAGGACGATGAAGCATGGTTCGGCCAGAAACCTTTCAGGACCTACAACGGGTTTAAATATATCGGGGGTTACAGCGATCATCTGCCAATCCTCATGGACCTCAAAATGAACTGATACATTCCGGAACTGAATCCGATCAACCATCAGGTGAAAACCATATGAAACCGAAAACTTTCAAAATTGTCATCCTTTCGCTGCTGGCATGTACGGTTTTATTCATCGCAATGCTTCTGGTAATAAAGCCGGATAAAACGCGGCCGCGCGTTAAACAGGTCCAAAATAACGGTGCTGAAAGCGTTCCGCACACTCCGGTTTTCAGGAAAGACGGCGAGCTGCAGTTCAGGGATGAGAAGGATGACCTGCTTGCTGCCATTTCGGTGGAAATTGCCGATAATGAAGAAGAAAGGATACAGGGGCTCATGTACCGCGACAGCCTCCCGGCCATGAGCGGGATGCTGTTCATGTTTGAGACCGAAGAACCGCAGTCGTTCTGGATGAAAAACACGCGGTTTTCGCTCGACATCATTTATATCAGTGCTGAACACAAAATTGTAAGCATCAGCAGAAACGCCAAACCTTATTCACTGGAATCTATCCCGTCGGCAGGCCCGGCTATGTATGTTGTTGAAGTTCCTGCCGGCTTTGCCTCCAGGTACAGCCTCACTGAAAAATGCCGGGTTGTCTTCTGATCCCGGCCATAAGTTTCATGCCGCTGATATTATCGGTTCTGTTTCAGATATCCTCAATAAATGCGCCCTGTTGCCGCACGCTGTGAATCAATATGCCGGCCTGCCTGGCGTCGGCAAGCCATTGAAGGCTTTTTTTATACGGCACGCTCCCGTCAAGGATAATCTTACCGGGATCATAAAGTTTTAAAACGTCCGAAAGCCTGAACGGCGTATTACCTGAGATCACCAGATAATCGAGCCTGAGTTGCTGAGGGGCTTCCGCATCCGCAGGAATATTATTCAACAAGGCAACCCTTTTGTTATTTACCAGAAATTTATTGCCGAACGAAACGGCAGCCGGCCCTGCCTGCCTCAGGGAACCTTCATTTCCGGCTTGAGAAATACAGGTTACTTTCCTGATTCTCAACAAAGTGTTTGAACGATTCAGTATCATATCCTTCCGGCTTGCATCGAGCAGAAACAACGAATCGGCTACTACATACGACTCTGTTCCGCATATCCATTCCATCACCGAACTTTTCCCGGCCGAATAAACGATGAATTTTCGTTGTTCACCAGCCATATAATTCATTACAGACCTGTAGCCGAAAAAGATGATCAGCCCGGATAACGCCATAATGAAAACGCCTTTGCGGCGAACTGCAACGGCTAAGATCATCAGTATAATGGCCGCATACAAGATCAACATTTCATTTATACTGAACGGTATTCCCGAAATAACGGCATAAGGAAGGCTTTCGATCCAGGCAATAGATCCGTTCAGAAACTTCAGCAGCCACGTTGATATTATCCCCATAAAATTACTGACGGCCGGCATGAAAGAAGTGGCCATCACCAGCATTCCCGAGTAGATCACAAGGCTTGACAACGGAATTGCAACAATATTTGCGGCCAGGAAATAGCTGGGGAATTGATGAAAATAGTACAGCGAGACCGGAATTGTGGCAATCTGGGCAGCCAGCGAGATGGCAACAATTTGCCATATCTGATCTCCAACACGGGTAACCGGCTCAATACGATGATATATCCAGTCATAGATGAATATTATTCCCGCCAACGAGATGTAGGAAAGCTGGAAACCGATATTCAGGAGGTAATAGGGGTTGAATGCCAGCAACAGCAATGCCGATGCCGCTAAAGAGTTTATTACATGCGAATTGCGCCGGAATAAAACTGCCACCGAAACAAATGTAAACATGGTCGCCGACCGCGCAATAGAAGGAGAGAAACCGGTAATCAGCGCGTAGAACCAGATTGCGGTTATGAGGATTAACGTCTTGATGACGACCGTTGTTCTTTTTCTGTTCAGAAATCCCAGCAGAAAATTAAGCACCATATATACGATTCCTACATGCAGGCCCGATACGCTTAAAATGTGCATCACCCCTGCCCCTGCATAATTACGCATTGTTTCCGCGTCAAGGTCGTCTTCCTGTCCCAGTATCAGCGCTGCCGCTACTGCATATTCCTGACCTGTAAAACCGTTCTTCTTCAGTATTTCAAGGAAATAATTCCGGATGCCCTGAGCCTGCCCCCTGAACGACCATTTTACCGGAGCAGTGGTGATGTACCATTGCCCGGGCTTTAAAAATGCCTGATGAAAAACATTAGCCGAAGCCATGTACTTTTTGTAGTTGAATGCGCCCGGATTTTTCGGGCTTTCAATCTCTGTTATATCTCCTGTCCATAAAATTGTCTCGCCAAAGGATGGGTATTTCGCTGTTGAATCTTTTCGGAAATAAACCAGGATTTTCCCGGAACACCGGATTTCTCCCTTTTCGGTTACAGCGCCTTTAATCCTTAACACCGTTTTATATGAATGTTCTTTCTCTGTTAGCGGTTCGGCAACTTCTGCCAGGAATAGTTTTACACCTTTAACCTGAGAAAAATAGTCGGGAGAACGGGATTCATCATTCAGCACCGTAAGCTGGCAACCCAGGATGAACATGAATGCTGAGGCGACAGCGCCGAAAAGCCAGCGCGACGGGTAGGCCCATAATTGTTTTGAGAAAATCACATAAAAGAGCATCAGCGCCCATAGAGCAACCACCGCAGCCGGAAACATCCGGGAAGGGCCTGCAATCATGATCAGGGCTATGCCGGCAACAAACGGCAGTAAAACCCTGACGACCGGAAACTGATGCCTGTAAACCAACGCTTGCCGATTTCAGGCCAAGATAAGAAAAAAATGCTAAACTCCTGTAAAACCGGGATTTAAACGAAAAAAAAATTTTGATACTGCGAAACCTGCTATTTTCCGCAATTTTGTTTCAGCAGATCAACAGCCCTTTTATTGCCCATCGACGCTGCTTTTTTCCAATCCTCGCACATACGGCTGTCTCCGGTCATCGAATAAGCGGTTCCGCGGTTGCAGTATGCATCTGAATTGCCAGGATCTAATTCGATAAGCTTTGTATAATCATCGATGGCGGCCTGCTGATTCTTCAGCAGCACATAACAATTGCCACGATTCATATAGCAGAGTTTAGTGCTTGTATTTTGTTTCAAAGCCTCGGTAAAGCAACCGACTGCTTCGTCGTATCTTTTTAGGGCAGCAAGGGCAGTTCCTTTGTTATAATAGGATGTGGTATACTTCGGATCGGCTTTCAGCGCAGCATCATAATCGGCAATGGCTTCCGAATTCCTGCCCATCATGGCCTTCGTAACCCCGCGGTAGTCAAGCGATGGCGCATCGGTAGGCTTTGCTTTCAAAGCATTGTCGAATGCTTCCAAAGCCCGGGGATACTCTTTCTTGTCACAATAAATCTTACCAGCATAATAATTTGCGGTAACCTGATCGGGAAATATTGAGATGCATTTTTCAATATCTCTCAGCGCGGCGTCGGTATCTTTCAGTTCAAGTTTTGCCTTGCCGCGAAAGAAATAGGCCATATAATTATTGGCATATTTTGCGATGGCCGCATCAAAATCAGCGATAGCGCCCTTCATATCGCCTTTTTCAGCTTTTGACAATCCACTCATCAGTTCCGGAGAACGCACGGGATCTTTCAGCGTGGTGAGCGGACGCATCGGGCTGTTGGGTTTTGCGCCGGAAAGCTTTATTTCTCCTTTTGGAACAGATTTGTTCTCTGTTTGTTTCTGCAGAGCGGCCTTTTCATTTTTGAGCGCATCGCTCCAGGAAGGATCTGCTACGGATGTAGTTTTAACCAGCGTATCAGGGGCTTTAACAATTGTCGTATCCGGAACATTAAGGCTATCGGCAGGAATCATTTTCTGATCCCCGGATTGCTTCCCGGAACAACCCATTACAGTAAAAAATGCAGGTAAGATTGCCAGCAGAACAGTCAGATTTCTCATAGTCGCTCAGGTATTTAGTGTTTTGAAGTACTCTTGCCAAGGAATTGCCAGATAATTTGCGCTGCACGTGAGGAAGCGCCATGCTGTCCCATCCCGGAACGCAGATTTTTATAATCATCGATCATACCTTGCCTGTAGGTCGCATCGTTCAGAATTTTTCCAAGTTCTTCCGAAACCGTTTTTCTGTTGCAACGGTATTGTATCAGTTCCCTGACGGCTTCTTTATCCAGGATCAGGTTTACCAGCGATATGAACCTTACCCTTATCACCATCCAGGCAAAAATTGCTGAGATAAAGCTCATGCGGTAACATACTACCTGTGGAATTCCGAACATAGCCGTTTCGAGCGTAGCGGTTCCGGAAGTCACCAGCGCAGCATCGGCATTCCGCAGCAGGTCGTACGTTTGTTTGTAGACAACCGGGATGCTTTTCCTGCCGACAAACCGGTCATAATAGGATGCGGGAATGGTTGAAACGCCGCCAATAATAAACTGATAGCCCGGGAAATCATCAACAACGTTTAACATTACCGGTAGTACGCGCTGGATTTCCTGCCGGCGGCTGCCCGGAATAAGGGCAATAATCGGCTTATCGTCCAGGTTGTTGTTTTTACGGAAATATTCCGATTGTGAAGCATCGCTTTCTTCGATGGTATCTGTAAGCGGATGTCCGGTAAACTCCACATGGTATCCGAACCGGGCGTGGAAGCCCTTCTCGAAAGGCAGAACCACAAAAGCTTTATCAACGACTTTATGGATTTTATGCACCCGCGACTGCCGCCAGGCCCAAACCTGTGGCGCGATATAATAGATTACCTTAATTCCAAGTTTATGGGCAAACCGCGCGATGCGCATGTTGAAACCGGGGTAATCCACGCATATCAGGACATCGGGCTTGTATTTCAGGATGTCTTTCTTACAGAACCGTATGTTGCCCAGGATGGTCCTCAGGTTCAGGGCAACTTCGAGGAATCCCATAAAAGCAAGGTCACGATAATGTTTCACGATTTCCGCACCTTCAGCCTGCATTCTGTCGCCGCCCCAGGCCCTGAAACGGGCATCGCCATCAAGCTTATTCAGTTCCCTGATAATCAGCGATGCATGCAAATCGCCCGAAGCTTCACCGGCAATAACGTAGTACCTCATCCGATAATACTATTTGACAGGGAAAATGTGCAGGTCCTTCCCGTGAAGGAAGATGAAAAATAAAATCCCCAGGATGAAGGTAACGGCAAGAATCCCTCTCCCGGTCTTATCCAGTTTATATTTCACAAGGTAAAAGCGCATCGCTATCAGGTTCATTCCTATCGACAGCAGGATGATTCCCGCATCGTTCACTCCCCTGAAAACCTGCATTTGCGCACTTAGCAAATAATTAAGCGCCAGGAAGACAACAGCCGACAATAAAGGGATTATCAACGCCAGGATGACGCCGATGACGTAACTGTCGCGTTTCAGGAAACCAGAGATCATAGCTATAACGTTTGATTTGATTTTATGAATTATTGCCGTTTAAGTTCCAGTTACGGATCATTTCAAGGGACTGATGAGCCGTCAGGTCAATCTGAACGGGCACTACACTAACATAGTTATTCCGGAGCGCCCACTCGTCAGTATCTGTGCCATTATCCTTTGGCACAAAAACGCCTTGCAGCCAGTAATAGTTACGGCGATGAGGGTCTTTTCGTTCCTCAAAGCTTTCATCCCAGAATGCTTTTGCCTGTCGCACAACCTTTATTCCCCTGATCTTGTCCCCGTTTAAGGCCGGAATATTAACGTTCAGGCAAACGCCTGCCGGCAATGAATTCCTGAGCACATTTTCAGCAATGGAGGTAATATAGGGAGCCGTATGGCTGAAATCGGCGGAAAAAGAATAATCATCAAGTGAAAAACCAATCGAAGGTATATCTTCCATGGCTCCTTCCAGTACTGCGGCCATCGTTCCTGAATACAACACGTTGACGGAAGCGTTTGATCCGTGGTTTATGCCTGAAACTATCAGATCGGGATTTGCTTTCAGGATCACTTTCTGACCCATTTTAACACAATCGACGGGTGTTCCGTTGCAACTGTATTCTTCATACCCGGGTTCTCTGGCTATTTCATGTATCCGCAAAGGCGTTTGCATGGTAACGGCATGCCCCATCCCCGATTGTGGTTTATCAGGGGCGACAACCACCACATTCCCGATTCCGCGCATAATGCCAATGAGCATCCTCAGGCCGGGGGCGGCAATTCCGTCGTCATTTGTTATCAATATCGTAGGCTTCATTTCCTGTCTTTATATCTTAATCCATACTGTTGTTCACAGCCTCTGTCATCGTATCCAATTCATTTCCGCCGGCTTTGCCCTGGATGCTGGTCACTCCGGCCGAAACCAGGAATTTCATGACTTCGGTTGGCGAAGCGTTGAGCGGACGTACATTCTCGGCAGGGACAATGAACAATGTGCCGGTAAAGGTATAGGAATAAGGAAAATAAACCGCTACCTTATTTTCTTCAATTCCGAGGTGCGTAAGATCCTTACCGGTAACAAAGCCGATTTTCTCCATGTCGGCATCTTTACTGAACTTTACGAGCACCGGTTCGGTAAATTTTTTATCCTTCCCTACAAAGGCTGAGAGAAATTCTTTAAACGAGGTATATAGTATTTTTATTACTGGCGTTCGGCTGATCAGTCCGTCAACGTACTTAAGGATCGGATTAAAGACGATTGAACTGCCGAGGAATCCGGCAAACGTCAGTGCAACGGCAAGAATCAGCAAGCCAAGGCCGGGAATACGATATCCCAGGTACTCGCTGATATAGTCGAGCAGCAGTTCATCAACAAATGAAAATACCCACCAGAGTGCGTAAGCCGTAAGGGCGATCGGCACAGTAAAGAGCAATCCCTGAAGGAAATAGCGTAATATACGGCCGGCAAAAGGCTTCATTGTTGTAAGATAAAAAGGAAGTGCAAAATTAGCGATTTCAGAGAGTTAAAATGAAGCCCGGTTAAGTGATTTTATGAATTTAACCCTGCGGTAAAAAGCTGCAATTCCTCCCAGAATTTTTGCACGGGGAAACCCATTACATTATAGTAGCACCCCTTGATGCCTGTAATACCGATATAGCCGATCCAGTCCTGTATGCCGTATGAACCGGCTTTATCGTATGGGCGGTGATGGTTTACATAGTTAATAATTTCCTCGTCGGTAAGAGGTTTAAACGTAACAGTAGTTTCAGCATGAAAAACATGTTCCCGGCTCCCTGATCGAAGACAGATTCCCGAATAAACGGTGTGTGTATGTCCCGATATCTTCCTGAGCATCTCAATTGCATCCTCACGGCCACGGGGTTTCCCGATGCATTCCCCGTTCAGCCATACGATAGTATCGGCAGTAATGAGGATTGTATTGGGAGGATAACCTGACAAATCGAAGGCATCTGCTTTCAGTCTGCACAAATAACGGGCAATATCGGCTCCCCGGTAATGAACGGGGTATGATTCGTCCACATCGGCATTCACTATCTCGTATTCAATGCCCAGTTCCCTCAACAAATGCTGCCTGCGCGGCGATTTAGACCCTAACAGGAAACGAAAATGGTTTATATCCATATTTATATTGTTCTGAAAATTTATCTGCCTTCATGCACCTGAACTAAAGTGCAGCATTTAAACGAAGTACCAGGAGCGAAAGCAGTCCCCCCAACATGATCCACCTGATCATCGAACTGAGGCGATGGAAACCTTTACCGGACGTCGTTCTGCCGATTCGAAAAACAAACCAGGCTAAAGGCAGTTCAACAGAAAGCAACAGCCAGACCGAAACAAAGTAGAATTTGTTCATGCATAACCAGGCCTGGCTTGCCAGTAAAAGTGAAATTGTCAGAATGGCCTGCCATGCCAGCATGTTTTTCGAAGCCTGCATCCCCAACACAATGGGCAACGACCGGCACATTAACCGCTCATCGCCTTTTACATCTTCCATGTCCTTCACGATTTCCCGCATCAGGTTCAACTGCCAGGCAAAAACCATGGTAGCGGTCACTATGATGGTGATGAACCGGGTATCTGAGCCCTTTAATATTTCGGACCCGGCTGCGAGCCAGTCAAAAAGCCAGATCATCCCGATGGTGCATGCCGTCATACAGGCAACAGCAAGGTTTCCCAACAAAAAAGTCCGCTTCAGCATGATGGCATACCACCAGGCAACGATAACGGCTATCAGGAAAACCAGGAATGGCAATGCCGATCGGATTAAAACACTAACCGTCAGGCCCATGAGAAGGGCGATTGTAAATAATACAACCGCAACCAATAAACCCGACTTCCTTGAAATATCTTTACCAATCACCCGGCGTTCCGGCCGGTTGATCATATCAGTTTCTATATCATAGCAGTCGTTCAGAATATAACCGGCTGCAGCGATTGTGAGGGTGGTGAAGACGATCAGGCCGAAAGCCACAGGGCTTATCCCGGGAGATATACTTAAGCCGGCAAGCCCGGGCAGGATTACCAGATAACGCACAGCGCTGAGAGTCAATGCTATGACAATCAGGTTGGGAAGACGGATCAGGCGAAAAATAGTGGAAAGACGGGGTTGCATCATGTAAGGGAATATCCGGTAGGCATCAGGTTAAACAGGTTGAAATAGCGTTCCGGGGAAAACCGGGGGTATCCGCACAAATAATGGAACTGATCAGGGTCACCAATGGTAGGCATCATCGTTCATCCATTTTCCCTGGATTTTAAGCACCTGCTCAATCACATCCCGCACACAGCCACGCCCCCCCTCGAAATGAGAAATATATTTGGCGACAGCCTTGATTTCCTCTGCCGCATCGGCCGGGCAAGTCGGCACGCCGGCTTTCAGCATGATCTCGTAATCCGGAATATCGTCGCCCATGTAAAGGACATGCTCCGGGCTCAGGCGATGCCTTTCGAGATATTCGTCATAAATCTCTATCTTCTTTTCCACTCCCAGAAACACATCTTTCACCCGCAAGGAATCGAAACGCCGCTTGACCGATTCGGAATAAGCGCCTGAGATGATGGCAATCCGGTAATTTTTTTTGATTGCCAGTTGGAGCGCATACCCGTCTTTGACATTCGCCGTGCGCAACGCATCGCCGTTGTTCATCAGCAACACGGTGCCATCGGTAAGTACGCCGTCGTAATCGAAGATGAAGGTATTGATATTGAGAAGCAGTTCTTTATAATTCAGCATCGTTCAGGATTCCGGGGTGATAACGGTTAATAATCATGCGTGCAATGAGCCTGTAAATTTCGGCATATTCGGGTTTTGAAGCAAGCAATCCGATATGTTTGCGCATCACATTTAAATCGCAACGCCTGGCCGGACCGGTCTGGGCAGCCAAAGAGCCCGTATTTATTGCTTTATGGGTTGTTTCGGCAATCAACGGGGAAAGCACTTCAAAATTAAAACCGGAATCGGAAAGCAGATCAGCAGCCATGGTATACATAAAATTGGAATAGTTGCATGCAAACACCGCTGCCATGTGAAGCTGCAACCGTTGCCGGGAATCGGCTTTATAAACCCTTGCCGACAGGGAAGCCGCCAGCTCTTCCATTTCCTGCATACTGCCCCCCGAAGAAGCCTCGATAAAGAACGGCACGGCTGAAATATCAACGGATACGCCTTTGGTAAGCGTTTGTAACGGGTACAGAACGCCGGCATTCCCGGACATGCCCTGAAGAATGTCAATACTTAAAGTGCCCGATGTATGAGCAACAAGGCTTTCCGGGAATCTGAGTTTCCCCGCAATGGAAGGTAATGCTTCATCATTGAGGCAGAGCAGATAAATATCATTGCCGGCTTCAATAGCATCCAGGTCGGTGACGGGTCTGGCATTTACCAGCGACGCCAGCTTTTCGGCCGAATCCATGGTCCTGCTCCACACGCATCTGATTTCATAGCCTGCAGTATGCATTGCCCGGGCCAGGTGCCAGGCAACATTCCCCGAGCCAATAAAAGTTACGGATTTCATATGCTGATATCTTTCTGGTTTTTACTTCTGTTATCCTGTTTATTAGTCAGGCCAGCTTTTTCCGATTGCGGAAGCCGGGCGCTTCTTTGCATCCTGAGAATGACCGTATAAACCAGGCCGGCAACCATGATGAAGGCGCCTGCCCATAATAAATTCATGAATGGGTAAATTATTGCTTTCATCACGATAAAATCCTTTTCCTTCTCATAAATACCTACACTGATGGTCTGCGGTTTATCCGAAACGCCTTCGAACCGGAGCTTGACGCCCAAAGCGTCAATAGCGGCATCTTTGCGCAGCAATTCGCCACTTACCAGGTTGTAACCTGTTACCGCCGGCAGTTCACCATGCACCCCGCCCTTAATCCTGAAAAATGCCGTAATGGCAATATTTTCTATGTCTTCATCTTTCATCCGGACATGAATCGAATCGAGTATGATGCTGTAGCCGGAGACGACAAGCGTATCCTTTACTTTAATCTCTTCGACGGATTGCAGCTTATACTCGGTACTGTCTGAGATGTTTTCCGGTGGTTCCGCATAGACTATGCAGGTAAAAATATCCTTGTCAATAAAATGCTTTGTATCCGGATTATAAACAGCGCCCATCTGCGGGTCCCTGTTCACCGTCGGATAAGCGGAAAAAACTGAACGGCCCCGGGCCGAGCCTGATTCCTTTTTAAAATCAATCCGGTAGCTAGTTTCGCTGTCCTTCGTCTCACGGTTTGAATAAGTCACCCGGTAATCGCCCATAGATTGAGCCGAATCCCTGAACAGAATGGCGTTGGCCCCATGAAGCTGTTCATTGTCATGATCAACGCCCGTCACATTACGGGAAATCACCTGCGGATTTCCAAAAGCCAGAACGGCTCCCGTAATAAAAAGCGCAAAACCGGTATGTGCTATGGCAGCTCCGGCACTATTAATTTTCCTGAAATGCCCGGTCATTGCATCCGCTGAAGCCAGAACAGCCCACAGCATTGAAAACATCAGGGCCGCATAACCGGGCCTCCTGACGTGATCCGTCAGGATGAACAACAGCACAAGGGAGAAAGCTACAAAAGCAGAGAGAAAAAATCTTTTCAGGAACCGTTGCGGTGACGTTTTCCGGTAAGCCGGATATTGACTGATTGAGATCAGGAATCCGACAACCAGGGCAAACGGTAATTGCCAGGTATTGTAATAGTTTATGCGGTCGGCAGGAGGCGCCAGATGTGTTCCAAGTATTTTGTTCAGCGCCGGAACAGAAGTAGTAATAAAGACCTGGAATGCCGACAACGCCATCAGAACAGCCCCGGTTAACATCCAGAACTCTTTTGAAACAGCATTACCGGCAGCTTTATTCGGAACAGATTCCCTCCTTGCCAGAAGCAAAGCCATTGGCAGGAGAAAGAATAGTAAGCAGAAAATCAGCAACTGAAGAGATTGACCGTTGTCGCCAAACGAATGTACCGATGTTTCGCCCAATATACCGCTCCGTGTAAGATAAGTGGCATAAACGACCAGGGCCCATGACAAGAGGGTAAAAAAACAGGCGGCAGTATTCAAACGTTTCTTCCTCTCCGATATGATCATCAGGTGCAATGCGGCGACCAGTATGAGCCAGGGTACCAGCGATGCATTTTCAACGGGATCCCAGGACCAGAATCCTCCGAAGGTGAGCGATTCATAAGCCCAGCGGCCTCCGAGCAGAATGCCGGAGCCCAGGGTTATCATGGCCACCAGCGTCCATTTGATACAAGGCCTCAGCCATAAACGATATTCTTTTCGCCACAGCGAAGCCATTGCATAGGTGAAAGGCATGAATGACGCAGCGTAACCAAGGAATAAGGCCGGCGGGTGAAGGGTCATCCAGAAATTTTCAAGCAAGGGATTCAAACCATTACCATCAGCTATCATTTTCAGGTAACCAGAATCAGTAAACAGTTCAGAACCTGTATTTTGTGCCAACTCGCGAAGCAATACAAAAGGGCTGTTCCCTGCCTGGATGCCTAAAAAGCGGATTCCAAGCAGCATGGACAGCAGAAAAACCTGTCCAATGGCGTATACCGGCATAACCCAATGCTTCCATTCCTGTGACGTAAGAAGCAAAACCATGCCCAGAATCCCCTGGAAGAAAGCCCAGACCAGAAAACTCCCCTCCTGCCCTGCCCATAAGGCTGAAATCAGATATTTCAGGGGCGCCCCTGAGGCAGAATATTGCCACACATACGCGTATTCAAAGTAATGCCGGCTGATGATATAAAAAAGCGTTAATATCGCCCCAAGCAATGCCATGAAGTGAAAGATAAAAAACAGATAGGCCGCACGTTGCTTCACCAATCCTTTAACATTGCCATTACCGGCAGGAAGAAAAAAAACAGCCGATACGATCACCGAAGCAAAGCTGATCCAGATCAAACTTTGCCCCAGTATTCCGGGGATAAGATGCTCGCCAGGATAACCCATCTTTATCAAAACTTCTATTTCTCAAAAATAAACTTAATCTGTCAATACAACAAATCGGGTTGAAATGCAGGTATATTCTTCTGCGCCTGAACAGGAATTCTTCGGGCTGATAAGGCTTATCCCCAATGAAAATCAGGTTCCGCTGTTGTCGGGACAACTTGCATATACGGTTTCAGGCCCATGAATCACGGCTCCCTGCCGGGAGTGTTCCTTTACCGGCAAAAGGTTCCTTTCAGGACACATACATTCCGGGCCGGAAGGATTCAGGCAAAGTAACATGCTGTCATACAATAATTAAAGTCTTAATAGCGCCCGTAAGGGACAGGATATCTTTTACCGTGCCACATCCATCCGCACCTTGGCGCTCACGCTTACCTATATTATTGTTTTTGTGATACTTATAAAATGATATCTATTTTTAAAGGATTTTTATCTAAAAATGAAAGTGATATTTATTTTTTTGAAATGATATACCTTTATATTTGCCGGTTACTGCTCAACAGCTTAGTTCACATAATCATCCTTCCAGTATGTCGATAGAAATCAGGAAAGTTGAATCCCGTAAAGAACTGCGTCAATTTATACACCTGCCAGCCGCCATTCACTCGGGCGAGAAAAATTTCCTTCCTCCCATTTATGCTGACGATTGGAATTTCTTTGATTCGAAGAAAAATGTCTCTTTTGCCTCCTGCGACACCATCCTTGTGCTTGCATGGCATAACGGCAAGCCGGTGGGACGCGTCATGGGGATTATCCACAATAAATACAACCAGCTCCATAACGAGAAAAATGCCCGCTTCGGATACCTTGATTGCTATAATGACCGTGAAATCAGCGATGCCCTGATTGGTTTCATCGAGAACTGGGCCCTTGATCATGGCATGGAGAAAGTAATCGGCCCTTACGGGTTCAGCGATAAAGATGTGCAAGGCTTACTGGTTGAAGGATTTGAGCATATGCCGATCCTCGATTCAGCCTGCAACCCTCCGTATATCGTAGAGCTGCTGAAGCAAAAGGGCTATACAAAAGAGGTGGACTGCATGATCTACCGTTTCCCGCTCACCGATGAACTGCCCCAGCTTTATTACAGGATCATCCAGCGGTCGAACCACCGTAACGAATACCAGATCCTTGAATTTGCCACCAAGAAGCAGTTGAAACCCTATATCTTCCCCGTGCTGAAACTGGTGAACGAAACCTATGATGAACTCTTCGGTTTTGTTCCGATGACGGATGAAGATATTCAGGAATTTGTCGACCGGTACATGTCCATCATCGATCCGCGGTTCGTAAAAATAGCGGTAAAAGAAGGGGTGATTATCGGTTTTATTGTAGGCCTTCCGAATTTCACCAGGGGCATTCAGCAGTCAAAAGGATACTTGTTTCCTGTCGGGATTTTTCAGATCCTCTGGGCCCAGAAGCATACCCGACAGTTAGACCTGATGCTGGGAGCGGTGAAACGTGAATTTCAAGGGCTCGGCCTCGAAGTCGCCATGGGCCTGAGCATCGTTGAATCGGCCCGTAAAGCGGGGATGGAATTCATCGAAGTACACCTTATCCTTGAAACAAACCGCCGTATGCAGGCCGAAATGGAACGCCTGAATTTACCGGTTCATAAACGTTTCAGGGTATTTCAGAAATCGCTGCCTTCAAAGTAGCGGGAAATTCTCATTTATTTCCGGAACAATACTGCTGTATATAGGAAGCGGCTGCCGGAGATCCCAGCTCCGCCGCTTTTTGCCAGTCATTGCAGGCCCGTCCGGGATCACCCGAAATATAATACACAATTCCACGGTTGGAATAGGCATCGGCATAACCGGGCTTGTACTTTATGGCATTGCTGAAGTCCTCAACGGCTCCCGAGAAATCGCCGAGGAATCGCCTTACATTACCCCTGTTATTCAACGCATTGGCCTGATCAGGATGGATGGACAACGCCATCGAAAAATCCTTCTCCGCTTCAGGATAATTCTCATTCACGGCAAAAATCAGCCCCCTGTTGTTATAAGCATCGGCATTCCGGGGGCCCAGTTCGATAGCCCGGTTATAATCGTTCATTGCGCCATCCGTATTGCCTGCATCCCCGTATGCATTTCCCCTGTTGAGGTATGCCAGCGAATAACGGGGATTTGAATCTGCATTTTGCAAAACGTTATCCCACAAAGTGATGCTATCCTTCCAAGTAGTGGTTTGCCTGTAGGAAACCCTTACCATGAGCAGCATGAGCGCTAATCCGATAATGAGAACAGGCAGACGGAATTTTTTCAGGTTCCCGTAAATATAATCGCATCCCGCACCGATCAGCAGAAACAGCCCGACGGAGGAAAGGTAAAAGTACCGGTCGGCGGTCACGGCCATACCGACAGGAATAATCTGAAGTACCAGCAACAGGTTGACGGCATAAAAGAGAAATCCGAAAACCAGGATACGGTATTTCCGGAAATAAAAAATGAGAACGCCGAGGCCGGTTACTGCCGCCAATGCCGCGTAATATACTGCCGGCAGCGAAAATCCGCTGCCTGCCGGTAAGGGATAAAAGGCCGCCAGGTTGACCGGGACAAACATTTTCACCATATAAAACATCAAACCGTAAGCGGCAAACAGGATATTCCGCGGTAAGAAATAACC
>Ga0116171_10002065_pt1 | contig 19455 bp, 9 predicted proteins | sample AD_JPNHW2_MetaG_FD_89798 | JGI IMG/M metagenome (GOLD analysis project Ga0116171, IMG submission 89798) | Active sludge microbial communities of municipal wastewater-treating anaerobic digesters from Japan - AD_JPNHW2_MetaG | ecosystem: Engineered > Bioreactor > Anaerobic > Digestate | place... | reverse complement strand
AAACTGAAAATATTGTGCACCCTGTCTGATATTTGGTCCGACATTTATTTGCCATAACCGTTTCCCGTTTAATTTATAGGCTTCCAGAATATTCCCTTCGGGGCATAGGCCTGATTGCGAACAGGCATAAAATGCTCCCACTCTTTTTAGTACAATTTCCAGTTCACCATCACCATCCAAATCGCCAACTGAAGCGTCATTGGGTTGAAATAATTCTGCATCTTTAAATTTTAACGGAACAAGCGGAATAGAAATATACGGAATTTTTGCTTTTTCAGCGGTTAACAAATAAGTGGCAACAAGAACATCATTGTTTTTTTTATCATGAACAAATAATTGATATTCATTGTCTTCGGAGGTGTTTACATTTTTATCAGCAAAATATGTAGAAAACCACAAAGGTGATTTATTCAGTTTGACACGTTTTTCTGCGGTTTTTCGGTATAAATCAAAACTTATAGCGGAAGCATCTTCTTTAAAAAGACGCCAGGTAACAGAAACCTCACCATTTCCTGAATGAATTGCAACGAGTCCTCTGTTCATCTTTTCGATTTGCCTGATATTATAATCTGGAATTTTTACATCGCCCCAAATATATCCTGCAAACAAAAGATTTATGAATAATATGAAAACTTTTTTCTTCATTTCTTAAACGTGACACAAAACCTCTTTTTCAATTTTTATCTGATTGATTATCAATCCTTCATCATTAACAAAAATCCCTCCGAATCTTCCCGATAGGTCATCAGTATAAATTTATTTTTTTATCAATTTATCGGAGTATATTATTGTGTTGTTGCTGTATAAACAAATCAGATAAGTTCCTTTTTGAAGATTTCTACAATCTAGACTGATTTCGTTTGTTTCTGTAAATACCTGATGTTTAATTTTTTTCCCACTGAAGTCCATCACTTTCAGTGTAATTTCCCTGAATTTCTCGGGCAATCTGATGGCAGTAAAGGTATTTGCAGGATTTGGCGATATTTTTATTAATTCCTGATACGGATTCACAATACCGTTTGCATCTGAAACCACCTTTAAAACTCCGTTGCTGAAAACCCATTTCAAGCCATCTCCGGGTTCTGAAGGGATAATTTCACTAAAGTTACCGGAAAAAGATGTACCTGAAAAGAGTGTAAACTGGTCACCATCTTTTAACAACTGAGTTGTGGTATTTTTTATGTTCAGTTTTCCACCAAAAACCACAGCCCCGCTTGAAGCAATTTTATCCGAGGTCATTGTCGTTGGATTGATTTCCATATTAGTCTGACTTCCGGCATTCAGTGTAAGCGGACCTACTGTCATGGTTGCAATATTGGACGGAATAGCCATCGGATCACCGGCCTGAATAACTCCGCCAGACAAAACCACGACAGCACCCGGCAACGTTCCCTTTCCTCCGAGAAGCCCACCCTCTTGAACAGTAATTTTTCCTGCTCCTGTGTGTGCACCATTTACAATCAGCATTCCTCCTCTGACGGTTGTTGTTCCACTGTAGATATTTGCTCCTGTTAATCTCCAGTAGCCGTTTCCTTCTTTCACAATGCTTGTTGTTCCTTTATAACTTCCGTTGGAACACTCGTTATTGATAATTCCGGCAAAGGTTTCATCGGTTCCGGTGCCACCTACAATCCAGGTCATAGTGGCAGCATTGTTTTGTTTATCGGCTCCTGCCAGATATGTTCCGGCAGCGCCAGAAAGTCCTCCCAGGTACATTGTACCTGCGTTTTTCCAACAGACAATTTTTGTATTACCCGAAGTAATAACTCTTCCGTTTGGAATTCCAAGTGTATTATTCAACATAAACTGACTTCCATCTGTGGCCGTTCCTAAACCACGTGCGTAAACAATTCCGCTAAATTGCGTCCAATCGCCCTGAACGTATTCTCTAACGTAATTTATATCAAAATAAAGTTTTCCACTTCCACTGAATTTGCTGTAAATATAGCAGTTTCTAAATGGCTCGAAAGCTGAAACATTTCCATCGAGAACTTGAATATCTGCATAGTAATTTTCGTAATTTGTAGTGGAACCGCCACTTGTTTTTAATCTTCCTCCATTTAAAACAAATGATTTTCCAGCACCCAAACTTGCATTGATATTATCGACTCCGTTGTACTCAATAGTTCCGTTGGTAATGGTTGTAGTTCCATCGTAAGTATTAATATTTTTACTCAATAAGGTTCCTGCTCCCGATTTTGTTAAACTTCCGGTGCCGGTAATAATTCCGTTTTGAGTGAGGACAGTGCCATTTGTCTCAATCGAAATTTCAGGATTATTTTCAATTACAATAGAACGATCGGTAGAAACTGAAGCGCCTGTGTAACTCAGTTTTCCTCCTTTCAACACCAGATTGAAATCGTAATTAGGTGATGCTCCAATGGAACTTGGCAGGCCACCGTTTGCTATTTTATTTAATTCCAATGTTCCCCGGTACAGAACCGTAGCTCCGGTATAGTTATTATCAGACATCAGCGACAGTTTTCCGGTTCCGGTTTTATTGACTGAACCTACTCCGGAGATTGATGATCCCGACAAGGTATAATCGTTTGAGGCATTTACGACTAATGTACCTATTGAAACCGGTTCGGTGATGGAAATTGTTGCGGTATTTACTAATTCGGGAAATAAAACTTTCGAATTATCGGTAAAAATTTCAGATCCGCCACTCCAGTTAGCAGAAGTTTTGTTCCAGCTATTATCATTCTGACCCTTCCATATTAGATCTGGAGTATATGTTGTCAAATCTGTTACAGCAACAGGAACAGGTTTTGTTTTCACCGTCAATTCATTGGAATAAGTGGAATAACCGCCTGCATTATAACCTCGAACTCTAAAAACATAAGATTGTTCCGGAGTTAAACCTGCAACATTAAAAGTACTGATATTTTTGTTGGTACGTGTTATTTCTGTAAAAGTTCCACCAATTTTTTGCTCGATACAATACCCTATTTCTTTATCGGTAAAATCAAACCAGGTTAAATAAATATTATTTTGAGTGATTGAGTCGGTGGTCAAATTGAGCGGAGCACGTAAAAAATCCTGAGAATACGATGGTGTAATACCATTGATATAATTTTCGATATTCAAATATCCGTTTACCGCTTTTTTTACCGCATCAGTAGCATCAACTTTATTTAATCCATTTGAATCTTCCCAAGCATCAGGCATTCCATCGTTATCCGTATCAGTGCGTTTTGTTCCCGTCCAAACATTCCAAGATGTTGGTATTCCAATAGATAATTCATTTTCATTTGAAATTACATTCCCTCCTTTCCCAAAAGAACGTACTTCATTCACGACATAACAATCGGCTAAGTCGCGATAAGGCAATGAAGCTCCCACAAAAGGAAGTACAGAATCGATCAACATATTGGCACTCCATTTTGGGAGAACCGGATAGTTATACCGAACAGTCTGAAAATCAGGACCACCCGAATACTCATTTTGCGGAACAAGATATCCGTCAACTATTCCATTTCTGTTTTTATCCCACCAGTTGTCATCAGCATAAATATGAAAATTGGCATTTGCACCACCTAATGCTGCTACTGAATTTAGCGGTCCATTGATGAAATAATTGCTTTCGCAGTTGGCATACGACTGTCCTTCGGAATCGCCTCCCATAATATATGCTCCTGACGACCAGTTATATACAATATTATTGACATATTGATTAACACCTTTGATTTTATTATTCCGGGTATCATTATCAACATACAAGTTGCGGTAAAGTGTAACACCTCCATCGGTTTGAATTAATCCGCCTGCGGAGTGACTTAATAATCCTTGCGAAATAATCGAATTTTGAATGGTAATATTGACGCACGCCTCTCCCGAAACAGAAAAAGTTTCATCTCTACCCCACGAAACAGAAACGTGATCGAAAATCATATTGCTTCCCTCGGCTATTCCCAAAGCATCTTTTCCCGAATCTCCAACGGCACCCATTCTTATCCGCAAATACCTGCAAATAACATTATCGGCATTTGAGAACGAGAATCCGTTGCCATAAACAGTTATTCCTTCACCAGGTGCTGTTTGTCCGGCAATGTAGATATTGGATGAAACAACGATTCTGCTGGATATTTTAATCACACCGGCTACATCAAATACCACAATTCGATTCGAAGCACTGACCGCATCGCGAAATGAGCCTGTTCCGGAATCATTCAGATTAGTAACATGAACTACTTGTGGCGCAGATGATGCTCTTGCTCCCAATGCATATTTTCCAAAACCTTCAGCTTCCGGAAATGATACAAGTTGTGCATAAATCTGACAAGTCAAAAACGTGCATAAAAAAACAGCCAGGAAAATAACAGATATTTTTAAGAACTTTGATTTCATAAAATTCTATTTTAATTCATACATTTCGGCTTCTACTATTCTTAATTCTCCTTTTGAATTTGCGCCGTCAGGGTCTTTGTATAAATCAAGTTCTCCTGCCGATTTTGCCGCCACTTCCACAATGCCTCCAAAAGCATCTTTTTCTTCAGTTGCACCTGTAATTCTTATAGTTACAAAACGACCTTTTGTCGGCTTGAAAGGGATATTAATGTATCCGAGCGATTTTTCGGTTTCGCCTTCCCACACTTTTTTTCCGTCCACAAAAATCTGAATGGGATAAGAACGCATTCTCCAACCGGTCAGTTTGAGTTCTATTTCATTTACTGTGGCATCATGCTCCAGCTCGTATTTTATCCAGCCAGAGGAAATTCTTCCATCATTCCTCCACTCCGACAATTCATTATCGTCAAAGCTTTTGGCTACGTCGGCTTCGTTGCTTCCGGCAGTTGCTCCGACAATTTCCACCGAATGTCTTTTTATAGTAAAAGACACTCCTTTGGGAGTTTCGCCTCGGGAAAGATTTACCGGTTGATAATTGGACGAAATATAGGTTGATAAACCTTCTTTTTCATTAATTTTTACTGATGAGAATTCAATTGAAGCCGGTTTCAGGGAATTATCGGGGGTGCTCGCTGTCAGTTTAATTTTTCCTGCTTTGGTTGTGGAACGAATCAGCACACGGTTAATGCCACATTCTACCGGCAGTTGTTTTTCGAGTACATAATTTCCTTCCTTTCCCTGTGCAATTCCTCCCCGCCATTCAGCATTTCCCTGTAAATCGAAATCAATAAGCGAGTTATCGAGCGGACAACGTCTGCCATCTTTGTCCACCACTTCAATTTCGATCAATGCCAGATCAACTCCATCAGCTTTGAACCCGTCGGGTGCATTTATCAGTTTCAGCGTGATTTTTTCGGGTTTTCCTGCAGTTTCTTTTTTTATTTTGCTGATAATACTCCTTTCATTATCGTAGCTTACAGCTTCCACAGTTCCTTCTTCCCATTTTATATCTTTGAATTTGAAAAGAAATCCTGCGCTTCTTTCACCAAATCCCTGCGATTTTCCATTGACGAAAAGTTCCACTTTTTCACCTGTAGAAACCACCATAACATCCTTCGTTTCTCTCGGAGTTGGATTTTTTCCATCAACAGGAGGATTGTATGCTTGTTGCCAGTGTCCGCAAATATAACTTCCATTTTTTTCAATATCAACCCAGCCGTTCCACATCACCTGATGTGCAAAAAAAGCATCTTTTGGAACACGCATGGCATCCACAACTCCGCTCCTGCGGTAGTTCTCAGCTCCGCGCCAGTGTGTATTTGACTCGTGGAAATGAATTTTCAGCCCACCGCTGCTTACTCTTGTACCTGTACCTGGACGTACCCGGTAATAGTCCCACCAGCGGGTGATTAATTCCTCGAAAAAACTATCCTGATTGCGGTTGTAGGGACGAGTGTCAATATTTTTTTGAGGTTCGGCATTCGCAACCGAACGGTAATATTTCGATCCTTCACCGTCTTTGTGGTAAGGAAACGAGTAATTATCCCAGTATTTTCGCAATCCTTCATCCCGGCAGTATTCGGTTGCAAAAAGCGGTTTTTGAGCACTTTTATTGATGTAAAGCATTTCGCCTCCCCATTCAGCAATTTTACTGTCGAGCATTTCACGTGAACCCATTACACGTCCTCCATATGGATCGTACTTGTCACGCAGGGCTTTGAGTTCCGCGATGTGTGTTTCGCTGATTGTCTCGTTTCCACCCTCATAAAAAATCACGCTCGGATTATTCCGATTGTAAATAATGGCATCGCGCATCAGTTCCACACGTTGTTCCCAGCGACGCCCTTCCACATCTTTTTCCGAATCTCCTGCGGGCATCAACTGGATAAGTCCCACCCGATCGCAACTTTCCACATCCTGCTTCCAGGGTGTAACATGCATCCAGCGCACCGTATTCGCGTTGCTTTCCACCATCATTTTGTTACTGTAATCGCTCAGCCACGCCGGGACCGACTGACCCTGAGCAGGCCATTCGTTGGTAGTGCGTTCAGCATAGCCTTTTATCTGCAAAACACGGTCGTTTAGCCAGAACATTCCTTTGTCAAAACGGGTTTTTCGAAATCCGGTACGGGTTTTTACCACGTCCGAGGGTTTTCCGTCCACAATGAGTGTGGTGTAAACATTGTACAGATATCCATAACCCCACGACCAGAAGTGCAAGTCTGAAACTTTGTTGTGTGCTTTGATACTCTTCATTTCTCCCGAAGCTATTTTTTCGGGTTTTGATTTGAATGTTTTGATAATTTTTCCGTCCGGATCTTCAATTTTTACTTCCAGCTCCACATTTTTTTCTGCCGGTAATTCGTTTTTCACCTGAGTTTCGGCAAAAATCTGTGCAGATTTATTTGTAATGTCGATTTCGCGGGCATACACGTAGGTTCCGGTTGTTTGCAGATTGCTGTAAAGGGGTAAAGTCTGATACAGTTTTGGTGTAACGTGTAAATATACATTTTTAGGGATTCCTCCGTAGTTTGCATAAAAATTCCGGTCGTTCCACTGATAGCCGGAACCTGTTGTATGTTCCTTATATCGCCAGGAGTTGTCAATACGTGCCGCTAAAACATTTTCGCCGGAATAATTCACAATCTCCGAAATATCAAATCCGAAAGCCATTACCCCGTTTTCGTGCCAGCCGATTGATTTTCCGTTCAGGAAAAACTCACCGCCAAAACGAATACCTTCAAATTCCAGAAATATTTTCTGACCGCTGGCAGTTTTTGGCAATCTGAAATGCTTGCGATACCAGACCACCGTATCGGTATGTTCCGAAATACTCAGTTTGAATGCTTCATCTTGATTAAAAGCGTACGGAAGTGTTATTTTTTTCCAGGATTTATCAATATTACTCGGTTTCTCAGCCCCTTTTACATCACCAAGCTGTAAAAGCCAACCGGAATTGAAATTGTATTTTGTACGTTGACCGGTTTTGATGTCTTGCGCAATCAGGCAGGAGAACGCCAAAAGACCAACTAAAAAAGTCGTAACTATTTTTTTTCTGTTCATAATATCCCGGATTTTATTTATTTCGCTTCAAATTCGTATTTTCCTTCTTTCAGTTCAAACTTCATCTTCCCGTTTTCCTGACTTTCATTGGCTGTTTTTCCCTTTTTCAGCGTATATTTTGCAGAAAGCGGAAAATAAAGCGTTGCTGTAGTTCCTTTGGGTACTGTAAAATTATAAATAGTTTTGCCTTCTGAAGTTTTCCACATACTTTCAATTTTTCCGTACGGAGAATTGTAGTATCCGCGTGCATACGCCATTTTATTGGTTATATCAATTTCGGGAGAGAGAATAAAATGTCTGAAACCCGGATTATTTTCATCGCGCCTAATGCCTAAAGAATTCTCAATAAGCCAGGCACCAACAGCGCCAAAAGAATAGTGATTGAAAGAATTCATCCGGTTATTTCCTCCAAAACCATCGGTGTGAGTATAGGAATTCAGGCGTTCCCAGATTGTGGTTGCACCTTGCTCAACCGGATACAGCCACGAAGGATACGAAGTCTGTTGTAAAAGCCGGTAAGTGTCGGCCGTAAATCCATTGTCTGACAATGCTTTAGAAATCCAAGCAGTACCGATAAAACCTGTCATCAGCGAATATGGCGGACAAGTTTGCTTTTTGTCCAGAATATTCTCACGACGAATGGTTTCAATGAAATTTTTCAGGAATAACGGTTTATTTTCTTTGTTTACAATTCCGAAAGCCAGTGGCAGTGCGTAAGAAGATTGTGTATCAACAACTTTGCCTTTTTCAGGAACATATATCCGTGATGAATAATAGCCTGATGAGATGGTTTTACCTGTGGTTTTGTCTATGTATGTTTCATTAAAAAAAGATTTTCTTTCAGAAGAAATTTGTGCAAACATCGCCGCGTCGTCTTTTTTATTGAGTTTTAAGGCAATTCTCTGCATGATGTCCAAATCATAAATGAAATAGGCTTCCCATAGCAATGACCGATCGTTTTTCTCCTCTTCAGGACTTAACCAGTCGCCCAGGTCAAGTCCGGTACGGTTCTGCACAATGACGTTTGTTTGCGTATCAATGTAGTTTCTTTGCACAAACTCAATGTAGCGCTTCATCGCATCGTAATGTTCCGCGAGAAGCTCCGTGTCGGCATATTGCAGGTATGTTTCCCAGGCAACGGTGATGCCCGCGCTTCCCCAGAGCAATCCGCCAAAACCAAAATCGAACGGAGCAACATCGGGAAAACGACCGTCGGGATTCTGACAGTCGCGCATTGCTCTCAAATGTCTGGAAAGAAATTTTCGAACATCAGCCATATAAACCGCTGTACGGGAGAAAACCGAAATATCACCGCTCCAGCCAAGTCGTTCGTTTCGTTGCGGACAGTCGGTAGGAATAGACACAAAGTTGGAAAATGCCGACCATTTTATATTTTGCCAAAGGCGGTTAACTTCCGGGTTGGAACATTCATAATCAGCAGTAACGTTATCTATTGAACTCAGCACAATGCCTTTTATATCTTTCAAAGCTAAAGCCTTTTCCAGTCCCGTTATTTCTACGAAGCGATAACCGTGATACGTAAAACGGGGCGAAAAAACTTCTTCATCTCCTCCTTTACAAATATAAATATCCTGCGCCATCGCCGAACGTATGTTCTCGAGCATGATCATCCCTGTGTTTTGCTTGTATTCTGGCAAATCCGGATATTTAACCTCAGCAAACCGCAGGTTAATTTTTGTTCCCTGTTTCATTCCGGACAAATGAATTTCCGGAACTCCGGCAAAATTCTGCCCCATATCATACACAAAAACACCCGGACGAACTTCAGTGACCGAAACCGCTGTTAATTTCATAATTGGTTTTACGGTTTGCCCTGTTAGTTCTACCAGCGAATACGCCGAATAATCGAATGCCGCGGTATTTCCTTCTAATGTTATTTCCTTTGCTTTTTTCCAGTTTTCGGGTTCAAAATCAGAATTGCTCCAGCCTGCCACTTCCCGGCGTGCATCGTACACTTCGCCATTGAAGAAACCAGCGGTAATTGTCGGACCATTGTTGTAATACTGCCAGGTATCGGGCGAAGTTGGTATCACTGTTTCTGTTCCATCGGCATAAGTGATGACTAACTTTGCCAGGAGCGACTGACGATCGCCAAAAAAATTCCAGCTTTCGCCCGCGTAGGTAATTGCCCCGCTCCACCAGCCTTCTCCAAGTATTGCACCCATTGTATTTTTTCCTTTACGGAGAAATTTTGTAACATCGTAAACCTGATAAAAATGTGTTTTATTGTACTGGGAAGCACCCGGATTAAAATAACCATCATTTATCCGCTTATTATTGATGTAAAAATCGTAAATGCCGCGCGCTGTAACACAGAGGGTGGCTTTGTCAATTTTCGGACCGGTAATCTCGAAATTACTGCGAAGCATCGGCATCGAATTAGCAGACGGATTGAAAATGATATTTCCGGCAGATTTTCTAAATGAACGCAACACATTTGAAGGTTCCCGGAAATTACGAATTTCAACATCCGATATTTTTTCAGAAAATCCTATATCACCCAGCACTGGATAAGCAAAAAAGTCGCCTCCTCTTCCGTACGGATTAAGAACAAAATTGGCAAATACCTCCTCTTTTTTATCATCATCAATAAAAATCTGTGTAATTCCCATATTGGAATGTATTGAAACAACGTGAGGAGCAAATTTATTTTCCTGATTGATGATGGATTTTGAGATTTCAAACGTAAACAAAGGAACATTTCCGTTATCAGTTGGTGCATAGCCTTTCCGATAAATATTTAACTTTGCCGGAAGTACCGTAGCATCCAATTCTATTCGAATAAAAGAACTGTCCCTTTTACTTTGAATGTTGTAAATATTCCTGTTTCTGTCCATCAAACGCTCATCGTTAGCGCCGTAAATAAATTCCGCCTTTGCTGAAGCAGAATGATCAGAAAATTGTACTGTATAATTAATTCTGAGCACGGACAAATAATGGGAATATAACGGTAAATCTTCCTCTGCAGCGCCTATCCATTTTGCTCCGTCCCAATCTGCATGAGCCGATACACTGATGCACGAAAAAATGTAAAAACAAAAAAGCATTGCTTTAACAACAGACTGATTTCTATGGCTTTGTCGTGTTTTCATAGTTTTTTTTATATTTCTACCGCATACACATTTTCTTCGCCTTCAAAGTTAGCTCTAAAAATAATCCATTTATTATCGGGCGAAAAATGCACATTTGGTTCCAGCCGGTAATTATGATTTTTCATATTCACCAGGCGGGTCGATTTTATTGTATTTACTACAGGTTTGAAAAGATAAATCCATTTCCCGTCTTCGGCTTTTGCTACGGATGTAGAATCGCCGCCATCTCCAGCCAACAGGTTTTCGTCCCAGGATGTGGTGTAGTGCACACTCCATTCGTTACGTTGGAGTTCATATTGCTGTTCAATATTGGTTGCCAAATAAGTTTTCGCAACAAAAAATGTTTTACCGCGTGGTTTTTGCAAATCGAAATAAATGGCGTCACCTTTACTGCCAAACCATTCGTGTCCGGCAATTTCCATCGGCAACGAACGTTTGTGACGCAATTGTGGTTTGTCCTTTTTCACCACATCAATAGTCCAAATCCTATCTACCTTATGCCAGTGTCCTTCGTGGCAAAACATCAGTAAATGCGCGTCAGTTGGAGAAAATTGGATGTGGTTGAGCCACGCTTTTTCTTTATAAATGCGGGTTAATTTTCCGGTTTTTGTATTGATGGTAAAAAGTGTGCGGGGAAGTTTCGCTTCGAAAATACGTCCAAAAAACTGACTTTTTTCGGGATATTTCTTCAGAATTTCAGCTTCTTTCGGGGAAGAAAAAGCGCCTGCCAGCAATGTTCCATCGGCATTAACGGTTGTAACAGAGAATTTTTCTTTTTTTGTATGATTCACATAGATTTGTCTGCTCTGGCGAGTGTCAAGATTGAATGCAAAAACGGTATCTTTATGCTGATAAAATATTTCGTGTGTTTTACTACATACCATTTCAGTACGTACCGGAAAGTTTTCGCTGGTCAGCTGTTCTGTTTTAAGGGTATTTAAATCCACCCAATACATTTGAAGATTTCTACCGTCGAAATTATAGATTTCACGTCCGGTAATGTCTTTTCCTTTGTATTTATCGCCACCAACGAATATCATTTTATTGCCGACAAACGGATTGTTGTGAAAATAAAAACTCATATTTGTTCCTTCACGGCGGGTCAGTTTTATTACTTTATGTCCGGTATCTTTGTCAATCCACTCATCGGGCATCGGTTGTCCGCCTGTTTCCATTACAGGTTGAGCTTTCCCAATAAAATTTATCGAAAAAAGAATGGAAAATATGATGATTGTGTTTTTCATTTTAATAGAATTTATTCTTCTCCATCAATTGGCCAGTAAGGCGATGGTGTGTGTTGTCTTTTTATCTCATTTGCAAGTTCCGATACAATTCCGGGATATTTATCTGCCAGATTATTTGTTTCGTTCGGGTCTTTTGAAATATCGTAAAGTTCTAATTCTACTCCTTTTTTCACCGAAACAGCTTTCCATTTTCCTTTTCTTACCGCCACCTGCGTTCCGGGGAATTCCCAGTACAAAGTCCGGTCGTCGGTAATCTGTTTTTTCCCTTCCAGCAACGGTTTTATGCTTATCCCATCTGTATTACGGGGTAGTTTTGCATTTGCGTAACCGGCTAAAGTCGGCATCACATCCGGAAAATAAATCAGATTTTTCAACACTTTTCCACCTTTTATTCTCTTTGGAAAATTGACGATAAACGGTTCTTTAATTCCCCCTTCATAAAGTTGAGCTTTGTGTCCTTTTAGTCCGGCGTTGCAATTCAGTTCAGGGATTGGCGCCATTGTTGCAGCTCCGTTATCGGAGGCAAAGATGATGAGTGTATTTTCTCGCAAGTTATTTTTATCCAGATAATCAATCAATCGTCCGATAGCCTGATCAGTATGAGTGATAAGAGCAGCATAGAGCTTGGCCGGATCCGACAAATTCATTGATTTATAGGGTTCGGTATCGTTAATCACATACGGTTCGTGCGGAACATCGAATGCCAGATACAGGAAAAACGGATTTTTCTTGTTTCTTTCAATAAAATCGATGGATTCGCGTACAGACAAATCGCTGTCGTGAATTCCCCGGGCATTATTTTTATTTTCGGGAATTTCTTTAAGTTCTCTGTTATAGTATCTCAGAGCCGGATAATAATAGGGAAGATTTGATTCGTCCTTGCATACGAGCCAGCCATAAAACTCATCAAAACCTCTGTCGAGGGGACCTGCGTTGGGATTAAACCCATCCAGATGCCACTTGTTAACAAGACATGTTCTGTAACCCGCTGCACTCAGAATAGTTGCAATGGTGGTGTCTTCGGCCAGGATATTGGCTCGCTGGATTTTATTACCGTTTTTCAAACCGGTTATACCACCTTTTTTCGCAAAATTATCCCTGATAGTGGTGTGTCCGGTGTGTTTCCCGGTCAGTAACGAGCAACGCGAAGGGGAACTTACAGCCGAACCTGCATAAGCATTTGTAAAGCGGACGCCTTCTTTTGCCAGTTTATCAATATTCGGAGTTTTGATGATTTGATTTCCGTAACACGCCAAATCGCCGTAGCCCATATCATCGGCAAGAATAAAAATGATATTGGGTCGTACATCCTTCTGTTTCTGACCGTTTGCCGGAAGAGTGAAGGTTGTCAGACCAACGAATGCAGGAAAAAACGCATGGAACGATTTCATTGTATTAGTTTTATAATTGGTCAGAAAATTCACTCTGATTAAAAACCTACCGGTCAGGCAAATAATTATTTCTTTTTGTTGAGTTTCATTATTTCCACAGCCGTATCGATAATAAGACCGAGACCGTGCTTTTCGTTATCTCCCACCGGACGGTTGAAATAGAACGGCGCATCGTAACCAATTCCGGTTCCCACACACACATTCGTAAAGCGACCATCGGGTGTAATTTCCTGATTTTTGAGAATATTCCAGCCAGCTCTCGCTATACTTGCATAACCGGCATCAATCCACTTGTTATTCACAGCTTTTGCCACACCGTAAACAAACATGGCAGTAACCGATGACTCGTCGTACGAATCACTTTTATCAAGCAACTGATTCCACATGCCGTTTGCATTCTGGTAGTATGCAAAGCCTACGATTTGCTTTTCCAGGATGGAAATTAATTTAGCTCGTTTTGGATGATTGGCGGGCATTGCTTCTATCAGATTGGCCAGCGAAACCGTAATCCAACCGTTGGCACGTCCCCAGAATGCCACGCCGTTTCGTTTCAAATCGGTATAATAACAGTGATAATAAAGTTGTTTTTCGGGACACCACAGATATTTATCAATGTTTATCAGTTGTTTTGCAGCTTCATCGAAATATTTATTTTCACCCGAAAGTTTTCCCATCTCGGTCAGAAAAGAAGTTGCCATATAGGCATCATCCGCCCAAACGGTCATCTTTCTCGGAAAAGTTCTGCACAAAGTACCATCTTTCAGACGGATTTGTCCGTTCATGATGTGGTTAGCGGCTTTTTGGATGTAATCAAAATATTCCTTTTTATTTTCCAGTTGATAAACCCCTACTACCGCAGCTCCCATAGCACCGCAATCGTCCAATTCCTTCATATTCCAAAGCTGTCCGAAAGGCCATGACCAGTGTTTCCGGTCATTGCGGAAAGTGTTCTTGAAATACTCATAGTTATTGAATCCGAAAGCGACGTGGTTTTTAGCATAATTGATATATTTTGGTTCATTCAGGTATTTACCGAGCGATATCATAGCTATATCCAGCACGCCGTTGGAATAATGCCATTCGGTGAGCGGACTTCTGAACTTCACATCTTTTCCAGCAGGAATTTCAGCCGTACTGTTGTACACAGTTCCATCATCAACTCCAACGAACTGCGTTACAGGCTGTTTGAGTATATTATCAGCCACCGCCCTGATGGCTTCTTCGTCAGTTCTGTTTTGTGAAAAAAGTGAACCAGCTGAGAAAACTAAAATGCTGAATAATAATAAATTTCTTTTCATATTAATTATATATCTGCCCACTAACCCCAAAAGGGGGGAGCTGAGCTGGTTATTAATCATTTCCTTGTATATTTAGAATTATTTGAATAGTGTTCTATCTTTCAATTTATAACTATTTCTTAATTGCCATCCGGTTTCTCTGTTGAACTAAAAGGAGTAGCCGGAATGCTGAAATCACTGAATTTATCAGGTTTTGCCGGATCGAAGGTGGTAAAATCTTTTACAATGTATTTACTCAGTGGCGATTTATTATCCTTTAAACCTTTCAAAATGCATTTACAGATTTCATATCCACCAAAGGTATTGAAATGAGTATTATCGGCGAGGTCGGTTTTTTGTCCGGGAAATGTTCCTGCCGGATAATGAACAAATGCTTTCACCGATTCATTGGGTCCCCAGGCTTCGTACAGCACTTTGCTCATAGCATTGAGGTCCACAACCATCACATTCAGTTCTTTGCCGGTCAAACGAACCGCATCCGGAAAATCCTCGAGCGTATTGATGACTTTTCCGTTGTCATCGAAGCGCCGACGGTTCATGGGCGTAACCAGTACCGGTGTGCCGCCTTTTTTACGGGTTTCGTCAATCATGTACACCAAACTCTGTTTGTAACTTTTGAATGCCCCGGCATTTTCACCTTTTTGCTTCATATCGTTATGTCCGAATTCAATAAAAAGATAATCACCTTTTTTCATTTCGTGAAGCAGTTTCGCAAACCGGTTGGACCGGATAAAAGTATTGCCAGCTTCTCCGGATTCAGCATAATTGGCAATTGCAATTTTCGGACTCATAAATCGCGGAAGTATTTGCCCCCAGCCACACCAGGGTTCATCGTCCTGATCGACAACTGTAGAATTTCCTGCCAGAAAAACAGTTGGTATATTATCGGCTGATGAAATTTCCAAACGCGTCAGGGATGGATGGATGCCATTGATTTCGAGCGTCAACTTGTTGTCCCAGTTTAATTTGCCCATTTCACGGGGTTTAATTTTCACCGAATCACGCGTGCCAATTTTGGTATTCCGGAGATTGACAGAAATTTCACGGGTAACAAACTTTCCTTTCGGAATTTTGATGTTTTCCAGCATCAATCTTCTTGATTCGGATCGTACAGTTGTATTTGTTTCAAATTCCTGGTTACCGAGCGTCAGTTTTACCCTGTAATTTCCTTCAGGCAGATCAACCGAAAAGAAAAAAGGATCTTTCCCGTTTTGAACCGTATTCAGATCATAACCATAAGCTGAATTAGCTCCGTAAAAGGTTTTTTCGCTTATTGCAACAAAGCCTTTTTTTGTATCTTGTTTATTGAATGAAAACTTGTAATCTACAGCCAGCATCTGCATACTCCATGCGGATGCAACAACAAATACAAAAAAGACTGATAAGTATTGTTTCATTTACAATCAAAATTTTAATCAATCCATCCGGAATACTTCCTTCAACGGGATAGAAACAGGTGAATTATCGGGATTGGTATCCATAATGTCGGCCATATATGCCCACCATTTCTGAACAATCGGGTTGCCGCCCAAATCCTGCGAATTACCATCGCCGGAAGTTTTTTGCACTGCAAACAACACGTTGGTGTCTTTATCCCAAAAAATGGAATAATCATAAACGCCCGCATCTTTCAGCAGTTTTTCCAGTTCGGGCCAGATTTCACTGTGGCGTTTTTCGTATTCGGCTTCGAAGCCGGGTTTCAAAAACATTTTAAATGCTTCTCTTTTCATGGTTGTATTTTTTGGTTTTTATTTAATGTATTTATTCAGTGTCAGTTCAGGTACATTTCGTATTCCCTCAATTAATGATTTACAATTAAGCATGGCTCCTTCATACGAGGTATGAACGCGGTCTTTGTAGAGTTCACTGGTTTTTTCCTGTCCGAGCGACTCACATTTGCGGGCTACAATATCGTTCATGTCAATAAAGTAAACTCCTTCCTGTTCAGCAACTTCTTTCGACCAACCGCCGTATGTATCACTGTTTCGGAGCATTTTCCCTCCTTCCCAGGAATTGCCCGGCGTATGCGACAGCACGACGGGAACAGCACCCATTGCTTTCGCCTGGCGGATATAAATTCTGAGGTAATGTCCGAAAGTGAACACTTCTTCAGGCCCGCCGGTGCTTTCCATGATAACTGTTTCGGAATTCTCTCCGGTTCCTTTCAACGATGCACGTGCACGTCCGGTATTGAGTGGCCCGCCGTCATTATGTCCAAACTGGATAAAAACAATATCACCTTTTTTTATTCCGGGCAATACTTTATCCCACAATCCTTCGGTATAGAAAGTGCGGCTGCTCCGTCCTCCCAGTGCATGATTTTCGACCGATATGCGGGTTGTATCCAGAAATTGCTGAAAAAAACTTCCCCAGCCCCACTGGCCTCCGTCACCTTTACCGCGACCGTTCTTAGCTGTCGAGTCTCCAATGACAAAAACAACCGGTGCATCTTTATTCTTCCTCGTGCTGCCCGAAACAATTTCGTCCGGTCTCGACTGGTCATTAATACTAAAAATTGGTGCTGTAGTAGTTTGCTCGGTGCTGTAAAACTGTATTGCATTGTCATTCATCTTCGGATGCTGTTTTTCCAGCAAGTTGATAATTTCGGCACCTGCCATGATCACAGGTCCATAACCGTGTGCCGCATAAGGACTTACCGGACGATAGCAGTAGAATGCAGGATCAAACGCCATACCTGTACCCACGCAGGTTCCTTCAATCTGACCCTGTGCATTAATTTTTGTGGAAACGGCATTCCAGCCCAAAAGAGCAGCCGGACCAAAAGCACTTGCATCAATCCAGCCCTTATTGATGGCATGAGCGATACAATACACATAAATAGCTGTTGCAGAGGTTTCTGGATAAGAATCATTCTTATCGAGTAACTGATGCCAGAAGCCTTCGCCAGACTGAAGGGAAAGCAATCCGCCGATATGCAATTTAAAAAGTTCCAGCACTTTATCTTTTTGTGGATGGCTTTCTGGGAGTGCATCCAGGGCTTCAGTAAGCGCGAGTAAAGCCCATCCGTTTGCTCTTGCCCAAAAGAAAGAAGGATGCTCTTTCATCGATTCGACCCATCCGTGGCGAAACAATCCTTTTTCGGAGACAAACATTTTTTCGGAGAAGGAACTGATTTGTCTCGCTGCTTCATCAAAATATTTATTTTCACCGGTCAGTTTTCCCATTTGTACCAGAGCGGGAATGCTCATAAACATATCATCGAGCCAAACCGTATTCAACTGAGGTCGTCTGCGTGCAAAAGTTCCATCGTAAAGACGGTATTCGTGATACATGATAAAATTCATGTAATTATCAATCAGAGGTTTGAGTTTCAGGTCTGGATTCCGGCGGGTTGCCTTAATCATGGCCACACAAACAGCACCGGCATCGTCGAGTACCTGCGGATTTACTATCTGACGGATCTGCGAGTCGGTATTACTACCGTAATTAGTATATAATTTCCTGAAATACGGATAATTTTCAGCCAGGAAGCTGAAACGTTGATTCACATAGTTTTCGTATCGTTTGTCACCGGTAATTTCGGCAGTTGCGAGCATGGCAGCATAGGTAACTCCCCATTCGTAACTACCCAGCCGAAAATCGCCTCTTTTGATTTGGGTTTCAAAATTGAAATCTACGTTGTTTGACACTTCTTTGCCGGTGGATTTGTTTTCCAGCACAGCGGGAGTAACACCTTCGAGGTAGGTGAGTATCCTGTCGAGGTCAGTTTTTACGACATTTTTTTCAGGAATCCGGTAGGGAGTTTTATAATCGGGCTGAAGCAAATGAAGCGGTGTATTCGAATCATTCCTGACTGCACTCTTTTTTTGTTGTCCGAAAGCAGGAAACACTGACAATAAAGCTGAAATTATCAGTACGTGATAAAATATTTGTAGTTTTTTCATGTTATTCGTTTCTGTAAAAGATCGTCCATAAAATTACTGCTTTTATCTATTTCAAACAATCACAGTTCATTACTTTTATCAATTATCATAGTATTTTTATCAATTAATATCATCCTGCCGCTGAAGCGGACAAAGTGGAAAAATTATCTGTGCTTTCAATCATTAAATTACAGAGAAACAGCGCTGTTATAAAAGAATTTTGCTCTGCTGAAATCATCAGCAGAGCAAAATTTTTACCAACCTAAGAGTGATTTTACTGCATATCTAAGCAATACTAGTAACCGTAATTCTGATATGCTTTTTTAGCGTCGTCGGTCAGTGGCTTATTGTCCTTATCGGTCAATAAGTCGAGGTACGCCTGCGGCCATGGTTTGAAAGTATGCATTCTGTTCAGGGCACCTTTTCCCTTACCTAACGCACCAAGGGTGGTCGAGATATCATCTTTCGGGAAGGGGAAATCGGCTGTTCCGGTAGAACTTTGAGGTGCACCCAACATATCGCGGTCACGAATTCGTTCGTACAGTATCCCTGCATTGTGCAAATCTTCCACATTAATCAGTTCAAATGCAAACTCACGTGCTCTTTCGTTGTAAATAAAGTGAATAAACTGTTTTTCGACAGATGTCGCTTCAACGGGATAGTTTTCAAGTTTTGATTTTGCACTTCCCGGTTGCCATTCCGAACCATCCACTTTAATCTTTTCGTAAGCATCGGTTTTAACTGCATAGGGTGCAGCTTTTTCATCGGCAGGGATTGAAAGACGGCCGGTAATAACTGACGGTTCGAGATTGACAAGAATGTCGGAACGCTTTTCACCTGCATGATATGCTGCTCTTTTACGCAATACATTGATATCGTTTATCGCAGCCGGATAATTACCTTTTCTACCGTATGCTTCTGCTCTTACCAGGTAAGTTTCAGGAAGACGGAACAATGGAATATCGATGGAGCCCGAACCGTTCGGATCGGTACCTTTACCACGATAGATATCCACCCATTTTCTTGGCCCCATATACCACTGTGCCACAGCCAATCCGCGATCAAGTCCGAATGGTTCACCTTTATCGCCACTGATTCTGTACATAAGTTTT
>Ga0116171_10002064_pt1 | contig 19460 bp, 14 predicted proteins | sample AD_JPNHW2_MetaG_FD_89798 | JGI IMG/M metagenome (GOLD analysis project Ga0116171, IMG submission 89798) | Active sludge microbial communities of municipal wastewater-treating anaerobic digesters from Japan - AD_JPNHW2_MetaG | ecosystem: Engineered > Bioreactor > Anaerobic > Digestate | place... | reverse complement strand
TAAGAGGGATAGAAGGCATCAGCGGGCCAGGCAGGGTGACAAAAGCAATAAATATCGACCGGTCATTTTATGGTGAAGACCTGATAACTTCAAAACGGATCTGGATAGAAGATACCGGAGTAAAGCCACAAATACTGACAAGCCCGCGCATAGGAATAAACTACGCGGGGGAGGTATGGAAGAATAAACCATGGAGGTTTTTTTGCCTCCCGACCCCCTGAAGGGGGCCTCAAATGTACTGGAATCAGCCCCATTCAGGGCGATGGGGGGCTGTCAAGTTAAAGTGTTGTTAAATTAAGCGCCTGTAAAGTTCTTATAAATTTTTTTTACGTTCTTTGCTTCTTCATTGTAAAAAACTACACCATGAATTCAGTATGGGCTTCTTATCGCCGCTGGAATAATATTACAGGATGGTTCGTATTTCTGTTGTCGGCAATTGTGTATATGATGACTGTTGAGCCAACCGTAAGTTTCTGGGACTGCGGCGAGTTCATTCTTTCGGCATACGGTCTGCAGGTCGGGCACCCTCCGGGAGCACCCCTCTTCCTGATGCTCGGGAGAATTGCCACACTTTTCTCCTTTGGTGATGCATCGAAGGTTGCAATGATGGTAAACATGTTTTCTGCACTATGCAGCGCATTCACCATACTGTTTCTTTTCTGGACGATAACCCATCTTGTCAGAAGGGTCTTTACCCGCACCGCAAACCTTGACGCCAGGCATATTCCTGCAATAATCGGCAGCGGAATCATCGGCTCACTGGCTTATACATTCTCCGATACTTTCTGGTTTTCAGCAGTAGAAGGAGAGCTCTATTCTCTTTCGTCGCTTATCCTCGGACTTGTTTTCTGGGCCATGCTGAAATGGGAAGAAGAGGCCGATGATACGCGTTCGGGAAGATGGATTATACTGATTGCTTATATTATGGGGCTCGGCCTGGGTGTTCACCGGCTCAACCTGCTGGTCATCCCTGTGCTTGTTTTTGTATTCTACTTCAGGAAATATGAGGTTACCGGGAAGGGAATACTTTATACCCTGGCGGTTTCACTGCTGCTGCTTGGAACGATGGTGTTCATCGTCATTCCCGGCGTTCCTAAGGTAGCCGGCTGGTTTGAACTCTTTTTCGTTAATGTGGCCGGGCTGCCTTACAACACAGGCCTTTTCATATTTGTGATATCGGTAACAGCCGGACTGGTATTCGGTATCAGGCTGACTCTTAAGAAGAATAAGGTGGTGATGAATTATATTTTCACCTGCTTTACCGTTATCATGATCGGATATTCTTCCTATGCCATGATTATGATCAGGTCATCGGCAAGGCCTCCTATGAACCAGAATAATCCTTCCGATATATTCTCACTGTCATATTATATCAATATGCAGCAGTATGGCAGTTCTCCGAAGTTCAGCGGACCATATTACAGCGCACCTGCTGTTGATGTTAAGAATATTGTCGGAGGCTATAACAAGGTTAACGGGAAATATGAACCTTATTATAAGCCTGATTATATCTATAATGAGAATTTTACAACGATCTTCCCCAGGATGTACAGTCCTGAACCGCAGCATAAGCCATCTTATGAATACTGGGGCCGTGTTAAGGGAAGAAAATATACTGCAACAACCCCTTCGGGCAAGGAGACGATTGTGTGCCCCACTTTCGGGGAAAATCTGAGGTTCTTTTTCCGCTACCAGACTGGATTCATGTATTTCCGCTACTTTATGTGGAACTTCGCCGGGAGGCAGAACGATATCCAGGGAAATGGAAACCAGATACATGGCAACTGGATCAGCGGGATCAAATTCCTTGACGAGATGAGACTCGGCGACCAGGATAACATTCCGGAGGATCTTAAGAAAAACCCTGCAAGGAACACATATTACCTTCTGCCGCTCATCATAGGCATCCTGGGAATGGTGTGGCAGTACAGGAAAGACAGGAACGGCTTCCTGCTGGTTCTGGCTTTCTTCATTATGACAGGTTTCGCTATAATCCTTTATCTTAACCAGTATCCCAACCAGCCTCGTGAACGTGATTATGCATATGCAGGCTCATTTTACGCTTTCGCGATATGGATAGGTATAGGTTTTATGTACCTGTACGACCTGCTCAAAAAAGCTGCAGGCGAAAAGACCTCTGCAGCTGTAACGCTCGTTCTGCTGCTGGCTGCAGGCCCGGTTCTGATGGCTTCACAAAACTGGGACGATCATGACCGGTCGGACCGTTATACAGCACGCGACATTGGTGCAAATTATCTCGAATCATGTGCCCCGAACAGCATACTTTTCACTTATGGCGACAATGACTCTTTCCCGGTATGGTATGTACAGGATGTGGAACGTATCAGGTCAGATGTAAGAGTTGCAAACCTGAGCTATATACAGGCAGGCTGGTATATTGATATGATGAGGCAGAAAGCTTTTGAATCCGATCCGCTGCCAATTTCACTGCCACCAGAGAAATATATTGAGGGTATAAGGGTCCAGATGCCGGTAAACAACACTGTCGATAAGCCGCAAAACATAAAAACCGTGGTCAGGTTTCTCGGTCTCGACGACAGGAAATTTCAGATCGACTTTACAGGAAGGGGCGATTATGTAAATTACCTGCCGACAAACAAACTGCTGATAGATGTTGACTCAACCCTTGTCCTGTCGAACGGAACTGTAAAAGAGTATTTTAAGGACAGGATCGTCTCTCCGATGACATGGGAATATACCGAATCAGATGCATTGAAAGGCGATCTGGCAATTATGGACCTGATAGCCAATAACGACTGGAAACGGCCTGTTTATATTTCAACCACTGTTCCAAGCAGCCAGTACAAGGGACTTGAAAAATACTTTATACAGGAAGGGATGGCCTACAGGATCGTACCTGTAAAAACAGATAATTCCGATCCTGGTGAATACGGAATGATCGACCCATTTACGATGTACGATAACATGATGAACAAATTCAAATGGGGAAATGCCTCTGATCCGTCGGTTTACCTTGATGAAAACAACCGCAGAATGTTCAATAATTTCAGGCGTCTGTTTGGTAACCTGGCCGGTGCCCTGCTTGATGCAGGCGACACGACGAAAGCTGTTGCAGCGCTTCATCGCGGCCTTGAGCTTGTACCGGAAGACAAACTCCCTCATGATTATTTCTCTATTGGTCCCGCAGGGATGCTGATCAGGGCAGGTCAGAAAGAAGAAGGAGAGAAATTGCTTACCAGTATAGTAGGCTATGCCAAAGACCACCTCGAATATGTAGCCAGCCTCAGGGCAAATGAAAGGTTTGATCTTGACACAGAGATAGCGATAAACATGCAGTCGCTGCTGGATATATATTACCTTTCGGATGAACTTAGCCTGCCTGCACTTAAAACACTGGTTGAACCGGTAGTGTCAGATTACTACAGCAAGTTTTATCCGCGAAACAGATAGTATGCGTTTTTACAGGCCTCCTGCACTTGCCCGGTGGCTCTTCCCGGAAGCAGTTTTCCGGATTAAAACCGATGAGAAGAGGCTCTGCCTTACCTTTGATGACGGTCCGCATCCGGATTCGACGCCTCAGCTGCTCGACATCCTTGATTCAGCCGGAATCAAGGCTCTTTTTTTCTGCTCAGGGAAAGCAGCAGAAGATTTTCCGGAACTCATGAATGAGATAATCACCAGGGGCCATTCAGTCGGGAACCATGGTTATTCGCATTTAAACGGCTGGATAACGCCATTGAAACGTTATTGCGAGGATACGGATAAAGCTTCAGCAGTAACTTCGACGGTACTTTTCCGGCCCCCTTATGGAAGGATCGGTTTGCGTCAGTACACCAGGCTGAAACAAAAATACAGGATAATATTCTGGGATCTGATGGTTTACGATTTTGATCGGAGCCTTGGTGCTGAAAGATCTTTGGCAATTCTTAATAAGAGAATTAGAAACGGATCTATTATTGTTCTCCATGATACGCCAGATTCAACTTCCAGAACTTTCTTAAAAGATTTCCTTGAAGAATCGCTGGCTAAAGGTTTTATATTCAATACAATTTTTTAAAACTGTTAGACCACAAAGAGCGCAAAGTCCTCCTCCGTTAACACTTCGTCGGAAAAAGCACGCAGAGGCTGCAGAGAATAATAATTCTGATTTCTTTGCATCCTTTTCGTTTTTCCTGTTCGTTACGATTAAATTTTGGGTTTTGCATTTCAGTTTGAAGTGTTACATTTGAATAGCAGTTAAAAATAAAAAATGAATATCCTGATACTAGGTTCCGGAGGCAGAGAGCACGCTTTAGCCTGGAAGCTTTCCCAGAGCAAAAAAGTACAAAGAATATTTATCGCCCCCGGCAATGCCGGCACGCTGGCACACGGCACTAACCTGGAAATTGAGCCGACCGATTTCCGCGCTGTAAGGGATGCGGTCATCGAACATGATATAAGAATGGTCATTGTCGGGCCGGAAGCTCCCCTGGTGGCCGGTATATCAGATTTCTTTCTTTCCGACAGATCTGTCAGTAATGTGCCGGTAATAGGTCCCGATGCCAGGGCTGCAATGCTCGAGGGAAGCAAGGATTTCGCAAAGGCATTTCTTACCCGGCACAATATTCCAACGGCAGCATACAGAAGCTTTGACAGCGCCACTGCCGATGAAGCATGGGATTTCCTGAAATCGTTGAAGCCTCCCTACGTAATAAAAGCCGATGGTCTTGCGGCAGGCAAGGGTGTAGTTATTCTTGATGATATAAAAGATGCTTTTGCGGAGTTGAAATCGATGCTTGGAGGAAAATTCGGCAATGCAGGCAGCAGGGTAGTTATAGAACAGTTTCTCAGAGGGATTGAGATGTCAGCTTTTATTATTACCGACGGTCATTCATATAAGCTGCTGCCATCGGCCAAGGATTATAAGAGAGCCGGAACAGGGGATACCGGCCTTAATACCGGCGGAATGGGAGCAGTATCTCCGGTCCCTTTTGCCGGGAAAGAGTTTATGGATAAGGTTGTCACCAGGATTATCGACCCGACCGTAAAAGGCCTTGCCTCCGATGGGATTAAATACAAGGGTTTTATCTTTTTCGGACTCATTAATGTTGAAGGCGATCCTTTTGTTATAGAGTACAATGCGCGTCTGGGCGACCCCGAATCCGAAGTAATTATACCACGGATCAAATCAGATTTCTTCGATCTCCTCGAAGGGGTGGCACAGGGAAACCTTGCAGACAGAGAAATTGAGACTGACGAAAGGTTTGTGACTACTGTAATGCTTGCCTCGGGAGGATACCCGGGCAGTTATGAAAAAAACAAATTAATTAGGGGACTCGACAGTACCAGCGATTGTGTTGTGTTCCATGCCGGTACACGATTGTCAGAAAATGGTGTAGTGACTGCCGGTGGCCGGGTCATGGCTGTCAGTTCCTGGGGCTCCGGTATAAATGAAGCCCTTGAGGGATGTTATAAGAACGCAGGTAAAATTTCTTTTGAGAAGATGTTTTTCCGACCTGATATTGGTTTTGACCTGAAATAGGAATGCTAAGGATATTTAAAGGAACAGGCCCGGGAACTATATTACTTATAGTTATTACTCTTGTTGTGCTATGGCTCAGCGCCTTTACTGATCCTAAGCTTCCACCTCCTGCCATTTATGAAACCCGGCCAATGCCCCTCTATTTCCTGCTTAAAATGCTTATGGGGGAACATGCCCTGCCCGGAGTTTTGTTTTCATTTGCTGTTCTTGGCGTGATGCTGTTCCTGATAGTTCATTTCAATACCACGATCTTTTTTATTAATGAAAGAACATTCCTTCCTGCAGTAATATTTCTTTTGTTTACCTCACTTTTTCCCGAATACCAGGTGCTTAATCCTGTTCTCCCGGCTGCTGTGCTTTTTATGCTCGCTCTGATACGTATTATGGATTCCTACAGAAAGCAGGATATTGCATATAATTTTTTTGATGCCGGAATACTTATCGGGACAGCTTCGCTATTTTATGCGAACATGATATGGCTGGGAATTATTCTGATAATCAGTATCGCCATGATCAGGACAATGATCATAAAAGAGATCTTTCTTGCCCTGGTCGGCCTAATAACGCCTTTCCTGCTGACAGCCGGGATACTTTATGTTGCCGGAAAAGATCCCGTTCTCTTTCTTCATGATATTGGTGAGAACCTGTTCGGTTACTCTGTTGTCTACGATTTTACAAGGGTTACGGCGGCTTCAGTAATAATAGCCGCCCTGCTGCTGCTTATTTCTGTTGTATTTCTTTTCGGAAAGATGAATACAAAGAAGATTAAGGCCCGCAAGACATTCGGTATCCTTACATGGATTTTAGTTGTCTCCCTTGTACTATATTTTATTCTACCTTCAGTTTCTGTTGAGATAATATGGATATCAGCTCTCCCTGCAAGCTATCTCATTGCACATTACTTTGTGTTTATAAAGAGGAAGCTGGTTCCCGAGATAATTTTCTCAGTTTTTTTTCTGTCGGTTGCTGTAATACAGATTTTTTTCCTGGCAGGAATAACTATTTGACCATCGAAACGACACCTACGCCTGATCCCTGCTGACCGTCCTTGAAATCGTAATTAAGCTGATAGATTCCGCTTCTGTTGCAGGTAAATTCTATCGACTTATATGTTTTTCCTGTTTTTGAGTCGAATGATGAAAGCACAACCTGGTTTGCATCGTTCTTAAGTGTAAGAATAAGTTCTCCGGGTGAATCGTCGGCTGTGCACATTGAGAATTTGTATTTTGTATTTTTCCAGAGCGACATCTGAGTTTTGTACCTCATTTCCCCTGCCGATGGGGCTTTGGAAAGCTGTATTCTGAAGTCTTTAAGGTATTTAGCATCAGCGCCGGTATTCATCACACATTTGCTAACGAGTGGATCAGAGGATTGTCCGGTTAAGATGAAACCTGCTGAAAGCATAATAAATAATGTGATAAAAAATCTTTTCATATTAATTATTGGCAATTAGCTTGTTTCTGACTGTCTTAGTGATCTCGATAATACCGGCAAGTTGTTCGTCGGTCATTTCCACGTTGCTTGTTTCGGTCTGTTCCACAACAAGCGCACCGTCGACCTCCCGGCTGACGGGTTCCCCAAGGGTATAGGTAATCCTTATTTCCCTGTATTTCTGTTTTATATCCTGAAGGTCTTTGCATAACTCACCGAATTCAGGGTCGCGGTTGCAATATGGATTTGCAAGCATTATCAGGTCGTTAAGTATGATCTTCTGTTCTCCGATCCGGTCTCTCAGGATGGGATCGGGATACTCGGTCATGACCTGGGTTGCAAGATACTGTGCTTCGATCCAAACTCCAATTATCATCAGGGCGGAAAGCTGCCCGCGGTCGTTGTCCCTGAGATATTTATCAATCTGGGTATATGAATCTATCGAAAGGAACAGCAGGGAGTCGAGGTTCGACTTGTTCAGTGAAAGTCTTTTGATCGTTTCAAAATCAAAGAATTGCCCTACCCTTATCCCTTCGGCAAGCTTTCTGATTGAGGAAAGAATATCTATCGATGAACCTGTCTTTTCATACATGTTGAGGTAGCCAAGGTCAGCCCCCAGAACTCCAAGAGTAAATGCCTTGTCGAAAGAAGTGGACTGCTTGTTGGGATCGATGGATGAGGCCAGGTAAGCCTGGGAGAATGGAACAGCAAGTGTTTGCAGAAGGTTTGCTATCTCGACTGGCGAAGAGATGTTCCTGGCTATCTCCTCGATTGCTTCGGTGCTTAGTTTTTCTTCTTCACCGATGGGGATAGAATCGGCTTCGGGGAATACGAACTGTGAATTATTGCTTGCCGAATTCCTGCACGAAAAAATAGCTGGCAGTAAGACTATCAGAAGAAAAAGCAACCTTCCTTTCATCAGAATATCAGATTGATTATTACAAAAATACAAAAAATCACATTACCAAATTCCTGAAGAAACGCTTTCTTAAACGCAATTTCTCTATAAAATTCACAGCCCTGCCCACGAGTTCATAGTATAGAAACAGGTACAGAAGAGCCGTACTGAGCAAAACAAGGGCGATATTGAATATAAAGGTATCAATCTTCATACCAAAGATATATTTCGAGGGAGCAAAGAAATGTGTTCTGAATCCGAGTAATCCCCTGTCAGGCGGATCGAGGTATATGGGATCAACATTCTGGACTATGGAGTTCCTGTAAAAAAGTATCTTTTTTCTTTCGTAATATTTTGTCACAATTTCCTCAAGCTTGTAGTTATAATATTCATCGCGGAGCCTGTCAAGTTTTTCCTTATTGAGGTTATAAAACTTGTCTTTACGGTCGCTCGCCGAATTCGAAACAGCGCTGAAGATCAGGTCCATTCTGTCGATATAACGTTTTACGGAATCAGCCACTTTAAGGTTGAATTCTTCACTTGTCAGCTGATCATAGCCGCTGAATGCCGGCAGGCCGTAAAGTTCATGGATCTTCCCTGTTTCATTGTGAAGGAGTGCCAGGTCGCTGTTCTCCCTGCTTTTAATAGCCCTGTCCTGTAGCAGGTCATTCTCGTCTCCGGCCGGGCGGCTCATATGTTCCCTGATACTGGCATCTAGAGCTTTCCGGAGTTCAGGTATCCGGTGAACCTTATTAAAATCGGCCTGGCTGATCTTTTTCTGTAGTGTGTAGTAGGTTTCTCCCTGCTGTGTAAACTCCTGGGTACTGTAGCGATTATCCTTGAACTGTGACACCATCAGCGCCTCGTAGGTCCACCGGGTTGGCATAAGCTCCGCAATAACAGGAACTTTTTCCACGCTCCCGATACTCCTGTTAAGCTTGTCGAAGGGGAACATGGCTCCGCTGAGCACCATCATGGGAATTATCAGCAGGGGTATGATAATATAAATGGTAATGGCAGAATTGAATGATGCAGAAATATTCAGGCCAATCATGTTTGCACAGAAAGAGGTTGTAAAAAGTGCAATCCAGTAATTTAAAAACATACCCTTGATTCCCAGGATAGGATTTGCTATCATCAGGAACAACCCTGACTGCAGAGCCGAAATGATGATCAGGATAGCAATCTTTGCTGCCAGGTAGCTGGTTCTGCTGAGATCAAGAAACCTCTCGCGTTTAAGGATCTTTCTGTCGCGGAAGATCTCCTCTGCGCTTATCGTAAGCCCGAGGAAAAGAGCCACGATAAGGCTCATGAAAATATATATAGGAATATTTTCATTTTCCGAGAAGATATATTTTGATGAGTTAGGATCGGGAATATACCTTATAATGAATGACAGAACAAAACCAAGAATGGGCGCTTCGAGCAATGTCAACTGTATATATTGCCTGTTGGCGAGTTTGCTCTTCAGGTCCCTGGTAAAGTATATTAAGAACTGCCCGGCCAGACCGGGACGCTGTAGATTCCTGTGTGGAGGCTCTTTTACATCAGGTAGCTCGGGTTCAGAATAAGTGCGCCTGAACTTTTCAGCCCACTCTTTTGGTTTGACTTTTCTTTTGTCGGTATATTTTCCGAACTCATCCACAACATGTGCCTCAATAATGTTGAAAATGAGCTCTGTATTTACATTTCCGCATGAAGGGCATTCCCCGACATTTGAGTTGATCTGCGCATCGAGTGTCTTGAAATAGATCACAGCATCGACAGGATTGCCATAATAGGCCATACTTCCTTCCTGATCAAGGATGATGATCTTGTCGAACATCTTGAAGATCTCTGACGAGGGCTGATGAATAACCGTAAAGATCAGTTTTCCCTTCAAAGTGAGGTCTCTCAGCAGGTCCATCAGGTTTTCGGAGTCTCTCGACGACAACCCCGAGGTGGGTTCATCGAGAAAAAGCACTGATGGTTCACGTATCAGCTCCAGCGCTATGTTCAGCCTCTTTCTTTGTCCGCCGCTGATAACCTTGTTAAAAGGAGATCCGACTTTCAGGTCTCTCTTATCTAGTAATCCCAGGTTTGACAGTGTCTTGTCGACCAATGCTTTGATTTCGTTTTTATCTTTATCCTTAAAGCACTGACATGCTGCAAAATAAAGGTTATCAAATACGGTCAGATCTTCAATCAGAAGGTCATCCTGCGGAACATAACCCAGGACACCTTCAAGGGCATTCCTGTCTTTAATAATATCGAGACCGTTTATGCTGACTGTTCCTTTTGTCGGTTTTTCTATCCCGCTGAGCAGGTTCAGAAGGGTAGTCTTCCCGGAACCGCTGGCGCCAAGGATCCCTACAAGACTGCCCTCATCAATTGAAAAGCTCACATCATCAACAGCAGCATGCCCCTCGATAAAATTATATGTAAGATGCTCTGCCCTGAATGAGAGCTTATGCATAATTATTTCTGACAGAAATGTAGAGCTTACATCGCTGTAGTATATCGGATAACTGGCCGATGACCTGAGCGTGGAACCCTTGGCAAAAGTATAAACCTGCCCGGGGCTGATCGGAAGTCCGTTCAGGTAAAGCTGCTCATTTGAAATATATTTAAGAAAGTAGAGGTCGACGCTTGCGACCCTGAGGAAAAAGATACTGGTATCCTGGTAACCGGCAAGCATTCTCTTACACAGCTCGCACTCCTGGTGCCCTGGAGTAAGAACAAGTATAGAATCGTTTACAAGCTCATCAGCGCTGGTACTCTTTACAAATTGTTCAGTGGCTGCAAATTCATCAGGAGAGATCCTGAATACTTCAGCCACGGTGTTGATGATATTTATTCTCTGCGGAGTAAACCTGCGGTCGGCATTTAAGAGTTCATAGAGCCGGACGAGTACCACTACTTTTTGTTCCTGGTTAAGTGTACGGTTTATCTTTTTGCAGATGCCGAGCACTTTCACGGAATCTCTTACAGATGGGGCGGTAGCGGTCTTTTCGGCCGATTTCTCGATAACCGGGCCGGCATGCTCGTCGAAGAGAGCGAGGTATTCGCTCACCGTTTCCTGTGAAAGCTGCTTATTGAGAAATCCTGTAACATATTCACGCTCATCAGGGATCATGCCACCGTCCTGCTTAACGATAAGCGCAAACAATTCCATCAGTGCTTTCAGGATCTCTTCACTCATAAAAGATATTGTGAAATGCTACGATTCAGAGAACCGAAGATATAAAAATTCTACTTTTTCTTTGCTGATGTTCTGACAAATTTTCTTTGTATCCATCCGGGAATGATTGACGCGCCGATGATCAGGTAGGGATAGTAACTAATAATTCTCCAGATAATAGCCATCGCCAGCGCCACAGCTCCAACATGTGCGGCATCGACAGGAATGGCATCTGAGATATATCGTCCGAGTATCACTTCGGCAAATCCGCTTCCTCCCGGGGTGGGACTGAGTATCATCATTATCCATGTAACCAGCTGCCTGGCAAATATCAGGAAATGCTCATTTATGGTGAAGAATGCCATCAGGATCGCATTGATTACCCAGTACCTCGAGGTCCATGAAAGGAATGTCGCGGTGAGTGCTTTTCCCCAGAACGAAAAAGGCTTTCTCTTCAGCTCGTGTGAACTCTCCACAATATCATTACCTGCCTTGATGGCCGATTCCCTGAAGCGTCTAAGTACCGGAAGCCTGAAGATCCAGATAATGGTTTTCCTGATACCCTCAGGATTAAAGAACAATCCGTATCCTACAAAGAGCACCCACGCAAGGATCAGGCCATACCCGGCAATAGCCACAAATGTAAGATTGTTGAGCAACGCGCTGCCAGTGCCCTGCAGCGAAGTAGTGAACAGTATGTCACTTCCTACTGCCAGGAGAATTAACGGGAACATTATAACAAAATAGAGCTCATCAAGGAACGACGTTGCCAGCACCACAGAGGTGCTTCGTCCGACCGACAGGCCTTCCTTATGGATGAATACAACAGCAACAGCTGTTCCTCCCACTGTCGAAGGAGTTATTGCCGATGTGAATTCCCACAGCATGATCACCCTGAAAGCCTGTTTCCAGGTAAGATCGTTCTCGGAAAGGATCCTTATCCTGATCATGTAACCAAGATCCCTTCCTATCATACAACACCATGCAACGAAAAGCCAGAAAACAGATCTCCAGGTAAACTCTATTTCCCTGAAGACATTTACGTTGAGGTCGCGCAGGATAAGCCATAGAACAACACCCAGCCCGAGAACTACAGGGATAATGATCCGTCGCGGATTCAGCTGATGTGCAATATTTTTATCGGAGATATTCAATATATTTGGAAAGCTCAAAAGATACATTAAAAATGAAAGCAAAACTTTTTTCTACGGTATTCATTGTTATTATTTTAACAATAATATGTGCTCCTTCAGTTCAGGGACAGGTTAACGGACGCAAAATTACCGATTTCAATTCAGGATGGAAATTTCACAAGGGAGATATCTCCGGGGGAGAGAAAATAACACTCGATGATTCTTCGTGGAGAAATCTCACCCTTCCGCACGACTGGAGTATTGAGGGGCCATTCAGCAGCAATAATTCAAGCTGCACAGGATACCTGCCCGGCGGAATAGGATGGTACAGGAAATCATTCCCTGTTTCAGGAGAGCTGAAAAACAGGAAATTCTATATCAGCTTCGACGGGATCTATAATAACAGCGAGGTCTGGATCAACGGTGAGTACCTGGGTAAGAGGCCAAACGGATATATATCCTTTCAGTACGATATTACTCCTTACCTGAAGTTCGGCACCAATAACCTGGTTGCAGTAAAGGTCGACCATACCCAGGATGGTGACTCACGATGGTATACAGGATCAGGTATTTACAGGAACGTAAAGCTTATCAGCACAGAACGTATAAGCATTAAGCAGTGGGGTGTTTCGTGGACCACACCTGAGATCACTGCAGAAAAAGCATCACTGGAGGTAAAGACCATTATTAAAAATGAAACAGCAAAAAGAGCCAGGATCACTGTTTCCTGCAGGCTGAATGACGGAGAACTGACTGCAGGCTCTTCAGTAAAGAAGATCGTCCTGGACCCGGGAAAGGAAATAACCCTCGATCATGAAATAATTATCAGCGAACCTGTACTCTGGGATGTGGACGATCCTCATCTCTATAATCTCATTACAGAGGTAAGGTCGGGTAAGATGTCAGATGATGTATCTACAATGGTTGGCTTTAGGACTATACGCTTTGATGCAGACAAGGGCTTCTTCCTTAACGGAAAGAACATGAAGCTTAAGGGGATCTGTATGCATCATGATGCCGGATCGTTAGGTTCTGCAGTGCCACGTGAAGAGATTGCCCGGAGGCTCGATATCCTCAGGGAGATGGGCTGCAATGCCATCAGAACAAGCCATAATCCTTTCTCTCCCGACTTCCTCGACCTGTGTGACGAAAAAGGATTCCTGGTAATAGGTGAGGCTTTTGACGAATGGGAGCTTCCAAAGAAAAAATGGATACAGGGCTGGAATGCAGGAACACCCGGCAAGCAGGGTTATTCAGAATATTTTGAAGAGTGGGCTTTGAAAGACCTTCAGGATTTCATACTGAGAGACAGGAATCATCCTTCAATAATAATGTGGAGCATAGGCAATGAGATTGATTATCCCAACGATCCATATACACATCAGATCCTGAACACTGAAGCCAATCCGCAGACCTGGGCAAAGTTCAGTGAGGCGCTGCCACATGCCAACAGGCTGGGCGAGGTGGCACGCGAACTGGTCAAGGTCGTGAAATCGATCGACACCACCCGTCCTGTCACAGCAGGGCTTGCCTCTGCCCTGATGTCGAATGAGACCGGTTACTCCGATGCTCTTGATGTTGCAGGATATAATTACCAGGAGTCGCGATATGCTACAGATCACGCAAAATATCCCGGCAGACCGCTTTATGGCAGCGAAAACGGTATGACTCTCGAAATGTGGAAATATGTTGAGGATAATGATTATGTGATTGGCCAGTTCCTCTGGACAGGCATTGAATATCTGGGTGAGGCCGGCCGCTTCCCCGTGCGGTCAAATACTGCAGGAGTAATAGACCTTGCCGGTAATAAAAAACCGGAATTCTTCTTCCGGCAGAGCCTCTGGAGCGATGAACCCATGGTTTTCATAGGCACCACCGACCGTCTCACACAGAGAGGTCCGGTGAGCCTCTGGGATCACAAACGTGTCGATCCGGTATGGAATTATGAAGAGGGGAAGATGATAAGCGTCAATGCATTTTCAAACTGCAGCGAAGTTGAACTATTCCTCAACGGGAAATCGATGGGAAACAGAAAAATAGCAGATTTTCCAAACCGGTCGATATCATGGGAAATACCATTTGAAAAGGGAGTTCTGAGAGCCGTGGGTAAGATTAATGGCGCCGAAAGAGCTACTATGGAGCTGGCCACAACAGGAATGCCTGTTAAAATAAATGCAAGCTGCCCCGATAAGATCATTAAAGCCGGTCAAAGAGACATTACACATCTCTATGTGACTTTGTGCGACGATAACGGTAATACGGTTTACACAGCATCTGACGAAATCACCTGCGAAGTCAGTGGCCCGGCTGAAATAATCGGCATGGAAGATTCCAATCCGTCAAATACGGAAGACTATAAGGATAATAAGCAGCATGCCTATCACGGCAAGCTGCTCATCTACCTGCAATCGACTGATAATGCCGGCAAAATTGGAATACACCTGACTTCTCCCGGTCTGAAAGAGACTTTTCTTGAGCTGGCCTCTGAGAAGTGACACTATTATTTTTTGTCGTAGGCCACGGTCGTCTTCATGACATTACCGTCGCGGCCTGCTCTTTCTGTGCTGACAAGAAGAGCCTTGCCATCATCTGACATCTTCCAGGTTTCAGTGGAATTTGATGTTCTTGTTTCACCGTTCATGTCAAAAGTCATGGTGTGGGTCATTGTGAATGATTTTTTGTCATCGGCCCATTTGACAGTGGTTTTCCTTGTTGAATTGAACATTGGATTTTCACTTACTGCACCATCGAGAGTGTATTTGGCTGTTGTTTTCATAACCTCACCGTCGCGGCCTGGCATTGTGCTTTCGACGGTAAGAAGGGCAGCATCCTGTGTAACGACCAGTGCTGTGGCAGCAAAGCGGAACTGGCTTCCGCCAAAGTCGCTTTTAGATTCATTAAATGCCCAGTTTCCTGCGAAATTAGCCTGTGCAAAAAGCCCTGCAGTGAACAGAACTAAAGCTGAGAATAAGAATAATTTTTTCATGATACTTTTTGTTTTTATAAGTGTCTTTTTATCGAATGCTGTATCAAAATAAACTAAAATAGCTGATTCCCCACAATTTAAGGTTATACTTTTTTTATATTCCGGAGAGTTAAAAATGGTTAATGTCATGCTGATTTTGTTTCTAAATAGCCTGGCAGGGAGGTTTGTCTCCCGGTTAAAAGTGAAATTGGAACTTTTTAACTTCGCCTGGAGACCAATCATAAAACGATATTTTAAAATTTTCCCGGGAACAGAAATCCGATATTATAAATTAATTGATCAATAAGTTGTCCAAATCAGGATTATTTCTGAAATTTGATTTCGGGCTGAAGAGCAATATCCCGGTTTATGAAATTAATATTTTACAGCGATGGGTTTACACGATGTACATATTCTCCCGACAAAGACCACCCCGGAAATTTTTCTTAATCCGAAGGGCAGTGTAAAGATCAAGGGCAGGGCTATTGATGAAAGCCGCGACAAGCCTCCGGAACAGGTTACAGGCTGGATCGACGAATATATTCAGAATCCTGCAAGCCTTACCGAAGTGACCATCGCACTTGAATTTCTGAACAGCTTCAACACTCTTGTGCTCACCTCTATATTGAAAAGACTTGCCCAGGTTTCACAGAAGGGTAAGAAAATGGCGGTAAAATGGTATTATGAGGAAGACGATATAGATATCTTTGAACGCGGGGAATATATTGCTGCCACTGTAAACGTTCCTACAGAATTTATAAAAACTGACGATGTGGGAAACTGTTAGTACATTCTTTCTTTAGTCCAGAATCATATCTTCATTAAGAAGTCAGGTTTTTCAACAAACCAGGCATTTTTTCGCTGCAATAAGGTTTAAATTTGCCGGATTTTTGAACGGGGAAGAGCCGGAGTTGAAAAATATTGTCAGAGTTGAAATTAAACTAAAATGCTCTGTGTGAGAATTTTTAACAAATTTTAAATCATTTGTATTAATTAATATAGGAAATTTGATCCCACCATTATACCAGTAAATGAGTCTTAAGTTTTTTACCTGGATTCCTGAAAAGTATGGATAGCCTCCATTATAGAAGTCGTCTTGCTTCTTGAAATCCGGATTTAGAATGTCAGGCATCTGTAGTTAATTTTTCCTTTCGAATTTCCGGAGAACTCTTTAAACAAAGCTGATAAAACCCGGGCCTTGCATCGTTAAGCCTTTGGTTTGTAACATGATGATTGCGATTATACTAATTAGTGTAAAGTAATATTGCCATGAAAATGCTTATGATTTGTTGTGTGATCACCTTCTTTAAAGTTAACATGATCTTTTCTCAGGCAGAAGACCCTGTTGCCGACAACAAAAGTATACAGGATTACTCTCCATCTCTGGTTTATTATGCAATCATTTACCGGGCCGACCTCGGAATAAACGACTCTATTATCGACTCCCTTTATTCCAGGGCCGGGCTTGCAGAGACTTTGAAAGCAGAAAATCCCGATTTTAACCTTAGGGAATATGAACATAGAATTGTTAAGCTTTTTCTTTCTGAGGATCAGTACATCGAATTACTGGTACTGAAAAATTTACCTGTGGCTAAAGAGCTTACATCGAAAGTGTGGGAGGGAATGTTAAAACAGCTGCTGATTTCAGATCCGGCAGATTCGATACTTGCAGGGAGAATAAATTCTCATTTTCTGACTGTTCTGGTTACCAGGGATTATTTCATTGAGAAACCTGACGAACAACAAAGATACCTGAATGAACTGGATAAAAATGCTCCTTCTGCGCTTTATAAATATTTTCATCACGGTTACACTAAACCAGTTGTAAAAAATCCCAACAGGGCAGAATATGCATGGTAAGAATCTGTTTAACAAGAGAATAAAAGGGAATCAGGAGAACCTTAAAAAATGAAGCGGAATTTACTTCTTTTCATTTTCATTTTATCATGCAGAATGATTGTTGGTCAATCCGAGAACGATACTATCCGTTTGAGGTACAATGAAGCCTTAAATTATTTCCAGGGCTTTTATAAACCATATTTTCCTGCCAGGGCTTTTATATTAATGAAAGGATTAGCTGAAGAAGGATTTCCTGAAGCAATGAATGCAGTTGCAATAATGTATTCGCAAGGCATAGGAGTTGATACCAGTTATCAGGATGCATATTCATGGTTTGAAAAAGCAGCTGCCTCAGGTTATTATAAAGCCTTTTTTAATTTGGGTTTACTATGGAAGTATGGATATGGAGTTGAAAAGAATGAAACAAAAGCTTTTGAATGTTGCCTTACAGGAGCAGGTTATGGCGACCCTGATTGTAAATATGCAGTAGGGTACATGTATTATAAGGGGCTGGCGTGTGAGCAGAACTATATTACGGCATTGGAATACTTTTTTGACGCGGCTGCTGACGGAAATATGGCTGCATCATATATGATCGGTATTTGTTATCGGAACGGTTATGGCATCCAGCGCAATGAAAAAGAAGCAAGGAGCTGGCTGGAAAAATCAAGTTCCGGAGGAAATTTTCGAGCTAAAAGGGAATTAGTTTCTGTCGGACCAGAAGACTATTCCATTTCAGGCACTTTATCAAGTGAAATTTTAGCACAAAATAAGATTCCCGAAACATATACACAAGTAGGACATAATATTCAGGATCGTGATAAGGCGGGTAGATTCAGCGGATTTCTGGTAACTTATGACTGGAGCGGCGAATTTATTATCGGCCTTTTTTCTCTTACTCTCGATTTGCAGGTAAATGGTCATAATATCAAAGGCCTCTGGATCGAATCAGATACAAATATTGTTGAAATTAATGGAACAATTACTGATACAGCCCTGGTTTTTTTGGATGCAAAATCTAACCGTACAGATCATTATCATAGAAACCCGATCCAATTCTTCTTTAAGTCCGCTAATCTGAATATTTCCGAAGTTGATAGTGTTACATGGCTCTGTGGAAATATACGATTCTTCTCTGAAATGACAATGGAACCGGAACGGCCAATGTACATATCATTGAATAGAACAAATATTAATCCAAAACCCGAGATTCCGGATTCCCAGGAAAAATTGATTGATAATCTGCGTGCTTTCCCAAATCCATTCAGAGACTACCTTAGTATCTCATTCAATCTTAAAAAGGAATCAGTAGTAAAAATTATGGTTTATACAATTGATGGCAGGAAAGTTTACCAGGCTGAGCCCGGGAAGCTCTTAACAGGAATAAATATTCAGAACATGCAATTAGATGTCCCTGAGGGTGTTTATATAGTAAAAGTTAACTGTGGAAGTGAATCAGCGGCAGCCATAATACTGAAAAAATTGTAGTTATATTTTAAATTGTGGTTTCAAAGATCAAGGATATTGTAAAATATGAGGGGATCAAAATTAATACCGGCAATATTGAGAAGGGTTTTAATAACCGTAGTGCTGCTTTTTAATCTTTTTCCGATTTTTAATTTAGGAACAGATTCGGCCTGGTTCCTGATTGACCTGGCAGCACAGGATTTTGGCGCAAGAGGAAGCTCCCTGATCTATTGTGAATGCGGAGGGGTTGTATACAGAACTTCTGTTGATCCGGGATCTTCCTTTGAATGCCCAGACTGCCCTGATGATGTGATTGTTACACCCGGATTATGTCCTTTTTGCGGTCAGTATCCCTGCGTTTGTGCTTTACCGCATGACCCCTGTGATATCGATTCGGAATATTATAATGAATGCCTTTGCAACGGGAACAACTGTCTTACAGATGTATGCGATCCGACATATTTTCTGTATGATGAGTGTGCCTGCCTGGGAATCAATTGTGGTGAAGATGATAATTCAGGCGGAAGTGTGACAGAATGTCCATGTATTGAGAATTTATCATCAACGCCCAGAGGTGGTATTATTCGAAATAATGCCGGTAATATTTTGTATGCAGTAGCTGGCACTGGTTCAGGCAGAATAGGATATCCGTCAGCGTATAAATTTACATATGCAAATTCAATTTCATGGTTATCTGATGGATCCCCTATAACCTCAATACTTATAGAAGGGCTTACAATTAACGGAGAAGAAGCTGATTTTCAGAATTATAGCTACAATTGCCTTGGATGGGTATTGTCCGGCAGGCAATTTGTATACTATACTAATCAGACAAAAGAAATAAATGGGGCTCTTGGAATATCAAGTGTTAGTGAAGCAATCAGAACAGGAATAATTAAGATGTCGGAAACATGTGAAGGGATTAGGCCTGGACAAATTTTACTGCTTTTTGATGAGACAAATCACTATATACATACTGCCATATATGAAGGGAATGGCTTATACTCTACAAAAAATGGTATGGGACAGGGAGAAAGTGTTCAGTACTGGACTTTGTCACAGAT
>Ga0116171_10002056_pt1 | contig 19496 bp, 9 predicted proteins | sample AD_JPNHW2_MetaG_FD_89798 | JGI IMG/M metagenome (GOLD analysis project Ga0116171, IMG submission 89798) | Active sludge microbial communities of municipal wastewater-treating anaerobic digesters from Japan - AD_JPNHW2_MetaG | ecosystem: Engineered > Bioreactor > Anaerobic > Digestate | place... | reverse complement strand
TCAGTGGGCCTGTAATGGACATCAATATTCGACATATCTGCACGTCCGTCCTTTCCGGTTCTCTCTGCATGTTTAAGCCTGAATACCGTTCCGGCATCAGCCTTAACAGTGAACTGAGATACGCCGGCGATATTCCTGCCGAGATCAAATACAAACATAGTGTCATTTATCCTGTTTACACGTTTCGCTGGGATCCTCTCAACATTCCGGATGGGATGCATCTGCTGGGAGACAATGTTCTGTGAAGGGGCCGGACGGTAAGCAGCCGGCTTCCATTTGGAATCGTCAAAGCCTGGCTTGTCCCATCCCGGCTGTTCATTAAGGGCATTATAATGCTCGCCTGTATAAATGCTGTTGAAGACTACAGGACTCAGGGAACTCTTCCATGTATTGTCGGTTGTTATTGTCTGAACGCTTCCGTTTTCATATGTGATCCGTATATCCATGCAGAATGCGGGCCGGTTGCGCCACGGCGCCCTGTCGAAATACCATACTGCCGTCGACTGATGGTTATACCAGCCGTTTCCAAGCAGGACACCTGCCACGTTTTTACCCTGCTGCAGGCTTAAGGTAATGTCATAGGTCACATAAAGCGTTCTCCTGTCGAACCTGGTATAACCGGGATCAAGGCGGTGATCTCCTGCTTTGGAACCGTTGAAAGAGAGTTCATACAAACCTGCAACTGCAATAAAAGCCCTTGCCGATATTACTTTTCCCTTAACGGTAAACTCTTTTCTGAAATAAGGCGCTTCCTTTTTCTCCATCCCGTATTCATCGCTTATCCACGAACCTTTCCAGCTTTCCTGTTTCATCATCCCGGTTTCAAAAGAAGCTGTGACAGGGGCAGATTTCATTCCATCCCTGTCCCAGACCTGAACACTCCAGTAATATTTCGTGAATGGTTTTAGCTCCTTACCGGAATATGTTACGAGCATCCTGTCTGAATCAACTTTCCCGGAATCCCATAAACTGCCGGAGCCATTCGATACCGATGCCGAATCGGTACCAGCAACAATCCTGTAGGCGGTCTGGATGGCTCCCTGACGCGTGTCGTTAATAAGCCAGCTTAACCTCGGTGCAGGGGAATCGATGCCCAGGGGATTTACAAGATATTCACACCTGAGATTTGCGGGTGAACATATTTCCTGCGGAAAGGCTACAGCAAAGCTGCAGATCAATACTGAAAATGAAAGAAAAAGTCTTCTGATATTCATAAACTCTAAAAGGTTATTTTAAACCACGGGTAGATTCCATGGAGCGCGATATTGCGGCACCAGGTAGCTGTTGGCGTCAGTGTCGTTTGTAAATTTCGTACCGTCCCATACAAGTTTTTTCCCTGTACGGTATGCAATATTACCAAGGGCCGAGAATTTTGCTATATGAGCTCCTATCTCGATGCTTGCATTTGTATTCGGATTTCTTGTCTTTATGCATTCGAGATGGTTCTTCACATGGTTGCTCAAACCCTTGCCGGTTCCCTTTTTAAGAGGAACAGAATCCATCCTGAGCTTGCCGTTAACCTTTTCAGGGATTACCTCCCATCCTCCGCGGTCAACTACAAGTGTCCCGTTCTCGCCCACAAAGCCCAGACCATGGTTACGACCGTAAGCGCCGTCGTCAATACCTATCGCATGATCCCACAACACGTTGAATCCGTCGAATTCATAAATTGTCTGAAGGCTGTCGGGTGTTTCGCAGGCATCATTGGGATAGCCATACTTACCACCCATTGCCATTATTGATTTAGGTGTTGTGACATTCATCCCGAAGAGGGCATAATCGAGAAGATGGACTCCCCAGTCTGTCATCAGGCCTCCGGCATAATCCCAGAACCATCTGAATGTAAAATGGAAGCGGTTCCTGTTAAAAGGTCTGTTTGTTGCAGGCCCCAGCCACATGTTATAATCGACACCTGCAGGAACCGGTTCATCAGGAAGAACCGGGATTGTAGGGCACCATCCCTGGTACGAAAATACCCTGACAAGCCTTATCTTGCCAAGTTTCCCTGTGTTGATAAAGTCGACTGCCTCCTGCCAGTGCGGATCGCTTCTCTGCCATTGTCCGACCTGGACCACCCTGTTGTATTTTTTTGCAGCTTTCACCATCAGATTGCATTCCTCGATGGTTCTGCCAATCGGCTTTTCTACAAACACGTCCTTGCCAGCCTCGCATGCTGCAACCATCTGGATGCAATGCCAGTGGTCGGGAGTTCCTACAATAACAACATCAATATCCTTGTTATCAATCAGCTTCCTCCAGTCCTTGTAGAGATTTGCCGGTTTCTTCCCTCTCATTTTTTCCACATTCCCTGCTCTTCTCTCAAGAACCGAATCATCGATATCGCAAAGGGCAATGCATTCAACCTCAGGATTTTCAAGGAATGCTGCCAGGTCGCTGAAACCCTGTCCGTTGCAGCCTATTACACCTACATTGATCCTGTCGCTGGGTGCAACAATTTTAGATGATGCCCCGAGCGAGGGCGCTATAGTAAGTCCCGCAGCAGCCAGGGCTGTATTTCTTATGAAACCGCGTCGTGTTGTCATGGATATTTTCCGGTTAGATTATTTTAATACTGAAAACCTGTAAATTGTGCGTGTCTGATATGTTTCACCCGGATTTAATACTGTCGAAGGAAAATCGGGATGATTGGGGCTGTCGGGGTAATGGCCCGATTCGAGGCAGAAACCTGTTCTGTTATCATAGGGAACACCGCCGTGACCTTTCTGGCTTCCGTCGAGAAAATTACCAATATAAAGCTGAAGCCCGGGCTGGTCGGTAACTACCTCAAGTATCCTTCCAGTAGATGGTTCATAAACCATAGCATCAGCCTCTTCCTTGTTGTCGAGGACATAGTTATGGTCATATCCCTTGCCTATCCTGAGCTGGTCGTTAACTTCATCGAGACGCTCTGCAATTGTATGGGGTTTCGTGAAATCAAAAGGAGTTCCGGCAACCGGCTGTATCTCACCTGTTGGTATCATTACCGAATCGACAGGAGTATAGGCAGATGCCCTGAGAGTAAGTATATGTCCTGTAATAGAATTCATGAAATCGCCTGTCAGATTAAAATAAGCATGGTTTGTAAGGTTTATAACTGTCTTTTTATCAGTCACTGCCTTATAATCCATAACTATTTCATTGTTGTCGTTCCAGGTATAAGTAACCTCAGCATCAACATTCCCGGGGAATCCCATTTCCATGTCGGGACTGTGATATTTGAACCTGACAGCGGGGACTTTCCCTTTCAGGATTTCCGTTTCCCACACTACGCTGTGCCATCCTGCGGGTCCGCCATGAAGGCAATTAGGGCCATTGTTCTGAGGAAGGGTATATTCAACACCATCGAGAGTGAATTTTCCATTGGCAATACGGTTTGCATATCTTCCTACAGTCGAACCGAACGACATATCACCTTTCAGGGTCTCCTCAAAGGTGTCGAATCCGAATGTCACATTTGACTTTTTGCCGCTCATATCAGGAATTTCGATCCAGTTTATTTTTGCGCCATAGTTTGTAAGCTTGATGACGTTACCCTGATTGTTTGTCAATGTCAGAAGATAAACCTCTTTCCCCTGATGGTTCCCGAATACTTCCTTCCTGACCATCTCTGTCTTTTTGCATCCTGTTAATAAAATAACAAAGCTTAATAAACCCGTTGATAACAGCATTAGATTTCTTTTCATAAAATGTCGATTTTAGTTCTGAATTTATTTTTGTTTCTGTTTTCTATTTCGTAGTGAACTGCAAGGCCGGAAGGCCATCTCCATTGAATAAAGAAGCAGTTGAACCGTTCCTCCAGCAATATCTTACAAAAACCGGTTTCGGGATTTTCGGTGAAGATACAATAACCTCATTTCCGTCTATCCTTGCATCAGCCTTTAAAAATTTCCCGTCCAGTCCGGCCAGCTCGAATTCAGTAAGTAAGCCTCCTTTTTTTACAAGTCCTTTGGCGACGAAATCAAACTGAATCCTGATTGAATTTCCTTCAGCAGTTGCTGATTTAAATACAGGTCCCTGTGTGACAATATCTTTCCCGTAATTTTTTGATAATGCAAGATTTGCGAGTCTTTCTCCCACTTCTTTCTTAAAAGGAGGATGTATATTCATGACTGTGGCTACATCGAGAGTAACAACCATACCGGTATTCGGCAGCTGAAGGGCTTTTTCCTGCGCCCCTCTGAGAAATGCCGATTCAGTTGAATCGACTCCGCTGTAAACATAAGGGGCGATCTGAACATAATAGAAAGACAAAGCTTCATTATTCCATGCTTCTCTCCAGTTCCTGATAAGCATTGGGAAGATCTTTGCATACTGATCAGCCCTTCCAACATTTGCCTCACCCTGATACCAGATGGCTCCTTTCACAGGATAATTAACAAGAGGGTTTATCATCCCGTTATAGAGTGATGTCGGAGTTGAAGGTCCGACAGCCGTTGGCCTGGCAACTGATGAGAAGTCTTTCTGAGACGGATCGAATACAAAAAATCTGTTTCCTACAAGTTCGGCTGCAGGCTGGTATTTCCATTCACCTTCGAGATCGACCTGAACCGATCTATTTTCATTTTCAATAATTTTCATCGATCCCGGTTTTCCCCATATCCCGCCGCCGCCCTGATTGTCGAGAACGCGAACTGCGATCATATTTGCTCCAGTTCTTGCAAGATCCTTAGGGATGTCATAATTTCTTTCTGCCTGCCAGAATCCTGCCACTTCATGCGATCCTACAAGTTTGCCGTTAAAATACGTCCTGTCCATATCATCAATCGGACCAAGCGACAATGTCAGATCCCTTCCCGACATCTCCTCAGGAAGGTCAACACTTCTCCTGAACCACACGATACCGTCAAAATCGCCGGTGACCTGCTCAAACTGACCAGGGAGTTTCATTACCGGCCATTCCGAATCATTGAAATCATTTGCCGGAACCACATCATCGCTGAATGAAAGATCCTTCCACTGGTTTTCGCCCGAAGCATCAGCAACAATCTGTTTATGACTGTCGAGCCACGACTGGTAGCCGGCAATAAGCGGAACAGATTCTTTTATCTTTTTAATTTCGGATACAAATTCGCCCGACTCTTCAAGTATATCAGCCGACATCCATGCTTCTGCAGGTGTTCCTCCCCATGCTGATTCAATCAATCCAATGGGGATCTTAAGTTCGTCATAAAGCTTAAGCCCAAAGAAATATGCTGTTGCACTGAACTGGCCAACAGTCGATGGTGAGCAAACCTCCCAATTTCCTGAACAGCCTGTAAGCGGTTCTGCAGAGACCTTGCGTTGTACATTGAAAAGCCTGATCTCAGATACAGAAGCAGAGGCTATTGTTGCAGCCGAATACATTATTGTATCATTCGGAGGCCATCCGGCAAGAGGCATTTCCATGTTCGACTGTCCGGAACATACCCATACCTCGCCAACAAGAACATTATCAAGGGTTATTGTTGTGTCGGGGGCTTCAACGGTTATTGTAAACGGACCGCCGGCATCAGGTGTCGGCATTGTGACCGACCATACTTTATCATCGCCTGTCACCGACTTACCTGCTCCACCCCAGCTTGCTGAAACATCAATCCTGGTCCCGGGTAAAGCATTACCCCAGATATGAATATCTGTTTTTTGCTGCAGTACCATATTGTCGCCGATCAGAGATGGCAGAACAAGTTCCGAAGGCTTCCTCTGACAACCAAGCAGAGTCAGGAATGTGGTCAAAATCAATATTGTCTTTTTCATAATAAGGTTCAAGGGGGGTTAAAATTAACTCAATTTTCTTTTATGTCCGAACATTAAGGCAACAGTTGCAATTTATATGTAAATGTTGCAGGAGCAGTATAAACCATGTACTGTGGCAGCGGCCTTGGTCCGCAGCCTGCTGTTCCGACTCCCAGAGTTTTGTAGCTCAGGCAGAGAACGGTTGCATCGCTCTGAGGCAGATCGATCCTGTATTCGACAGGGTCCATCTGTTCATCACTGTATGGCAATGCCGTGAACTGAAGCAATGTACTGTCGCTGCAGGCTTTTATTCCCGATCCTCCGGAGTTTGTAATGCTTACCCACCTAACGTCCTCATGGTTACCAGCATCCATTGGCTTTTCATAAGGTGTCATCAGGTCCCTAACAGTGCTTTTATACAAGCCTACATCAAATCCCCTTTTCCTGTCGGCATAGTTTTCCATGGGGCCCCGGCCGAAATACTCAGCATTTTCAAACTGTTTCTCAAGGAACATCCTCACACCTATCCTGCCGGCGATCTGGTTCGGATTACTTGAGCTGATGCTGTTTTCAGAAGCTATATTGCCGTTCCCGGTAATTGTATAAACAGCGTTGAAATCTACAGTGTAACCGTTTTTCCCTTCGCCAGTCATTTTTACTGCGATTTTTGCTTCAGAAGTTGAAACCTGTTCCGAAATAACATCTTTTACAGTCCATTTCAGATCTTTAAGTCCGTTGTTTGCCCAACTTCTGTCGGCGTACATATCATCATTACGGTGGGCCGCCCTCCATAAATGAGGCATCGGACCTCCTCCCGGTTTCAGAATATTTGCTCCATTTCTATCGATCGATGAAAATGTCCCTGATGTTAAGTCAAACACTGCCGTAAAACCATCGCCTTTGAGTGTTATTGACTTATCCATCCTGTCCATGACAAGCTGTTTTGTATCAGGCGAGGAAGCCGGAGCCTGCACCTTCACCGGAAGCTGAAATTGCTGTGATGCAATTTCATACCCCTTCTTTGCCCAAATCTCATCCTTGGTGAGAGTAAATGAGATTCTGAGAAAATACTCAGCGCCGGGTTTTGGATCCTTTATCTCCTTAGGCACACTGACAGTGGTTTCCGAACCTGGCTTCAGATCGATGGCCGGCAGTGTTCCTGAACCAATCACAGCTCCATTCTCTGAAAGAGTCCAGGCCGCAGCAAAGTCTTTTGTGTTTATGAACTGATATTTATTTTTTACCCTTATTGTCCCAGCAGCCAGGTTGTTCTCCGAAATACCTACCCACTGGTATGCATGCTTCATTTCGGGGAAATGCGGTTTAAGCGACCTGTCGGATGCGACGACTCCCTTGTGAATGAAATACTTGTCGTTCGGGAATTCACCGAATCCTCCTCCATAAGCCAGAATGACATGATCAGGATTACGCCTGTTCCATATCCCCTGGTCCTGCCATTCCCAGATTGCTCCTCCGAGAATTGCCGGGTATTTGTCGAACACATCGTTATACTCTCCGATTGCCCCCATTGAATTGAACATTGCATGGGCATATTCGCACATATAAAAAGGCTTGTTGTAAGAAGTATCATTCGCTATACGCTCAATCTGGTCAACGGCAGTATACATTCTGCTGTCGAGGTCAGCAGGATTGTTCTTTCCTATGCCAAAACCCTCATAATGGACAGGCCTGGTATTATCTATATTTTTCACTGCAGCCATGGCGGCACGGAAATTTGTCCCTCCCCTGCCGTTTTCATTCCCGAGCGACCAGATAATAACTGAAGGATGATTCTTAAAGTTTTCGGCGTTAGCCACGTTTCTGTCTATAATTGCTGCTTTCATCCGTGGCTCCTCATCGAACCTCCCTGAATTGCCATGGCATTCTACGTTAGCTTCGGCAACAAGCCATATACCCCATTGGTCACACAGTTCATACCACCGCGGGTCGTCTGAATAATGGCAGGTACGGACATGGTTGCAGTTACCCTGCTTTATAAGTTCCAGGTCGCGTATCATCTGAGCTTCCGTCACAGCATGGCCAACATCGGGCCAGTTCTCATGACGGTTGACACCTTTCAGCTTCAGTGGAACTCCGTTGGCAAAAAACTGTCTGCCCCTGATCTCAACCTCCCTGAATCCTGTCCTTGCAGAAAGGATCTCTACTATCTTTTTGCCTCTCTTCAGGGTAAGAACCGTGGTATATAGCTTCGGCGTTTCGGCAGTCCATTTTCCAGGATTATTAACCTTGAAAGACATCCTGACCGGGATCTCTTCACCCGGTTTCAGCGCCGGAACACCATCATTCAGGGAATAGGATGCGACTGAAGTGCTACCGTCATACAGGGTTACCTGTAATTCGGAAGCCTTTACCGGTTTGCTGTCGTAGTTTTTAATCTTCGCTGTAACATCGAGTGTTGCATCGACATACATGTTGTCGAGGTCGGTCTTTACAAAGAAGTCCCTTATATGCTGACGGGGAGCACTCCAGATCGTTACATTGCGGAATATTCCACTCAGCCGCCACATATCCTGGTCCTCAACATAGCTGCCAGTTGTATATCTGTAAACCTCAACAGCCACCATATTTTTCCCGGGCTTAACATATTTGGTTATATCAAATTCGGCAGCATTGCGGCTGTTCTCGCTGTAACCAACTTTTTCACCATTTACCCATAAGAAGAATCCGGCATCGACACCATCGAAGGTCAGGAATATCTCCCGTCCGTCCCAGCCGGCAGGGACATCAAAATCCCTCCTGTAGCTTCCGACCGGATTTCTTTCCTCGTATGCTGTAAAATTCTTTGGAGGAGTGCTCATCACTTTAGGAAAATCCTTTTTAAAGGTGTATCCCAGATTCCTGTAATATGGAGTTCCATAGCCCAGTATCTGCCAGTTTGACGGAACTTGAATTTCCTTCCACGATGAAACATCGAAGGCGGGTTTGTAAAAATCGACAGGCCGTGCCTGTGGCCACGAAACCCAGTTGAATTTCCACATACCGTTAAGGCTTCTGCAAAATGTCGAGGCATGTCTGTCAGCAGCAAGCGCTTCATTAAGGTTTGCATAAGGCATTAAAGTAGCATGGGCTGGCTCCTTATTAATTGCAAAACATTCCGGGTTTTCAATCTCGGCCGGTACCGGAGCGCCTCCCAGGGAATCCCTTATCGAAGCTGTCTGGGCACCGGCAGTTCCTGCAATCATAAAGAGCAAAAAAAGCGATGAAATGATTACCGAAAGTCTTTTCATTTTAGTAAATGTGTTTATTATAAATTTCTTTTTATCACTATCTGCTGTCCATCATATTTTACAGAACTATCGGGCGTGGTTGCCGGGTCAAATCCCATAGGTCTGTCGCGGGTTATCCAAATTATGTTAAAAGTTCTTTCTTTAAGTATTCCTTCAAAATCACCATTGCGCCCGCTAATTGTAAGTTCTCCCCTGGAATCGTCGTAGCTGAATTTTATTGTACTGCATCTTCCCTTTTCGTAATTGTAGTTTGTTCCTTCATCTTCATAAAGTGTGAATGAACAGCTTCTTCCTGCATATACAAAAAGTGTAATTGTATCGGCGCTTTTTTCGCCAGTATACATGATATCCGGCCCTGCTGGTAATATTGATCCTTCCTTAACGAACAAAGGCATCCTTTCATAAGGAGCATCTGCCTGAAGCTTTTGGCCTCCTATTATATGCATGCCCGTATACAGATCGTACCAGTTTGCAGCTGAAGGAAACACGACTTCCCTTTTTCTTGCCTTGTACTTATAAACAGGAGCGACAAGAAGTGAGGGCCCGAACATATACTGGTCGCCAATGCTCCTCATTGCCGGGTCATTACCGAAATCCATCACCATGGCCCTCATAATCGTATAGTCATTGAAATAAGTAAGTCCGGCAAGTGAATAAATATATGGCATAAGCCTGTATCTGAGCCTGTCGTAGTAAACCATGCTTTCGTATGAAGGAGTACCCGGCTGCGAGATATTGAATATTTCGCGGAAAGGATATTGTCCGTGACTTCGGAAAAGCGGACAGAATGATCCATACTGAAACCATCGGGTATTAAGCTCCCTCCATTCATCAAGATCGGCGCTGCCTTCTGTCGCCCTTGCATAGCGATTTTCGACACAGAATCCGCCGATATCAAAGGTCCAGTATGGTATCCCCGACATCGAGAAATTAAGTCCAGCCGGTATCTGCGCCTTCATGTCCTCCCATCGCGTACCTATGTCACCGCTCCAGGTAGCTGTCGAATATCTCTGCAAGCCTGCAAAGCCCGATCTTGTAAGAAGAAATACACGTTCATCGGGGTTGGCGCTTCTTTGTCCCTCATAAATTGCCATGGCATTTACAAGGGCATAGGTGTTGAAGTATTTTGTTGAGGGCCCGAGAGCGGTTGGTGTTGAAAGAAGTTTCCTGTATCCGATACTTGCGTTTGAGAGGATGTCGGGTTCTGAGGCATCCATCCACCAGGCATCGAAGCCTTTTGTATAAAGATGCTCCTTCATCTGTTCCCAGAAAAGCTTCCTTGCTCCGTCGCTGTAAGCATCGGAAAACGAGCCAATATATCCTTTCCCTATCCAGTCCCTGACACTATCTTTTACTGCCTGCCTGTACATCCAGCCTTTACTGTCAAACTCTTTGTAATGTTCTGTTGTATAATAGAATTTTGGCCATACCGAGATCATTATATGCCCGTTCATTTTATGGACCGAGTCGACCATTCCTGCTGGGTCGGGAAAAAATTTCGGATCAAATTCATGTGATCCCCATGCATCGACTGGCCAGTACGACCAGTCGAGGACAATATTGTCGATCGGGATATTCCTGAGCCTGTATTCCCTCAGTACATCAAGCAGCTCATCCTGTGATTTATACCTCTCCCTGCTCTGCCAGAATCCCATGGCCCATTCAGGCATTATCGGCGCTTTCCCGGTAAGTGTCCTGTACCCGCTTATAACTTTATCGAAGCTGTTGCCCGAGATAAAATAATAATCCATCTGATCGCCCATTTCGGATGAGAGCGACAGGGCTCCCTGTTCTTCGGGAGACAACGGACTTAAGGCTTTCAGCCCGATATACGAAACGCCCCCGTCGGGTTTCCATTCGAGCCTGATAGTGTACCTTCGGCCTTTTTCAAGATCTTTCCTGAACTTATATGTATTAGGATTCCATGCCGTTCTCCATCTCTCGGGAACAACAAGCTCGTCGTCGATCCACAGTTTTGTATACCCTGCATAATAAAGCCTGAAATTAAAAAGACCCGATTCCTGGGGCTCTATTGATCCTGTCCATGTTATTGTTGATCCGTAAAATGGAAATTTCTCAGGGAAACCCTTTATAGTTGTGAGGTTTTCATAATCTATTGCCGACTCTTTCCTCCTGATAAAAACCTTTGATGTATCAGAATCAATATAATAGGTCGCAGTAAGTCCTCCTTCAGATCCATCGTCACCGTAAAGTCTGAAAAGGTCCAACTGTGAATACTCACGGGGGTCGCCAAACCTTGTGAGCGAGTAGTTATCCCAGAGGATGCCGTAGTTCCTGCTCGAGATGATGAAAGGGACTGATACTTTGGTGTTATACTGGTACAGAACTTCATTAAGTCCCTTATAATTGAATTCATCCGACTGGTGCTGGCCAAGACCGTAAAAAGCCTCATCGGCAGGCGATTCAAAGACCTGGCGGAACGAATAGCCTGATGTACCTTCGACAGTGACAGGAGCAAAAGACCTGCCTGCTTCCCTTTCCTGAACGATTATCCTGCCTGTTGTATCGGTGAATATCACCTGGCCCGTTGTAATATTTACCTTTGCTTTTAATGCAGAAGTGGATAAAATAAGAGTGTCGACCGACTGGCGGACATCGAAAGGAGGAACAGGGTTCGTCTGGGCTATAACACAAAGACTATTATCGTTCGAAAATTCCTTCTCCGGCGATGCGATCACACGGATAATTTTCTCATTAATGACCACAAGCTTCATAACAGACTGCATTCCCGGCTTTGGTGATCCCAGCCTGATAACTACGCCGTCGTCTGTGAGGTTCCAGACCGATCTGGAACACATTGAAAAAAGGACGGCCGCTGAAAAAAATATTAGCAGCTTTTTCATCTCTCTTTTATTTCAAAATTAACATCTTTTGCCTGAGAAGCAATCGCTTTTAACAGCGACCGGGTATCTTTGACTATCTCACCCGATACAAACTCGGGAACATTATATGAAAGAAGCGACAATGAGTACGATTCCGGGTTTTTCAATGGCAGCATGAATGGCTTCGAAAAGCTACCGTCACTATTGCAATATGCTATAAAAAGACGTGTATAAAGCCCGTCAGTCCTCCTGCTGCTGAACAACATCCATCTCGAATTTGAGGACCATGAATGATAGCTTTCACTCTCCGTGCTGTTGATCTCCTCAATATTTCTGACCCTGCCGGTGCTCAGGTCAAAACTGTACAAATCAGCATCCCTGTGCCATATTGAGAAATTTCCATAACCCGAAAGTGTAAATACCAAACGTTTCCCGTCGGGAGAAACTCTCGGGAAGGAAATGCTTTTTCCTGTTTCCCTTGAGCTGACCAGTGTATCGATCCGGTCACCGAATGTACCTGATAATGGATCAAATGATAGCTGGCAGAGACTGTATAAGGCTTTTTCATATTCGAATGGTTGAGCCACCCTTTCAGCCGAGCAGAATACAAGTGTTTTGCCGTCGGGGGTAAAGGCAGGGAAAGTCTCAAAACATTCTTCTGATGATAAAAATCTGGTTGTAATAAGCTTATTGTTCCTGATATCATAAACCACAATATCCGACTTTGAATCAAATACCTCAATTCTTTTGCTGCTTACCGAATGAAACACCTGGGAAATGTTGTTTACTGAAAAAGCAATATAGTCGCCAGAGGGATGCCAGAAAGGATAAATGCAATTTGATATTGTTTCGCTGGTTTTGGTATTGAGCCTTGTTATCTTGCCATCATTCAGCAATATGGTTCCGGAGACGTCGCCTCTGATATGGAACATCATTTTATCCGGATCTCCCGAGTTGAAAGAATGGCAGTTCATACAGGTACCATTTACATGCCTGTTGGTTATAAAAGGTCTTTGTCTGAATGAAGTCAGATCCCTCTGGTAGATGCCCATGCCGCTGTATGCTTCATATCCGGGTGCAATAAGCCTGTAGGCGATATAAGGATCTACAGGATCGCTTTTGATACTTATTGTAAAGGACCTGTAGCGTGTCCATTTTTTGTCTGCCAGAGCAATAACCGTCACTGTAAGGTCTTTCCCACGGTTATCGTCAAGTAATTTACACCATTTACTTAGCGGAATCCTTATGTGCTCCCCCGATTTTATTGTAATAGCATCAGCACTCCCTTTTATTACAACTTCCGACTTTTCACAGTTTCTGACGTTGAAATTCAGCGGGGCAATATTTGCAGGTATAGTAACATTGCAATAATCGGGGAAGATTGGAGGAAGATCATCACTGTCAGTTATTTCATTGCCAGGCCTGCCACATGAAACAGCAACAAATATTGCAACCAGTACTATTCCGATTTTCCAGTCTGCCATCAGTAAAGGTTTTTCTGTATTATCTCCTCCGGATTATACTGATAATCATTAAAATGCAAATAAAACCAGTATGTACCTGAGAATCTCGGCCTTAGTCTTTGCTCCGCATCAGGATAAGTATTGAAGATATCAGCATACGTCTTCAGATTCTGTCGTGTACCCTGACTTATATACTGAGGTGACTCTGTAAGCGGATCCCTGTTGGATGAGGCTAAAATAAATGTTATTGCCTCCTGATATGACGAAGGAACTTTCGCATATCGCATTTTCTCCATTGCAGGAATAAGTCCGGAGAAATGTCCGAGATCCTTTGTAATAAGGTAAAAAGCCATCAGATATTCAAAAGCAGCCCTGTTATCAGGATGCTCACTTACCATCCTGTTCAAAATAGTCTCAATATCCTGAACATGAAAGAAATAATCATCTACGATCAGATATTTTCTTTTTTCGCCCCAATCAGCATTTGCATTTATTTTCTCTTCGTTATAAAGATATGGCAGTGTGTTTTTTGCCCATTTCCTGTAAAAGAGAGTATGCTCAAGGATATGAAGGTATTTCTCCGAAACCTGATATTGTCCGTTAATGAGATTTGTCTCTGCCAGCCTTCTGATTATCCTGGCCGATTTACCCATATCGGGAATTGTCTCCATGCTTTCGAATGCATATTGCTGGGAAGCATTTATAAGACCGAGATTGTAAAAGATCTCATTCCCCATAAGTGGGGCGACATATTCCTTGTTGAACGAGAGAAACAGGCCGCTTATCCCATGCTGGGCATACCTGAACAAATTGTCTCCCATCCGGCCTGTCTTTGAAAGGGAAAGGTTTAGCATCGATAGTGAAAGATAGTTTTCCGGAGGGCGCTTCGCGGAATATTTCAGAACATCGTCCCATCGGCCCTGTCTTACAAGATAATCATATGTCATTGTTTCCTCAGCATCAAAATTCGAATAATATCTGAATCCTGCGAAACAGAAAGCAGCGATGATGAGAATTTCTGCCGTCAAAACTTTAATAACGTGCTTTTCATGAACTCTGACAATTCCTGAAAAAAACATCAGGATTGCAGGAAGAACTGACAATATCACAACTGATGCCGGGATCGCTCCGGGAATATTGTAACAAAATCTGCCCCACAGACCCGCAAATCCAGGCTCTGAGAAAATACACTTTTGAAGTATAAGGGGAATGGAGGCCGCGACAAGAAGGTATGAGACAATAATCACCATGCCGGCAAACCGGCGCCTGTTTATTGTATTTCCTCTCCCTGTTTTCCGGCCTGCTAAAAGCTCAAAAACAATTATTACGGAAAGACAGCTTATATATAAACCTCCGGTTATCCAGTAAACAACCGGAATAAGAACAAGACCGGTGATAAATCTTGTTTTTTTCTGTTTTAAATGAATGTATAACATGGCCGCCGTCATAGACAGTAGATGCCCGGTTACTACAGACAATGGATAAAACTCATTGCAAAGGATCATCCCTGCATAAAGGGGAGGAATTAAACCTGACAGTAGCAAAATACTGCCGGGGCTGACCGTTGATATCGCCTTTTTTATGACCAGGAAAAGGGCAAATAACAGCAACGCTATAATCAACGGCCCTAAAAATGAAATATAATAAAACTGGGTAAGAAACTCACCGAGATATCCTGCCACACCTCCCGGTAATATCAGTTTTTCAATCAGATAATCGGAAGTAAAGAGAAAAAGACTGAATTGTTCCTCAAAATGAAGATGACTGTTATAGAAAAACGTAAAGAATGCAAATATCCCGGCCGGCACTAAAACGGCAACAAATGAATCTGCGGTTTTTCCAACTTTTAATTTTTCCATAAATAATAATCAGTCACCGGCGAAAATCTACTTCTCATCAAGAAGCTGATCAGCCGCCAGTACCAGGAACATAAAATTAGTTGCCCCTCCTCCCATCACATATTCCTGTTGCTGCCACAAATATGGCCAGTCGAGGAGTTCGGGAAAATCGGGACGTATCAGTGCCGTACCCGATGATACTCCGCCGGGGATATATGACCAGTCGGCCCTGTTTACGCCGTAAGCCACTATTGTCGATTTTGCACCGACACCTGATGCGAACGAAGCGGTGTTCTCTCCGGGATGAACTCCGAGAATAAAGTTAAGGGCATTAAAAACAGGCGCCGGCTTGAAGATATCGGGAAATGCCTTGTAAAGATAGTACTGCCTGACACCGAACGACTGGATATCCCAGCCTGCACCCCATATTTGAGGCCGGTAAGGAACTCCGAAAGGTGTTTCGGCCGATTGTTTTGCAATCTCTTCAGATAAGCCTGAGGTAGCATTCCGGACCTCAGCCGTGAACGAAGGATCGTTGATTTTCGGAAGTGTACGTCCCAGCAGCCAGGCAAGATTTCGTATGCCCTTGATAACGGCTTCCTTGTTTTCGAGTATGAATTTTCTGTACTGATCTTCGCCTGTAGTCAGTAAAAGTTCCGAAGCCGCGTGGATCTTCGAGCTTAATATCCAGGCATTCATCTGGTATTCATGTGAGAATATTGCCTTTGCAATATCGAGGCACTGCCGGCTCAGAGTGTCATTAAATCCTTTAAGAACTCTTGAAGCAGCAGCCAGATGTGCCGCCACAGTAAGTTTCCTTGAGGGATTCTCCTCTGTAAAGACCCATCTGTCATCAGGAACCGATGATGAAGTGCCTGTCCTTTCGCCGGGCAGGAGCTTCTTATAGTAAACAAGCCCGTCAGTCATTGTCGACCCGTCGCCAAGAAGAACATATTGCCGCTTATCCGCTTCAATGATCCCCCTGTAGAGACGTCCGAGGTTCCGGTAGCCGCTTACCACTGAAAGCGCCCCATGCTCAATCTGCTGTAGAATGTCAGGCTTTCCGTCGGGCTGATGTATTTCAACAATCCGGGTAAGCTGATCTATCGAAGTTTCGTCATAGTTAATGCCAAATGCTTCATATGCATTGACGAGGATATATACTTCACCGCTCTGCGATTCGACACGAAGGTCATAATCGCCTGCATCGTGCCACCCGCCGGTATTGAGTCCGGGAACATGATCACCAGGCTGGAATTTTGTAAGTGTGGAAGGTCCCTGGATGTACCCGTCAAAATGGTTGTGATTAACAGGAGCCATTCTTGCATCATCCATATGGCACAGGCCATGCCATACCCTGTATTTCTCGTTCACCCTCATATGGCACATCTGGACAGGAAGGAAATATTCAAGTGTGGGCTGCCAGATATTTCGTTTGAATACATCGGCCGATATCCTGAATGGCTGCGATTTAACACCGCTATATTCAACATAATACATGCCATCCTGCTTAACCGGCGAAAAGTCGTATTTGTAATAATTATATCTAAGGAATGTGCCCCATAAAGAAGGCATGCCTTCAACAGGAACTTTTAGGCTCCCGTTTTCAGTGAGTCTGTACAGTACCGGCACCGACGAGCCTGAGACATTCTTATCAGTTTCAATTATAGCAACCTTCTCCTGTTCAGGACGATAGCCTATCTGAGAGACATGTACCACCGGGTTACTGATCCAGTTTTTGACAACATTCGGGGTTATTATCCATTCAACTGCATTTTTTGATGCTCCCCCGGCAACAAGCGATCTGATTACAAACCATCCGTTGTTATGAAGGTATCTTCCGTCGAGAAGCTGCAGGTTGCCGGTCAGTGATTCTACAGACATCCTGAGGAGGTCATCCTCAGGCGCCACTACCAGCTTCCGACCTTCAGCCAACGGCATAGCTGCAACAATCTGACCAACCTTATCCTTCAATGCAGGTCCGTTTGCCTGTTGTGGGAAGATCCCCGTGCCTGAATCCATAAGCCATGATTTGCCGAACAATATCCCGGGAAAGAGTTCCATGTTAAACCCGACCTTCCCAATAAATTCTTCAGGAACAGGATTATCGAGATCAACAGTTACAACAATCGATCCGCCCTGGGGTCTCACTCTAACAGTATAATTAAGATTAAGATCGGGGTATTCGATGGGGTTGAATCCTTTCCTGTTTATAGCAGGATCGGGATAGGCCAGTGTAACGGTTATTGTATTTCCTTCAGCATCGACCTTTCTTTCAAGCTGTTTAGGGATTGGCTGCCACTGCCCCGGGGTTTCATCGAGCCTGAGGTCACCGTTTGTAGCCAGACGTTTCCCGTGCATAATTACCGCCACTCCGCCCTGGTGGCCCTCGGGATATATATCCTGATATGCCATCACATTCACGCCGCCTCTCTCAAAGTACTCAAGCTTGTTAAGGACAAATGATGATTGCTGGCCAAAACAGGTAAGAGAAACAAGCAGGCTTGCAGCAGATAAAACAAATATTTTCTTCATATGATTCATATTGATTTCGGAATTCGGATTTCGGATTTCGGATTTATCCATTTCGGAATTCGGAATTGGGATTGCGGATTTAGTTGATTTAAGCCTGGGACCAACCTTTCATCATCAGGAATTGGGTTGCCAAAAAAATCATGTTCCGGAAGGCCGATACTGTACATCGGCTTAACCGGCATGCCCCTGTCGAACAAGGGAGAATCAGGATCAAGAGTGTACCCTGTAAGTTGATCAAGTTGATAAGGGCTTGTTATTTCTGTCGTAAAAGGACCTTTCAGATGCGGATCGGCCTGTATGCCGGCAATTGATCCGTTTTCCATTTCCTGTCCCGTTGACTCCGCCCAGCTTTTAAGCGATTTATACTTTCCAAATTTTGTGATTCCACCAGGGCCCCACCATACATTTCCAAGGAACCTGCTCCCTGTGGTATTCTTCCCTTCAAACTGTTCCTTACCAATAAAAATATTGTTTGTAAACACGAAATTCCTGTGCTCCGAAGCGTTTTCGAAGCTGATAAGGGGGGCCAGCTCATTATAGACGACATTGTTATAAATATAACAATCGCTTAACTGACTGCTATCTCCCGATCCGTTCCAGATAAAAAAGCTGCCGGCTCCTTCAGTAGTGTGAGCATCATTTATGCTCACGCAATAACGTATAATATTACCCTGCCAGCCGGAGGCCCCGGGATACTGAAACAGTCCATATCCTGCTCCTTCATTTTCGTACGATAAACAATACTGTATAACTGAATTTGTAACGCCGCCGTCAAAGTCGAACCCGCCTCCGTCTTTTCCACCCTTTGAGGTTCTGTTTCTGTAGCTTATGCAATACTGAATTGTAACACGATCGCTCATCCATGTCCAGATCCCTACCGGGCCGTTGCCCTGGCGGGGCATGTCCCACCCATTGTTTGTCGCAGTGCAGTGATCAATTGTAACGTTTCGCGAAACGCCCACGAGTATGCCGTTCCCGCTGTGATTGTCAAGTCTCGTGGGATCTCCGGCATTGTTTCCCGCTTTGCAGTCTTTTATAAGGATGCCTGAGGATGAATCCTGTGATGAACCCATTATGTTTATTCCGCAGAATCCGTTCCCAATCGCAGCCACATTTGTTATTTCCGCATTGTTGCAGTTATAAAGATCAATACCAGATTTCTGAAATCCTTCACAGTTCATACTGTCAATTGTAATATCACTGCAGTATACCAGCTGAAGGCCGTTGGAAGTATTCCCGTCCTTACGGCCGTTTCCACTGATATTAAGATTGGCAATGCGAATGTTTTTACTGTTTTTAATACGGATTGCCTCATTGTTTCCGCCATTGATTTCTGCCCTGCCATTTCCATAAGAGCGGATCGCAACAGCACCTGAATCGCTTCCATTAATTCCGCTTACGACAAGTGTGCCTTCAAAGACCTGTCCGCCTGCAAAGAATATGTTTCCCGGCGTATCAGTCAGCCTGGAGTTCAGGGAGGAAATGGTTTTCAGAGGTCTTTTCAGTGTGCCTGGATTGCTGTCGTTTCCTATCTCATTATCAAGATAATAGGAGACAAGAGAATTACTATTGCTATTGATACATGATGCAAAGACGATCAATGTCAAAGTCGGAAAAAAGGACAGCAGATTTTTCATTCATATAATTTTGAATGACTAAAGTTCTTACTCAATTATCCATTCGTATACCCCCGATGAGAATTCCCTGTTAAGCTTAACCATCAGCCTGACTGCTGAAGTTCTTACCGGCTCGAACATAACCGAATCATAACCGTCTTTCGTAACATTATAGGCTAACTTTGCCTTAACGGATTTCCATTGATTTCCTGAAAGGTATTGTATTTCCCATTCATCGGGT